>ERZ1034363.786-NODE-786-length-20115-cov-8.889111_pt1 | contig 20115 bp, 14 predicted proteins | sample MGYA00520616_ERZ1034363 | MGnify/ENA primary metagenome ERZ1034363 (study PRJEB33736, sample SAMEA104284506) | Azolla filiculoides | biome: Urban; feature: Water surface; material: Ditch water | place: Netherlands | collected 2015-10-28 | depth 0-0.1 m ... | reverse complement strand
AAGGACAACATCGCGGCCCAGTTCTCGATCTTCAAGAACAAGCACACCTGGGCCATGACGGTGCTCTACATCGTCACCTTCGGCAGCTTCATCGGTTTTTCGATGGCCTTGCCGCTGTCGATCACGGTGATCTTCGGCATCAGCCATGTGCCCGATGCCAGCGGTGTGCTGCAGCACACGCTGAAAAACCCCAACGCGCCTTCGGCCCTGACCTACGCCTGGATTGGCCCCTTTGTGGGCGCGCTGGTGCGGCCCATTGGCGGCTGGCTGTCGGACAAGACCGGCGGCTCCATCGTCACGCAGTGCATCTCGGCGGTGATGGTGGTGGCCTCGGGCGCGGTGGGTTATGTCATGTGGCTGGCCTACCACTCGGCCACGCCCGAGCAGTACTTCTTGATGTTCATGCTGCTGTTTGTCTTGCTGTTCACCGCCAGCGGCATTGGCAACGGCTCGACCTTCCGCAGCATTGCCGTGATTTTTGACCGCCAGCAGGCCGGCCCCGTGCTGGGCTGGACATCGGCGGTGGCTGCCTACGGCGCTTTCATCGCACCGGTGGTGATTGGCCAGCAAATCAAGGCGGGCTCGCCCGAGGTGGCGATGTACGGCTTTGCCGTGTTTTACGCGCTGTGCCTCTTGCTCAACTGGTGGTTTTACCTGCGCGCCGGGGCCGAGATCCGCAACCCCTGAGCCCTGTCTGAAAGTTGTTGAAAAGGGACGCAAGCCGCCCCGCTGAATTGGAGAAAAAGATGAGCCATTTTCTGGACCGACTGAATTACTTTTCAAACCCCAAAGAGTCCTTCTCGGGCGGGCACGGTGTCACCACCGGCGAAGACCGCACCTGGGAAGACGCCTACCGCGACCGCTGGGCGCACGACAAGATCGTGCGCAGCACGCACGGCGTGAACTGCACCGGCTCGTGCTCGTGGAAGATCTACGTCAAGGGCGGCATCGTCACCTGGGAAACCCAGCAGACCGATTACCCGCGCACCCGCGCCGACTTGCCCAACCACGAGCCGCGTGGCTGTGCCCGTGGTGCTTCGTATTCCTGGTATCTGTACAGTGCCAACCGCGTCAAGTACCCCATGATCCGCACCCGTTTGCTGCAGCACTGGCGCGCTGCGCTGGCTGTGGCCAAGAGCCCGGTGGATGCCTGGGCCAGCATTGTGCAAAACGCAGACGCCCGCCGCGAGTGGCAGCAGCAGCGCGGCCTGGGCGGCTTTGTGCGCAGTACCTGGGACGAGGTCAACCAGCTCATTGCCAGTGCCAACGTCTACACCGCCAAGCAATACGGCCCGGACCGCATCATCGGTTTTTCGCCCATTCCGGCCATGTCCATGGTCAGCTACGCCGCAGGCAGCCGTTACCTGTCGCTCATTGGCGGCGTCTGCATGAGCTTTTACGACTGGTATTGCGACTTGCCCCCCGCAAGCCCCCAAATCTGGGGCGAGCAGACCGATGTGCCCGAGTCGGCCGATTGGTACAACTCGACCTACATCATCGCCTGGGGCTCCAACGTGCCGCAGACGCGCACGCCCGATGCGCACTTCTTCACCGAGGTGCGCTACAAGGGGGCCAAGACTGTGGCCATCACGCCCGACTATGCCGAGATCAGCAAGCTGGCCGATTTGTGGATGCACCCCAAGCAGGGCACCGACGCAGCCATTGCCATGGCCATGGGCCATGTGATCCTGAAAGAGTTTTACTTTGACAAGCGCAGCGCCTACTTTGACGACTATGTGCGCCGCTACACCGACATGCCCAACCTGGTGCAGCTCGAAGAGCGCACCTTGCCTGATGGCCGCAAGGTCACCGTGCCCGGCCGCTACCTGCGCGCCAGCGACTTCAATGGCAAGCTGGGCCAGGACAACAATCCCGAGTGGAAAACCGTGGCGCTGGACCAGAACGACCGCGTGGTCTTGCCCAATGGCTCGATCGGTTTCCGCTGGGGCGCTGAGGGCCGCAGTGACGCAGGCAAATGGAATCTGGAAAGCAAAGAGGCGCGAGGAGACAACGAAGTCAAGCTCAAGCTGAGCCTGATGGAAGGACATGGAGAAGGAGGGGGCAGCGACTACGAAGTGGGCGAAGTGGCTTTCCCGTATTTCGGCGGCATCGACACCCCCAACTTCAGTGCCAACAAGCAAGCCAGCGCGGTGGACGATGTGCTGGTGCGCCATGTGCCGGTGCGCCGCATCAAGCTGGGTAAGGCCGGTGAGGAACGCTACGCCCTGGTGGCCACGGTGTTTGACCTGACGGCGGCCAACTACGGCGTGGCCCGTGGCCTGCCCGGCGAAAACGCCGCCACCAGCTACGACCACGACACCCCCTACACGCCCGCCTGGCAGGAAAAAATCACCGGCGTGAAGCGTGACCAGGTGATCGCCGTGGCCCGCCAGTTTGCCGACAACGCCGACAAGACCCGGGGCAAGTCCATGGTCATCATTGGCGCGGCCATGAACCACTGGTACCACAGCGACATGAACTACCGGGGCATCATCAACATGCTGATGATGTGTGGTTGCATTGGCCAAAGCGGTGGCGGCTGGGCCCACTATGTGGGTCAGGAAAAGCTGCGTCCCCAGACCGGCTGGACCGCGCTGGCTTTTGCCCTGGACTGGGTGCGCCCACCGCGCCAGATGAACAGCACCAGCTTCTTTTACGCGCACACCGACCAGTGGCGCTACGAACGCCTGGGTGTGGAGGAAATCCTTTCGCCGCTGGCCGACAAGTCGAAGTTTGGCGGCAGCATGATCGACTACAACGTGCGTGCCGAGCGCATGGGCTGGCTGCCCAGCGCACCGCAGTTGCAGACCAACCCGATGCAGGTCGTGAAAGACGCGCAGGCCCAGGGCATGGACCCGAAAGACTACGCGGTCAAGGCCTTGAAGGACGGCAGCCTCAAGATGAGCTGCGAAGACCCGGACCACCCGCTGAACTGGCCACGCAACATGTTTGTCTGGCGCTCCAATATTCTGGGCTCTTCGGGCAAGGGGCACGAGTATTTCCTCAAGCACCTGCTGGGCACCTCGCACGGCGTGCAAGGCAAAGACCTGGGGGCTGAAGACGCCAAACCTACCGAAGTGACCTGGCACGACCAGGCCCCCGAGGGCAAGCTGGACCTTTTGGTGACACTGGACTTTCGCATGAGCACGACCTGTCTGTATTCGGACATCGTGCTGCCCACCGCCACCTGGTACGAGAAGAACGACCTCAACACCAGCGACATGCACCCCTTCATCCACCCGCTGTCCACCGCCGTGGACCCGGCCTGGCAAAGCAAGAGCGACTGGGAGATTTACAAAGGGTTTGCTAAAGCCTTTAGTGAAGTGTGTGTGGGCCATCTAGGCGTCGAAAAAGAATTGATGCTCACACCACTCATGCATGACACGCCTGCCGAGCTGGCACAGGCCTTTGATGTGAAAGAGTGGAAAAAAGGCGAGTGCGAACTGATTCCAGGCAAAACCGCACCACAAATCTCAGTGGTCGAGCGCGATTACCCTAACACCTACAAACGCTTCACCGCGCTTGGCCCTTTGATGGAAAAAGCGGGCAACGGAGGCAAGGGTATTGGTTGGAATACCGCCGACGAGGTGCACCAGCTCGGGGAGCTCAATGGCAAGGTGCGTGCCGAAGGCGTGACCCAGGGCATGCCCAACATCAGCACCGACATCGATGCTTGCGAGGTGGTGCTGCAGCTGGCCCCCGAGACCAACGGCCACGTGGCCGTCAAGGCCTGGGAGGCGCTGAGCAAAATCACCGGGCGCGACCACACGCACCTGGCCTTGCACCGCGAGGACGAAAAAATCCGTTTCCGCGACATCCAGGCCCAGCCGCGCAAGATCATCAGCTCGCCCACCTGGTCGGGTCTGGAGAGCGAAAAGGTCTCGTACAACGCGGGCTACACCAATGTGCACGAGTACATCCCGTGGCGCACGCTCACCGGGCGTCAGCAGTTCTATCTGGACCACCCCTGGATGCTGGCGTTTGGCGAAGGCATGACCAGCTACCGCCCACCCGTGGACCTGAAGACGGTCGACGAGATGATCGACCGCAAGCCCAATGGCCACAAGGAGATCTCGCTCAACTTCATCACGCCGCACCAGAAGTGGGGCATCCACAGCACCTACAGCGACAACCTGCACATGCTCACGCTCAATCGGGGCGGCCCGGTGATCTGGCTGAGCGAGGACGATGCGAAAAACGCAGGCATCGTGGACAACGACTGGGTCGAGCTGTTCAACAGCAACGGCGCGATCGCGGCCCGCGCCGTGGTCAGCCAGCGGGTCAATCCTGGCATGGTCATGATGTACCACGCGCAGGAAAAAACCATCAACACGCCCGGCTCGGAAATCACCGGCATCCGTGGCGGCATCCACAACTCGGTCACCCGCATCGTGACCAAGCCGACCCACATGATCGGCGGCTACGCCCAGTTCAGCTATGGCTTCAACTACTACGGAACCATTGGCACCAACCGCGATGAATTTGTCGTGGTGCGCAAGATGCGCAAGATCGATTGGCTCGACGGTGAAGCCCCTGCCACCGTGCAGGCTTGAAGGAGAAAACACATGAAAATTCGTGCACAAATTGCGATGGTGCTGAACCTGGACAAATGCATCGGCTGCCACACCTGCTCGGTCACCTGCAAAAACGTCTGGACCAGCCGACCCGGCGTGGAATACGCCTGGTTCAACAACGTGGAAACCAAGCCCGGCATTGGCTACCCCAAAGACTGGGAAAACCAGGACCGCTGGAACGGCGGCTGGACCCGCAAGGCCGACGGGTCGATCGAGCCCAAGCAGGGTGGCAAATGGAAACTGCTGATGCGGATTTTTTCCAACCCCAACATGCCGCAGATTGACGACTACTACGAGCCCTTCACCTACGACTACGAGCACCTGCAGGGTGCCCCCGAGTCCAAGGCCACGCCCACAGCCCGTCCGCGCAGCCTGATCACCGGTCAGCGCATGCAAAAGATCGAGTGGGGCCCCAACTGGGAAGAAATCCTGGGCGGAGAGTTCAGCAAGCGCAGCAAGGACGCCAACCTGGCCAACTTCGACCAGGTGCAAAAAGACATGGTGGGCCAGTTTGAAAACACCTTCATGATGTATTTGCCGCGCCTGTGCGAGCACTGCCTGAACCCGGCTTGCGTGGCCTCGTGCCCCTCGGGCTCGATCTACAAGCGCGAGGACGACGGCATCGTGCTGATCGACCAGGACAAATGCCGCGGCTGGCGCATGTGCGTGAGCGGCTGCCCCTACAAAAAGATTTACTACAACTGGCAAAGCGGCAAGGCCGAGAAATGCATCTTTTGCTACCCCCGCATTGAGGCCGGCCAGCCCACGGTGTGCTCGGAAACCTGTGTGGGCCGCATCCGCTATCTGGGTGTGGTGCTGTACGACGCCGACCGCATCGCCGAAGCGGCCAGCACCGAAAACGAAAAAGACCTGTACCAGGCGCAGCTGGACATCTTCCTGAACCCGCACGACCCCCAAGTGATCGAGCAGGCCCGGCTGGACGGCATTCCCGAGGCCTGGCTGGAAGGCGCACGCAACAGCCCGGTCTACAAAATGGCCATCGACTGGAAAGTGGCGCTGCCACTGCACCCCGAGTACCGCACGCTGCCCATGGTTTGGTACGTGCCGCCGCTGTCGCCCATCACGGCGGCCGCCAACGCGGGCCATGTGGGCATGAACGGCGAGCTGCCCGATGTGTCGCAGATGCGCATTCCGGTGCAGTACCTGGCCAACTTGCTCACCGCCGGAGACACCGCGCCCGTGACCCGCGCCCTGGAGCGCATGCTGGCCATGCGCACTTACCAGCGCAGCAAACACGTGGACGGCGTGGACAACCTGGCGGTGCTGGAGCAAACCGGCCTGACGGTGGCCCAGGTTGAAGAGATGTACCACGTCATGGCGATTGCCAATTACGAAGACCGCTTTGTGATCCCCAGCTCGCACCGCGAATACGCCGAGAACACCTTTGACATGCGCGGCGGCTGCGGCTTCTCGTTTGGCAACGGTTGCTCGGACGGCCAGTCCGAGGCCAGCCTGTTCGGCGGCGACAAGCGCCGCACCATCCCTATCCAGCCTGTGGTCTGAAGCGAGGTTCCCCATGAAAAACAACCGATACACCTTGCGCGTGCTGTCGCAGCTCTTGTCCTACCCGGACGCGGCGCTGCGCGCACAGCTGCCCCAGCTGATGCCGGTGCTGCAGGAAGAGGGCGCTTTGAGCGCGGGCCGTCAGGCAGAACTGCAGACCTTGGCTGCTCACTTGCAGCGCCTGGACAGCATGGACGCCGAGTCGCGCTATGTGGAGACCTTTGACCGGGGCCGCGCCACCTGCCTGCACCTGTTTGAGCATGTGCATGGCGATTCGCGTGACCGGGGCCCGGCCATGATCGACCTGACCAAGACCTATGAACAGTCGGGCTTGTTCCTGTCGCCCGACGAGCTGCCCGACCACTTGTGCGTGGTGCTGGAGTTCGCATCGACCCAGACGCCCGAGGTGGCCAAGGCCTTTTTGGGCGAAATGGCGCACATCCTGAACGCCATCTTCAGCGCCTTGCTCAAACGCGAAAGCCCTTATGCGGTGGTGCTGGCGGCGGTGCTGGAGCTGGCCGGGCACAAAGCCCAGGCGGTGCAGATCATGGCCGACGAGCCGCTGGACGAGAGCTGGCGCGAGCCCGAAGCCTTTGACGGCTGCAGCACACGCGGCCAGGCGCGGCCGGGTGAGGCGCAGCCCATTCACATTGTCAGAAAAACATCCATCCAGACCCGGGGAGTTGCAGCATGAGCTACTTGGACCACTTCATCTTTGGCGTTTATCCCTACATCGCGCTGAGCGTGTTTTTGCTCGGCAGCCTGATCCGTTTTGACCGTGACCAGTACAGCTGGAAGAGCGATTCTTCGCAGCTGCTGCGCAAAGGTCAGTTGCGCTGGGGCAGCAACCTGTTCCATGTGGGCGTGCTGTTCTTGTTTGGCGGCCACAGCGTGGGCATGCTCACGCCGCACTTTGTGTACGAGTCTTTCATGAGTGCAGGTGACAAGCAGTTGCTGGCCATGGTCTCGGGCGGTGTGTTTGGCGTGCTGGGTTTTGTGGGCGTCACGCTGCTCTTGCACCGCCGCTTGTTGGATGTGCGCATCCGCGTCAACAGCAAAACGAGTGACATTGTGCTGTTGGTCTTGCTGTGGGCGCAGTTTGCGCTGGGCCTGGCCACCATCCCGCTGTCGGCACAGCACCTGGACGGCAGCATGATGCTCAAGCTGGCCGAGTGGGCTCAGCGCATCGTCACCTTCCGTGGCGGCGCGGTCGAGTTGCTGGCCGAAGCCAGCTGGGTGTTCAAGGCCCACATGTTCCTGGGCATGAGCATCTTCTTCATCTTCCCCTTCACCCGGCTGGTGCACGTCTGGAGCGGTTTTGGCACGCTGGCCTATGTGGTGCGCCCCTACCAGGTGGTGCGCAGCCGCCGCGTGGGCATGACGCCACGGCCCCCGTTTGGCCGTGGCTGATCGGACATCCACATTTTTGAAACCATGCATTGGGGGCTTCACATGACTTTTGACACCTTGACAGAAAACCCGCTGGCCACAGCGGGCGCATCCGGTTCGTGCGGCAGCGGTTCGTGCGGCTGCGGCAGCGCGTCTTCGCTTTCCTCTTCGTCCTCCTCTTCCGCCTATGAGCGCACGGCCGCGTCCATGCCAGCGGCGGTGCTTGCCGCGCAGGCCGAAGCGGCCAACGGTGTTGCGCTGGCCGAGACGCCCGCCATGCCACCTGCCATAAATGGCATCGCCTTGCTGGCCCCCGGCGAGGCTTTGTCGGCAGAGGACCTGCTGGAGCGGGCGCACGCCGAGTTGCTGCGTCAAGAGGCCGTGCGGCTGGGCCTGTTGCCTGCCCATGCGGGCCTGACCGCGCCTGAGTTGAGTGCCGACGAGCAGGCCGTGATCGACCGCATGCTGGACCAGGAAGTCGCCTCACCCCAGCCCACACCCGAAGAGGCGCTGCGCTATTACGACGCGCACAAGGCGCAGTTCACGTTGGGGCAAGCCCGCCGTGTGCGCCACATCCTGTTTGCCGTCACGCCTGGCGTGAACGTGCCCGCGTTGGCGCAACGCGCCGAAGCGGCTTTGCTGGAGTTGAGCAACAAGTCGGTCGTGCCCGAGCGCTTTGCGCAGCTGGCGGCCGAGTTGTCCAACTGCCCATCGGGTGCGCAAGGCGGTGATTTGGGCTGGCTCACGCCCCAAGACTGCGCGCCTGAGTTCGCCAAGGAATTGTTTTTCATGGTCGAGTCCAGCCTGAGCTTGGGTTTGCGTCCGCGTCTGGTGCACACGCGCTTTGGTTTTCACATCGTCGATGTGCTCGAAGTGAACCCCGGGCACTTGCCTGAGTTTGCGCAGTTGAAAACCCAGATCGCATCGCGCTTGCAGTGGCAGTCACGCGCCACCGCCTTGGGGCAGTACATGCGCCGACTGGTGGGCCTGGCACAGGTGCAAGGCTTGGCGTTGGAGGGAGACGCCTCGCCCCTGGTGCAGTGAACTCACCGCCATGAACGAGCATGTGTTGCCGGATTCGGCCGATGAACTGCTGCAGCGTTTGCAGCGCTTTCACGCGGATTATTTTCCGCTGCACCAGCAGCGTTTTCAGGATCTGGTGGCGCAGGGGCAGCACCCCAAAACCTTGTTCATCGGCTGCTCGGATTCGCGCCTGGTACCTTATCTGTTGACCGGCACCGGTCCGGGGGAGTTGTTCATCGTGCGCAATGTGGGCGCACTGGTGCCGCCCTACGATGGCTCGCACGGGCTGCACGGCACCATGGCGGGCATCGAGTTTGCGGTGCTGCAGCTGCATGTGCAGCGCATCATCGTGTGCGGTCACAGCCACTGCGGCGCGATCCGCACCGCTTATGAAGGCGCACCGGCAGAAGCCCGGGCGCTGCAAAGCTGGCTCAAACTGGCCGACGAGGCGCTGCTGCCGGTGCGGCCCAGCCCTGAGGCTCTGCTGCGCACCGAGCAGCGTTCGGTGGTCTTGCAGCTCGAACGTTTGATGGACTACCCCATGGTGCGGCGCGAAGTCGAAGCAGGCCACCTGACCCTGCATGGCTGGCACTATGTGATCGAAGACGGCGAGGTGCATGTGTTCGATGTGCAGCGGGGCGATTTTGTACCCGCTTCGCAGTCCTCGCACAGCGGCACCGGGCCTTTTGCGCCTTATGTGGAGCATGATGGCCAGATCATTGCGGATTGAATGCCGTGTTGATGCTGCCGACCTGCAAAAGAACCCTTCACAAGACCAGATCCACAGGGCCGCGGAGAATACTTGAATGAGCGAGACCGATAAAGACACCGCCAGTCGCCTGGCCAGCCATCTGATGGCTTCACGCCAGACGGTTTTACCTAAGCGCCTGGTGGCGCCCGGGCCTGACGCGGCCGAACTGGCGCAACTGTTTCAGGCCGCAGCGGCCGCGCCCGACCATGACCTCATCAACCCCTGGCGGTTCCTGATCATCCCCGAGCACAAACGGGCCGATCTGGGTGAGCTGTTTGCCGCCGCCTTGCTGGAGCGTGACCCGAGCGCCTCGGACGAGCAGCTTGAGCAAGCCCGCGACAAGGCCTTGCGCGCCCCTTTGCTGATGCTGCTGATCGTGGACGAGGCCAAGAGCACTGCCGACATTGACCTGAACGAGCGCGTGCTGAGCGCGGGTTGCGCGGTGCAAAACCTCATGCTGCTGGCCAACGCCATGGGCTACGGCTCGGGCCTGACGAGCGGCAAGGCGCTCAAAGCTTCTTGTTTTCGTGCCGGTCTGGGGCTGGGTACTTCGGAGCACGCGATTTGCTGTGTGAGTGTGGGCACCGTGAGTTCACGCAAACCCTTCAAGCCGCGCCCCGAGGTGCAGCAGTTCACCCGCATCTGGGGTGAGGACGCATGAGCCGCCCGGCCAAAGCGGGCGTGGGCGTCAGCTTGCCGGGCCTGCGCTCCCCGGGCGTGGGCTTTGAAGCCCCGTTCGAGATGCTCGAGGCCTGCCACGAGCGGGTCGAGCGCATGCTGGACCTGCTGACCCGGCTCAGGGTCCATGTGGCCACAAACGGCTGCGACACCCAAGCGACTGCCGCCGCAGTGGACGTGATGCGCTACTTCGATCTGGCCGCGCCTTTGCACCACCAGGACGAAGAGCTGCATGTGTTTCCGGCGGTGCTCAAGATGCAAGGTGACCGTCTGGACCTGCTGGTTTGTCGTCTGCGACAGGAGCACTTGGAGATGGAAAAGCTCTGGGGCCAGGCGCGCCAGGCGCTGGCGCGTGTGGCGGACTCGGAGGGGCAAAACAAAACGCCTTTCAGCGATGCCGATCAAGCCAGCATGGACGCTTTTGTGGCCATCTACAAAGACCACATCCGCGCCGAAGAAGACCTGGTGTACCCCGAGGCCCGGCGGGCACTGGATGCCGATCAGCTGAGCGTGATGTCGCGGGACATGATGCGCAGGCGGGGTGGGTAGAACCCCACCAACATGGCGCGTATTTGAGTCGGCCTTTTAAAACCGCCCCAGCGCCTGCATCTTCCACGCCAGCCAGAGCTTGCGAAGCGGTGTGAGGGCGATGCGCTGGTGCAGCACCTGAAAGCCCGAGGCTTCGATTTCGCGCAACAGGGTGCGGTAGATGCTGGCCATCATGAGGCCGGGTTTTTGGGCGCGGCGGTCCGCCGCAGGCAGCAGGGCCAGGGCTTCGTCGTACAGGGCGTGCGCGCGTTCGGTCTGGAACTTCATCAGCGCGGTGAAGTTGTCTGAATACGTGCGCTGAATCAACTCATTGGCCTTGACGCCAAAGCGTTGTTGTTCGTCCAGCGGCAGGTAGATGCGGCCGCGCAGGGCGTCTTCGCCCACGTCGCGGATGATGTTGGTCATCTGAAAGGCCAGGCCCAGCTTGTGGGCGTACTGGGTGGTGGCCTCGTCGGTTTGGCCAAAGACGCGGGCGGCGACTTCGCCCACCACACCGGCCACCAAATGGCAGTATTGGGTCAGGCCCGCAAAGTCCAGGTAGCGGGTTTGGTTCAGGTCCATCTGGCAGCCGTCGATCACGGCCATCAGGTGGCGGCTTTCGATGCCGAACGGCTGGATGTGCGGCATGAGCGCGTGCATGACCGGGTGGCTGGGTTGGCCGGCATAGGCTTGCTGCACTTCTTTTTGCCACCAGCCGAGTTTGGCGGCGGCCACGCTGGGGTCTTTGATTTCGTCGACCACGTCGTCTACTTCGCGGCAAAACGCATAAAAAGCGGTGATGGCGGCACGGCGCTCTGCGGGCAGGAAGAGGAAAGCGTAATAAAAGCTGCTGCCCGAGGCGGCAGCTTTTTGCTGGACGTAGTCTTGCGGGTTCATGGGTGGGGATTCTCGCACCCAAACGAGGGGCTCAAGGCGTGTCTGTACCCGACAATTTTTGGAACAACCGGCCCAGAGTCGAGGGGGAACCCAGACCCATGGCGATTTGCCACATCAGCTGGCGCATTTCATGGCGTGGCATTTTGACGCGATGGGTCAAAGCCAAAGGCCCGGTTTGTCGCAACAGGGTCACCGTGCGTATGCCGATGAGGGCGGGCAATGCGCTGGCCAGCCGCAGGCGCAGCGGCTTCAAAGCCATGGCATAGCGCATGCCATCGGCCAGTTGCGCTTGGGTCCGGTCGAGCCATTGGTTGTAGAGCGGTGTCAGGGTGTTCAAGGTGTCTGCATGCCCGGTGTGTGCGGCTTGGGCCAGCAGGTCGGGGCTCAGGCCGACTGTGGCCAAAGTTTCTGCAGGCCAGTAGCAACGCCCGGCGGCCAAATCGGCCCCGGCATCACGCAGGATGTTCAGGCGCTGTAGGCCCATGCCGTATTGCCGCCCGATGCGCATCATTTCTTGTTGTTCCAGCCGCGCATACCCGGGCAGATGGCGCGCACACAGCTCGGTCCAGAACTCGCCCACGCAACCGGCCACCAGCCAGGTGTATTCGTCGAGCTCAGCTTCGGTGTTCAGTGCGTGCAGTCCGGGGCCAAAGCGGGCCATGTCCAGTTGCTGGCCTTGCGTGATGTGTCCCAGCACTTGGCGCACGCTGGCCTGATCGTCTTTGCCAAGCGTTTGCAACAGTGGCAAGCATTGCGGCAGCGATTGCATCAGGGCGCGTTCGTGTGGGTCGGTTTGTTGCGCAGCAAAGGCCTGGGTGAGCGGGCTCAGGTCATGCGTTTGCCGCGCACCTGTGCCTGGCGACGTGATGACTTGGTTCATCCGGTTCAGCAAATGCTGGCGTTCATCCAAGGGCAGGGCGGTGGTGTCGGCGACCGTGTCGGTGGCCCGTGCCAACAGGTACCCGATGGCCACAGGCGCCTGCAGTGGGCCTGGCAACAGCCGGATGGACAGGTCAAACGAGCGCGACACATGGCGCAAGAGTTGCCGGTGTTCCGGACTCAGGCGGGCGTGTTTATGGCGTTTGAATAGAGCTTGCTTGAACATGGTCAATGGCGATTGTCGCTTGACATGGACGGTGACTTTGAATAGATTACTAACCAGTCAGTCATTATTATTTCCCGGAAATCCCATGCCCTCTACTTTGTCACTCGCCACCCGGCGAGTTTTGCGTTTGTGCGCCGTTGCTGCTTTTGTGACTACTTTGGTAGGCTGTTCCAAGACCGAGGCGCCCAAAGAGCCCTTGCGCGCGGTCAAGGTGTTCACGATTTCGGGTGGTGCGCTCAATGTCGAAGGTGAATATTCGGCCGAAGTGCGCTCACGTGTGGAGTCTCGGCTGGGTTTTCGGGTCGCAGGCAAGCTGGTGCAGCGCAGTGCGGAGCAAGGGCAGCGCGTAGCGGCAGGTCAGGTGTTGGCCCAAATGGATGCGCAAGACTACCAGCTGGCAGCGCAAGCGGCTTTGGCCCAAGTCAGTGCTGCGCAAAGCCAGCGCGATCTGGCGGCGGCAGACTTCAAACGGTTCGAAGCCCTGAAAGTGCAAAACTTCATCAGCGGTGCGGAGCTGGAACGTCGCGAGGCGACGCTCAAAGCAGCAGATGCCGCCTTGAACCAGGCCAAAGCCCAGGCCCAAGCCCAAAGCAACCAGGCGGGTTATGCCCGTTTGACGGCCAGCCATGCCGGTGTGATCACGGCTGTCGAAGCCGAAGTGGGGCAGGTGGTCTCGGCAGGTCAGCCCGTGTTGCGTTTGGCGCACGATGGTCCGCGTGACGCGGTGTTTGCCGTTTCCGAGCAAATGGTTTTGGCCCTGAAAGTGGGCCAACCGATGCAGGCCACATTGGTCAGCACGGGTCAAACCCTGAAAGGCAAAGTCCGTGAGCTGGGCGCCAGTGCCGACCCGGTCACGCGCACCTATGCCGTCAAATTGGCGCTCGACGCGTCAGAGCGTTTGCCTTTGGGGGCCACGGTCAATGTGTTGGCTACCGGCTTGTCAGGCAGTCAGAGCGCGGTGATCAAGTTGCCGACCAGCGCGCTGCGCCAGGAAGGTCAGGGCACCGTGGTGTGGTTGTTGGAGGAAGCCAGCATGACCGTGAACACCCAAGCGGTGCAGGTGGGCCGCGTAGATGGCAACGAAGTGGTCATCACTTCGGGCCTCAAGCCGGGGCAAAAAGTGGTGAGTGCAGGCGTGCACGTCTTGTCGCCAGGCCAGAAAGTCACGCTCTACGGGGCTGCGGTCAGCGGCGTGGCCCCTGACGCACCTGCATCTGTGCCCGCATCCGCACCCGCATCTGCCGCATCCACAGCCCAACGGTGATCGCATGAGCAGCACCGAAAAACCTTCATTCAACCTCTCGCGCTGGGCGCTGGAGCACCCGGCCCTTACCCGCTACCTGATGGTGGTGCTGATGCTTTTGGGCATGGCGTCTTACTTTCAGCTGGGCCAAGACGAAGACCCGCCTTTCACGTTCAGGGCCATGGTGGTGCGGGCCTATTGGCCTGGCGCGACCGCTGAACAGGTGGCCGAGCAGGTGACTGACAAGCTGGAGCGCACCCTGCAAGAGGTGCCTTTCGCCGACAAGATTCGCAGCTATTCCAAACCGGGCGAAGCGCAAATCATTTTTCAGATCAAGGACAACTCCAAACCCGGTGATGTGCCTCAGGTTTGGTACACGGTGCGCAAAAAGATCGGTGACATGCGTGGTAGCTTGCCGCAAGGTGTGGTCGGCCCGTTCTTCAACGACGAATTTGGCGATGTGTATGGCGTGATCTATGCCCTGAGTGGCCAAGGCTTCACGGCCGCCGAGGTCAAGACCGAAGCAGACAGCCTGCGTCAAGCCTTGCTGCGTGTGCCTGATGTGGCCAAGGTGGAGTTGTTTGGTGCGCAAGACGAAAAGGTCTTTGTCGAGGTTTCTCAAAAGAAGCTGGCCCAAATGGGCCTGGACATGGGGGCGGTGCTGGCCCAGCTGAACCAGCAAAACGCTGTGGAGTCGGCCGGCAGTGTGCAGTCGCCTGCCGATGTGGTGCAGGTGCGTGTGGGCGGCCAGTTCCAAAGCCTGGCCGATTTGCAGGCCATGCCGATCCGCGGCGCCTCGGGCACGCAAATTCGCTTGTCGGACATCGCGACGGTGACCCGTGGCTACTCGGACCCGCCTTCTGTCAAGGTGCGTCATGAGGGGCAGGAAGTGATTGGGCTGGGCGTGTCGATGGCCAAGGGCGGCGACATCATCGCCCTGGGCCAATCTTTACGCCAAGCGGTGGCTCTGGCGCAAAGCAGCTTGCCCGCAGGCATGACCTTGACACAAGTGCAAGACCAACCGAGCGCCGTGTCCAACTCGGTCAACGAGTTCATCAAAGTCTTGATCGAGGCGGTGGTGATCGTGCTGGCGGTGAGTTTTCTGGCACTGGGCCTGCACAAGCGGCCTGGCCACAACCCCGTGTGGCGGCGCTGGACGCTGGACATCCGGCCCGGTCTGGTGGTGGGCATCACCATTCCTCTGGTCTTGGCGGTCACCTTTTTGGCCATGCATTACTTTGGCATTGGCCTGCACAAAATCTCACTGGGCTCGCTCATCATCGCCTTGGGGCTGCTGGTGGACGACGCCATCATCGCGGTGGAGATGATGGTGCGCAAGATGGAAGAGGGCTACGACAAAGTGCGTGCCGCCACCTTTGCTTATGAGCTGACGGCCATGCCCATGCTCACGGGCACCTTGATCACGGCGGCGGGGTTCTTGCCGATCGGCATGGCCAAGTCCATGACGGGTGAATACACCTTCGCGATTTTTGCGGTCACGGTGGTGGCTTTGCTGGTCAGCTGGGTGGCCTCGGTTTACTTTGTGCCTTATTTGGGGGCCTGGCTGCTCAAGCCGCCAGCGCATGCTGTGTCGGCCGAGCACCTGGATTCGGCCGAGATGTTTGACACGCCGTTTTATCGGCATTTCCGCACTTGGGTGACGTGGTGCGTGACGCACCGCTGGAAGACGATCGGCATCACCGTGTTCTTGTTTGCCATGGGCATTGTGGGCATGGGCAAGGTGCAGCAGCAGTTTTTCCCGGATTCCAGTCGCCCGGAAATCCTGGTTGATTTGTGGCTCCCGGAAGGTTCACCTTTCAAGGCCAGTGAAGACATGGCCAAACGGGTGGAGCAACGCTTGGCGCAGGAAGAGGGCGTCAAGTCGGTCACCACCTGGGTCGGCTCGGGTGTGCCGCGCTTTTACTTGCCACTGGACCAGGTGTTTCCTCAGACCAACGTGTCTCAGTTGATCGTGCTGCCCAAGGATTTGAAAACCCGTGAAGTGCTGCGCGCCAAGCTGCCCGCTTTGCTGGCGCAGGAGTTCCCCGAAATCCGTGGTCGCGTCAAGTTGTTGCCTAACGGCCCGCCTGTGCCTTACCCCGTGCAGTTTCGCGTGGTGGGTCCGGACCCCAAGGTCTTGCGCCTGAAGGCCGATGAGATCAAGGCCGAGATGCGCCAAAACGCCAATACCCGGGGCGTGAACGACAACTGGAACGAGTCGGTCAAGTCGGTGCGCTTGGAGGTGGATCAGGCCAAAGCGCGTGCATTGGGCGTGACCAGCCAGTCCATTGCCCAAGCTTCGCGGACCTTGTTGAGCGGCTCGACCGTCGGCCAATACCGCGATGGCGACAAGTTGATCGACATCGTGCTGCGCCAGCCTTTGGCCGAGCGTGACGCCTTGTCCGATCTCGGCCATGCCTATGTGCCCACGGCATCCGGCAAGTCGATTCCACTGCTGCAAATCGCCACCCCGGTCTTTGCCTGGGAGCCCGGCGTGATGTGGCGCGAGGGTCGTCAATACGCGATCACGGTGCAGTCTGACATCGCCGAAGGTCTGCAGGGTGCGACCGTCACGGCGCAGTTGTTGCCCGCCCTCAAAAAGACCGAAGCCACTTGGCAAGGCCAAGGCTTGAGCGGTTATCGCATTGAAGTGGCGGGTGCTGTGGAGGAAAGCTCCAAAGGCTCCGCCTCGATTGCGGCGGGCGTGCCGGTCATGCTGTTCATCACCTTCACCTTGCTGATGCTGCAGTTGCAAAGCTTCAGCCGTGCCATGCTGGTGTTCTTGACGGGCCCCTTGGGCATGGCGGGTGTGGCCGGCGCTTTGCTGGTGCTCAACCGACCGTTTGGCTTTGTGGCACTGCTCGGCGTGATTGCGCTCATGGGCATGATTCAGCGCAATTCGGTGATCCTGATCGACCAAATTGAGCAAGACCGTGCCGCGGGCGTGGCGCCTTGGCAAGCGATTGTCGAGTCGGCGGTGCGGCGTCTGCGCCCGATCGTGCTGACGGCAGCCGCAGCGGTGTTGGCCATGATTCCCCTGTCACGCAGCATCTTTTGGGGCCCGATGGCGGTCGCCATCATGGGGGGCTTGATCGTGGCCACGGCGCTCACTTTGCTGGCCTTGCCCGCCATGTACGCGGCCTGGTTCAGGATTCCGCGCCCAAATGAAGCCCATGCCTGAATTTGGACAATTGAAGCGGCTAAAATAGAAAGTTGACCGATTTCAACCGGGCGGTCAGGTGTGTCAGGCAGCTTTGGGGCTGAAGGGCAGGCCTGACGCCCTTTTTGTTTGGACCTGCGCGGGTGGCGAAATTGGTAGACGCACCAGGTTTAGGTCCTGACGGTGGCAACACTGTGCGGGTTCGAGTCCCGCCCCGCGCACCAACCGACTTTTGGCCAAAGGGGTAACCCGGCGGCATGAGAGAAATTCATTTAACCGAGAACGACGATGACAGTGACTGTTGAAACCCTTGAAAAGCTGGAACGCAAGATCACCCTGACTGTGCCCGTGACGGCCATCCAGTCCGAAGTGGATGCCCGCCTGAAGAAGATGGCTCGCACCGTCAAGATGGACGGTTTCCGTCCAGGCAAAGTACCTATGAACGTCGTGGCCCAGCGCTATGGCTACTCGGTTCAGTACGAAGTCCTGAACGACAAAGTGGGCGAAGCTTTCTCTGTGGCCGCCAACGAAGCCAAAGTGCGCGTGGCCGGTCAGCCCCGCATTTCCGAAAAAGAAGGCGCGCCTGAAGGCGAGTTGAACTTCGAAGCCATCTTCGAGGTGTATCCCGAAGTCAAGCTGGGTAACCTGGCCGACACCGAAGTCGAAAAATTGACCGCTGAAGTCTCTGATGCTGCCATCGACAAGACCGTGGACATCCTGCGCAAGCAGCGCCGCACCTTCGCCCAGCGCGCCCAAGACGCCGCTGCACAAGACGGCGACCGCGCCACCATCGACTTCGAAGGCAAGATCGACGGTGAAGTGTTCTCCGGCGGCAAAGCCGAAGACTTCCAGTTCATCTTGGGCGACGGCCAGATGCTCAAGGAATTCGAAGACGCTGTGCGCGGCATGAAGTCTGGTGAAAGCAAGACCTTCCCATTGGCTTTCCCCGCCGATTACCACGGTCAAGATGTCGCTGGCAAAACTGCCGACTTCTTGGTCACCGTCAAGAAAATCGAAGCCGCGAACCTGCCTGAAGTCAACGAAGCACTGGCCAAGTCTTTGGGCATTGCCGATGCGACTGTTGAAGGCCTGCGCGCCGACATCCGCAAAAACCTCGAGCGCGAAGTGAAATTCCGCCTGCTGGCCCGCAACAAGCAAGCCGCCATGGACGCTTTGGTCGCCAAGGCCGAGTTGGACCTGCCCCAGGCCATCGTGCAAAGCGAAATCGAGCGCCTGAAAGAAGGTGCCCGTGCCGACTTGAAGCAACGTGGCATCAAGGACGCCGACAAGGCCCCGATCCCTGACGACATCTTCCGCCCTCAAGCCGAGCAGCGCGTGCGCCTGGGCTTGGTGGTGGCCGAGGTCGTGCGTGGCAACACCCTGCACGCCAAACCAGAGCAAATCAAGGCCCACATCGAAGAGCTGGCCGCCAGCTACGAGCGTCCGGACGACGTGGTGCGTTGGTACAACAGCGACAACCAGCGTCTGGCCGAAGTCGAAGCCGTGGTCATTGAGAGCAATGTGTCCGATTTCGTCCTGGCCCAGGCCAAAGTGGTCGAAAAAGCCATTACTTTTGAAGAGTTGATGGGGCAACAGGCCTGATCGGTCTTTGAATCCTTGAAATCCCATGAGCGTGGGGCTTGTGCCGGGCTTGCAGTCTGGCTCACAAGCCCCATCTCTTTGGTGGGGTTGAAAACCCGGTTAAAGTCATCCATGAATTTTCTGGAGAAAAGATGAGCGCACTGGACATCACAAATTTGGGCATGGTCCCCATGGTCGTCGAGCAGTCGGGCCGTGGCGAACGGGCCTATGACATTTACTCGCGTTTGCTCAAGGAGCGCGTGATCTTTTTGGTGGGTGAGGTCAACGACCACATGGCCAACCTGATCGTGGCCCAGTTGCTGTTTTTGGAGAGCGAAAACCCTGAAAAGGACATTTCCCTCTACATCAACTCGCCCGGTGGTTCGGTGAGCGCCGGCATGGCGATCTATGACACCATGAACTTCATCAAGCCCGATGTGTCCACCTTGTGCAACGGCATGGCCGCCAGCATGGGTGCGTTTTTGCTGTCTTCGGGTGCCAAGGGCAAGCGTTTTTCGCTGCCCAACTCCAAGATCATGATTCATCAGCCTCTGGGCGGTGCACGCGGCCAAGCCACCGAAATCGAGATCGCGGCGCGCGAAATCGTCAAAACACGTGCGCACCTCAACCGCATCCTGTCCGAAAACACCGGTCAGCCGCTGGAAAAGATCGAACTCGACACCGAGCGCGACTATTACCTGTCTGCAACCGAAGCCAAAGACTACGGTTTGGTGGACGAAGTCATTTCCAAACGCGCTTGATGGCGGCCGGGCTTTCCGGCACCCTGGCTGACGGCGTTTACCTCCAAAGGTGAGCGCCGTTTTTCTTTCGTTATCATTGACGAATTCCGGATTCCGAGGCGACATTTATGGCCGATAAAAAAGGCTCAAGCACTGAAAAAAACCTGTTCTGCTCCTTTTGCGGCAAAAGCCAGCATGAGGTTAAAAAGCTGATCGCAGGTCCGTCGGTGTTCATTTGCGACGAGTGCATTGACTTGTGCAATGACATCGTGCGCGATGAACTGGCCACCACCGTGACCGAAGGCGGTAAAGAGGGCTTGCCTACGCCGCTGGACATCAAAACCAACCTCGACAACTACGTGATTGGCCAGGAAAAGGCCAAACGCAGCCTGGCGGTGGCGGTGTACAACCATTACAAACGCCTCAAGCACAAAGAGGGCGCCAAGAAAGACGATGTCGAATTGGCCAAGAGCAACATCTTGCTGATTGGCCCCACTGGTTCGGGCAAAACCTTGCTCGCGCAAACCATGGCCCGCATGCTGGACGTGCCCTTTGTCATGGCCGACGCCACCACCCTGACCGAAGCGGGTTATGTGGGTGAAGACGTCGAGAACATCGTGGCCAAGCTTCTGCAGACCTGCAATTACGACGTCGAGCGCGCCCAGCGCGGCATCGTCTACATCGATGAGATCGACAAGATCACCCGCAAGTCAGACAACCCTTCGATCACACGTGACGTGTCGGGTGAGGGTGTTCAACAGGCCTTGCTCAAGCTGGTCGAAGGCACCATGGCCAGCGTGCCCCCTCAGGGCGGTCGCAAACATCCCAATCAGGACTTTTTGCAGATCGACACGACCAACATCTTGTTCATTTGCGGTGGCGCTTTCGCAGGGCTTGAAAAAGTCATTGAAAACCGCACCGA
>ERZ1034363.785-NODE-785-length-20117-cov-6.637924_pt1 | contig 20117 bp, 15 predicted proteins | sample MGYA00520616_ERZ1034363 | MGnify/ENA primary metagenome ERZ1034363 (study PRJEB33736, sample SAMEA104284506) | Azolla filiculoides | biome: Urban; feature: Water surface; material: Ditch water | place: Netherlands | collected 2015-10-28 | depth 0-0.1 m ... | reverse complement strand
TCCTCGACCTTGTTGGCAAAGCGAGAGTGCATCCGCTCTTCAGCCTTATACACATCGGCCTGCTCAGACAGAACAACACCTTGATCAGCGAGGAACTCCTTGATGACGGTGAAGCGATTCAGCTTGTCTTGGTGCAGTCGCTGTGCTTTGCGTGATTTGGTTTCTTCTGGGAGCGGTGCTTGTTGGGTTGATGCGCGGGAGAACCGGATGTCAGGATTGGTCGCGTCGAAAGAACCAGAGTTGCCGGTGGCGGATTTGATTTGGGTTGGGTCGAAGGCGATGAATACACGATGCTTCGCGCCATCCTTATTTACGCGATCACCCCCCATGTGCGTAATGCCGTCGAACCCCATTGCGCGGAGGCCATCCTGCATTGCCTCTGCGCCTTCCCACTTTGGAATTTCATCGTTAGCCATCATTTCTTCGGCAGCGCGATACCAGCTTTCATTTGTATCGCCACCTTCGTGGAACTGATCAACCCCGTCAAACTGGGCTATCCATTGTTCTGGATTGGCAACAGCGTCCATATCAATCGGGTTTTTTATCGAAAGAAAGACCTTATAGACGGACGGGGATTCGCCTCGACCTTTGTTCGTGTATGAGCTTGCAACGTCTGGGTTGGCAGTGAAATACCCGCCCATGCCCATCAGCCCATAGTTTGATGCGTAGGTATCGAACGAAGTGAATGCATCTCCCCCTTCGCTCTTATTGGTGCCGTGGTACATGACTAACGGTTTCCCGTCAGCGTCCGTAACTTTGCTCGACCCGAACCACTTCTTGAACGCAGGAGTCTCGGTCTGGTTGATCTTGGAGAACGACAGACCACCCTTACGATCAGCCTGCGTCTTCTCCAATGTCGCCGCTGTGGTTGCGTCCAGCACGGCCTTTCGTACAGACTCAAGGTCTTTATAGACACCTTCGGTTTCCTTGGTTGCTGAGAAGCCCTTAGCGATCCGATCCTTGATGACCGCCATGAAGTTGGAGAAAGCACTACGGACACGGGCAATCAGTGACGGCGCAACACGGTCAGCCAGCTGCTCCCAGAACACAGGGTCAGCCCACGCATCGCCAACCGTGTCGGAGTACAGTTCTTCATACCCTAGCAGCAGGTCAGAACGCTTGCCCTTGTACATATCCTGCTGATCTTTGGCGTAGCCTGCTGCACGCTTGACGTTGCTGGCCTTGGCAAGTGCCGCCGACAGGTCTTCGTAAATCTTGGGGAACTTGGCCTTCAGGTAGTGGGTGAACTCATGCCCGACCACAAATTGAACTGGCCTTGTAGCGCTTCGATTAACGTAGAGCGTGCGGCCACCGACATACGCACCATCGAAGTCAAGACGTACTCCGCTTGCTCCTTGGACAAAAACGACCTTGACTCCGGTGATACGCTCGACAGTTCGTACAAAAGCAGTAAATCGATTGGGTATGGCGACCTGCTGTATGAAACCTTCTGGTGCGTCTTTAAAGGCTTGCGGGTCGTCTTTACGGAGTGCTGCTTCGAGGCTTTGCGCGGCATTTGATAGCTTTCCAGGAACAGCATCAAAGTATCGCACAGCGCCTTTGGCAGCGCGAGAGAGCTTTACTCCTCCGGTGCTGGTTCCGGCAGGTAGTCCTTCAGATACTCGATCATTTCCTTCGGCCAGTCCTTGGTTGGCCCCGAGTCCAGCGCCAACACCCACGCCTCCGGCATCTCGTTGAACACCTTGTCCGGGAGCTTGTCCATTAGGAGAACCCTGTTTAGCGGCGACAGTTCTTGCATCTTTGACTCCATCATAAAAACCAACAACCTCCATACGGGTTGCGATTGGCATCCTGAAGAACTTGCCTACGGTTGATTGAATCTTACTTAACTGACCAATCGCATCAAGCCCATCAACGACTTTGTTAACGTCTGGCGGAACCTTTGTCTCACCAGATGTTTTGTCGTGCTTTTCCCACCACGCCTCATCAGTATAGATGATGCTATTCCCGGCATCCACCAAGCGCTCAAGAAGTTTTCGCGTGTCGTTATATGTCTCAATCGGGACTAGCGCGACACCGTTGTAACCTTTGGTTGCATAGTAAGGAGGATCGACCACCGCCATGACGTTGTTACCAACGATCTGTTTAGCCGCGTATGAGTCACCAGTTACATATTCAACAGAGACTCCACGCTGGCGCAGCTTCTCCATCTGGTTGTAAGACATGCTCCCGTTGTTTGTCACGCGGCGAACAACGTCATCAACCGCAGCAGACCCGGACTCTCCTTTGCCATACAGGCCGAATGACGCCATGCCTTGGTCTTCAATGGCCTGCAAGAATCCGTCAAACCTATCTTTACCAACAGCGGCAGATGCAGCAGATCGCAACTGAACACGCTCATCGCGCTTGGCAACTACATTAGCCAGCGCCGAGCCGCTGAATGTGCCTTGCTTGTCAATTTGCTGCTTGACGGCATCAAGATACGCAACCACTGCAGGATGCTTTGACAGGGCGTCAATCTCGTTACCTGCATCGTGGAATAGTTTGATCTTGCTAAGTCGGTCTGGATTGTATTCATGGACGACAATCCGCTTCACATTCTTGAACGCCACCGTTGAAAGGTATGCGCCCCAGCTTCCAGACCCGCCAAAGTAATCAACCAGTGTGTCAATTTTATCTGCCGTTCCAGAGAAGTGCTGCTTTACCTTCTCGGTAATGGCAACGGCCATCTTTGTTTTTCCGCCTTGGAACGTCGGAATATTTGCAGACTCTTGACGCACTTCCCTGCTTGGATTTTGATCCGGTGCAATCTGCTCAACTTCAGCGTTTAACCTCCCAACATACGGAACTGGCTTAGTGTGCGTAGCTGCAGTGTCACCGTTGTCTGAATCGGGAGCAGACTCTGTGTCAACCTTACCCGGCTTAACCTTCTCAACCGGCGCAACTGTTACGGTCGACGGCTGAATTGGTGCAGATTTATCCTGCACTTTATTCGGCTTATCCTGCACAGCCGGCGCGTCATTAGCCATCAGCATCTGATTGACCTTGACCGACAATGCCTTTGGAACCAGCAGCCCGGTCTTGGTCTTGGCTCCGATGTTCTTGAATCCCAAGTATTCAAGCTCTGCCCGAATCTCGGCAACGTCGCCTGTGATGTGCAGCGTACCGTCCTTGCGCCACTCTGCCCCTTGTGCCACTGCTGTATCGGGCGCTACGGCCTCCACAGTGGGCGCAGGTTCGCTTTGTTGAACGTCGGGTATAGCAATAGCCGCCTGCCGGAAGTTATCAGGTGAAAGCCCCGCCGAGCGCATGGCGTCAGCTACAGCGCCTTTAGGTTGCGGGAACTGGCCGGCGATGTCCTGTTCTGTTTTCTGTTGTAGCGCAACGGCCTCTTGTTCAACGCGTTGCTGCTCTGCCTGCTGATACGAATACTCAATCTCACGACGCTTCAACTCATTCGCAGCACCCTGGCGGACGGCAGGGTCTGGGTGGCGCGTGCTTTGGTAGATCAGTTCGGCGGGGGTCTTGCTTTCAAAGCGTTGAGCTACTGCAGCGTCGGCCAGGCTGGGGCTTCCCACAGGTGCAACCTCTCCAGCGTTGGGTACAGGTGCGGCGGCATCTCCACCTCGTCCGACTCCGACTTCAGGCAGAGACTGTGAATCTCCTGCGCTTCCGGTTCCGACATCACGTTGTCCTTGATTGCCTGTCGCATCCACTTGGGTAGCATTGCCGATACCTCGCTCAGTTTCGAGTTGTTGGATTTGTGATTGAACTTGCTGGATAGCCTGCGACACAGGTTCAGCAAAGCGTGCAGAAACCAGCACAGAGCCGTCTTTGCGCGTCACGAATGGGATTTCCGCACCAAGGCTACGCACTGCATCTGCCGCGCCTTTGCCGCTTACCGTGAGCGTTCCTGTGGGGTTTAGGGTGGCTTCTACTTCAGCCAGTAGTTGCGTCTGATCAACTTTCGCAGCCTCTTGCTGGAGGCTGGCGATCTCCATGTCAATCGGGGTCGGTGCTTGTGGGATTGGTGCAGCGGGGAGAGTGATGGACGGAACATCGGACACGACACTAGCGAAGTGATCGAGGGCGGTTTCTACGTCAGGCGCGGTGGTGATGTCGGCGACGGTTGGGCGTGGGGCAATTTCACTCAGCGTTTGCGGAGCCATGCCCTGCATTGCATTGACTGCTGATTGGTTGATTGATTCTTGGGTAAATTGCGCACCATCAACTGCGGCATTTAGTTCGCGGCCAAATGCGCCTTGCTCCGTTTCAAACGCCCTTCCAACCATGCCCGGCGCACCGCTTGCCGCTTGCATTCCTGCACCCATGCCAACGCCAGATAAAGCGCCACGCATACCAGCGCCCATCGGGTCGGACTTAACATTTGGATCAACTTCCTGCATGCCGCCTTTGGCAAAGTATTCTTCACCTGCAGACTGACCAAACTCTTCAAAACCTTCTTTTGCTGGATTGAGGATTGCGCCTTTAATTCCGCGCTCCATATTGCCTTGCAAGAACTTTCGCTCGACACCTGCGCCAACCATGCCAAACGGCATGCTGATAGCGCCGGCTTTCGCTGCGGTGCGATTAGCTAAATTACGAGCATCTTCTGGCGACATGCCGCGCTCAAGTGCGAACTTCTCAATGTCTGCGCCAGTGCTGCCGGCTGTTTGTAGCGCCTCAACAGATGCATTAGTTCCAATGCCTGTGAGAGATGCTTTCGAGTACCAGTTAGCGGTTGCTTGTGCCACGGCTTCTGCTGCTTGTGCTTCCGTAGCGCCGGCTTTTAGAGCAAGAGCTTTTACGCGATTTGCGATTGCTTGTTCAGCAACGCCGCCAGCGCCCATGCCAACAACCATGCCTGGCGCGGAACGAGCAATGTCATCAACGATAACCATTGGGTTATTGACAGCGGCGATAAGGGTATTCCACGCGCCCTTTGCATCGCCTACTACTTCTTGCTGCGCTTTCAGTTGGGCAGATTGCTTGTCACCATAATAAGTGACGGCGTCCTCACCAACCTTTTGAACGCTGTCGCCAGCTTCGCGCATTCCTGGCACGTGACCACCAAGCCACCCTGCGGCGCGAACTAACTCGCCTGAGCCAGCGCCTAGAGCATTGCCAATGTCAGACGCAGTTTCCCCAAAAGAGCGGCCACGATTAGCAACGCGATCACGCGCTGCGGTCATGTTGTCGAGAACGCCTTGATCTATTTCGCCAGCCTTGATCATCCGATCAGCTTCAAATTCAGCGTCGGCCTGGTCAAGATTGTTAATCTTGAGAGCTTCAATTATCCGTGCGCGATCCGGTAACTGCTTTGGTGTAGCCCTGCGGTTCTCAATACGAGAGTCCAGCTTGCGGGTCGTTGGTGTTTCAACTTGTTCTTGGTAGGACTTGTCGACAGCCCCTGACACTCCACCAACCCAGTCGCTGCGGCCAGCCATAGCGCCGCGCTTGGCTTCTGTTCCGGCATCGTATTGGCGCTTAACGCCTTCATACGTCTCTCGCGTGACGGGCGCACCACGCGCTTCGATCAGTGGCTTGGATTCACCCTCATACCCATCCATAACAGACTTGGGCTTTTCAGAATCGAATGCACCAAGGATGCGCCGACCAATGTCTTTAGTGGCATCGACAGCAGTTTCAGTAACGGTTTTCTTTTTAGACCAGCTTGCTTCGTCGCTAGGATCACCACCGTTGAATACATAGCCATCCTCAACCGCGCCAACCTTTGGCCCAACTTTGCTCCAACTGCTTTCATCACCCGGATCTCCACCGTTGTACCGATAGCCATCTTCAACATGACCGAGAGAAAGTTTTGCCATTTGCTGCCCCACAAAAAGAAAAACCCCGCGACCTTTGCAGGGGCGGGGTTCTATGGACGGATTGAGTCGAGGTCTATTTTAGCACTGTCTTCAATACTTTTTCCAAGGTGCTGCACCAGCCGCCGAAGGAGGACTTGCAGGCTTTTCGGTAGCAGGCATCGGGCCTTGACGCTTCTCTTTGAACTTAGTCTTTTCGCCCGTGCTTGGATCAACAACTTCTCGCTCAACCTCATGCGACTCAGCAACCGACCTGGCGCTAGCCATCTTGTCGAGAGCTTCTTTCTTCGTGTATCCGGCAAGTTCGTACTCACGAACCCCCTGGATAAACGCACTCTGCGCAGAAGCGCCTTGGCTCTTGCCGATGGTTGCCAGCGTTGCATTCAAGCGGCGATCCTGCTGGTCGAGTTTTCTATCACCTTGCTCAAGTCGGCGCTCGTCTGCGCTTTCTTTCCACAACTGCTTACGCTCGGCGACCCTGGCTGCGCGATCAAGCGCGTTCTGCTTGGCAACCTCAAGAATATCAATGTCGCCAGTCTTGATCGCAGCATCGATGTAGCTGCTCTTATCCACATCAAGCGCAGCGCGATCATTGCCCTTCGATAGCTTGATAGTCGCCTTCTGCTCTGCGGTCAGTGGGTTTGTGCCACGTTCAGCTTCAGCAACAGCGGAGTCGGACGGCGCATACTTTTCAGACATGCGGCTCTCGATGATTCCACCACGGGCTTCTTCGATTCGAGCGGTCTTGGCTACACGCTTGGCTTCAATCCGCGCTTCACGATCAACCTCGGCCTGCTTCTGCAACTCAGCCATCCGATCAACCTTGACTAGATCAGCTTCTTCTTTGGCTCGGTTCTCGTAGTACCGCATGCCGGATGCACCGGCGCTGGATAGTGCGCCGCCTAGAAATCCCTGTATTCCCATGATTAAGCCTCCGCAGGTTGTTGCTGCGTATTCAGCTTCTGCTCCATGTCACCAAAGGCGGCATCCACCTGTTGCGGCTCTGCGCCGTAAGCAGCAAAGATGCCGTAGAACATGATCTCGTAAGCCTTACCGATGACCGTGGTGCTGATCTTCTCGCCCGACTGAGTAAGGAAGTCAGCCGCGTCAAACAGAAGCACCGTACCGGCTGGAACAAGAATCTCCTTGGGGATAGCGCCATTGGCTTTGTTGTCGATCATCACGACGATGTTAGCTACACCAGCGCCGAGCTTTTCTTCAAGTGGGGCGTTTTGGTTAAGAAACTCGTCAATCATGTCCTGCGTCTCTTTTCCATAAAGAATCTTCTGCCCAGCCAGGACAACGCGATCAAACGCATTGCGCATCTTCTCCGGCATGGACTCGCGCATTTTCTTCAGTTCAGCCGAGTGGTCGAAGCCTTGACCGCCGTGATCTTCAGAAGGCTCTTGCCCCTGCATCTGTTGCGACTCTTGCGACTCAACCTGCTCCGACTCGCCAGATTCAGGGTGCATCTGCTGTTCGATAATACCTGCCATGATTAAATCCTCGCCTGTGGGTTATTCTTGTCATCAATAGCTGCTCCGTTTGCAGCCACCGTAGTTGGCTGCTGAACAACCGGAGGCGGAGGAGTGGGAGCCACTACGTTTGCAGGCATCGCCACTCCAGTTGTCGTCACAGGTCCAGCGTTATTGTTGATGCCCATCATGATTGGGATGACACCAGCAGCACGGGCAGCGGCTTTCTTCTGCTCTGCCTGCGGGTCATTCGGATCAATGTACTCAAACTTCGAGTTCATGTTCTGCTTCTTCATCTCAACAACTGCTTGGTCAGCGTCGAATTTTTTCTGGTACATATCAAACTCTTGCTGCGCCTTTGTCTCTGCGGCAGATCCTGCGAACCCGTCGCCTACTGCCTTGACTGCCGCGCTGGTGAGCGCACCGGAGCCGGTGGACATATTCATTACGCTAGACAGCAAGCCTTGTTCTTGCTGCGGCTTTTGCTGACCCGCCAGAAGTTTAGCGGCGTCATTAACGTTGCTCATCATTGAGCTAGAGTTTGATGGCGCAGCCGGTGCCGTGGCAGGAGTAGTGGCGGGAGCTTGGCTTCCAGCAACTGCCTTATTGATTACGTCCGCGTCATTGATCGACATATTCGACGCGGCGGAAGGAGCTTGAGCAACGGACATCTTTGATTCAAGAATGCCAGCGCCTCCTGCGTTCGCAGATGTTTCTGCTCCGACAACGCCGCCAGTTGATACACCGCCATTCGCAGCGAATGTGTCTGGGGTATTCATGCCGTAGCTGTTGCCAAACTGGCCGCCCTCTGGAATGCTCTGGCCGTATGCCCCACCCGCGTTAATATCAATCGTCGCGCTGGTAGCAGCCGCACCTTCAGCGCCTGTCGTTGGTGTTGCGCCAAGCCCAGTGAATTTGTTGAACGATTCGCCAAAGCTGTTTGACATCTTGCCAAGCCCTTCGGTGAAGTTGCCCATCGTAGCTTCAGTGGCAACCGTCTGACCGGCTGAATTTATTGATGATGTCTTCGATGCGTCAAAGATTGAAGACCCCCCTGTCGCCAGGTTATTTACTGCACTACCGATGCCGCCTGCCAGAGAAAGGATGCCGCCAACTTTAGACAGGTTCTTGTTCCCAGTAATAGCCCCGACAGCGCTCATGGCTCCGCCTGCAACCATCGCGCCGGCAGAGATCGCGCCGAGTGTTGACATTGCAGCAATACCGCCAGCAGCGGCCATCGCAGCAAGACCTATGCCCATCGTAGCAACGCCTGCCACCACGCCGATGATCATTCCGATCCCCTGGCTCTTCTCAAGGCTCTGGACGATCACTTTCTTCTGCATGGGCGGCCCACTGAATGCGTAGCCAACCGGCTCGTCCAGCATCATTGCGTGCGACATCTTGTAATAGTGGCTCATGTGCGTTTCTCCAGCGGGGCTATGTCAGTCAAAATATAAGTGCGCGTCCCTTGAAAGTCTTGACCCATCTCGATAAATCCAAGTCGTTCAATAAAGGATTCGGTATGGTCATCACGCCCCAACTTGGTCGTCAGGAAGTGCTCTTGCTCAAGTAACGGCGATAAAAAAGCCCGGAGTCGCCGGGCTGTCATGTAGTGTTTGCGGTACTGCTTGTATATGGCAAGGTGTATCTCTGCACCTTTTTTGAGTATCGTCGCCATGTGGCGGTCCTCATAGACGCAAGGAACAAACTCCCACCCCTCCAGCATCTCAGAAGCTTGTAGGTATGACAGACCTTCATCCTGCATAAGATGCTCGATCCACGGCCCTCTGACGTTCATTAGAAGGCCAGTATCTCGTCAAGCCCAGCCATGTTGTTCATCTTCTCAATCAAGCCGACGCCTGTCTTCAGGTACGACAATTGGTTGGTGATCGCAGATGCTTTGGTTGCAGCGTCCATATCCGGACTGGCCTGGATGTCGGTGATGTTCTTGACCGACTGCTGATACAGTGATCCGGCAGAAGAGTTGGCCTGCATCAGTGTCTTGTAGGTCGATTCAATACCGGCAAGCTGCGTGCGGTTGGTCATGTCAAGCTCGGTCTTTAGAATGTCATTGGACTGGCTTGCGTTGAACTGACTCTGCGCGTTGGTTTGCTGCGAATTGAATTGTGCCGAAGAATTGGCTGCAGTTTGATTCTGCTGCATCGTATTCGCCAGAATGCCAGTGTTGTACTGATTTGACTGGTTTGTTGATGCTTGATTTGCAAGGTTTACCTGCTGCGTGTTGCCGGCGTTGTACTGCGCGTTCTGGTTAGCCGCCTGGGCGTTCGTCAGGTTGGTTTGCTGCTGATTCCCTGCGTTGAACTGGGATGTATTGTTGGCAGCTTGAGTGTTGGTCAGGTTAGTTTGTTGCTGATTGCTGGTGTTGTACTGCGCCATATTGTTCGTGGCGTTTTGATTCTGGATGCCAGTCTGCTGAAGGTTACTAGCGTTGTACTGAAGCTGGTTATTACGCGCCGACTGGTTAGCGGCGTCTGAACTTGCATACACCTGAGCGTCTTGCTGCGCCACGGGTAGCATCGAGTTCATCGCAGCAGTTTGCCCTGCACCAACCGCAATGCTGGAGTTTGCCAATCCTCGGGAGTTCGCCGACTGCAGCGCAGTGGTCTTGGCTTGTTGCATCAGCGGATTGTTCTGGCTCATATACTGCGACAACAGACCATTAACCGTTGTGTTGTTGTTAACGTTCCAGTCCTGCGATGTGTAGCCAGCGTTGGTCGACAGAGCTGCTTCGCCAGCATTTGCTGAAGTAGCGTTTGTCAATCCAGCTTGCGCAGCAGTAGCGTTGGTAAGACCTGCGTTAGCTGAGGTCGTAGTGGCCCCGATGTAACTAGGAACCTTCGTCAAATCTTGGAGATTGGCGTTATAGGTCGTGGTGTTTGCTTGGGTCGCTGTAGCCATAATCGGCTCCTAGAAATGAAAATGCCCAGCGCGTAGGCTGGGCGGATTAAGGCAGGAATGATTTTACAGTATCATTTGACTCTTGGGGAAAGCATAAACAACGCACGTTCCTGACTCACGTCATCCAGCAACCAGCCGATGTTCAGCACCAATACTTTGCCTAGCATCGGCTTCACCAGTTTGTATTGCCAAGCGCCATTCTCTTGCTTGATGCTAAGTGAGCCGTAGGTTTGTGTGTGGTGATTGATTAGCGGATTGCCAGTAGTGGTACGGGTATGCTGAATTGGCATCGCAAGGACTGACCATTTCCAGTTATAGAGAGAGTTTTTCCAGAGGCCGCGCACCTGACTCCAATACCCCATGCCGTACTGCTTGACGTGATTGCCGTCCATTCCGACAGGGTTATCTGGCGTATCAAAATACTTCAACCAAACAGGGAGTCTTGGTGCTATACTGTAGCTATTCGCGTTATCAATCGCACCGTATTCCATTCGTGTGAATAATGGTAGCAACGGAGTAATCAGATAAGCGAATAGCTGAACCGGGATGTAGAGTAGGAGGTAGAGTAGGTAGCGCATTAGAGTTCTGCCGGAAATTCGCAGCTAATACTAACACCAGCCCCAACAGTCCACCCAGACCCGCTGTTATAAGCAACTATTCCCTCTGTTGAACCGGAAAGTTGTGTTGGTGTTCCAGCCGCTCCAACGCCAACATAAAATGTTGCTGCGGTCATCGTAGGTGTTGTCCTCATAGTCACTGGGAACTTCATACAAAAGCCTCCAGCAGCAAGTTGAGTAACACCAAGGCCAAAACCAGTGGCTTTCCAGTAATACCGCTGGCACATAGCCAACTCAACAGGATAAGGCCGGTGCTCAAATGGTGTAGCGATTGTGCCAAACTCTAACTGAGCATTGGCGACAGTTCCCGGCCCAAACTCAATCGTAGTATCAGTGCCGCCTGTAATGGAACCAGTAACACCGGATGCGGATAAAGAACCTGCACCGATCTTGCCCTGCGCTGTGCCTTCCCATGAAAGCGTGTAAGTGCCAGTCTGGAGATTCAACCCTTCAACAACTTGGCGCAATACTTTAGTTGCAGGAATAGTAACCGTAGTTTTATTGGCAGTCGTTGAGAAGGTAAAGGTATCGGCACTTGCCGCCATCTTCCAACGATCAAGTCCGTACAGATTCGCACCAACTGCGGCACCGGAAACATAAGCTCGCTGGTTGATGTTGAACCCACCGTTGATGATATTGTTTCGAAACGAGAACGGCGAACCGTTTGGACCACTTCGGGCTTCTACAGTATTCGTTGCTGCAAGGATGGTTTTGTTGGTTAGTGTCTGCGTGTTTGTCGTACCCACGACTGCGCCAGTTACGCCGTGAGCCGTGGTCGTGTCACTGGTATGCGTAGCAATGGTCGAAGACGTTGCCCTTGTATCAATATCAGTCTGAAGTTCAGCCAGCGCAGCATTCAAACTGGTAGCGGATAAGTTGCCTGAAGCTGCTGTAGTGATCGTGTTGTTGGCGGCAACGATCGTTTTATTGGTTAGCGTAGCTGTTGCTGCGCGTTCCGTGGCGTTCGATGTGTTGTCGACGTTGCCGAGTCCAACCATCGCTGCGGATACACCAGACACCGTGCCTGTAAATGTAGGGGATGCTTTCGGAGCCTTTTCTGTATCAAGTTCTGCAATCGCATCCTGGACATTTGACGCAGAAATACCACCAGCAGGAGTGAATGCTGTGTTGGTTGCGTTGTCGTCTTCAACAATCAGACCATCCGACGATCCATTGACGACAACCTTTTTTCCAGCGTTTGCAGTCAGCTCCGGGAGTTTGTTAAACCCTGCTTCTACAGCGTCAAATTCAGACCGTAGCTCATTGCTTGTCGCAAGACTGTTTGGCGCTGGATATGCGCCATGATCGTAATAGTTATTAGCCATAGTTACCTCAATTGTCTGCGGGGGGAGTAATGAACCGTTGCTGCGTACAGGGTGAATGCCGCCGAATAGTTGTCGTTGGTGGCGAACTGCAGTGACATATTTTCAGCCGTTCCGGATAGCTCGATCTGTATCGGATCAATAGGCCGCGCATCAAAATAGAATGAATCCCAGTTGTCCACATCAAAGAACGCCGATGAAGTGCCAGACGCAAGTCCAGACGATACCGCCTGGTAGATGTCTCGCGTTTCGTACCCAAGCGATGCGCGTCCGTACAGTTCGCAGTAGCCCTCTCCAGTCGTTTCGATGATGGCTTTGCGGTATCGCTTAAGCGCCCGTGGCGATCCGAAGTGGGCGTACCCGAGATTCAACTTTGAACTGATCGCTGATCCATCAAATGATGTGCCGACATCAAGCTCATAAACAAACCCGTCATCACCGCTGGCGAAAATGATCTCGTCGCCAAGCGCACTCTTGCCTGACCACACCGTGTTGAAAGTTTTACCGTAGTAGTGCGGCATGAAACCAGACACCCCTTGGCTGGTGAAGGTGATCGAGATTGCATAGCCGTCTGAGAAGAACACGCGATAGTTGTTGCGCGACATGCTCAACGCACTGCCGATGACCTTGGTGTATCTCGTAGAAAGGAACCGCTCAACCTTCTGGCTGAATGTCGCCATTGCGAAGTTGCCGAAAGCCGACGACTGCTGAAGGTTGGTTATGCCGTTCTTCGCCATGAAGAACACTTGCCCTAGCTCTTGGATAGAGCCAGCCAGTGCGCCGATCTTCTCAGATACCGTGACCAGCTTCCAGTCGGTAGAACTTGTGCCGTAGAGAATCTTCAAGCTGTCTTCAGTTGCGACGAACAGCGCGTCCGCCCCTTCTGAGCCTGGTATCTGCGAGAACCCTGTGACGATGTCGCCCATCGCCAATTCTGACGCACCGAGAACCGGAGTCCAGTTGGTCGGATCGCCAATAGCCGAGTGCTGAACCGAAGCGCCGAAGGCAAGGAACAGGTGATTTCTGTGGGCGGTGATGTAGCTTGGGGCATCTAGCGTCATGCCCGTGGTGATCTTGGTGAATGTCGTTCCATCAAAGTAGAACGCCTTGTCAGCGCCAGAGCATCCGTACAGGTACTCTGTGTCGGTTGCACCGCCGAAGTTGTAGGAGATGAAGTGGTACTTGCCGCCTGGCAGCAATGCCGGCGTAGTGACAACCACCCAGCCAGAGACGGTTGCCTTGTGCATCACGCATGCAGTACCACCAGCGTTGTCCCTGAATGCGTAGGCGACCCCCTTGAACACGACAACGCCACGCACTGGGCCTGATCCAGGTACGGCCTGGATCAATGCCCGTTGAGCGTCAGCCGCAACGGCCTTCTCAATGGCACGCTCTCGCTGGGTAGTCCCGACATAGGTAGGAACGACAAGCGAAGGTTTTGTTCTACCGTCGAACCGCTCGTACCCGTCAATCCTGCGGTATCCACCGAGAACCCCGCAGTCAAAGTTTAGCGCGTCGTAGCAAACACCTTCTGGCAGTGCAATCTGCGGCGTCTCTTGGTCAAGACCGCCATTGAACGCAAAGAACTTAGTCTTTGACGTAGTAGCTGGAAGGCCACTCATGCCAGAGGACTCGCAGCCATGCTAATTGGAAGTTCAGTCACCATCATTAAGCCGATGAAGCGAGACAGGTTGCCCGAAGCGGTCTGCATCAGAACACCTGCTTCTTCGTACTGTGCGTAGAGCATCACCGCGCCCCATACGATTGCCATGTGGTATTGCGCCGGCATGGCGGGAACATCTGTGTTTGCCGAAAGAACGTCAGACGTTTTGTAATACTCGCCTTCAAAGACATAGGCTTTGTCAGGCAGGACGTTGAACACAATCACCCCGTCAGGACGCACAGCAGCCACCGTAGGACGGCCTGATTGCGACTCTGGCGACTGGTAGCTGGCTGAGAAATCAAGCCACGACACGAAGTTCAGAGGCTGTCTGTCAGTCACGCCAACAGCAGGGTCGTGCAGTTTCAGCGTTTCACCAGACCACTCAAGCGTACTTAATGTCCAGTCGGTAGTCGGTGAATATTCGTTGGTGCCGATGACCAGAGCCTGTGACGTTTTGCGCCACAGCCAATCCCACCGGCGTTGATTCTGGATTTCTTCGTAGGCCGAATTGACCCACTCTTTAACACGCAAGACCTCGCCCGTTTGACCGTCGAGAGTAATGATGTCGCGGTTTGTGATGCCACACTCACGCGATGCCCTACGGACGAGTTCTAGGTAATTCATGCGTTATCCAACAATGGAGTACGGATAGGTTGGGGAGTCGGATGCCACCAGACTGGTCGATCCGTCAGGCTGACGGACATGCTCGTACGTGGTGGTAACGGCTTCTTCAAGTACATTCACGACAGACTCAGGAACCTCTACCTTCGAGCCGCGCACAATCCGATAGCCAACGCCATTGACTCCAACAAAGACTTCCTTCTCGGCACCTTGTCGGCCATCCTTATGAACGATGATCCAGATTCGCTTCTCGCCAGCGGGTACAGCCTTGGCAGCGCGGGTCTGTTTAGCAACCGGCGACTGCTCAATGACTTCTTCGTTATCCATTACTTGATCTCCTTAAAAAGAAAAACCCCGGCAGGGTGAGTGCCGGGGCTTGGGTGCTGCAGTGAAACTAATTACAGATCGGTGACGCCACACTTCAGATTTGCAAGCCAAGCCTGATTAAGCACAACAGCAGCAAAGTAGGTCTTCCAGCCAACGTAACCCAACTGACCGAGCGGGTCGTCTTTGGTCTTGGTTTCCGGAGAGATGACAGTCGGGGAGATAGCACCGGCACCTTTGAGTGGAACCAAACCGTAAGCGTCTTGGGCAACGATGATGATGTTGTAGACGTCAACGTTTGCTCCACCAACAGACTTCATGCCGTTCTTGGTAGCTGAACCTGCCGCCAAGGTGGGCGACAGAAGCGGCGAAGCGATGAAGCGAATGTTCTCGATAGAACCGAGTTCTTCGTTGCACAGCGTCTTGCGCGAACCGTACTCTGATGTCGGAACAAAGCCGGCCAGGCCACGGACGTCAGCAGAAGCATCGGTGTGGCAGAAGGCGATGTAACCACCTTCAATCGGGCTGGTGTTGTAGTTGGCAGAACCGTCGAGCATCTTGGTGACCGGCTTGCCGCGTTGAGCCTGAAGCGCACGAACCACAGCGCGCAACTTGTTCAAGGTGACAGCGGTATTGACCGTGTTGGTGGCGGTGCCGTTCGAGTAGAACAGATTCGTGCCACCCTTCAGGATGCCCCACGTAATTGCTTCGAGGGTTTCGCCAGCCTGTTCGCCGCAAAGCATGGCAGCGTCCTTGATGACCGGATCTTCCACCAAGTCAGCAACCTTGTCGGAGATGGTCACAACAGCGCCGTATTGATTCAGCGTGCAGGGAACATCTTCGTAGGCCATTGCTTGTGCAGTCGGGGTGACGCCTTCGGTCAGCGGAGTGGTAGCAGCTGCGAACGGAACCGGGCGACGGAACTTAACGTTGTCAGCCTTGTTCTTCGGCATCGGCTTGGTCATGCCGAACTTGGATAGGACGAGAACTGGCTCGGAATGGGCAAGCATTTCAGTTGCAGCCCATGCGGCGGTGCGCTGGGAGATAGTGCCGTAATTGGTATTAGCCATTTGAAACTCCTGAATTGATTAGTTGCGCCGCTTTGCCTTATTGGCAAAGTATTGAAAGGCGCTTTCAAAATCGTCCGCGCTATCGCCCACCGGAGGCGGTGCGGTATTGCGGACGGATTGGTTTCTCTGCAGTGTTGCTTGGCGCTGCTCTTTGATCTGCTGTACCTGAGAATTACCTTGAGGCTCTGTGGTCTTGAACCTTGCCCCACCAGTGAAGTAATCAAGTACGGCAATCGCTTCTTGTGGATCACGACTGCCTGCCAGCGAACGAACGCTTTGCGGTTGGTTTGCGAACCAGTTAGCGAACTCTGTCGAACCGGCGATCTGCTCAAAGTCAGGGTATGCGGCTTTAACGGCGGCTTCCTGCGTTTGATACGCTGCCTGTTTCTCGCGCTCATGGAATGGGCGTAGCTGACTGGATATCTCATCCCGTGTCGCTCGTATCGCCTCGCTGATTTCATCTGATACCGCTTCCGCGATCTCAGGGTAATCGCCCATAAGCTCGGTCATTCGACTGGAGAGTTGCTTACGTTGCGCCTGCGTTTGGTTTGGCGCAGCTTGGATTTGCGCTTTAAGATCCTGAATCTGCCGTTGGTACGCTGTTTGCCGCCCCACTTCAGACTTGAAGCGATGCTCGTAGTCCTGCGCAGCTTTGCGCGTTTCTTCGAGTTCTCGTTTCAGTCGCTCGTAATCCGACTCTTCAGCAACAGGCTGGGCTTCCGATTCAGGCTCCTGAGTCTCCTCGGGGGTTTCCTGCTCGGTTACTTCTTCCTGCTCACCACTAGAAAATTCAGCAAATGCTTGCTCGAACTCTGTGCCTTCGTCAGCGGCTTCAAGAGCGGCTGATTCCTGCGATTGTTCTACGCTCACGCAATCCTCCAAATAAAAAAGCCACCCGAAGGTGGCCTGTTAACAAACGCAGCGGCACTCAGTAATCTGGCGCGGCTGCTATCTCAACCAGCGATGCCAGTCCATCCTGAAGGGCAGAGATTTCCCCCAGGGCAAACACGACACCACGGTAAAAGTCGGCATCTCGCTCGGACGTATCCTTAGCGAGTAAGCGTTCAACAGCATCGGTGCGCAACTTGGCACTGGCCTGCTCTACAGCAAGCCATTCTTCTGATTCTTTGTTGAACATAGTGAATTATTTTGACAATAAAAAACCCGCACTAGGCGGGTTTGGTTAGGCGCAATAGCCCGAGGCAAGTATATAACAGTGAATTTAATTCAACAACAAATATTAAACCGCCCGAAGGCGGCTTGTTTGTGTTGGCCTTAATTACTCTTCGACAAGATGCTGTTGCGTAGTCGTCACGCCTTTTGCATCAACAAACGACTCAGCCAGCCACAACTGGCCTTCGTCGTCCCGGTAATAACATTCACCCGTTTTGGTTTTACCCATGATTAGCTCCAAGCCTTGAGAGACACGTAACCCAACGTCGCACCCGAGCCAGCAGTGCTCACACGAGCGCGAATAAACGTGGCAGATTTGTCCGTTATCGTCATCTCCACCGTCGCAGATGCCACCGACAGCAGAGGCGTACCAATCGCATACCAATTTGTGCCGTCCTCGCTGCCTTCCATCTGGATTTGTGGGGCGGTCGTGGTGATTGCCCCCATGTTAATAACCAGTTGCGAGTTATTGGCAGCGCCGGCAAACAGGGTAGGCGTCACAGAATTGAGCGTGTTAGGCACAATCGTGCGATCAATCAAACGCTTCTGCGGCTCGGCTGGAATAAACGGCAGCAGGTTGCGCGTTGCGGCCATCGTGAAGCTGGGGGTTGCGCCACCCGCAGTGCGCACGTAGCGAATATGCCGACCACTTGCGCGCAGGATAGGCGTGTTGTAGTTGCCGACTGCGATGATCCGCTGCATGTCGTAGAGCGTGAGAAAGGTCGTGCCACCGTCGTAGGACTCTTCGATCCGGATGTCCAGCGTCGGCGAGGTGCCCGTGACAGCCGTGACCGGGAAGTTGAGTTGGAAGCCATTGCCCTTGTCGTTTACGATTGACGCACTGGTTGCTGTAGTGGTAATCGCAGCACTGGCAATATCAGCAATGCCGGTAATCGATGGTCGAATCGGCCAACCACCGGTGCCATCCGTCGTGCTGATCGTTGCGCCAGTACCTTGTGTACAAGTAGCAGATGCCGTCAAATTAACCGGTACAGACAGATCGGCGCGGGTGGAGCCTTGGCCTGCGATGCGAACTTCCGTTTCGCCACCAGACGACGTAACAATCAAATCGTGCAAACGTGCCGTCGTGCGGACAATAATCGCACCACCGCAGTTAGTTGCAGTCGCAATAGTCGGCGTTACCGGAGACTGACGGATTCCGCGAATGTCATACACTGGCATAACAATCAGAGTAGTAGTGCCGACGGAAGCAATTTCCCATACGCCATCGACTAGCATATCATCGCCGTTTGTTGCGTTTCTCCAGCCGTGCAGATTGATATACATGCCTGCCGACAAGCCGGAAATCGTCGTATTCATTACAATTTCAAGCCACTCAGGATTCGCCGTACCAAGGACAACAGTCGGGCTTGATTTGATGGTAGATGCAACCATCGAGATAATGCCAGGCTGGGCAGCTCCGCCATTGACGATACCGACAAACCCGCCGTAGCTTGTAACAGTCGTAGCAGAGCCGATTACGAACTGAACTTGAGTCGGTGAAATAACAGCGGTTACAGTGGCCTGAGCATTCGGGAATCCAACTTGATCGCGCACGCCATAGACATTAAGCACGTTACCGACAACAATCGGAGTCTCTGGTGCAATGTCAAGATTGGCCGTAGCAGTAGTGGTGCCTGCTTTGCTAATACTGACGATCTTAGCAATAGGGCGAGACATACCGGGCGGCTGATACAACCGGAAGCGTGGGCGCAGCATTGCTTCGCTGCCAGGCTTAACAGATGTACGATTAACCCGATGCGTCCAGTGATTGCCAACGATATCAATCGGTCGGTCAAGGAAATTAGTTGCCTCTGGCTTGCACTCAACCCGGAAACGGCTTGTGGCCTTTAGCTCGTAGTTACCAGTAATCTGGTTAAGTGTAGTAGCTGCCGAAGTCGCAATAGTGGTGCGATGGTCACCAGTCAGGGTGCCAGATACTTGAGCATCACCGCCGCCGAAGATGGTCCAATAAACACCAGAGGTGTCCGTCGTGCCGGTGAATCGATAACCCGCGCCGTGGATTGCGCCAGCGGCATTGTTGTAAAAATTAACCTTAGCCGTTCCAATCGCGGGTGTAATCAGCGCAACAGCAAGCGACGGCAGCGCAACCTCATCGGAGTAACCAAAGCAGACGACCTTACGATCAGGGCTGATGTAATTGATGCAAGCGTTTTGATAATTCAAACGCGTATCAACCAGACCAGTAATATTGATCCAGTCTGACAGGAATACGGCGTTTTGAGCGCCAATGGGTGGAAGCGCAGATTCCAGAACAATCGTACAAGTAACACCAGCCGTGCCGGTATAAACAGCGCCATTAACTGCAGAAGATTGACTGATGGAGACAATGTTAATCGGATTCGGAACAGGATCAGGCGTAATAAGGCCATCAACCACACGGTCCGCAAACAGCCCAGCAGAGACAAATTGCTGACGATTGCGAATGACAGAGCCTTCGAAGTCGAGCACGCATGGTTGCTTAACAGGACAGTCAATAACAATCCGCGACTCGCCAGGAACCAAAGGATTGGCTGACAGCGCAGTGATGGTTTGACCGTTAGACGTAATCACTCGGCTAACGAAGTCGCCACCGGCCCAATTGACTTCGGAAAAATTACCGAAAGCGGCTAGTAGGTCACTGGCGGATTCGTAGTCGGGGATAGCTTGGGTGATCTCGCCGCCAGTTGTTGTTGCGATTGCGTCAACAACAATATTTATAGATGGGAACCCGTTTGCGCTCTTGGCCCACACCATTTCGCCGGGTAGGATATTGCAAACAACCGACTCACCGCTGCCGCAGGTTCGCCCAAGCAGCGTTTCATTCGGGATGGTTTCCGCAGTAGCGATTTGTATTTCCCCCCACTCAATTGTGTTAGGCGTGAGTATGCATGAGACAGTAGATACCTGCGTCCATGTGCTTGATACGGTTACGTTTGTTGATGCCATTGGTGTTACTCCTTATTTCTTGAAACTCTTGATTGAATCGGCCAGCGCGTCGGTCTTGTCTTTGGAGCCGCTGGAGCTACCAAAATAATAAGAAGTCACGCTTTGCGCGTTAGCGGCGACGTAGCCGACGAGAGTGCCGACAAAACCTGTGATTGCTGCGAACATTCCGGCTTCGACTGACACCCCGCCTCGCAGAAT
>ERZ1034363.784-NODE-784-length-20134-cov-8.384305_pt1 | contig 20134 bp, 19 predicted proteins | sample MGYA00520616_ERZ1034363 | MGnify/ENA primary metagenome ERZ1034363 (study PRJEB33736, sample SAMEA104284506) | Azolla filiculoides | biome: Urban; feature: Water surface; material: Ditch water | place: Netherlands | collected 2015-10-28 | depth 0-0.1 m ... | reverse complement strand
TGTTATAAAACTATTTTAAAATTGCAGTAGAGCTTTTTTCTTCAAAAACCCGCATTTTCAATATTTAAAAACTTCACATTTTTGCATTAAGGCCAATTATTATGGAAAGAACTAGAGATTTAGAGTCTCTTAAAAACCGTAATTGAATAAAATCATTTTAAGTAGTAGATGAGTTTACTCTGTATATACAGTTAAATAATTCCACACAAAAGCGAGAAACCTAATATTCTCCAAAGAAATGATTTTTATTCTAAAATTAAAGCAGCGACTAGTTCTGGTATTTGGATTCCCTTTAAAAATATCATCAAAATGTTGTAGCAAAGTACAAAAGCTAGACCCAGGATATACTTTACATTCCACATAATGTGCCTATGCTTATTTTTCGACATTGTAAGAGCAACAAAGTTAAAAAGTATTAAAAAAATTGAATTAATGAAAAGTGCTATTTTGCCCGCTATTCAGATAAGAATGATAAAAGAAATTGATGCAATAATTCATGAAACAACTTCAAAAATTGATAATACAACTCAAAGAGAAGTACAAGAAATATTAATTGAATATGATAATGTTGCCATTGATAGTGAAGACTATGAAAATTACATGAAAGAAATTATAATAGATCCTCTTAAAGAAAAATTAAAAAATGAACCTATATAAAATAAATACAAGTAAACTATCCCAACTAAAAGAGAAGCCTTTTAAGCTAGAACGTGAAATTCAAAACCTTTTTGAACAAAACTTAAGCTTGCTTACTGGTTTAGAATTTGTAAAAAGTGAATTTAGTATAAAAGGTAAACGTATTGATACTTTGGCGTATGATAGTCAATCTAATGCTTTTATAATCATAGAATATAAAAGAGATAAAAATGTTAGTGTTGTTGACCAAGGGTTTACCTATTTGAGTTTAATGTTGGAGAACAAAGCTGATTTTGTTTTGACTTATAATGAAACGTTGAACAAGAACTTACATAGTGGTAAAGTAGATTGGTCTCAAACGAGAGTTGTTTTTGTTTCTCCAAGTTTTACAGAAAATCAACGTTTGGCTACTAATTTCAAAGACATTGCCATTGAGTTATGGGAAATTAAGCGTTTTGAAAATGATATTATTAGCATTAATCCAATAAAGAAAACTAGGTCGGCAGAAAGCATTAAATCAGTAACGCAACAGAATGAAAAAATAAAGTCAGTAACTTCTGAAATTAAAGTTTATACAGAAGATGACCATTTGAATGGAGCTTCTGATGAAATGGTTGAATTATATGAGTCTTATAAAAATGCAATTTTGAATTTATTTGATGAGGTTGAAATTGTTCCTAAAAAGTTATACATCGCCTTTAAAAAAGATAAGAATATTTCTGATATAGTGGTTTTGAAAAAAGGGTTAAAAATCTTTATTAACTTGAAAAAAGGACAATTAGATGATCCTAAAGGATTAACAAAAGATGTATCAGAAACAGGACATTGGGGTAATGGGGATTATGAATTGATAGTTATTAATACTGATAATTTAGAATATGTGATGAGTTTAATTAAGCAAGTGAATAAATAATAAAATGAACATTTTCAACAAACTATTCAAAAAAAAAAAACCTGAGTTTACACCAGATAATTCGGTTTTATTGCAATTGATACAGGCGTATCATCAAAATCCTACTTCAGAAAACTATGGAAAAGTAATGGAGGAGTTGTATGGTACGCGTGCATTTTTAGTAGTGCCTTCTGATGGGAAACAATCAACATCGGATGCATGGCATACGCTTAAAAAAGGATCGACAGTAGGATTTACTTCAGTTTTTGATGTGGATGGGTTACTGGTTTTTGGGGTGTTTACCTCGGAAACCGCCTTAAGCAAATGGATTAATCAAGAAACCGCATATATGGCTATTCCAGCTCACGCAGTGATGGAAATGGCTCAAGAATATAATTTTGGTCGTATCGTTATCGACAGTGAGCAAGAGACTATGTTTGTGTTGGAACGCAACAGAGAAAATATTGCTACTACTACGGTACAAGAAGAAACACAAGTGCAAGTTGGGTTTCCGCAACATCCCATTGATGGAGCTAATAAAAGCAAATTGCTAGAAGCTTTTAGTAAGAATAGCAATATTAAAGAGGTGTATCATTTTGTGATGCTTCGTAATCAGGAATCGATTTATATATTAGCCTTTGTATTGGAAAATTATTCTGAAAATGCCCGATTGGCGGTAATGGATTGTGTTAACGATGGTATGAAAGGGTTTACTTTAGACTTGCCACTGGAATCGATGTATATTGAAGAGTCGGATAGTTGGTATGAAACAGTTCAAAATTTTGGGGTGTTTTATGGTAGGTGAATAGGGAGAAGTGAGAAGAGCCAAGTAAAAAGAGCCAAGTAAGAAGAGCCAAGTAAAAAGAGCCAAGTGAGAAGAGCCAAGTAAAAAGTAAAAAGAGCCAAGTAAAAAGAGCCAAGTAAAAAGAGCCAAGTAAAAAGAGCCAAGTAAAAAGTAAAAAGAGCCAAGTAAAAAGTGGGGAGTGAGAAGTGAAAAGGGATAAGGGAATGGCTTTACTGCGTAAGCGGATGCCTACTGTGTAGGAGATTCCTAATCTGCGGAATGACAGGCTTGTGCTGCGTGAAGCGATGCCTACTGTGTAGGAGATTCCTATTCGGCGGAATGACAGGCTTGTGCTGCGTGAAGTGATGCCTACTTTGTAGGAGATTCTGAAACGAGTTCAGAATGACAGCTTTGACTGCGTGAAGCAAAAGCTTACAGTGTAGGACACTTCGTCAGGTTCTGCCTAACAAAATAGGGATTGACTGGGAAAATGAATTTAATATTGAATGTTTATAAAATAATATAGAATATAAAATGAAAATAGCTCTTTTAGACGACAATCCGGAACAATTGGAAAGAAATCAAAGATTTTTAAATGCTTTACCTGTGGAAGTGGTTACCGCTTCTTTAGCGGCAAAGACTTTTTTACAGGAGGTTAAGTTGTCTAAGCCTGATATTTTGATTTTAGATTTGAATTTAGGCGATTCCTATATGACAGGAATGGAAGTGGCTCATGAATTGAAATTGCCCGTATTGTTTGCCAGTAGCAATACGCCTGAATATGTTAAGGAAATGGAACGTTTAAAGCGTGAGGAATCGTTGTGCGTAGATCATATTACGAAACCCTTTACAGAGCAAGAGTTTCAAAAGACATTATCTCGATTTTTACAAGAGGTTACGTTTTTTAGTAATCAAAGTCATGTAACGCTTGATTTAGGTAAGCAGAAACGTATCAAACTAGCAGTTGATTCTATTGTGTACTTAGCAGCTGACAAAGCCAGTGGCTCTGAATCAAATAATAAGCAAATTTATTTTTCCAATAGAAAATCAGAAAGTTTGATTGATTTTTCATTTTCTAAGATGGAAGAAAAAGGTTTGTTGAAATCGCATTTTGTTACTATTCATAAATCGTTTCGTGTGAATGTGAATCATATTAAACACTACAATAAAAAAGAGGAATATGTTGAGGTTGAAGTATTCTCTGTTTCGGGAAAATTAGAAACTAAAAAATTGCCTGTTTCGGAAAATTATCAATCGATTTTAAAATCATTGAAAAAATAACCGCTTTCATTGCTCAAAATACCGCTTTTATTCTTTACCATAAGCTGATATGATTCTACATTATATCAGCTTTTTTTTTCTTGGCAAATTTGGTGTATAAAATTATAAAACCAAATGATACCAGCAGTAAATTTTCATTTATGGGAACCATGTAACATGCGTTGCCACTTTTGTTTCGCCACTTTTCAAGACGTTAAAAAAACTGTTTTGCCGAAAGGGCATTTACCTAAAGAACAAGCTATTGAAGTGGTTGTTGCTTTAGCACAATCAGGCTTTCAAAAGATAACTTTCGCAGGTGGTGAACCCACACTTTGTCCATGGCTTTCCGATTTAATTGCAACTGCAAAAAAAGCGGGAATGACTACTATGATTGTAACTAATGGTACGAATCTAACAGATGCCTTTCTCGAAAATAATAAGCAACATTTAGATTGGATAACATTGAGTGTTGATAGTTTAGTTACTACTACCAATTTGAAAACGGGAAGAGCTGTATCAGGTAAAAAAAACATTGCAGAATTGGAATATTACGGGATTGTAGCTAAAATAAAATCGTATGGCTATAAACTGAAAATCAATACGGTGGTAAGTGCAGAAAATTATAATGAAAAACTAATTGATTTTATCGAATATGCACAGCCAAGTCGTTGGAAAATCTTTCAGGTTTTGCCTATAACTGGTCAAAACGATTTGAAAGTCAAAGGATTTCTTATTACAGAAAACGATTTTAACCATTTTCTAGAGAATAATAGAACAAAGGCAAATAATGAAATTGTATCGGTTCCTGAAACCAACTCTCAAATGAAAGGAAGTTATGTTATGGTAGATCCTGCAGGACGCTTTTTTAATAATGCAACCGGCAAACACCACTACAGCAATCCTATTCTTGAAGTGGGATGTGAAAATGCTTTGGAACAGATGAATTATGATGCATTAAAATTTGAAGAACGTGGCGGTCTCTATGATTGGGAAAATAAACCAGAGGTTGCCTAATATAAAACGCGGAAACCGAAAAGCGGATAGAGTAGGTATTTTTTTAATAATCGTTATTATGAGTAATTCAAAATCAGGTTCAAAATCAAGCAGTGCAACAAAACCAAGTGTAACAAAAAATCCAAATTATCCCAGTACAACAGGTAACCCTTCTGGCAAGGGTAGAGGGAATGTTTCAAAATCTAAAAAATAATTTATTATGGCAAAGAAAATCACACAGCAGCAAAATCAAGCTAACATGCAAAATGCAAACAAAGGTTCAAAAGGAACTAACAAGCAATACGACCAAAATCAAGGTAATCGTGGTACACAACTAAATCCAAATCAGTTTAAAAATAAAGAGAAATTATGAACAAACTAAATATAAAAGCTTTTGATATTGAAGGCAAAACCAATGATGAAATTGTTAACCTTGTTTCTCAATTTCCATTTTATGAATCTGACAAAGAAGCGAATAGTAAAAAGAGAAAGCGTTGGGTTGTGAATCCTGAAAATTTATCCGGCGAAGTTTTGTCTAAACTCTATATCAATGAAGATATGATATTAGGTTTCAATTTTAATCAAAATTACGATAATGAATTGCAATTGCATTATATTGAAAGAGAGTTACAGTTGGTTGACGTGTATGAGTTTCCTCTTTTAGAAAGTCATAAAACTATTCCTTTTATGAAGAAAATCATTAATAAAGAGCCTTTGCCCTTTCATTGGAAAAATACGATTCGATTACATGAGAAATTTGCGCATCCTTTTTTTAAAAATGTGTTGGGTTTTAGAAATTCCAATTTCTTTATTCGCCCAGAAGATGTGGGGTTAACTTTTCCTTACCAACATCCAGAATTTAAAAATGTTAAGGAAAAAGTGCTATTACTAGAGAATTTGTATTTTAAGAAAAGTCACTTAATCGCTTACAAAGTTTTTAATCCCATAGCTTACGAGTATAAAATAGTTTGGTCTATGGAATTTTATGAGTATTTAAAAAATTTAAAACCAATAAATTAATTTTGAAAGAATATAAAGTAATCGAAGGAATTTCTATTTAAGATTTAGAGCAGCAAATAAACGAGTATTTGAAAAAGAATTGGCAGGTGCAAGGAGGTGTTAGTCTTAGACACAATAGAGGAGGTGGGAGCAATGATAAATTTTTATTTGCAAGCGATTGTGAAATGAGGAAAGAGGCCTAGGCCTCTTTTTTGTTATAGGTTGTTGGCTTTACTTCGTAAAGCGTTGGCCTAAGGTTAGGAGATTCCTCTTAATCTCGGAATGACAGGCTTTAGCTACGTAAAGCGGTTGTCTAAGGTTAGGAAATCTAGTTTCGCAGCACCTAAGTTTTTACTTTATCAGAATAGCAGCTTGACATTAATCAAAAGAATATTGATTATAAGATTGGTTTTAAGTTTTGAGTTTTATAATTTTTATTATATTCGAGGAACTTTTCTTACACTTTCTAATTATGTAAAAAAGCATTGTATTTCTTTTCTTGTATCCGTTATCTTCCAATGGTGAACGAATCTTTTTGCGTTTGTTTATCTAATAATTAGGTGATTAAGAGATGCATAAATAAGTACAGTATGACAAGAAATAAAAAATGAACCTATTCGTATTTATAAATAATTTTTAACACAAAAAATGAAACAAATTAAAAAAATTCTCTCTTGCTTATTGTTTTTCTGTGTTAGTTTATTTTACGCTCAAAATAAAGGGTATAGTATAAATATTGATCGTCTTTATTTAGCTGATGAAAGTAAATCAAATAATAGTGACGATAGTAAAATAAAAATAAAGTTTTCTAGCTTAGATAATGGTAATTATTTTGTTTTTAATCGTTTACTATATGGAAATAAAACAGGTAAAGTATTAGCTTACTTTAAAGCTTTTAATACTGTTGTTATTCGTTCGCAACACAAATTATCCTATTTAACCTTTAAAGAAGCGTTTCCCAAAGGCGGATTTTACAAAACCACTACATCAAAATCACTATTTGGTCAACAAGCTACTTTATATGCTTTTGATAATGATGTTTTAGATATTAAACTATGGGTGGCACCTGGAGCTAGAACAGGAACAGGTTTTGAAGGCTATTTGAATGCTATGGGATTGCTTCAAAATTTACCAAAGGGCAATACCATTATAGCGGTTTCAATATTGGGTATCGAATTGGATATGTCTAATTTTAAAGAGGATACTTACAGTAATGTTAAAAGCAATTTAAGTGATGTTTTAGTTGGTTTTAAAGAACCGAAAGATTCATTACTATCTTGTGTAGACGAAAAGAAACAAAGAGAAAAACCGTTTGTTGCAAATGGTGAAAAAATTGATTTGTTATTTAATTATAAAATTTCGTCAAAGATTTCACTTAAAGACAGTAAAGGTAAAATGGTTTTTGAAACCAATACTCTGGTTTACTCTAATAAAGACAATTCTGTTTCCTTACAAATTTTTGACGAGCCTAATTCTGAGGGAATATCTTTTATTTACAGTAATAAAAATTTGGGTCAAATAATAGAAGGAACTCATAATAACGACAAATTATTTATGGAGAATGGAAAGCTAATTGATTTTCAAGATTGCTATATTTTAAAAGAAAAGATAAATGCTAAGAAATCAAATATTACTCAATTAATTGCTGGGGATGAGTATGAATTTAAATTGCATTTAATAGAAAAAAATGATGTAGATTTTCCCGATTTTACAAATCAAATAATTTCAAACGGGTTTGTTTCAAAACGAATTACTTTGACTAAAGATCTTGAAATGCAAGAGTATACAAGCGAAATTGAATTAGGAACATATAAATTTAAACTTGAAAAATAATGAAAAAGATAATTCTTCTTGTTCTTTTATTATCAACGGCTTATACTTACTCTCAAAATAGTGAATTAATTCCCTTTGTTTCAAATTCTAAATGGGGTTATAGCAATAGAGATGGGAAATTGATGATTCAACCTGTTTATGATAGTGTTGGTTTTTTTAAACGAACTTCTATTGGATTAAAGGATTTAACATTTTCTTACGTATATCAAAATAAAAAAATTGGGGTAATTGATGCACAGAACAAACAATTATTGCCTCCAATGTATCAATATGTAAAGAATGTAGATGAAACCTTTCACTTTATTGCCATCAATGAGGCTGGGAAATCAGGTTTGGTATCGAATGATAATCGAGTGATAATCCCTTTTGAATATGATTGGTTAGATGAAGTGGTTAATTTTTCCTTTATTCTAAAAAAAAATAAAAAGATAGGTTTGGCTGATGTAAATGGTAAAATAGTTATTCCGGTGGTTTATGACCAAATTGTTTTTGTTGATGAAGATGAAAGTACCAAAAAATGCCGTTGGCGTGTGAGTAATGAAAAGGTTACGGAATATCTTTTTACAGTTTCATATGAAAATCCGAATAGTGAAGTTTTTCAGACAGTGGGTAGTATAGAAACAGCAAAAAGTAATTTACCTAGTTATGTATTAGATGATAATTCAAAAGATTTTGAAGAGAAGATTCCTATTCGATATGAAAGTAATTTATTTCTTTTGAGAAAAAAAAATATTTATGGCTTTTGGGATTTTAAGGAAAAAATCGGATTTATGCCTAAATTCAAAAAATTAGATTATTTTTTCAATGCATACGATTTTAAAAGAGGAAAAACACATTATTTACTAATAGAAGATAATGATAAAAAAGGATTAATTGATGGTTATGGAAATGTGTTACTTGAGGCTAATTATGAAACTATTAAAAAAGAGTATCATTATTTAGAAGTCATTCGTAATTCTGAAACGGGTGTGTTCTTTTTATCAACCAATAAAGTAGTTTTTTCTGATTTTAATAAAATAAAAACAGCTATTGAATTAGATAATGATTTTGTAATTGTATTGGTTCAAAATACTACTACTAATCACTATTATTATATTGGCGAAAATGGAGTGCTATTTAAAAATTAAATGAATTAGTTTATTCATAAATATAGAAGTGAATGGAAATTTTTAAAAGCTTTTTAAAAAGATTATTAATTACTGGATTGCCTCTTTTGGGATTGTATTTTTTTGCACAAATTTCATTTGAATCTAATAGTAGGAGGGAACATCCTACAGATGCTGGATTAGGAATAGCCATATTATTATTTATAATCCTTTTTTTAATGACGGTTGGCCTACTTATAGATTTAGTAGTTAGAATTAAAAGAAAACAATATAAAGTAGCTGCAACAAACATCCCTTTTTTGCTGCTATTTTTGTTTCCAATTTTATATATCAAATGCCAAATGAGTGACTATTGTGAAGATTGTTTTTGTAGTTGGCTAATTGATATTGTGAAACAACTTTAGCTAAAATGGTATTAGTATCTTTTATTACCACCCAAAAACAGTACTTGAAATGAATAAATTTTATATAATTTCACTTTTAATTTTTTCCTTTTTCTCTTGTGAAAATATCGACAAGAAATCAGAAAATGAATCTATCAAAAAGAACGACTTTGGTATAGAAAACATGCCCAATAATGAAACAGAATATGACACAATATTCACAAAAAATAGTAATGATAACCAAAAATTAATTAGTGAAATTGAGAATAAACTTTTAAAATCAAAATTTAGGTTTGAAAAAAATGAAAGTATAAAGCAGAATAGTTATAATAACTGTGAAGAGAATACAATAATCTTAGTTAAAGGGGATGGAATTAGAAACTATTTTGCAAAGAGTTTAGTTCCAGAAAAGAATAGTCCCATGAAAAATGTCTATCCAGATTTTATGATTACAGTTTACGAATTTGAAAATGAAAATATAGCTAATAAGAATTTTGAAATAATTTATAATGCATTATTCTCGGCTGGTCACTTTTGTAATGGAAAAGCACCTGAAAAGTTAGTTCAAAATGGTAATGAAATTTTTCATCTGTCAACAAGGGCAGAAATGTTTAGAACTTACATAGAAAAATATGGTGAATTAATTAAAAACTATCGCTAACAATTATTTTGCTTAATGATGCTGAAATGAGTTTAGTATGAAAAAAAATAAAAAATGAGAACCATCAAAACCGACAAACCCCCAAAAAACACCACCTCAAAAGTCTACACCCTCCATCAACTCGATTGGTTGGAGTATGTGGCATTGGTCTTGAGTTTGTGGTTTGTTTTTTATCCGAAGCCTTATGAAATTTTGTTGGTAGCCTTGTTGTTGCTTCCTTTTGTGGGGATGTTTTTAAATGGGTTGCACAAGCCTAGTATAGCGTCGTTAGTAGAAGTAGATTATTCGGCAAAAGAGAAATATGATGTGGCGGATTTTATAGATGTTCCAGCTTGGGCTATTGTATTGCGGGTATTAATGGATTATGAAACCGATTCTTTTATAGCTATTCTTACAGCGGGCACAGTTGCTTTGGTAGGCATTTGTTTGTTTTTGTTAGTGACACATCAGCAAATTTCTGATTCCAATAAAGATAAGAGTTGGATTTATGGTTCGATTGTTTTTAGTTTTTTTGTGTACAGTTACAGTGCAGTGGTTGCAGTGAATTGCACTTTTGACAATTCGGAGCCTAAAGTGTATGAAACGGAAGTAATTGACAAGCATATCAGTAGAAGTAGAAAAGGAGGTCGCTCTTATTATGTAAAAGTAAAGCCTTGGGGACATCATTATGATGCGGAGAATATTCGTGTTTCTTCTTCTGAGTATGACTTGTATCACATTCATAATCAGGTTGTTGTGGATTATAAAGAGGGATTGTTGGGGATTCCTTGGTATTATTTGGAGAAGTGAGGGGGGAGAAGTGAGAAGAGCCAAGTAAAAAGAGCCAAGTAAAAAGAGCCAAGTAAAAAGAGCTAAGTAAAAAGAGCTAAGTAAAAAGAGCCAAGTAAAAAGAGCCAAGTAAAAAGTGAAGAGTGAGAAGTGAGAAGTGAAAAGTGAAAAGGGAATAGGGATAAGGGAATAGGGATAAGGGGGATGGCTTTACTGCGTTAAGCGGATGCCTACTTGTAGGAGATTCCTATTCGGCGGAATGACAAAATCAATATAATTTTAATTTATTATTTATGAAAAAAATAGTTTTAATTTTTGTGTTACTATGGAGTTGTGGTATGTATGCACAAAATGATACCATTCCAGGAGAAGCGGAATATCGAAAACATTATGATTGCCGTTATGAAGAGGGCAATATTTTGGTAGTGCAAAAGAAAGGTAAAACGTTGGACTATGCTACAAGTTGGGGTGTAGGTAACGCTGGTTTTGTGATTCGTATGGAAGCTATTTATGATTTGGAATTTGCCAACGGTAAACGGTATCGCAGTGGTGTAATTAAGAATATTACGAATGATAGTATTTCTATTAGTACGACAATGAATGCAAAGTGTGCTGATTATGAGGGTATACCGTATAAAATTGATACATATGCACTGGATGATATAAAAATTGCTCGATTTGTGAATGATGCTTCACTAGGATTTTTTACAAAAAAGAAGATTGATGAAGACTATGAGTTGGTAGTGCTGAAAGTATCCAAAGCAAAGTTGTGTCCGGCCGTGTTAACGTTTCCCAAAAGAAATAATGAAATAAAAGTGTGCCACTATATATTAACAAAACAGGGGTATTCGATACTTTATGAAACAGATGGTTTCTTGGATTATATGGAATATCCAGTTACATGGAATTAGGGTGAGATGGTAGTAATCATCTTTTGCCTTCGAGTACCTCAGGCAACGGTTATAGTAGTTATAATGGAAATTGATTATAGATGGTGGCTGAGGCTCTCGAAGCCACCATCCTGAAAAGTAGATAATTGTGATAACCATTGCCTTCGAGTGCCTCAGGCAACGGTTATAGTAGTTCTAATTAAAAATGATTATTGTGAAAGTCTAGATGGTGGCTGAGGCTCTCGAAGCCACCATTACTAATAAATAAAGTATGAAAGGATATATGTACATATTGCTATGTGCCGATGGGAGTTATTATACAGGAAGTACAATTGATTTAGAACGAAGATTAGCACAACATCAAATTGGTGAAGGTGCTAATCATACCAAAAAGAGGCTACCAGTTAGTCTGTTGTATTATGAAGAGTATCAAAGAATTGATGATGCCTTTTATCGTGAAAAACAAGTGCAAGGTTGGAGTAGAAAAAAGAAAGAAGCTTTGATAGAAGGAAAAAATGACTTGTTACCTGTTTTAGCAAAAGCTTATAGAGATTTGGAAGAATAGTGCTATTGGTGGCTTCGAGGGCCTCAGCCACCATCTTGAAAAGTAGATAATTGTGACAACCATTGCCTTCGAGTGCCTCAGGCAACGGTTATAGTAGTTCTAATGAAAATTGTTTATTATGAAAGTCTAGATGGTGACTGAGGTTCTCGAAGCCACCATTTAAAAGAAGTATAACATTCTATTTCTTACAAAATCTCTTCAACATGCTTTTTAATATTGGTAGCAATTTTTGTCATGGGTAAGTCGTTAGCATCGTTTCCGAATGGGTCTTCGATTTCTTCTGCGATGAGTTCTAAACTGGCAAGGACATAGAAAATAAAGACAACTACAGGAATAACATAATAGCCTAAATTGAATACAAATCCGAATGGAAGTGTCATGACAAAAAAGAAAATGAACTTCTTGATGAAGGAACTGTAAGAGTAGGGAATAGGCGTGTTTTTAATACGCTCACAAGCCCCACAGATGTCGGTAAAAGATTGCAATTCGGCATTAATGATATAGAATTGATCGCCCGTTATTTTTCCAGATTGGTACAAATCGTTGGCTTTTTGAAAGAGCATTTTTCCTACTTGATTGGGACGGTGTTTGTGTTGGTCGATTTCTAAATCAAGTCCTTCAAATAGCATTTTGCTTACTTCTTCGTTTAATAAATGTTTGGAAAGTACCGAGGCATAGGCAGGAATCACTTTTCGAAAGTAGGTTCTGTCGTGTTCGTCTTTTAAATAAGCGGCTAATTTAATGGCTAAGTTACGGCTGTTATTCACTAAGGCACCCCATTGTTTTCTACCTTCCCACCAACGGTCATAGGCAGTATTGGTACGGTATGCCAATAACAACGAAAGCACAAATCCTACAGTAGTGTGCATCATGGGTAGGTTCTTCACATAGCTTTTTTCGGAAAGATTCCAATATTCTAATTCCAAATAAGCAATGCCTAAGGAATATAAACCAATAAAAATCATCATCGGAATCAATTGACGAAACGTGTCTGATTCGTGAAAACGAAAGATAAATGTAATCCAGTCTTTTGGGTTGTATTGTACCATGTTTTAGTGATTAGTGAATAGTGAATAGTGAATTTTCGGTTTCACAGTTTAACAATCTAAATTTATTAATTTAATTTTAAAGTGCCGGCTAATTCTTTTAGGTTGATTTCGGATAGTTTGGTTACATATTGTGCATTGGAATAGCGCACGGAGGCTTCTACAAAATTTTGTTGTGCGGTTCTGAATTCAATGGTGGTTATGGTGCCAATTTTGAATTTAGCAAGGGTAATGTCTAGGTTTTGCTTGGCAATTTCTAGGTTTTTTTCTTCTACTTGTACAAGCGCTAAATTGGTTTGATAACTGGCGTATAGTGTGGCCAATTGGGTTTCTAAATCGAGTTTTTGTTGTTCTAAAAGGAAACCAGCGTTTTCCACTTGGTATTGGGCTGCTTTTTCGTTTTTGTGTTGTAAAAAGCCATTAAAAATGGGCACAGAAGCGGTAATACCATATACAAAACCTTGCCCTGACGATTGGGTTATAAAACCTAAAGAAGCTTCCGAACGGGTGAAATTATAGCCAGAGGTTAAACGCACTGTTGGGTAGCGGTTGCCTTTGACTTGCTTGAGGTTTAAATCGGCTACTTTTTTGGAAAGTATTTGTGCTTGTAATTGTGGGTTTTGCTTTTGGGCTGTTGCTTTTATATCTTCAAATACTATATTTTGTTCCAAAGTAATTTCTTGGGCAACTTTAAAATCAGTCAATACATCGCGAATGAGTAACGCATTCAATTTGATTTGTGTGGTACGAAATAGTTCTTTTTGTTTTAACAACAAACTTTTATCGCTATTCAGGTCAACTTGTGCATTTAATACTTCTAATTTGGACGCTTTACCAATCGTAAAGCGATTTTGTGCGGTAGTCAAGCGTTGATTAGAAATTACGATAGCGGTATCAATTGAAGCAATAACTTGCTGTTGTTGTACTAGGTCAAAATAGGTCAGGTACACCTCACTGATTTTGGTTAGCATAGCAGCTTGTAATTCGGCTTTGCCTTGTTGTTCTAATATTTCGAGTTGTTCTTTTTTGGCAAACATGCGCATCCCGTCAAAGATGGTCCAGTCTAAACCAACACCATACGTTAAGCTCATATTTTTAGCACCATCCAATTCCCTTACGGTGCCATCGCCTTGTGTTTGTTTGGTGTTTAATTGGCTGTTATTGTTGGTTAAATTAGCCGTTAAAGTTGGTAACATGCCAGCATTAGCAAGGCTGTTGTTTGTGGCATCAATCTTAGCATTGTTTTGTGCAATTTTGATGTCGTAATTGTTTTCTAAAGCTATTTTTACAGCATCTTCAAGCGTAAGTACTTCTTGTGCATGTGAAACAAATCCAATTGTAAAAAAGAATAGTATGTTATATAAATTTCGCATAGTTTATTTCTCTAAAGCGTCTAAATTATCAAATTCGGGTCTGTGTTTTTTAGCTTTTGACCACATTAAATAAATGGCAGGGATGACAAACAAGGTTAAGATTAACGAAAACAAAGTACCTCCCACAATTACAACACCCATTCCCATTCTACTAGCAGAAGCAGCTCCAAGCGATAAAGCAATCGGTAAAGCACCTAAAGCAATGGCTAAGCTCGTCATCAAGATAGGACGCAAACGCGCTTCTGAAGCTTCTAATATGGCATCGTATTTTGATTTTCTTTGTTCGCGGAGTTGGTTAGCGAATTCGACTATCAGAATTCCGTTTTTGGTTACCAATCCAATTAGCATGACGGTTCCAATTTGACTAAAGATATTCCAAGTTTGCCCAAATAACCACAACGAGAATAAAGCTCCAGCTACCGCCATAGGTACCGTTAAGATGATAATGAACGGGTCAATAAAACTTTCAAATTGCGCGGCTAAAATCAGGTAAATTAGCAATAACGCTAATCCGAAGGCAAAAGAAGTATTGGAACTACTTTCCATAAAGTCTCTAGATTCGCCTCCTAGGTCGGTTGTGAAAGAATCGTCTAATACCTTTTCTTTGATTTCATTCATAGCATTGATGCCGTCAATCATACTTTTTCCTGGTGCTAAACCTGCTGAAACCGTTGCCGACATATAACGATTGTTGTGGAATAACTGTGGTGGGTTGCTTTGTTCTTCCACCTCAACTACGTTATCTAATTGGATTAATTCGCCCGCTTTATTTTTGACAAACATAGAGGTTAAATCCAATGGCGCATCACGGTCTTTTTCGTCAAATTGTCCAATGACTTGGTATTGTTTTCCATTTTGCATGAAATACCCAAAGCGTTGTCCACTTAACGACAATTGTAATGTTTGTGCCACATCTAATACCGAAACCCCTAAACTTTCTGCTTTTTCACGGTTAATGGTTACGTTGATTTCTGGCTTGTTGAATTTTAAATTCACATCCACATTAGAGAAGGTTTCGTTTTTACTAGCTTCTTCCATGAATTGTGGAATCTTTTCTCTAAGCTTTTCAAAGTTGGGCGCTTGAATAATGTACTGAATTGGTAAACCACCACGTCTGTTTACAGAAATGGTAGGTTGTTCTGATACATTAACTTTTGCTTGTGGGTATTTTTTTGTCCATTTGGTTAAATCGTCTACAATTTCTTTTTGCGATTTCTCTCTTTCACTTGGGTCTACTAAAGCCAAACGAACCCTTCCTGAATTGACAGAAGAAGATAAAAACCCAGGCGAAGTAATCACTAATGCTACTTTTTTCTCTGGGATGGAATCGTTAATTAAGTCAGACAAATCATCCATGAACTTGTCGGTATATTCATAAGTAGCTCCTTCGGGAGTAGTGACACTCACAATCCCTAAACTACGGTCGTCATAAGGAGCGGTTTCTTTGGGTAATATTGCAAAGAACAATACAATTAGTCCAATACAAACTCCTATAATTGGAAAACTCAGCCATTTTCTTTGTAAAAAACTAGTTAGCGCATTGGCATATCCAGTATTTAGATTCACAAAGAACGGTTCGGTAAAAGTATAGAATTTGGTTTTCTTTTGTTCGCCACCTTTCATCAAATAGGCATTTAACATCGGAGTTAAGGTTAACGACACAAAAGCTGAAATTAGCACGGCAGCGCCAATCACCACTCCAAATTCGCGGAATAACCTTCCTACAAATCCTTCTAAGAATATAATAGGTAAGAATACTGCAGCTAGGGTGATAGATATCGAAATTACGGCAAAGAAAATTTCATTAGAACCTTTTATTGCCGCCTCAATGGGTGACATGCCTTCTTCTACTTTTTTGAAGATGTTTTCGGTAACTACAATTCCGTCATCTACTACTAATCCGGTAGCTAAAACGATGGCTAAAAGTGTTAGTACATTAATTGAAAAGCCACACAAATACATAATAAAAAACGTAGCAATCAACGAAACAGGGATATCAATTAAAGGTCGGAATGCGATAGACCAATCTCTAAAGAATAAAAAGATGATGAGTATTACTAAAATTACAGAAATAGCCAATGTTTCAGCTACTTCAACCACTGATTTTTTGATGAACAACGTGTTGTCTAAAGCAATATCTAGTTTGATGTCGCTTGGCAAATCTTTTTTAAGTTTATCAACTTCTTTATAAAATTGGTCAGCAATTTCTAAATAGTTCGTTCCAGGCTGTGGAATAACCGCTACAGCCACCATAGGATTCCCAGACTCAGTGAATTTGGTTTCTAAGTTTTCGGCTGCTAAAACTGCATAACCGATATCGCTCAAGCGCACTGTTTTTTCAGCATTGGCAACAATAATGATGTCGTTGAATTCTTTCTCGGTAGCTAAATTCCCAAGGGTTTTTACCATTAATTCGGTATTTGAACCGGTTAGTTTTCCAGAAGGCAATTCCACATTTTGTTGGTCCAAAGCTTTTCGAACATCGGCAACCGTAATTCCATAGGCGTTTAATTTAATAGGGTCCATCCAAATGCGCATAGCAAATCGCTTTTGCCCCCATATTTGAACACTACTCACTCCAGGAATCGTTTGGATTCTTTCTGAAATCACATTTTCAGCATAGTCGCTCAATTCCAAAGCATTTCTGGACTGACTTTGAACCGTCATCGAAATAATCGCATCTGAATCGGCATCGGCTTTGGCAACTACTGGTGGTGCATCGATATCTTGCGGTAAACTTCTCACCGCTTGCGATACTTTGTCACGCACATCGTTAGCCGCTTCTTCTAAGTTTTTTTCTAGTTTAAATTCGATGGTAATGTTGCTCGAACCTTGGTTACTAGAAGAAGTAATGTTTCGAATTCCATCAATCGAATTAATAGCTTTTTCAAGAGGTTCGGTGATTTGTGATTCGATAATTTCGGCATTGGCACCCGTGTAATTCGTTCGAACATTAATTTGCGCGGGATCGATTGAAGGAAATTCACGAACGCCCAAATAACTGTAACCCAAAATACCAAAGAGAATAATCAATAGATTGATTACTATCGTAAATACAGGTCTTTTTATGCTTAAGGTAGATAAACTCATTTTAAATTTAGAAGTTTGAAATTAGAATTTAGAAAAGCTTATTTTACTTTTACTTTGATATCAGCTTCGTCTTTTAAAGCCATTACGCCAGAAGTTAAAATTGTATCTCCTGATTTAACGCCTTGCGTAACGATTACGTCTTTATCTGTTCTAGCTATGGTTTCTATTTTTACTTCTTTGGCTTTGCCGTTATTTGCAATATATACTACTTTTCCGTCTTGAACCGGAACAACAGCTTCAGAAGGTATGCTTATGGCTCCTTTAATGTTTTTAAGCGGAAGTTCAACAGTTGCAAATGTTCCTGCTAATAATTTCCCATTTGGATTTTCTGCAATGGCTCTGATTTTTAACGTTCGAGTAGAAGTTTCAATTTCAGGTTCGATGGCATATATTTTTGCAGTAAATTTTTGTGGGTTATTTGGAATTGTAAATTGAATAGGAGTGTTGTTTTCTACTTCTGAAGCATATTTTTCTGGAATTGAAAAACTAATTTTCACTTGATTGGCACTAACTAATTTAGTGATTAAAGTAGTAGGAGTGACGTATGTTCCTGGAGAAATATTACGCAGTCCAATTTTACCAGAAAAAGGAGCTTTGATGGCTGTTTTAGCAATCTGCGCTTGAATCAATTGGGTTTGTGCCTTTAGACTTCTATATTCAGCGCTAGCGATGTCGTATTCTTCTTGAGAGATGGCTTCCTTTTGTAATAATAATTTTGCTCTTCTTTCGTTCTCAGCCGCTAAATTTTGTTTGGTAACTGCTTGCGATAATTGGGCACGCAATTCAATATCGTTTACTTTTACTAAAATTTGTCCTTTGCTAACGTTTGTTCCTTCAGTGAAATAGATTTTTTCTACAATACCCGAAACTTCGCTTCTAATTTCGACATTCTCGTTGGCTTCAATAGCTCCAGATAACGAAATAGCATTGGCAAAATCTTTTTCGGCAACTATAATAGCATCTACCATTACTGGCGGTTTTTTGTCGCCTTTTTTATCATTTTTTGCAGCTTCGGCTTTGTTTGAGATAATTCTATATCCAATTAAACCCAGTAGAGAAAGGGTAATTACTGTTAAGGTAATGGTTTTTATTTTCATTTTGAGTACGCTAAACTTTGATTTGTACAAAGCTAGGTTTTACTATTCAAAAATGCGAAAAACTTACGATTTATTTAACAATGTTGTAGATACAAATGTTTAAAGAAGTTTAAATGTTTAGTTGTTTAAAAGTTTAAAAGGGTAATTGTTTGAAAAACTAACTAATGTAATTCCAGATAGTTTTCTTCTTGCTTAATTCAATAAAAGCTTCACGAAGTTTCGCATGTTCTGGTTTTTCCATAGGAGCATCATCTTTTAGTAATTTGATAGCATGATGCCGCGCCAATTGTAGAATTTCTTTGTCTTTTACCAAATCAGCAATTTGAAGATTTAAAACGCCACTTTGTTGTTTGCCCATAATATCACCAGGACCACGCAATTTTAAATCCACTTCCGAAATTTCGAAACCATCATTCGTACGAACCATCGTTTCCATTCGGATTTTGCTATCATTACTTAATTTGTGGCCTGTCATTAAGATGCAATAACTTTGTTCAGCACCACGGCCAACACGACCACGTAACTGATGTAATTGCGATAAACCAAAGCGTTCCGCACTTTCAATGACCATTACGGAAGCATTGGGAACATTCACACCAACTTCAATAACAGTCGTTGCGACCATAATGTTTGTTTTTCCTTCCGAAAAGCGACGCATTTCTTCGTCTTTATCGGCAGGTTTCATTTTCCCGTGAACGATGGAAATAGAATATTGAGGTAAAGGAAAATCTCTTGAAATACTTTCATAACCATCCATTAAATCCTTGTAATCCATTTTTTCCGATTCTTGAATTAACGGATACACAATATATACTTGGCGACCTTTTGCTATTTCATCTTTCAGGAATTTCCAAACCTTCAATCGGTTCGAATCATAGCGATGTACGGTTTGAATGGGTTTTCTACCAGGAGGTAATTCATCAATCACTGAAATATCCAAATCACCATACAAACTCATGGCTAAAGTTCGAGGAATAGGAGTCGCAGTCATGACTAAGACATGAGGAGGAATAGTAGCCCCACCAACCTCCCCAGAAGGGAGGCTTTCCAAGATTGCGGATATTTTATTTAATGTGTTTTCCGTATTATTAATGACTTCTTCATTGGTGAAACGAATAACTTTAAAACCAATTTCATTTAGTATTTGAGTACGCAATTCATCAGCTTCTTTTTGTTCAAAAGTATTGTGATAACCACCGTCAACTTCAATTATTAGATTTTTTTCTAAACAAACAAAGTCAGCAATGAAAATATCTATAACATGCTGTCTTCTAAATTTATACTTTAGATTTTTATTTCTTAAATATTCCCAAAGAACATTTTCTGCTTGGGTGCTATTTTTTTTATTTTCAGTTTTTAGTTCCTTTAAAAGCGCATAGGTTGAAGGACGTGCTGTTTGGTATTTTTGTATTACACGTTCCGTTTCCCCTCTTCTGGAGGGGTTAGGGGAGGCTTTTTCCCACAGTTTTGAACGTTGTTCCACACCAAATCTGTGTTGCTCATCTATAATCGCTAAACCTAAATTTTGAAATTGGACTTTGTCTTCTAACAAGGCATGCGTTCCAATTAAAATATCTAAAGTGCCGTTTTCAAGCTCTTCGTGGATAATTTTTCTATCTGAAGTTTTAGTTGAACCAGTTAGTATTTTTATGTTAATATTCAGTTCTTTAGCTAATTCTGAAATTCCGTTAAAATGTTGGTTGGCTAGAATTTCGGTTGGAGCCATTAAGCAACTTTGAAAACCATTATCTTTTGCCA
>ERZ1034363.783-NODE-783-length-20160-cov-8.685804_pt1 | contig 20160 bp, 21 predicted proteins | sample MGYA00520616_ERZ1034363 | MGnify/ENA primary metagenome ERZ1034363 (study PRJEB33736, sample SAMEA104284506) | Azolla filiculoides | biome: Urban; feature: Water surface; material: Ditch water | place: Netherlands | collected 2015-10-28 | depth 0-0.1 m ... | reverse complement strand
CTGGCCAAACACCTGATCGAAAAGCGCAAGAAGAAAGTGCTCACGGTCTCGGGCGACGTGTACCGCCCTGCGGCCATCGAACAGCTCAAGACGGTGACCGCTCAGGCCGGGGCCGAATGGTTCCCCAGCTCGCCCGACCAAAAGCCGATCGACATCGCCCGCGCTGCGATCGACTACGCCCGCAAACACTTTTTTGACGTGTTGCTGGTCGATACCGCCGGTCGCCTGGCCATTGACGAGGCTTTGATGGCCGAGATCAAGGCCTTGCACGCCGAACTCAAGCCGGTTGAAACCCTGTTCGTGGTCGATGCCATGCAAGGCCAGGATGCAGCCAATACCGCCAAGGCTTTCAGCGACGCGCTGCCTTTGACGGGCATTGTGCTGACCAAATTGGATGGCGATTCGCGCGGTGGTGCTGCGCTGTCGGTGCGCCAGATCACGGGTGTGCCGATCAAGTTCGCGGGTACGAGCGAGAAAATTGATGGTCTTGAAGTGTTCGATGCCGAGCGTCACGCTGGTCGTGTGCTGGGCATGGGCGACATCGTGGCCTTGGTTGAACAGGTCACCGCTGGCGTGGACATGGAGGCGGCGCAAAAGCTGGCCGCCAAGGTCAAGAGCGGTGGTGGGTTTGACCTGAACGACTTTTTGGCTCAGATCCAGCAAATGAAACAAATGGGTGGTTTGTCGAGTTTGATGGACAAATTGCCTTCGCAGTTGTCGGCCAAAGCAGGAGCGATGGACATGGACAAGGTCGAAAAAGACATCGGCCGCAAGCAAGGCATCATCCACAGCATGACGCCCAAAGAGCGCAGCAAGCCTGAATTGATCAAGGCCACCCGCAAGCGCCGCATTGCTGCAGGTGCAGGCGTTCAGGTGCAGGACGTCAACCGCATGCTCAAGGAATTTGAGCAAATGCAGGACATGATGAAAAAAATGTCCGGTGGCGGCATGATGAAAATGATGAAGCGCATGGGGGCCATGAAAGGCATGATGGGCGGTGGCGGGGGCTTTCCCGGCATGCCGCGTTGATCTTCACAGGCCACAAGCCCATGACGCTTCTCTTCATTTACGGCACGTTGATGCCCGGTTTGCGCCTAGAGGCTGAAATGCACGGTGCCGGTTTTGTGGGCACGGCCCAAGTGCCGGGTCGCTTGGTCGATGTGGGGCGTTTTCCCGGCTTGCTGCTGGACTTGTCCACGGGTGATGGCCAGGTCACAGGTGAAGTCTATGAAGTCGATGACGCGCAATTGGCCCGACTGGATGTGGTGGAGGGCATGGTGCGCGGCGACCGCGACGCATCGCAATACTGGCGTGAAGCAGTGTCCGTGCTCAGCGGCCCGCTGCAAGGCCAGCCTGTGCAGACCTATGTGTACAACCGCCCGGTGGATGCTTGTGCGCCCATCCCGCATGGCGACTACCGCCGCTACATCCGCGAAGTCGGGCGTGAGTCCTGAAAACCCAGCGGATCAGTCTTTGATCACCAATTCCCCGCGCAGCGAGTGCGACAGGCCTTGGGTGATGCGCACATCCGCCATCTGACCGATCAGGCGATCCATGTTGGGGCCGCCGGGGAAGTTGACCACCCGGTTGCACTCGGTTCGGCCGGCCAGCTCGGTCGCGTCCTTGCGTGAAGGGCGCTCCACCAGAATGCGTTGCACTGTGCCCACACGGCTGTCGCCAATGCGCTGCACGTTCTCTTCGATGGTCGCTTGCAGGTGGTGCAGGCGGCGCAATTTTTCTGCGTGCGGCGTGTCGTCGTGCAGGTTGGCCGCAGGCGTGCCGGGGCGGGGGCTGAAGATGAAGCTGAAACTCGTGTCAAAACCCACATCGGTGATCAGCTTCATCATCTTGTTGAAGTCGTCCTCGGTCTCGCCGGGGAAGCCCACGATGAAATCGCTGCTGAGCGACATGTCGGGGCGGATCGCCCGCAGCTTGCGGATCGTGCTCTTGTATTCCATGGCGGTGTAGCCGCGCTTCATGGCCATCAAGATGCGGTCTGAACCGTGCTGCACCGGCAGGTGCAAATGGCTCACCAGTTTGGGGATTTTTTCGTAAGCGTCAATCAGGCGCTGCGTGAACTCGTTGGGGTGGCTGGTCACGTAGCGGATGCGCTCGATCCCCGGCATGTCGGCCACGTATTCCAGCAGTAGCGCAAAGTCGGCAATGTCTGACGTGCCACCCATCTTGCCCCGGTAGGCGTTCACGTTCTGGCCCAGCAGGGTGATCTCTTTCACGCCCTGCGCGGCCAGGCCCGCCACCTCGACCAGCACATCGTCAAACGGGCGCGAGACCTCTTCGCCCCGGGTGTAGGGCACCACGCAGTAGCTGCAGTACTTGCTGCAGCCTTCCATGATCGACACAAAAGCGGTGGCGCCTTCCACCTTGGCGGGCGGCAGGTGGTCGAACTTCTCAATCTCGGGGAAGCTGATGTCGACTTGCGGGCGCTGCTTGCGTTCGCGCTCGGCCAACATCTCGGGCAGGCGGTGCAGGGTCTGCGGGCCAAACACCACGTCCACATAAGGCGCACGCTTGATGATCTCGGCGCCTTCCTGGCTCGCCACGCAGCCGCCCACGCCAATCAGCACGCCCTTGGCTTTGAGGTGTTGCACCCGGCCCAGATCGCTGAACACTTTTTCTTGCGCCTTTTCGCGGACCGAGCAGGTGTTGAACAAAATCAAATCGGCCTCGTCCACGTCCAGCGTGGGTTCGTAGCCCTGGGCCGCGCCCAGCACATCGGCCATCTTGTCCGAGTCGTACTCGTTCATCTGGCAGCCAAATGTTTTGATGAAGACCTTCTTGTTCATGCGGCCTCCACGGATTCAAGGGAGGTGATGAAGTCAAGGCAAAGCAAAGCACGCCCGCGAGGGGCCAGAGTGCAGCGGTTCATGGTGTAGATCCAGAGGCTGTTGAGGAGAAAGCGCTTGGGGCGCTGGGGAGGGGGAATTATCGCAGGGGCAGAACGGCCTTGATGAACGGCTCAGTGGTAGTCGTCTTCGCGCTGATGCCTTATCGCACCGACGATGACTGTGCTGTCGTTGATGATTTCAAACAGCGCCACATAGCCTGTGCTGCCAAATGCGATGATCAATTCGCGCGTAAAAGGACTGTCACCGACTTTGCGACATGCGAAAGGCGATGTGCGCAACAGGCCGATGCCAGCATGAATGGCATGGCGCGCTTTTTCTGGAATTTCCAGATCACCGGTTGAGCTGTCCAGCTCACGCTGGATCAGGAAATCAAAAATCCGCTGCAAGTCTTCGTTGGCAGCTGTGCTGAACTGAACTGTGAAGTTCATGCTTTGCGTTGTGCGAGGGTCTTGCGTGCTGCAGCCAGTTTGGCATCGAGTTGGGACAAGACATCATCAGCGGCGATGCCGTTGCCCAAACGCTGGGTTTCCTCAATGGCTGCCATGCCACGGCGCACAAACTCGGATTGGTTTTGTCGCTTCAAAACGATTTGACGCACCGCGTTTTCAACGAATTGAGAAAGCGACTCGCCTTGTTCAAGGACGCTCTCGATTTCGCCCCTGAAGGCCGGGGCCACACGGATGGGGGGAATGGTGGCTGTTTTCATGCGCAAATTGTATTGCAAGTGCAATTCAAGCGGGTGGGTTGATTGTCGTTTTCGGCTTGAAAAACATCGGATAAGCCCTTTGCACTGTCGGGCTGTCATAGGCCCAGCTGTGGCACTGGCCCAAGTGGTAGGGCGGTTTCGTCACTTCGGGTTGAGGTTCCCCAGCCAGTTCGCGGCGGTGCCATTGGCCTGCGGGCAGGGTCTGGTAGGCGGCAGTCGCCATGTTGAACAGCAGCTCGCGCAGGTGGGTGCAGCCTTGGGTGCCGCCGATGTGTTCGTTGATGATCTTGCGCCAGCCCGGGCCCATGGTTTGGCCGATGAGTTTGTGCATGCCGTGAGGGGCGCCTGCGCATTCGGGGTGAGGGATGTCATCCATGGCGGTGACGATGTCCTGGATGACCATTTTGTTGTTCAGCGTGACGCGAATTTTCAGGCCGTGGATCGGCTCATTGGCTGGGAAGGGCCGCTCGTTGGGCACCGAAAACCCATAGGTTTTCACATCGGTCAGTTCGGCTTCAATGTCCCACAGGCCGTCTTCGCGGTCAAAGCCTTGGTACACCACGGTTCGCGTATGTGACAGTTTTCGGGGGGAGGGGGGTGGAAGTGCCAATGGAAATCTCGCGGGTCTGATGTTCAATGTTCCGATCATATCGATGCAGGAGCCTTCACGATGACCGCCACCATGTCCACCGCCATCCACCCCGCCGTTCGCCGCCAGACCATTGCCGATGCCCTGCGCCGCACCGCGATCCGTTTGCCCGCCAAAACCGGCATCGTGTGTGGTGCCACCACCTGGACCTATGCCGAGTTCGATGCGCTGGTGACGCGCCTGGCCGCAGGTTTGGCCCGCATTGGCGTGGCCGAGGGCGACAAGGTGGCAGTGCTGGCGCGCAATTCGCATGGTTTTGCGGCGCTTCGCTTTGCGCTGGCCCGCCGGGGCGCGGTCATGGTGCCGATCAACTTCATGCTCAAGGCGGACGAGGTGGCTTACATCTTGCGCCATGCAGGTGCGAAGACGCTGGCCACCGACAGCGGTCTGGCTGAGCTGGCGCAGGCCGCATCCAAGCTCGACACGAAAGTTGAGCAGTTCATCTGGTTGCCGTCCGAAGACCCGAGCCAGCCCGTAGTGGGCATGCACAGCTTTGAGGTGCTGGCCGCCTGCACCGACCCGCTGCCTGATGTGCAACTGGGCAGCTACGACGTAGCGCAGATCGTCTACACCAGCGGCACTGAGTCCAGTCCAAAGGGTGCGCAGCTCACGCACGACGCGGTGCTGTGGCAGTACGTCAGCTGCGTGATCGACGCCGAAATTGCCGAGGCCGACGTGGCCCTGCACGCCTTGCCGCTGTACCACTGCGCCCAGCTTGATGTGTTCTTTGGCCCAGCCATTTACATGGGCAGCACCAACGTCATCACGGCCAAGCCCACGCCCGACAACCTGTTGCCCATGCTCGAAAAGTTCGGCATCACCAGCTTCTTTGCGCCGCCCACGGTGTGGATTGCGCTGCTGCGCTCGCCGCTGATGGATGCGGGCAAACTCGCCCAACTGGCCAAGGGCTACTACGGCGCGTCCATCATGCCGGTGGAGGTGCTCAAGGAGCTGGCGTCGCGCCTGCCCCAAGTGCGGCTGTGGAATCTGTACGGCCAGACCGAAATTGCGCCCTTGGCCACCATGCTGTCCCCTGAAGACCAGCTGCGCAAACCGGGTTCTTGTGGCAAGGCGGTGCGAAACGTCGAAACCCGCGTGGTCAACGACGACATGCAGGACGTGGCTGTGGGCGAGGTGGGCGAGATCGTGCACCGCTCGCCGCATTTGATGCTGGGCTACTTTCACGATGACGAGCGCACGAAAGCCTCATTTGAGGGTGACTGGTTCCACAGCGGTGATCTGGGCATCATCGACGAAGAGGGTTACATCACCGTGGTGGACCGCAAGAAGGACATGATCAAGTCTGGCGGCGAGAACGTGGCCAGTCGCGAGGTCGAGGAAATGATTTACCGCTTGCCGCAGGTGAGCGAAGTGGCGGTGATCGGCCTGCCCGATCCCAAATGGGTGGAGGCGGTGACAGCCGTGATCGTGGTCAAGGCCGGGCAGACGCTGGACGAGGCGGCGGTGATGGCGCACTGCGCCCAGCACATGGCCGGCTTCAAGACACCCAAGCGCGTGGTCTTCACCGACGCGTTGCCCAAGAACCCGAGCGGCAAATTGCTCAAGCGAGATTTGCGGGTGCGTTATGCGTAATGCAGTTCCCATGCGGCAGCCGTACCAAGAATTCAGCATGAGTGCCCCCATAGTTTTGCGCCCCTTGCAAGTCGGTGACATTGGCTGGGTGGCACACCGCCAGGGCATTTTGTATGCGCAGGAATACGGCTGGGATGGCACATTCGAGGCCTTGGTGGCCGAGATCGCTGCGCAGTTTGTGAAGAACTTTGACCCCGCATGGGAGAACGCCTGGATCGCAGAACGCGAAGGCCAGATCGTGGGCTCGGTCTTTCTGGTCAAGGTGTCTGAGCAAGAAGCCAAGCTGCGTTTGCTGTACGTGGAGCCCGGTGCCCGCGGCGCAGGGCTGGGAAGGCGCTTGACCGAAGCGTGCATCGCGTTTGCCAAAGCCACGGGTTACGTCAAGCTCACTTTGTGGACCAACGACATCCTGCATGCGGCCCGCCGCATTTACCAGCAAGCAGGGTTCGTGTTGGTGTCTGAAGAGCAGCACCATTCTTTTGGACACGATTTGGTCGGGCAATACTGGGCCCTGGACCTTCAGCGCTAGGCCTTGGGTTTTCGGCTCATTTCAAGCCAATGCGCGTAGCCTGGTTTGAAGGGCCAAGCCGTGTACTGCACCGCGTCCTTCGGGCAGCACATGCTCGGTCAGATGGTCCAACGAAGGGCTGATCGCGCCGATTTTCTGCAATCATGCTTGTCCTTCAGGCGTCTCGATGGCCAATCCGGACAAGCTCTGGTGGGCCATGGGCAAAGCGATGCCCTGCACGGCAGGACCGGACATGCGGTCGTGCACGCTGCCCCAAGCCACGGGTTTGAGGGTGTTTTGCAGCTTGCGTAAACGACGATCCACGGCATCCAGCGTTTCATTGGTGAAGCGCAATTGCCCCAGCACGTTGTCAAACCAAAAAAAAGCACCGGGCATGGTCTGCAACAAATCAGTTAACCGGGCAAGACCATCGCCGGTGTGCAAGTGCAACGCGGTGCCTTGGCGTTTCAAGTTTCGTGCATGGTGCCAGCGGAACAAGGGCGCAGCCAAAGGGTCGATGTCCCAAGCGTGTATTTCATCAAATTGCGCCAGCCATGCGGTCGGCAGCATCCAGCCTGCACTGGCACCGATCAGCACCAGTTGCTTGCGCGGCATGGTTTGCGCCATCAGCCAATCAGCGATCTGGGCCGACGCGGGCGCCCAGCGGTCTTGTGATCGCCATGCGCGCCAATGCCAATGCCATCCACCTGTCAGGTTCATGCTTGCACTTCAGTTGTTTGTTCCGAGGCAAATGTCATCTGTACATGGCCGAGCAGCCCGTAATCAGCGCTTACCGTATCGCCAGGCTCCAACGCCAGTGGCACCATGCAGGTTCCGGTGGTCACCACCTGGCCCTTTTGCAAGGTGATGCCCAAGACCGACAGTTGGTTGGCCAGCCAGGTCAAGGCGATGCGTGGATCGCCAAGCACATTGGCCCCAGTGCCTTCGCGTGTGTAACGAAGGCGTTCGCCATGGTCAACGCGGGCTTGCACCGTGTAAGTGCTCAAATCAAGCTCACGCCACGAATCGGGGGCCGCCGGTCCCAGTACAAAGTGGCGTGCACAGGCGTTGTCGGCCAGCAATTGGGCTTCTCCGGCTTCTGTGAATGGTGTCAGTCGGGAGTCGGGTATTTCAATGGCCGGATGCAGTGAGGCCACTGCGGCCATGACTTGTGGCATGTCGTAGGGGGTGTTTTGCGGCGGCACGTCTTGCCCCATGACAAACGCAAATTCAGGTTCAGCCACCCGCATCCGGTTGCCCGCAGAAGGCACTGTGGCACCGCTGTCAAACACTTGCCCTGACAGCAAACGCCCGGCCAGTGGACCACTTACATTGATATGGCTTTGCCCATTGGCGCTGGTGGCCGCGATTTTCCACCCCACGACGGTGCGGTTGGACACGGAGGGCAGTTGGGCTTGCACCGCGTAGCCTTGCGCCGTGGTCAAAGGTCTGCATTCTTCGGGCAGGGCTTTCAGGACCTGTCCCGATTGCCAATGCGCCCAAACCACTTGTGCGGCCTGGGTGATGGGGCTTGTCTTGGGAGTTTTTGGGATGGCCATGTGTCGATTGTTGCGCCGACTTGCGATGGTGGGACGAAATTTTGTGTATAATTTTTGGCTTGATGACGTCAGTCATCCGCTTTGAGACAGTTTCTTTCAAAGCAACCCGTTACCCGGAGATATAGCTCAGTTGGTTAGAGCGCAGCATTCATAATGCTGATGTCGGTGGTTCAAGTCCACCTATCTCCACCAAATACAAAGCCCACAGTTTCGCGACTGTGGGCTTTTTGGTTTGGGCATTCAGGCGAAAACGTCCACCGCTTCACCCAGTCCATTCCAGCTCATTTTTTGGCGTTGGCTGCCCAGACGACTGTTTTTACCAGCTTTGCCGCTTTTATCTGTCGAAGAAACGCGCCCTCGCCCGCCCACGGCTTCGGGGGCCATGCGTTTTTCCACGCGGTCAATTTGGTTGATCACGGGGGCCATGGGACGCAGGGTCTGGCCGATGGAGATGGGGGTGATTCGCATGGGGAACTTTCGGAGGCTTGATGAATACATCGGCACGAGAACCTGAAAGTGAAGCGCAAGACGGCAAGAGGAAGAGGTCGCATGTGTCTCACCCATGAAAAAGCCCGCCGTGCAAGTACGGCGGGCCGTGGTGTTGGCAAGCCAAGGGCTTTAGCCGTTCACAAAAATGGGGGCGCGTTTGTTCAAAAAGGCGTCCATGCCTTCTTTTTGGTCGGCCGTGGCAAACAGACCGTGGAACAGGCGGCGCTCGAACATCACACCATCCGACAAACCGCTTTCAAACGCGCGGTTGACGCTTTCCTTGGCGGCCATGGTGGCCAGTTGGCCGTAGCCGCAAATCATCAGGGCTGCGCCCAGGGTTTCGTCCATCAGCTTGTCCAGTGGCACCACACGGCTGACCAGACCGCCGCGCTCGGCTTCTTGGGCGTCCATCATGCGTCCCGTCAGTACCAGGTCCATGGCTTTGGACTTGCCCATGGCGCGGGGCAAGCGCTGGGTGCCACCGGCGCCGGGGATGATGCCGATCTTGATTTCGGGTTGGCCGAACTTGGCGTTGTCGGCGGCAATGATGAAGTCGCACATCATGGCCAGCTCGCAGCCACCCCCCAGCGCAAAGCCGGCCACTGCGGCGATCACGGGCTTGCGGATGGTGCGGATGGTTTCCCAGTTGCGGGTGATGAAGTCGTTTTTGTAGACCTCGTGGAAGTTGTATTTGGCCATGGCAGCGATGTCAGCCCCTGCGGCAAAGGCTTTCTCGCTGCCGGTGATGACCATGCAGCCGATCGCTTCGTCGGCGTCAAAGGCCTTGAGGGCCGCGCCCAGCTCGTCCATGAGTTGGCTGTTGAGCGCGTTCAGGGCTTTGGGGCGGTTCAGGGTGATGATGCCGACTTTGCCGCCTTCGGTGCGGACTTCGATGGTTTCGTAGCTCATGGAGTTTCTCCTGCGAATGAATCGGGCCACTATAACCAAGCTGTCTGCATGGGACCTGTCAAACTGGGCGCAGTCCAGCTTGAAACTAGGGGAAAACATTAACCAACCGATCGGTCGGTTAATGGTAAATTCGCTGATTGAGGAGAATTTCCATGACCGAAGCCGCCAACCCCACCGTGTTGTATGAAGCGCGCGGTGCTGTCGCCGTGATCACTTTGAATCGGCCGACAGCCCTGAACAGCTTCACCCGCCAGATGCACCACGATCTGTGGGCTGCACTGGATCAAGCCGAAGCCAATCCGGCCATCCGGGCTGCGGTCATCACCGGAGCCGGCCGTGGTTTTTGCGCCGGTGCTGATTTGTCAGACTTTGATTTCACCCCCGGCCCCAACCGTGTCGAGCGTGCTGATCCTGGTCCCATCATCGATCAGGCTTTCAACCCCAGCACGCGCCGTTTGCAGACGCTGCGCATGCCGACCATTGCGGCGGTCAATGGCGTGGCCGCAGGTGCAGGCGCATCGATGGTCATGGCCTGCGACATCGCCATTGCGGCACCTGGTGCCAGCTTCATTCAGGCGTTCAGCAAGATCGGTTTGATTCCGGATGCCGGCGGCAGTTGGCTGCTGGTGGAGCGTCTGGGTTTGGCTCGAGCCATGGCATTGGCCATGACGGGTGACAAACTCAGTGCGCAGCAGGCCAAGGACTGGGGCATGATCTGGGACGTGGCCGACGATGCCCTGGCCGCCGCGCTGGTGCTGGCCGAGCGTCTGGCGCAGATGCCAACCAAAGCCTTGGTGGCCACACGCGCCCTCATGCAAGCGGCAACCACGCGCACTTTGTCAGAACATCTGGATGCAGAGCGCGACACCCAGTCGGCCCTGGGTCGCACGCACGACTATTTCGAGGGGGTTCAGGCCTTTCTCGAAAAACGTCCTGCCCAATTCAAAGGCGAATGATGAGCACACCCGACCCTCAAACCCTTGCCCGCCAGGTGGGCGAAACCATGTTCGCCGTGGATGTGGCGTCCAAAGACACCATGGGCATGGAGTTGCTGGCCTGCGAGCCCGGCCGCGCCTTGATGCGCATGCTGGTGAAACCGCTGCACTTGAACGGCCACCAAATCTGCCACGGCGGTTTCATTTTCACGTTGGCCGATTCGACCTTTGCCTTTGCCTGCAACAGCTACAACAAGAACGCGGTGGCTGCGGGTTGCAGCATCGAGTTTTTGAAGCCCGGCAAGCTGGGCGATGTGTTGACCTGCGAAGGCATCGAGCAGACCCTGAGCGGACGCCACGGCCTCTATGACATGAAAGTCACGAACCAGAACGGGGAAGTGATCGCCATGTTCCGTGGCAAGAGTGCCCAAATTCCGGGTGCTGTGGTGCCGGAATGACTTGTGTCATGCCCGCGTGTCCTTTGTCATTCTCGCGTGTTGGCTTGTCATTCCCGCATGCCCTTTGTCATTCCTGCGTGTTGGCTTGTCATTCCCGCGCAGGCGGGAATCCATGCCTCCACGCGCCCCAAACTGAACACCGCCCCCATTGATTGTTGAATTCGGAGTCACAAATGACTGAAAAAGCCTTCCCCCTGGAGCCGATTGAAAAGGCCAGCATCGACGAGCTGCGCAGCCTGCAGCTCAAGCGCCTGCAACAGACCTTGCAGCATGCCTATGCCAATTCGCCCGTCTACCGCGCCAAGTTCGATGCCGCAGGCGTGCACCCGGACGATTGCAAGAGCCTGGCCGACATCGCCAAGTTCCCCTTCACCACCAAGTCGGACCTGCGAGACAGCTATCCGTTTGGCATGTTCGCCGTGCCACGTGAAAACTGCGCCCGTATCCACGCGTCCAGCGGCACCACGGGCAAGCCCACGGTGGTGGGCTACACCCTCAAAGACATCGACACTTGGGCCAACGTCGTGGCCCGAAGCATCCGTGCAGGTGGTGCCAAACCCGGTGACATGGTGCATGTGAGCTACGGTTATGGCCTCTTCACGGGCGGCATGGGCGCGCACTACGGCGCCGAAAAACTGGGCCTGACGGTCGTGCCCTTTGGTGGCGGCCAGACCGAGCGCCAAGTGCAGCTGATCCAGGATTTCAAGTCCAACATCATCATGGTCACGCCCAGCTACATGCTGGCGATTGCCGACGAGTTTGAGCGTCAGGGCATCGACCCCAAGAGCAGTTCGTTGCGCATCGGTATCTTTGGCGCCGAGCCCTGGACCAACGACATGCGCGCCGCGATCGAAAAGCGCATGGCCATCGACGCGGTAGACATCTACGGTTTGTCCGAAGTGATGGGCCCCGGTGTAGCCAGCGAATGCATCGAGACCAAGGACGGTCCGACCATCTGGGAAGACCATTTCTACCCCGAGATCATCAACCCCGAGACCGGTGAGCCGGTGGCCGATGGCGAAATGGGCGAGCTGGTGTTCACCAGCCTGACCAAGGAAGCGCTGCCCATCATCCGCTACCGCACGCGCGACCTGACGCGCCTGCTGCCCGGTACGGCCCGCACCATGCGCCGCATGGAAAAGATCACGGGCCGCAGCGACGACATGATGATCATTCGCGGCGTGAACGTGTTTCCCAGCCAGATCGAAGAGCTGATCTTGAAACGCGCCGAACTGGCCCCGCACTACCAGTGCGTGCTGACCCGTGAAGGCCCAATGGACGATTTGAAGGTCGTCATCGAGACCAAGCCCGGTGTGTCACCCGACAGCATCGAAGCCCGCGCTGCCGCCAAGCTGCTGCAGCACGAGATCAAGGTGTTCATTGGCTCCAGCGTGGCGATTGAGCTCAAGGCCGAAGGCGGCGTCGAGCGCAGCCAAGGCAAGGCCAAACGCGTGGTGGATTTGCGCAAGAAGTGACGTTCGACATCGCCAGGAGGCCGGTTCCTGCGGATCCAATCAGACCGATGGCCAGCCCGTTTTTCGGCCTGCAGGCATCGCCAGTTTCCAGCCACTGGCCTGTTCGGGCACTTTCAGGGACAGGCGCAGCAGGCGTTTGTCGCGTGAGACCAGCGCCACCAGCTGGTGTTCTTTGCCCAGCAGCGCGGGCAGGTCGTCGAGTTTGTTCAGACGCCAGCTGCCACCTTGGGCACGCGCTGCAGGGCTTGCACACACATCCAGCCCCAGCCATTCGTCGCCAGCGGCCAGCCCTGCCGCTTCGGCGGCGCTGCCGCGCAGCACGCCCTTGACTTGCACGCTACCCCCGGCCTCGTTCACGCGCAGGCCCAGGCGTTGGGCCATGTTGGCGATCTCGGCGCTGACTTCAATGCCTTGCCCCGCCAGCAGCTCGCGCAGGGGCAGGTCGGTGGTGCTGTGCACCCAGGCTTTGATTTCAGCTTGCCAGCTGCGGCCCGTGAGGGCCTGCAACTCGTCCAGCAGGTCTTGTTCGCGCATGGGCCCTGCTTTGCAGCGCTTCCACAGGCCGCGCATCACGGCGTCCAGCGTCTGGCCTTCTTGGCGCAGTGCCAGGTCCAGGCAAAGCGCCACCAAAGAGCCCTTGGTGTAGTAGCTCACGGTGGCGTTGGGGGTGTTTTCATCTTGTCGGTAGTACTTCACCCAGGCGTCAAAGCTGGCCTGCGCCACGGTCTGCACATGGCGGCCCGGGGTTTGCTGCACTTGCGCAATGGTTTTGCCCAGCAGCTTGAGGTAGGTGGCTTCGTCTATGAGGCCTGCCCGGCGCAGCAGCAGGTCGTCGTAATAGCTGGTGAAACCTTCGAAAAACCACAGCAGCTGTGTGTAGTTTTCCTGGGTGTAGTCGTAACGGGCCAAGGCGTCGGGGCGCAGTTGCTTGACGTTCCAGGTGTGAAAGTACTCGTGGCTGATCAGGCCCAGCAAGGTGGTGTAGCCCTCGTTGGTGTGCGGGGTGGCATGCTGGTTTGTTTGGCGCGGCAAGTCGGCGCGGTTGCAGATCAGGGCGGTGCTGTTTTGGTGCTCCAGCCCGCCGTAGCCGTCGTGCACGGCGTTGAGCATGAACAGGTAATTTTTGTGCGGGGCTTTGCTGCCCGCTTGTTTGCCCGTGCCGTGCCAGAAGCGGATTTCGGCTTCGCAGATCTTTTGCGTGTCGGCCAGCAGGCGGTCGCCGTCAAACGAGGGCAGGGCCCCGGCCACCACAAAGCGGTGCGGGATGCCGCAGGCCACAAAGCTGCCGCTCCAGAACGTGCCCAGCTCCACCGGGCAGTCCACCAGCTCGTCGTAGTGTGCGGCCTGGTACAGACCAAAGCCTTTTTTGTCGGTTTTGACCGGGGTCAGGCCCGTGGCGGCTTGCCAGTCGGCCTGGCCCTTGACGGGATTGAGCTGCAGTTGGTGCGGCTGTGTTTCTTGCCCGTGCACGCGCAGGCACAGGCTGGTGCCATTGAAAAAACCGCGTTGGCTGTCCAGCCAGGCGGTGCGCACCGAGTTGTCAAAGGCGTAGACCTCGTAGCTCAGCACCAGCGGCTGGCCCGGCTTGCAGGCCATCTCCCAAGTGCACTTGTCACGTTGGCCCACTGCCACCGAGCGGCGGCCTTGTTTGGCCGTCAGGTGTTGCAGGTTTTTGGCAAACTCGCGCACCAGATAACTGCCCGGAATCCAGACTGGCAGCGACACGGTTTGCTGCGTCGCCGGTTCGGGGATGGTCAGCGTGACCCGAAACAGGTGGGCATGCAGGTCAGCGGCTTCAACGGTGTAGTGGATGGCGGTCATGCGTGGCCGTTTTCAGGTTGCACCCGCTGCCAAAAAGCAGCTCAGGCTGGCCACGATGGTCAGCTGCAAGCGCATGGGCAGCCACGGTGCCAGCCCTGCGGCAGGCCAGGTGCGGCGGTCCATGACATAACAGCCGATCAACACAAAGCCCAGCAGTGGCAAGCCGGCAAACGCGGGCATCATCACCGCCACCCACGCCAGCAAGGTGGGCACCACACCCCAGGTGAAATGGATGCGTGGTGCGTTGGGGGTGATCAGCGCGTTGCGAAAACCCACGCCCCAATGGATGCCGCCCAAAAAGGACACGATCACCGCGCCGTAGCTTTGCATGGACAGCGCCACATAAGGATGAATGTCCGGGCCAACCGACCACAGGCACAGCGCCAAAAAGACAAACGGAATCAAACCGGCGTAGCCAAGGCGGCGGATCAGGTGCCAGGTGGGGTCTTCGGGGTGGGGGGTGTTCATCATTTGATTTCTGCCAGCATTTTTTCGACTTGTGCGATCGGCACGGCACCGGGCACTCGTGAGCCATCGGCAAACAGCAGCGTGGGGGTGCCCGTGATGCGTTGTTTTTTGCCAAATTCGACGTTGGCGTCCACGGCCGTTGTGTCACAGTTGGCCGCCGCAGGGGGCGTGCCGTTGATCATCCAGTCGTTCCAGGCCTTGGCCTTGTCTTTGGCGCACCAGATGTTTTTGGATTTGGTTTTGGAGTCGTCGCCCAGAATCGGGTAAAGCATGTGGTAAATCGTCACGTTTTCCAGCTTTTGCAGGTCTTTTTCAAAGCGCTTGCAGTAGCCGCAGTTGGGGTCGGCAAAGACCACCAGCTTGCGCTTGCCGTTGCCGCGCACCTGGGTGAAGGCGTTTTTCAGGGGCAATTGGTCAAATGGGATGGATGACAATTTTTCCATGCGCTCTTCGGTCAGGTTGCGCTTTTGCTTCACGTCGATCAGTGCACCCTGGATCAGGAAGTTGCCTTCGGCATCGCTGTACATCACATCGTTGCCCATGCGGACTTCGTACAAGCCGTTCATGGGGGTTTTGCTGATCTCGTCAATCCTGGGCAGATTGGCCAAGCGCTCGCTCAGATTTTTACGGATGGTGGCTTCCTGTGCCCAAGCAAGGCTGGCGGACAGGGATGCCAGCGCCACGAGCGACACCAGCATCAAACGGACAAACTTCATTGGATTTCTTTCGGGTTCAAAAAGTGGGGTTTCAGTGTGGGGTCAACGCGAACCAGGTGATTGCCCCATGGCTTGTTGTGTCATCCAGTTTTTCAGCGGGCCACTGCGGTCAAAGCCGCGCATGCCCCAGTTGCGCAGGTTTTGCCACAGCGGACTGGGTTGGGCAAACAGGCGCTGCAAGCCATCGGTCACCAGGCCCATGGCTTGCACGTCGGCCTGTCGGGCTCGTTCGTAGCGGCGCAGCAGTTTCAGATCGTTCAGGGGCCGCCAGAATTCCTTGGCCTTGATCACGCGCACCAGCTCGGCCACATCGGCCAGTCCTACGTTCAGGCCCTGGCCTGCCAGGGGGTGCAGGGCGTGTGCCGCATCGCCCGCCAGGGCAAAAGACTGTTTTGTCGTGCCCGGCATGGCACCGATCCAGCGCTCGGCGCGGGCCAGTTGCAGCGGCCACACGGCCCGCACGGCCGACAGGCTCATGCGGCCCAGTGCCAAACTGCAGGCTTGGCCCAATTCGGCCGCAAAGTCCTCTGAGTCCAGTGACATCAACGCTTGTGCCCGCAAGGAGTGCACCGACCAGACCAGTGCCACCTCGTGCCCGCCTTCGCCACCCAAAGGCAACAAAGCCAGAATTTCGGCTTGGGGCTGTGACAGACCGGGCACCTGGCCCCAGCCAAACCATTGCCGGGCGATGCCTTGGTGCGCCTGTTCGCAGACCAGGCGGGTTGCCACGGCATGCTGTTCGTAGTGGGTGATGTCAAAGCCCACACCCAGCTCGGCCCGGGTCTGGCTGGCGCGGCCTTCGCACACCACGGTGAGCGGTGCGGCCAGCGGGGCCTGCACCACTTCAATCTGGGGTTGAAACTTCACCGCTGCCGCCAAGCGCTCTTCCAGCACCGGCACATCCACCATCCAGTTGAGTTCGTCCACGCCTTGTTCGGTGGCACCAAAGTTCAGCTGGCCGCCGTGGTCGCCCCACACCTGCATCTGGTGCACGGGGGTCACGGCCGGACTGTCGGGCCAGCATCGCAGGTCTTGCAGCAAAGCCATGGCGGCACCATTGAGCGAGTAAGCCCGCACGTCAGCGGTGGCCGCTGGGGTGGGGGCCTCCACCAAGGCCACGTTCAGACGTTCACGGGCCAGTAACAGGGCCAAAGTGCGGCCCACAATGCCAGCACCACGGATGCAAATATCGGGAGGGTTTGCCATGCCAGTATTGTAGGTGGCAGCCCTTTGTTCGGTCTTTCCCTCCCGACACTTGCCTCGCCAGACTTAGACCTTTGTCACCCCCGACTTAGACTTTTGTCACCCCCGACTCGATCGGGGGGCCATGCCTGCTGCCTTCGGCCACCATGGATGCCCGCGTGCGCGGGCATGACAAAGTGAATGCCGACGTGGATGCTGGCAAAGTCAGCAGGGTCGGGCCACCCGTTAAAATCGCCAGTTGTTTCCCGAATCACCGAAAGCCTTCCATGAGCCTCAAATGCGGCATCGTGGGTTTGCCCAACGTTGGCAAATCCACCCTTTTCAACGCCCTGACCAAAGCCGGCATTGCCGCCGAGAACTACCCTTTTTGCACCATTGAACCCAACACCGGCGTGGTCGAGGTGCCCGATCCGCGTTTGCAGCAGCTGGCCGAGATCATCACGCCCGAGCGCATCGTGCCCGCCATCGTCGAGTTTGTGGACATTGCCGGCCTGGTGGCCGGTGCCAGCACGGGTGAAGGCCTGGGCAACAAGTTTCTGGCCCACATCCGTGAAACCGACGCCATCGTCAACGTGGTGCGCTGCTTTGAAGACGACAACGTGATCCACGTGGCCAACAAGGTGGACCCGATTGCCGACATCGAGGTCATTCAGACCGAGCTGTGCCTGGCCGACTTGGCCGCTGCCGAAAAGGCCATCCACCGCGTGAGCAAAATTGCCCGCTCGGGTGACAAAGAAGCCGTCAAGCAACTGGCGATTTTGGAAAAGTGCCAAGCCGCCCTGAACGACACCCAACCGGTGCGCACCATCGACTTCAGCAAAGAAGAGCGTGCTGAACTCAAGCAGTTCTTCTTCATCACCGCCAAGCCCGCCATGTTCGTGGCCAACGTGTCGGAAGACGGCTTCGAGAACAACCCTTTCCTCGACCGCCTCAAGGCTTTTGCGGCCAAGCAAAACGCGCCTGTGGTGGCCATCTGCGCCAAGATCGAAGCCGAGTTGTCCGAGATGGATGACGCAGACCGCCTGGAGTTCTTGAAGGAAATCGGTCAGGACGAACCCGGCCTGAACCGCCTGATCCGCTCGGCTTACACCTTGCTGGGCCTGCAAACTTATTTCACCGCAGGCGTGAAAGAAGTGCGTGCCTGGACCATCCATGTGGGCGACACCGGTCCACAAGCAGCGGGCGTGATCCACACCGACTTTGAAAAAGGCTACATCCGCGCTCAGACCATCGCGTTTGATGACTTCATCGCCTTCAAGGGTGAGCAAGGTGCCAAAGACGCGGGCAAGATGCGCGCAGAAGGCAAGGAATATGTGGTCAAGGATGGCGACGTGATGAACTTCCTGTTCAGCTCCTGATTGGGTGCTTTCGCCATGAAAAAACCGCTCCCAGGAGCGGTTTTTTCATGGGCATTCGGTGGCCATCCTCCCAAGGGCCATCCCGTGATGGCCTGCCATGTCAGTTCAGGAACGCTTTCACAGCCTGAACGGTCCGTTCGGGGTCTTCTTCCTGCGGCACATGGCCCAGCCCTTCGAACACCACATATTGGCTGCTTGCAATGTCCTGGTGAAAACGCTGGCCAGAGGGTTCGGTGATGAGCCTGTCCTGCGCACCCCACAGAATCAGCGTGGGCTGCCCAATGGTTTTGATCAGCCCGGCGGACAGGGCATCGGTCTCGCGCAGTTTCATGCGCTGAGTCAGGCTTTCGCGGTTGCCTGCACGCAGAGTCAGTTCGTAATAGCGGTCCACCAGTTCGGGACTGACCTTGTCCGGGTTGGCGTACACATTGCGCACGCTGCCCTCGATCATGCGGCGGGGAAGGAGTTGGCGCATGACCGGTTTGAGCCAGTCGATCTGCGCCAGCCGAAAGCCCAGCGGTACCGAAGTCGATTGCAGCGGGTAACCGATGGCATCCACCAACACCAGGCGGCTGACCCGCTCGGGGTGCTGCACCGCCGTGCGCCACGCGATGCCGCCGCCCAGTGAATTGCCAGCCAATGCCGCCTGACGGATCTGGAGTTTGTCCATCAGGGCCACGATGAAGTCGGCATACCGCTCGATTCGGTAGTCGTTGTCCGGCGCGGGGCCCGTCAGACCAAAGCCGGGCAAGTCCATGCGGATCACGCGGTGTTGGCTTGTCAGGGCCGCCGTCCACCCATCCCAAGTGTGCAGGCTGGCCGAGGTGCCATGGATCAGCAAGATGGGCTCGGGGTCGTCCTTGGGGCCTTCGTCGCGCAGGTGCACCTGCATGCCTTGCACCTCCAAGAATTGGGAGGGCGCAGTTGCCCAGCGGGCCTTCAAGCTGTCTGCGCTGCGATCAGTTGCCCACGACAGGCCGATGCCTGCGGCCAATATCAAAAAAACAGCCAGAGCCAGCCACCGAAGTCCTTGGGAGATTCTCATGTCATCACGCCTTGAGGGAAAACCCAGAGCAATGCACCCGTCATGACCAGATAGCGCACGAATTTTCCGATGGCCATGTACAGCGAGCAAGGCCAAAACGGCATTTTGAGCCAGCCCGCCACGGCGCAAATCGGGTCACCCACAACCGGCAGCCAGGACAGCAAACAGGCTTTGGGCCCGAGTTTTTGAAGCCATTTCAGGGCCTGCCGGTCTGTGCTGGATTGTTTCCAGCGGTCCACTGCTTGGTGCGTACCCCAGCCCATCCACCAGCTGAGCATGCCGCCCAGCGTGTTGCCCGCAGTGGCCACCCCGATGGCGTACCAGAACAGTTCGGGGTTGAGTTTGACCAAGCCAAACACGGCAGGTTCCGAGCCCAGGGGCAACAAGGTGGCCGAGATGAAAGACACCACAAACACGGTGCTGAGGCCGTGCTGGGGCAGTGCCAGCCATTGCAGCAATTGATTGAGCCAGATTTCCATCGGACTCAGTGTAGCGAGGTGCACAAGGCGGTGGGTGGTGGGCGTTTGCGCTGCATCAGCGCTTAGCACATTCACATGTCAGCTGCTGAAATATTAAGCAACTACAATCGTGCCTCCTTTTTAAGCATTCCCCATTTCGGTAACCACCTCCAGTCATGCAGATTGGCTCCTTCCTTTTGCCCAACAATTTGTTTGTCGCCCCCATGGCGGGGGTGACGGACCGGCCTTTCCGCCAGTTGTGCAGGCAGTTTGGGGCGGGCTATGCGGTGAGCGAAATGGTGACCTCACGGCCAGACCTGTGGGCCTCGCTCAAAACCTCGCGCCGCGCCAACCACGACGGCGAGCCCGGCCCGATCGCGGTGCAGATCGCGGGCACCGAAGCGCAGATGATGGCCGACGCCACCCGCTACAACATCGACCGGGGCGCGCAAATCATCGACATCAACATGGGTTGCCCGGCCAAAAAAGTCTGCAACAAATGGGCGGGTTCTGCCCTGATGCAGGACGAGCCGCTGGCGCTGGAGATCATTTCTGCCGTGGTGGCCGCCGCCCAGCCGCACGGCGTGCCCGTGACCCTGAAGATGCGCACCGGCTGGTGCGACGCCGAAAAAAATGCCTTGAGCCTGGCCCGCGCTGCCGAAAGTGCCGGGGTACAGATGGTCACCGTGCACGGGCGCACGCGTGAGCAGGGCTACAAAGGCATGGCCGAATACGACACCGTGGCCGCCGTCAAAGCCGCTTTGCGCATTCCGGTCGTGGCCAATGGCGATATCGATTCGCCCGAAAAAGCCCGCGATGTGCTCCAGTTCACCGGCGCCGATGCCGTGATGGTCGGGCGTGCCGCACAAGGCAGCCCCTGGATCTTTCGCGAGATCGGCCACTTTTTGGCCACGGGCGAACACTTGGCGCCACCCTTGATGGC
>ERZ1034363.780-NODE-780-length-20188-cov-6.894436_pt1 | contig 20188 bp, 15 predicted proteins | sample MGYA00520616_ERZ1034363 | MGnify/ENA primary metagenome ERZ1034363 (study PRJEB33736, sample SAMEA104284506) | Azolla filiculoides | biome: Urban; feature: Water surface; material: Ditch water | place: Netherlands | collected 2015-10-28 | depth 0-0.1 m ... | reverse complement strand
AATGTGGGACTTGAACCCACACGTCCGAAGACAAAGCATTTTGAGTGCTCCGCGTCTGCCATTCCGCCAATTCGGCTGGTATATCTTCAAGAATATCCTAGGCTGGAGGCATGGCCGACCAAGAGATCCAAACACCCACCAAAAGACGCGTAGTTGTTGCTGAAGACGAGTCACTTATCCGCATGGATATTGTGGAAACCCTTCGTGACAACGGTTTTGATGTAGTGGGTGAAGCTGGTGACGGTGAAGCCGCGGTTGCACTAGCTAAGGAACTTCGTCCAGATCTCGTGGTCATGGACGTCAAAATGCCGAAACTAGATGGTATTTCTGCTGCTGATCAGCTCAATAAAGAGCACATTGCACCTGTCGTGTTGTTGACTGCGTTCAGCCAGAAAGAACTTGTGGAACGAGCAACAGAAGCTGGAGCGCTGGCTTATGTCGTCAAGCCCTTCACTCCTAACGATCTACTTCCCGCTGTTGAAATTGCTTTATCTCGCTGGGCGCAGATTGTTGCCCTGGAAAATGAAGTAGCAGATCTTTCCGAGCGATTCGAGACTCGCAAGATTGTCGATATTGCCAAAGGAATTCTCAACGAAAAGATGGGGCTAACTGAGCCTGAGGCTTTCCGTTGGATTCAGAAGGCATCTATGGACCGTCGTCTGACCATGAAAGACGTAGCTGTCACTATCGTTGACCAGCTGGGCTCGGACCAGAAAAAGGAAAAGTAGAACTTACTTCTTTCGGTCCTTGATGAAGTTCGTCAAGCGAATGGTGGACAAACGTCGACCATTCTCATCTGTGCAGACAATCTCGTGAGTGGTAAGTGTGCGACCTAGGTGAAGTGCCTTACAGGTTGCAGTAACAATTCCCTCTGAAATACTTCCGGTGTGTGTAGCACTGACTTCGATACCAACGCCTACGCGGCCTTCACCAGCATGCATGTTTGCAGCGATGGAACCTAAGCCTTCTGCAATAACGACATAGGCGCCACCATGCAAAATACCGACAGACTGAGTGTTGCCCTCAACAGGCATCGTTGCCACAGCATATTCGGGGGAGAGCTCATGGATTTGGATGCCCATTTTGTCCCACAACGGGCCTGCCGAGAAACCGCGGTACTGCTCGAGATCTAGAACGGGGGGACGAACATATTCAGAAGACATTGAAGATTCCTCGCAAGCTGAGTCTGGCGTGCTGTGTAGGCTTGGCACGTGTCGAATAACGCCCAGCCTACCCTTATGGTCATTGATGGGCATTCGCTCGCATTCCGGGCGTTTTATGCCCTTCCAGTAGACAGTTTCAAGACAGCGGATGGCCAGCACACCAATGCCATCCATGGCTTCATTTCCATGATGCTGAACCTGCTGGCCAAGGAAAAGCCCACTCATTTAGCTGTCGCCTTTGACATTTCCCGGTATTCGTTCCGCACGCGGGAATACCCTGAATACAAGGGAACCCGCGGAGAAACCCCACCAGAGTTCATTGGTCAAGTTCCCCTCCTGCAAGATGCACTGCATGCAATGGGGATTACAACCATCACGAAAGAAGACTTCGAAGCAGATGACATCTTGGCAACCCTTGCCGCGCAAGGTTCAGCACAGAACTTTAAGGTGCTCGTAGTCTCAGGTGATCGCGACACTATTCAGCTCATCGACGACAACGTAACACTGCTCTATCCGTCAAAGCAGGGAGTTTCAGAGCTCACTCGTTATGACGCTGCCAAAGTTTTTGAACGTTACGGTATCCAGCCACACCAATATCCCGAGATCGCAGCTCTTGTCGGTGAGACCAGCGATAATCTGCCTGGTGTTCCCAAAGTGGGAGAAAAGACCGCGGTTAAGTGGATCAATGAATTTGGTTCACTCGATGAAATCTTGCGTCGAGCTGACGAAATCGGCGGAAAAGTCGGAGAAAGCCTTCGCGAGTTCAAAGAGAACGCAATTCGTAATCGCCGTCTCAACCGTTTGGTGGACGACGTCGAATTACCCGTTGGCCCAGGAGATCTAGAACGTCTCCCATTTGATTCTGAGGCAGTCAAGGAAGTATTCGGTCGTCTTGAGTTCAAGTCTTTGCTCACACGTGTGCTTGCTCTCAACGGAGATGATTCTCCTTCGACTTCCACAAACAAGCCCACGCCTGCTGCTTCGACATTTGTTCCAGTTGAAGAAGAGCGCTCAGAGCCCGTTGCTGCAACTGCTGCACCTCGTTCGCAACAGCTTTTAGATGAAGAACTTTCTGCCTGGCTTCACCGTGCTTCTGATTCTTCTCCGCAGGGTGTAGCAGTTGAACTTGAGGTTTATGCGACTGGTATCGCTGTTGTAGGCCTTGCCACTGAGTCTGAGACGGTTGCGGTTCCCTGGTCTCCTGTTCAAGCGGATATGAAGCCGTTGATTGACTGGCTGGCTGGACCTACCCCCAAAGTTTTCCACGGCGCTAAAGAACAAATCAAAGCTCTGCTTGCGCTTGGTATTCCTCTAGAAAATCTTGGTTTCGATACTGAAATAGCAGATTGGGTATTACGCCCAGACTCGTCAAAACGAGATCTTGCGGATTTGACCAAGCTTTACCTCAATGAATTACTTCCCACACCAGACCCCAACCAACTCGTTCCTGACGATTCTGCATTGGACGCTGGGGGGAGAGCTTGGTTTGTTCAGCGAATTGATAGTGCCTTGAGAGAAAAGATGGAAGCGGCCACTTTAGCTCTCTTCTTGGAAATTGAAATTCCTTCTCTCACAACGCTTGCAGCTATGGAAATGCGTGGCGTAACGGTCAATAAGAACAAACTTCAGTCGCTTTCAGACGAGCTGGGTGTACGTGCAGAGAAAGCAAAAACTGAAGCTTTTGAAGTCATCGGACGAGAAGTCAACCTTGCTTCCCCCAAGCAGCTCCAAGAAGTTCTCTTTGACCAACTGGGAATGCCGAAAACTCGTGCAACGAAGACCGGCTACACCACAGATGCAACTGCTCTGGCAGATCTTCAAGCAACCAACCCTCACCCATTCCTCGGTCTACTCCTTGAGCACCGAGATGTGACCAAGCTCAAGCAAATTGTTGAGACACTCATCCTGGCAATTGGTCCAGATGGCCGAATCCACACCACTTACGGGCAAACTGGCACCAGTACTGGTCGCTTGTCTTCTGCAAACCCCAATCTGCAGAACATCCCCATTAGAACTGCGGATGGTCGACGTATTAGAGAAGCTTTCGAGGTTGGTGAAGGGTTCGACACCCTGGTTACTGCTGACTACTCTCAGATCGAAATGCGCATCATGGCTCACTTCTCTGAAGATGAAGGCTTGATTGAAGCATTTATTTCGGGAGAAGACCTCCACAAATTTGTTGGTGCTCGTGTTTTTGGCGTAGAACCCTCAGAAGTAACCGGAGAAATGCGCAGTCAGGTCAAGGCCATGAGCTACGGCCTTGCTTATGGGCTCTCCGCTTTTGGTCTTGCCAGACAACTAGGTATCGACAACAGCGCAGCCAAGAAGCTGATGGCTGACTATTTCCAGCGCTTCGGGGGAGTGCGCGACTATCTGCGCAGTGTTGTGGAGCAAGCTCGAGCTCAGGGATATACAGAAACCTTATTTGGACGTAGAAGGCCATTCCCTGACTTAGCCAGCCCTAATCGCGTACTACGTGACAATGCTGAAAGAGCAGCTCTGAACGCACCAATGCAGGGAACTGCTGCTGACATCATGAAAATTGCCATGATTGGCATCGAACAAGACCTGGTTGCACTTGAGTTGAAGTCACAATTGCTTCTGCAGGTTCATGACGAATTAGTCTTGGAAGTCATTGAGTCTGAACGTGAACAGGTTGAGAAGATTGTGATTGACCGCATGGCACACGCAGCACAATTGAGTGTTCCGCTCGATGTCCAGATAGGTATTGGCGCGAACTGGAACGAAGCAGCTCACTAGCCAGATATCCGCGAGTTTGCGCGGAAGTCTCGTGTGAAGTAATCTGAGAGATGCACATTTGTGCGTTCTATCCGTCTGCCCGAAAGACAATTCAACAGCTTGCTGTGTCTGAAGGCCTGAAGTAAGTAAATACTGGAGCACGTTTTACATGACGCTTGTAGCAAAGAAGGCAGCCACTCAGGTTGCAATCAACGACATCGGTTCTGCTGAGGATTTCCTCGCCGCTGTCGAAAAGACCCTCAAGTTTTTCAACGATGGTGACCTCATTGAAGGCACCGTTGTTAAGGTAGATCGCGACGAGGTTCTCCTTGACGTTGGCTACAAGACCGAAGGTGTTATTCCTTCTCGTGAACTTTCCATCAAGCACGACATTGACCCCTCTGAGGTTGTCAAGGTTGGCGACACCGTTGAGGCACTCGTTCTTCAGAAGGAAGACAAAGAAGGCCGCCTCATCCTTTCCAAGAAGCGTGCACAGTACGAACGTGCATGGGGCGATGTTGAGAAGATCAAGGACGCTGACGGCATCGTTACCGGTTCGGTTATCGAAGTTGTTAAGGGTGGTCTGATCGTAGACATCGGTCTTCGTGGATTCCTTCCTGCATCTCTCATTGAACTTCGTCGCGTTCGCGACCTCACCCCTTACCTCGGTCAGGACATTGAAGCCAAGATTCTCGAGCTGGACAAGAACCGCAACAACGTTGTTCTTTCTCGCCGTGCTCTCCTTGAGCAGACTCAGTCCGAGAGCCGCAGCACGTTCCTGGTTAACCTCCAGAAGGGTCAGATCCGTAAGGGCGTCGTTTCTTCGATCGTCAACTTCGGTGCTTTCGTTGACCTCGGCGGCGTAGACGGTCTCGTCCACGTTTCTGAGCTCTCCTGGAAGCACATTGAGCACGCTTCTGAAGTTGTTGAAGTTGGCCAGGAAGTTACCGTCGAAATCCTCGAAGTTGACATGGACCGCGAGCGTGTATCGCTCTCGCTCAAGGCAACTCAGGAAGACCCATGGCAGGTATTTGCCCGTACCCACGCAATCGGACAGGTTGCTCCCGGTAAGGTCACCAAGCTTGTTCCATTCGGTGCATTCGTTCGCGTTGCTGACGGCATCGAAGGTCTCGTCCACATCTCTGAGCTCTCCGGCAAGCACGTTGAACTCGCAGAGCAGGTTGTCTCTGTTGGTGATGACGTCTTCGTCAAGGTCATCGACATCGACCTCGAGCGTCGTCGTATCTCGCTCAGCCTCAAGCAGGCTAACGAGGGTGTCGACCCCGAAGGTACCGAGTTTGACCCTGCTCTCTACGGCATGCTCACCGAGTATGACGAGAGCGGAAACTACAAGTACCCAGAGGGCTTCGACCCAGAAACCAACGAATGGCGTGAGGGCTTTGATGCCGCACGTGAGAAGTGGGAACTGGACTACGCAGCAGCTCAGGCTCGTTGGGAACAGCACAAGATTCAGGTCAAGGCAGCTAACGAAGCCGAAGCCAACATCCCTGATGCTCCAGCAGCAGCTGCTTCTGAAAGCACCTCTTTCTCCAGCGAGGCAGCTTCGGCTGGAACCCTTGCTGATGACGAGTCGCTTGCAGCACTTCGTGAGAAGCTTGCTGGCAACTAGTCACCAGAGTTATCACATGGGTGGGTCCTTCGGGGCCCACCCATTACTCGTTAAGCTGTGTACATGAAACTGATCGGTCTCACAGGGGGAATAGGCTCGGGCAAATCAACGATTGCTCGGAGGCTCGCTGAACATGGAGCCCACGTCATTGATGCAGATCAAGTGGCCCGCGATGTTGTTGCGCCAGGTGAACCTGCACTGGAAGCTATCTTTGCTGCGCTAGGCCAAGATCTTCGATTGCCAGATGGGTCATTAAACCGAAGTGCTTTAGGTTCGATTGTTTTCACCGACAAGAGCAAACTAGAACTCCTGAATTCGATTGTTCACCCAGCTGTCAAGAAACGAACTATGTCTCTCTTTTCCCAGGCTCCACAAGACTCTGTTGTCGTCTATGACGTGCCACTCCTTGTCGAAGCTTCCGTGGATTACCCATTCGAAGAAATCATTGTGGCGAGCGCTCCAGAATCAGTCCGAATTGAACGACTCATGGAACATCGCGGAATGACCGAAGCAGAAGCGGCATCTCGTATTGAGTCGCAAGCCCCTGAAGAAGACCGCCTCAAAATTGCGAATCATGTCGTGGATACAAGTGGTGATATTTCACACACATACTCTCAGGTTGACGCCCTCTGGGCACAGCTAAAAAACGTAGACTAGGGGAGTGGACCCCCGACGATCTGAGAAGCCTTTCAAGGTCGTTAGCGAGTATTCCCCCAGCGGTGATCAGCCCACCGCAATCGCAGAATTATCAGGCAGAATCAATGCCGGTGAAACTGATGTTGTCCTGCTTGGAGCTACAGGAACAGGTAAGTCTGCGACCACAGCGTGGCTCGTCGAAGCTGTTCAACGGCCTACCCTGATTCTTGCTCATAACAAAACTCTTGCTGCACAGTTAGCCACTGAATTCCGCGAGCTACTGCCAGATAATGCCGTGGAGTACTTTGTGTCTTACTACGACTACTACCAGCCAGAGGCATACGTCCCACAAACAGATACCTTCATTGAGAAAGACAGCTCAATCAATGCTGAGGTAGAACGTCTTCGACACTCAACAACGAACTCGCTGTTGACCAGACGCGACGTCGTTGTTGTCTCTACCGTTTCTTGTATCTATGGCCTTGGAGCTCCCCAAGAGTACTTAGAGGCCATGATTACCCTCGTTGTAGGGGAGAGAATTCCGCGAGAAGCTATCCTCCGTCAGTTTGTTTCCATGCAATATTCACGCAATGACATTGATTTCAGCAGAGGAAATTTCCGTGTGCGCGGAGACACCATTGAAATCATTCCGATGTATGAAGAACTTGCTGTGCGCATCGAGATGTTCGGGGATGAAATAGAGGCTCTGTACAGCCTGCATCCCTTAACCGGAGATGTTGTCGAGAAGCTCGACATGGTCTCTGTTTTCCCCGCTTCTCACTATGTTGCGAGCGAAGAAATCATGAAGAAAGCCATCGTTACTATTCGTGACGAAATGGAAGAACGCGTCGCTGAATTTGAAAAACAAGGCAAGCTCCTTGAAGCACAACGCTTACGAATGAGAACAACTTTCGATCTCGAAATGATGCAGCAGATTGGTTTCTGTTCAGGAATCGAAAACTATTCTCGTCACATAGATGTTCGTGAACCCGGTGAAGCTCCACAGTGTTTGCTTGATTACTTCCCTGACGACTTCCTCTGTGTCATTGATGAATCTCACGTCACTGTTCCACAGATCGGCGCCATGCACGAAGGTGATGCTTCTCGGAAGAGAACTCTCGTGGAGCATGGCTTCCGTCTTCCGTCGGCTATGGACAACAGACCACTTCGCTTTGATGAGTTCAAAGAACGAGTCGGTCAGACGGTATACCTTTCAGCCACGCCAGGAAAGTATGAAATGGGCATAGCTGATGGAGTGGTTGAACAAATCATTCGTCCCACTGGCCTGGTGGATCCACAAATCGTTATCAAGCCCTCAAAGGGCCAGATCGATGATCTTCTCGAGCAAATTCGTGTTCGGGCCTCCAAAGACGAACGTGTTCTTGTCACAACTCTCACGAAGAAAATGGCAGAAGAGCTCACCGACTTCCTCACAGAAGCCGGTGTTCGAGTGCGTTACCTTCATTCAGATGTGGACACACTTCGACGAGTTGAGTTACTTACTGAACTCCGCCAGGGCGTTTATGACGTACTTGTAGGAATTAACCTGCTTCGTGAGGGCCTCGACCTTCCAGAGGTTTCCCTCGTCGCGATATTGGATGCGGATAAGGAAGGTTTCCTTCGTTCTGCTACATCTCTGATCCAGACAATCGGACGTGCTGCTCGTAACGTCTCAGGTGAAGTGCACATGTATGCCGATGTTGTAACGAAATCCATGGCACAAGCCATTGACGAAACAACCAGGCGTCGTGAAAAACAAGTCGCCTATAACCTCGCACACGGAATTGATCCTCAACCACTACGGAAAAAGATTGCCGACATCACGGCAATGCTCCAACGTGAGGAAGCGGATACTGCAGAACTGCTGGCAGATTCGGGAAGCAAGAAGACTAAGAGTGGTTCTTCATCATCCTCGACACCATCGTTTGCTCCAAGAATCGGAGCTGCTGGGGCCACTGAGCTTGGAAATATCATCGCTGATCTGAATGATCAAATGTTGATTGCTGCTGCAGAATTGAAGTTCGAACTTGCAGCACGCTTACGAGATGAACTCTCTGAACTTAAACGTGAACTACGCATTATGAAAGAAGCAGGACATGCCTAAGCCCACCAACACTCACTCGCACTTGAGTGTCAAAGGTGCCCGAGTTCATAATCTCCAGAACGTAGATTTAGAGATCCCTCGCGATTCTCTTGTTGTCTTCACCGGACTATCAGGTTCTGGAAAGTCCTCACTTGCATTCGACACCATCTTTGCTGAAGGCCAGCGTCGTTATGTCGAGTCTCTTTCTGCCTACGCACGTCAGTTCTTAGGTCAAGTAGATCGACCAGATGTTGATTTCATCGAAGGTCTCTCACCGGCTGTCTCTATTGATCAAAAATCAACGAACCGTAACCCTCGTTCCACGGTGGGAACCATTACAGAGATTTACGACTACATGCGTCTTCTGTGGGCACGCATCGGGATTCCTCACTGCCCTGAGTGCGGTGAGATTATCCAGTCCCAGACAGTTCAGCAGATCGCTGATCAACTCATGGATCTTCCTGAGGGAACGCGCTATCAAGTAGTGGCACCCGTAGTGTCACAAAAGAAGGGTGAGTTTGTCGATCTTTTTGCTGAACTCACTGCCTCTGGTTATTCACGTGTCATTGTCGACGGTGACGTCATTCAACTTGCAGATGCTCCCGCTCTCAAAAAGAGTTTCAAGCACGATATTTCTGTTGTCATTGACCGCCTTGTTGCAGGCCCTGAATTACTCTCACGCCTGACTGATTCCCTCGAAACTGCTCTAAAACTGACCAATGGCACCGTAGACATCAACTACGTTGACGAGGAAGGCGATAGCGCATGGCAATCCTTCAGTGAAAAGCTCTCCTGCCCAAATGCTCACCCCATTCAGTTAGCTGAGATTGAGCCTCGGACCTTTTCCTTCAACTCGCCCTTTGGTGCTTGTCCCATCTGTTCAGGTCTAGGCACCAAAATGTCCGTTGATGAAGAACTCCTCATGGGTGACCCTTCTCTCTCCATCAACGACGGTGTCATCATTCCTTGGGCAACCCAGGGAAAGGGATTGTTTCAGTACTACGAGAAACTGCTCTTAGGTTTGGCAGCAGATCTTGAATTCTCTCTAGATACACCGTGGGAAGAACTAGACGAAGAAGTTCGTGAAGCCGTCATGAATGGGAACAACTTTAACGTCCGCGTGAAGTGGAAGAACCGCTACGGTCGTGAAGTTCAATACAGTTCAGGTTTTGAAGGCGTTGTTCCCTATATTGAGCGCCAGTATCTTCAAGCAGACACCGATGTTCAACGTGCACGATGGGCTGAATATCTCCGTGAGGTTCCTTGTGCTGAATGTGCTGGACAGCGCTTGAAGCCAGAAGTTTTAGCAGTCAAGATCAATGGTCTTTCGATTGCAGATTTAGCTGAGTTACCCCTTTCTGATGCTCGTAACTTTATGGATGGTCTTACTCTCACCGATCGTGACGCGATGATCGCTGCACAGGTCCTTCGAGAGATTCGTGCACGTTTGAATTTCTTGATTGAAGTGGGCCTGACCTATCTCAATCTCTCTCGTGCTGCTGGTTCTCTGTCGGGTGGAGAAGCTCAACGCATTCGCCTTGCTACCCAGATTGGCTCGGGACTGACCGGAGTACTTTATGTCCTTGATGAGCCCTCCATTGGGCTGCACCAAAGAGATAACCGTCGCCTCATCGACACGTTGATCAAGCTCCGCGACTTAGGAAACACTCTCATTGTGGTTGAGCACGATGAAGACACCATTCACACTGCCGACTGGATTGTTGACATTGGTCCAGGTGCTGGAGTCAATGGAGGAAAGGTTGTTCATTCGGGCGACTATGCGTCGCTCTTGAAGAACACTGAATCAATTACCGCTGACTATGTCTCGGGGCGAACAAAGATCGAGATTCCTTCAAAGCGTCGTCCCATCGATAAAGAGCGTGAAATCACTGTTGTTGGTGCGGAAGCAAATAACCTCAAGAAAGTCACTGCAACTTTCCCGTTGGGCACGTTGACAGCAGTCACTGGTGTTTCAGGCTCTGGCAAATCGTCTTTGGTCAATGACATCCTCTATAAAGTGCTCGCAAATAAGCTCAATGGTGCTCGTACCGTTGCTGGCAAGCACGTTCGTGTTACGGGACTAGAACACCTCGATAAGGTGATCCACGTCGACCAAAACCCCATCGGACGAACTCCTCGATCTAACCCGGCAACGTACACCGGAGTTTTCGACAAAATTCGAACTCTCTTCTCCGAGACGACAGAATCAAAAACCCGTGGATATCAGCAGGGTCGTTTCAGTTTCAACGTTAAGGGTGGACGCTGTGAAGCGTGTGCAGGTGATGGAACTCTCAAAATTGAGATGAACTTCCTTCCTGACGTCTACGTGGATTGTGAAGTGTGCCATGGCAAGCGTTACAACAGAGAAACTCTTCAGGTTCGCTACAAGGGCAAGAACATCTCAGAAGTTTTGGATATGCCCATCGCGGAAGCGGCAGAGTTCTTCGAGCCCATTAGTTCTATTCACCGTTTCCTGAAAACTCTTGTGGATGTTGGACTGGGTTATGTCCGTCTCGGGCAAAGTGCGACAACTCTCTCCGGTGGAGAAGCTCAGCGAGTAAAACTCGCAACTGAACTTCAGAAACGCAGTAATGGTCGAAGCATTTATGTACTCGACGAGCCCACTACTGGCCTTCACTTTGAAGATGTCCGTAAGCTCCTTTTGGTCCTGAATTCACTTGTTGATAAAGGCAACACTGTCATCGTGATTGAACATAACTTGGATGTCATCAAGAGTGCTGACTGGCTTATTGATTTAGGTCCTGAAGGTGGAGCTGGTGGTGGAGAAATTATTGCCGTGGGAACACCAGAACAGGTAGCACTGAGCACTAAGAGCCATACCGCAACGTTCCTTCGAGAGATCATCAAGACCTAGCCATGGCAGATACCGTCCCGTATCGCCCCAAAACAGGCGATATTCCGACTGATCCCGGTGTCTATCGATTCCGTGATGAGTCCGGACGTATCTTGTATGTCGGCAAGGCCAAGAATCTTCGTGCACGCCTGACGAGCTATTTCGCGCCTCTCGATACTCTTCACGAACGTACCCGCCGCATGGTCACCTCCGCTGCAAGTGTGGAGTGGACGATTGTGGGCACCGAATTTGAAGCCTTACAGCTTGAATTCACGTGGATTAAGGAATTCGACCCTCCTTTCAATATTCAATTCCGTGATGACAAGAGCTACCCCTATCTCGCCATCACGCTGGGGGAGAAGATTCCCCGAGTCATGGTGACGCGTACCCGCAAGATTGAGAATGCTCGATACTTCGGCCCCTATACAAAGACCTGGGCGATTAGGGAAACTCTTGATCTGATCCTTCCTGTTTTTCCCGTACGAACATGTTCTGAAGGCGTGTATAAGAAGGCTGAGAAGGCAAAGAGACCTTGTCTTCTCGGTGACATTGGTCGTTGTGCTGCTCCCTGTGCTGGTCGTGTGTCACCCGAAGAACATCGTTCTCTTGCTCTTGATTTAGCTACGTTCATGACGGGCAAGAATGATTCACACATCAAGAACCTCAAAGAGAAGATGGCATTGGCCTCTTCTAAGCAAGATTATGAATCTGCAGCCAAGTACCGTGACAATATTCAAGCTTTGGAGACAGTTGCCTCCAAGAGTGCTGTGGTTCTCAATGATGACGTTGATACAGATGTCTTCGGATTAGCTAGTGACGAACTTTCTGCAGCTGTGCAATTGTTCATTGTCCGAGAAGGACGTATTCGAGGCGTGCATTCCTGGAACGTTGATACAGAGCTCGATGTAACAATCAGTGAACTCGTCGACAATATGCTCAGAACGGCATATGACTCAAATGAAATTCCTCCGAGGGAAATCATTGTTCCTGAAATCCCTGAAGACTCTTCTGCGCTTTCGACATGGCTGACTGAGATTCGTCGAGAACGACTCGGAGATGAACGTGCTGCTTCCGTCAAGATCCGGGTAGCCCAACGAGGTGATTTAGCAGCGCTTGCCAGCACAGTTAAACACAATGCTCAACAGGCCCTGGTTCTCTATAAGACAAAACGCAGGGCTGATTACGTCACTCGTACTAAAGCACTCAGTGATGTCCAAGAAGCACTTGGTCTTGCTGAATCACCGTTACGCATCGAATGCTTCGATGTGTCTCACCTAGGTGGGACCAAAATTGTTGCGTCAATGGTTGTTTTCGAAGACGGTCTCGCAAAAAAGAGTGACTACAGAAAATTCAGTATCGCCCAAGCACGCGACGATACTGATGCCATGAATCAGGTCCTCACCAGACGTGCGGCATATCTGACCGGTCAAGAAGAAGATACCGAAAAGAAAGCCTCGAGTTTTTCCTACCCGCCTGGATTGTTTGTGGTTGATGGCGCACTGCCTCAGGTCAACGCGGCTGCACAAGCACTTCACGCAGCAGGTCTCAGTCACATCCCAGTCGTTGGCCTAGCAAAACGACTAGAAGAACTCTGGTTGCCGGGGGAGAAGTTCCCCATTATTTTGCCTCGAAACTCAGAAGCGTTATTTCTTTTCCAGCAGTTACGTGATGAGGCTCACCGTTTTGCCATCACGTTCCAAAGAGCAACTCGTAAAAGAGATATCAATACTGTTCTCTCAGAAGTCCCTGGAATGGGGCCAGCCAAGGTCAAAGCAGTTCTCGCGCAATTTGGATCTGTTGCTCAATTGCGCAAAGCAAGTGTGGCTGAGATAGCTGAAACCCCGCAGATCAGTCCTGCTGTTGCCCAGGCGATCAAAGACACACTCTCTAACCGCTAGTTTTTGAGTGCGTTAACAGCCAGATCTGTTCTGTCCGTCACGATGCCATCAACGCCGTTGTTGATGAGTTCTTCCATCTCTTGGGGGTCGTTGATAGTCCAGACATGAACCTTCACTCCAGCTGAGTGATACATCTTTACTAAGCGTGGAGAAACAATACTGAGCCCCAGTGCTCGTGCAGGAATTTGAATCGCGTCGAAATTTCTCAGGAACTTCTTAACAAGCCATTTCTGACCACACAACCCAGCAAAAAGTGCTGGTGCAAACTCACTCACTGATGGCGAAGAAGCAGTGCCAGGGGCGAGAGCCATAGTGGCTTTACGCCTGTGGGCATCAAATGAGGTTAGGAGGACTCTGTCGTGTGCATTGAGCTCATTGATCACAGCTGCTACAGGTATTGACGCTTCTGCATTTTTGATATCGATGTTGAATTTGGTGTCGGGAAGCTTTTCTAGAGCTTCACGCACGGTGGGAACGTAATCCGGGAGCTCAGCAGCACACAATGAAGAGATTGCTCTGCCGTCAATATCGTCATCATGAAAAAGAACTGCAACACCATCTTTAGTTCCATGAGCATCTGTTTCAATGTAATCGGCGCCAGCCTTTAAAGCTGCTGTGAAAGCTGCCACAGAGTTTGGCTGGACATCCAGTGCCAAGCCTTGATGGGCAAGTACATGGGGGAGAGCGGAATCCAAATACGGGTGCACGGCTAGAGGCTAACACTGTCCAGGCTTGGTAGTCTGCTTGAGGAAACTTTTCACTAAGGAGACTCTCGTGTCGAACCCATTAGCTGCCGGATCACTATCTGGAAAACGCGCACTTGTTACCGGATCCTCCCGCGGTATTGGCGCCGACACGATCAACTATTTTGCTGAAGCTGGCGCCAAAGTTGTTGTGAACTTCCGTAATAAAGAAGCTCGTGCGCTCAAGATTGTTGATGCCATCACCGCAAATGGTGGTGAAGCTATTGCAGTGGGTGCAGACCTTACTGATTCCAATTCTGTTGCCGCGATGTTTGCTGCTGCACAAGAAGCCTTTGGCGGTCTCGACATTCTGGTCATGAACGCTTCTGGCGGAATGGAAGCAGGCATGGGTGATGACTATGCCATGAAGCTCAATCGGGACTCTCAGGTAAACCTCCTCAAGTCGGCTCTGAACGTTCTTGTTGATGGTGCACGAGTCGTCTTCGTTACTAGCCACCAAGCGCACTTCATTCGCACAACCCCCACCATGGATGAGTATCTTCCGGTAGCGCTCTCTAAGCGTGCTGGTGAAGATGCACTGCGTGACATGATTCCTGAACTTGAAGCTCGGGGCATTGGTTTCACTGTTGTATCGGGAGACATGATCGAAGGCACCATCACAGCAACCCTTCTGGAGCGCGCAAATCCTGGGGCAATCAACGCCCGTAAGGAATCTGCTGGAAAGCTCTACAACGTGAGTGAATTTGCTGCTGAAGTGGCACTGGCTGCAGTTGAACCAGTGCCAGCTGATAACACTCGCCTTGTTGGCGACGTGAGCTCCTTCGTAGCTGAGTAAAGATGGTGCGCCCAGCGCATAGACGAGTATCGCGAGTTGTTCTACTAGATCAACACGATCGATTCTTGCTCTTGCTTACAGCTTCACCTCGTTTACAAACGCCTGTCGTTCGCTGGCTTACACCGGGCGGGGGAGTAGAAGACCACGAAACCCATGCAGAGGGTGCTATTCGAGAACTTTTTGAGGAAACTGGTTTACGTGTGGATTCCGTGGGCGACCCCATTTGGAGTATCGAGGGTCAATCAGTATTTAACGATGGACATGTACAAACCACTTACAGTGAATACTTCGTCGTCAGAACAAACTCTTTTGACATCACGAACGAACATTGGATGGATAACGAATTCATCGATATCACCGATGTTCGATGGTGGAGCTTGGATGAACTACTACTTTCAGGTGAAAAGTACTCACCAGAGCCTCTTGCTGAAGTTATCCAGATAGCTCTCGAAAAGACTCGAGAGAACTAAAAAAGGCCCGGAAACATCCGGGCCCCATTTAGTTATTGTTGCTAGATAGCGTTCTTCGCAGCTTTGCCGATCATAATTGCTCCGATGATCTGAGCTACTGCAATAACGAGCAGGAAGATTCCGGCAATCATTGTCAGGACTGCAACGCCCTCGAGGGGGAGTAGTACGACGACAATTCCCGCAATAACCGAGATGATTCCGGCAATGATGGAAAACGCCTTTGAAGGAGACTTAGAAGATTCAACAATGCTGACGATTCCATCAATAATCCATGAGATACCGATCAAGATTCCGATGACGGCAAGGATTTCTGCGGGGTGAATAACGGCGAGCACGCCAACAACAAGAAGCAAAAGACCAATGATGATATTCAGCGCTCGACCAGCAGCACCAAAGGCTCCAGAGAAAAGTCCTGTTCCGAGGCGAACAGCACCACGAACAATGAAGTAGATTCCGAACAGAACGGCGACAACCTCTAGTACCTGACCAGTAGCGGTAAGGATGAGGACACCAAAGAGAGCAGAAAGAATCGCTCCAATAATGAGGCCGGTGCGGATTACCTTGATGGTTTGCTTCGCAGTTTCGTGGCCATCGCCATAAAAAGCAAAACCCTGAACGTCAGGGGAAGTGTTGGACATAAGAGCTCCTTTGTAGTGCGTTGAACGCTCTATCAGGATAATTCCCGCACCACTGTTTATCCCTATTGCTTGCGCCGGTCGCTGGAAATTGGCAGTCTGGGGCTGTGGCACACTCTTCCCTCACTAACGGCAATGTCTCTTTTTGGTATGACGAAGTGGGTTTTCCCGTTCGAAAGCCTGCACTCGCAGAATCTCTCAGCTGCGATGTGTGCATTGTGGGTGCTGGATACACAGGAATGTGGACTGCCTACTATCTCAAGAAAGCAGCACCGAATTTACGTGTTGTTCTACTAGAGCAGCAGTTTGCCGGCTACGGAGCTTCAGGTCGCAATGGCGGTTGGCTGACAAACTCAGTCACAGGAGGGCGCGATCAATACGTTTCTTCGCACGGAAAAGAATCAGCTCTTGCGATGCAGTCTGCGATGAACCATACCGTCGATGAAGTGATCCGCATTTGCGAGCTGGAAGGTATTGACGCTGACATAGTCAAAGGTGGAGAGCTCAACGCTGCTTTCAATCCAGCGCAACACGAACGTTTGCTTGAGTGGGCTGCTGAAGAACATTCGTGGGGATATGACGATGTCCAGGTATTCAATAAAGCTGAGACGCTGTCTCGCATTACTTTGCCGAATGTCCGATCTTCCATTTGGCATCCTCATTGCGCTCGTATACAGCCGGCCAAATTAGCCCAAGGATTAAGGAAAGTAATTCTCGAGCTCGGTGTTGAACTATACGAAGACACCACCGTGGTCGAAATTGGAATTAATCAAGCGATTACTGCACAGGGAACTGTTCACGCGGACCACGTTATTCGGGCCACCGAAGGCTTTACAGCGAACCTCAAAGGTGTTCACCGACAAGTCCTTCCCATGAATTCTTCAATCATCATGACAGAGCCACTTCCTGAGGCGGTGTGGGAAGAAATTGGGTGGTCGGGATACGAAACCCTCGGCGATATGGCACATGTGTATTTCTACGCACAACGTACTGCCGATAATCGAATTGCCATGGGAGGCAGGGGAGTGCCCTACCGTTTTGGTTCAAAAACGGATACCAATGGCACAGCCCAGGCTTCCACGGTCAAGACTTTAATGAACCTGACCCGTAAACATTTCCCTCAAACACAGAATTTTGAATTTGAGCACGTCTGGTCTGGGGTTCTTGGTGTCCCGCGTGATTGGTCTGCAGCAGTGAATTATGTCAGTTCCACAGGAGAGGGATCTGCTGGTGGATATGTGGGGACCGGCGTAACTGCGACAAACCTTGCGGGAAGAACTCTCGCTGATCTCATACAAGGTAAACAGACTGAACTCACGAATCTGCCTTGGGTGAACCATCACGTACGAAATTGGGAAATAGAACCTTTGAGATGGATTGCAACTCATGGTTTGTATGCAGCCTATGGTCTAGCTGACACCCGTGAGCAGAACAGTAGTTCTTCACACACTTCAGTGATAGCCGCCCTGGCAAACAAGATCACTGGACGACACTAACTGGGTATTAGTCCGATAATACACATTATGTCAGGTTAGCTATTTCCCGTCTGTACTGATCACTCCCCACTCATTCGTAACAATTGAGGTCTATAACTTTGACTCACCTCCGAGTTGATTCATAGAGTGCAGGAATGAGCAAAACTTCTCCAGCACCACGGATATCTCACTATGCAGGTGTTTTGTGGGGATTGCTCGGAATTCTTGCCTTTTCCTTCACACTCCCCTTCACACGGGTGGCAGTAGAAACGATCAGTCCTTTTTTCATGACAACGGGCCGTGCGACACTAGCTGCCATATTTGCACTTATTGCATTTGTAATCGTGAGGCCTAAGTGGCCTAACCGACGTCAAGTAATACGTCTCACTGTTGTTGCTCTTGGAGTAGTTGTCGGTTTCCCCCTATTTACCTCTTTAGCGCTTCAGAGCGTGCCCTCGGCGCATGGAACTGTCGTCATTGCTCTGCTTCCAGCAGTTACTGCCCTATTTGTCGTTATTCGGACAGGTGAACGGCCGAGTGTTCTCTTTTGGGTTGCCTCAATAGCTGGTGCAGCCGCTGTTGTGGTGTTCCTGGCACTTGGAAGTGGCTTTTCAGGTGTGAGCCTTCCAGATATCTATTTGGTCCTTGCAGTCGTGCTAGCAGCAATTGGCTATACAGAGGGTGGATTACTCTCGAGAGAACTGGGTTCATGGCAGACCATTTGCTGGGCACTGATCATCTCATTACCCCTCATGGCTCCCCTGACTGCTGTAAATGCGTGGCTCGTTCCGTTGTCACAGGAACCAGTTGCATGGCTGTGTTTTCTATATACAGCTGTATTCAGCATGTTTCTAGGATTTTTCGCCTGGTATCGCGGCCTCGCTATTGGACCTATGACATCCGTGAGTCAGGTTCAACTCAGTCAGCCCGTATTCACCTTGCTGTGGTCTGCACTGATTCTTGGAGAAGTTCTCACCCCTGACATCCTCATTGGTGGAGCCGTGATTATTGCGCTTGCGTTTATAGCTGTGAGGGCCCGTGTGAAAACCTTTGAACCCTCTAGTGTTAGTAAGTGATGTCCCCGAAAAAACTCTCACCACGTAGTTGGTACTGGTACACATTTCTTTCGTTTGGTATCCAGGGTCTCTTTTTCTCCACGTGGGTGAGTAGGACACCTGAAATACAGAAATTGCTGGGGCTGGATACCGCTCAGATGGGTTTATTCACCCTTGCAATGGCGCTAGGTTCACTCGTAGGACTTCTAGCAGCAGGGCGAATAATCGCCCATTATGGAGTTCGACTTGTTCTAATTTCTTCATATGCAATTGGTGCAATTGCGTTAGCTTTTCTAGGAATTTTCTCTCAACAAGGAAACCTCGTTTTATCAACTGCCCTGCTAATTCTGGTAGGTATGTCCGGTGGTGCTGGCGGACTTGCCATCAACATTGAGGGTGCGAACGTTGATCGAAATTCAACAAAGAGCTTGCTTCCTTCTCTACATGGAGCTTTCAGTCTTGGTTCACTTATCGGTGGCGCAATTGGAACAGTTGCCATCGTTGCCGGCATAAATGTTGAAATGAACTTCATCGTTATGTCCGTTGTGGTGTTGCTTGGAACCGCATTTGTTCTGACGAAACTCCCTGAAGAATCAGGTAAGCATCTACACGACAACATGAATACCGAAGAAATACGAACAATCCCTTCTGCAAAGGAACGTCGATCTGTCTGGCGCGAGCCTCAAACGCTCATGGTTGCATTCATTGTTATCGGCTTCAATCTTGCAGAAGGTACAGCAAGCACTTGGCTTCCCATCGCGCTTGTAGATGCGGGGCTTTCAAGTGCCATCGCTACAGCTTCTTTTACAGTGTTCGCTGGGGCCATGGCTGTTGGAAGACTTAGTGGTGGTTTGGTCGTTGACAAGCTTGGTCGTTCTCGATCAATTCTGCTTTTTGGAGCGTTAACAGCAGCTGGAATTCTCGTAGTGATATTGACTGGATTTATTGCGTTACCTCTTGTAGGTGCAGCCTTGTGGGGGCTTGGAAATTCTGTCGGGTTCCCTTTATGCGTCTCCGCAGTTTCAGAAGAACCTCGTCTCGCAAGCTCACGAGTAGGTGTGCTGTGGATTTCTAGTAATGCTTCTGGAATTACCGGTCCCCCATTACTAGGATTCATCGGACAAGTTGCCGGCCTATTCACGGCATTCCTGGTGCCCTTCTTCCTCCTCATTGCAGGAATGGCCTTCAATCGTGCGACACGAACACACATAACTGTCGACGCGCGTCGATGAATGTGATTCAATAAACACATGTCGACTTCTGTTGGCGAAACAAAGTCGTTTCGCTCCCAAGCAATCATTCTTTTTGCCTACTTCCTCGTTTTTGGCGTGGGCGGTGCTTCATGGCTTGTTCGCTTGCCTGAAGTGCGCAGCTACATCAATGTGTCCACCTCAATACTGGGCTGGGTACTTTTTGCTGGCTCTGTCGGAGCCCTCACGTCACTGCTGCTCTCCGGATGGTTTGTTGCACGTTTCGGAGCCCGAGCCGCTGTAGTTGTTGGTTTCACCACCCTTGGTATTGGTCAGGTTATTCAAGCGCTGTCTTTGATTGGTGAAGCACCTCTTGGTGTGGCACTCGGTGGATTAGTTGCAGGATTAGGTTACGGAATCGGCGATGTGGGTATCAATGTCGAAGGTGCGGAACTCGAAAAAGCACGCGGCAAAAGTCTGCTTCCACAGCTACATGGCGCCTACAGCTTGGGAGCATTAGCCGGAGCTGGAATCGGCACTATTGCAATCATCACCCAGTTCTCGCTTGTGATTCAGATGATTGTTATCGCGATCGTTACAACGTCAATCGCATGGTTCACCTACAAGAAATTACCCGCCGATACTGGCAAGTCTCTCGTCACAACTGCCGGTGTGAAAGCGAAACGTGAACGTGTTGTTCTTTCTCGTCGAATTCTGTTCCTTGGGCTCGGAATCATGGGGCTGTCGCTCGCTGAAGGTGGTTCTAATGACTGGTTGGCACTTTCTGTTGTAGATGACTACAAACTGGACACGACAACCGC
>ERZ1034363.778-NODE-778-length-20218-cov-11.285189_pt1 | contig 20218 bp, 16 predicted proteins | sample MGYA00520616_ERZ1034363 | MGnify/ENA primary metagenome ERZ1034363 (study PRJEB33736, sample SAMEA104284506) | Azolla filiculoides | biome: Urban; feature: Water surface; material: Ditch water | place: Netherlands | collected 2015-10-28 | depth 0-0.1 m ... | reverse complement strand
GCGGTGCAGACCCCCGGACATCAGGTCATTCATGATGTCGTATTTGGTTGCGACTGAATCAAAGACGTTGCGTACGCGACCCGCCTTTTCCCGTTCATTCACGGTTTCGTAGCCGAAGTGGGTGGTGCCCGAATTGTTGTTGGTAGGGTTCGTCACGTTATGCCTTACGCGTATGGCCGGCTGCTTGCAGCCGTTGTAAATAAGAGTGCCAGAGTGCCTGATGATTGCTGGCGAATTCGTGGAGAAGGTCCCAAGAGTACAAACCGCTATCGTGCCCGTCCGAGAAAATCAGTTTCACGGCGTAGTTACCTACGGGTTCGATACCGGTGATGGTGACATCTTCTTTGCCGACCTGCAGCACCTCGTTGCCCTGACCGTGCCCGCGGACTTCTGCCGAGGGCGATGAGACACGTAAAAACTCGGCGGTCAGCTCAGTAGCACCCGTATCCGGATAGGCGATACGCAATATGCGCCCACCACTAGAGAGCCGAAGCTCATCGGGGATAGGGGTAGAGTTCTGCAAGCCTGCCATAGCGCCATGATAACGAAAGCGCCAGAGGTTTGCACCGTTTAAGGTGCTTTAACCTCCGGCGTTAGCTTATTCTTCAGCGGTTTTGCTGGTTGCCTTCTTTGGCGCAGCCTTTTTCTTGGCCGCCGGTTTTTTAGCGGCGGGTTTTTTCGCTGCCGGCTTTTTAGCCGCTGGTTTTTTAGCCGCTACCTTTTTGGTAGGCTTGGCGTCTTCGGCGTCAGGGTCTTTGGCCGCTGTTTTTTTCGGGGTGGCTTTGGCTTTGCTGGCAGCGCCTGCTTTAACTGGGCGCGGTTCAAATTCAAAGACGACCTTGCCATCTTTATCGAGGGCCAGGAATGCCGAGAATTTACGGCGGGTGCGCGACGAAACGAACTCTTTAAGCAGGTCGGTTTTGCCCGAGGTGAGCAGCTTGGACATCTGCTCTGTGTCGATCGGCTGTTGCAGAATGATCTGACCAGAACGGAAGGTGCAGGACTTCTCCGGCCCCACCGATTTTTCGCAGACATACGATGTCACATACGGATAGACGCTGGCCTTGCACTTCGGGCAGCCGCCCACGCTGGTAACGCCTGAGAAATCGACAGGCTCGGTCGAGCTGTCGTCAGAGTTACCAAAATCAAAAGCGGGCTGATGCTCATCGTTCAGCTTGATCAGCGCGGCAAACGGGCGACCCATCTTGTTGCGGAAGCCGTTGAGCGGGCCGACCTGACGTTCTTTGATCAGCGTTTCGATCTCGGCGCCTTCAAACTGGCGGCCGGCCACGGTTTTCCAGAGGCCGTAGTCGCAACTGCCGCACTGGAACTTCTTGTAGGTTTCTTTCATGACGCCGCCGCACTTGGGGCAAGGGGTCGTCAGCGTGCCGAAGTCACCGGGGATGGTGTCATGTTCGAAGTTCTTGGCCTTGGCGACCATGTCTTCGGTCATCTGGGCAATTTCTGCCATGAACTGTTTGCGCGAGAGTTCGCCGCGCTCCATGCTGCCCAGTTTGGATTCCCATTCACCGGTGAGTTCTGGCGAGGTGAGTGCGGTAACGCCTAGACCCTCTAGCAGGGTCATGAGGTTGAATGCCTTGGCCATCGGCAAGAGCTCGCGGCCTTCACGCAGCAGATACTGTTCGGCCAGCAGACCTTCGATAATCTGAGCGCGGGTGGCTGGCGTGCCCAGACCGCGGCCGGCCATGGCGGCACGAAGCTCGTCATCATCAATGCGTTTGCCGGCACCTTCCATGGCGGAAAGCAGCGTGGCTTCAGAGTAGCGTGCCGGTGGGCGTGTGGCAGAGGCTTTAACGCGCACATCCTCTGTCTTAACTGCTTCGCCGGCAGTCACTGCGGGCAGGTTAGTTTCTTCGTCGCTTTCTTCCTTACCGTACACGGTGAGCCAGCCCTTTTTAACCAGGACTTTGCCTTCGGTTTTAAAGGGGTGAGCGCCTACGCGGGTAATACGGGTGGTGACCAGATATTCGGCGGCCGGGTAGAAAACAGAGAGGAAGCGGCGCACGACGAAGTCGTACAGTTTGGCTTCAACTTCCGACAAACTCTTGGGCACGGTGCCCGTCGGGATGATCGCGAAGTGATCCGAGATCTTGGTGTTATTGAAGATTCGCTTGTTCGGTTTGACCCAGCCTTCTTTAACGATTTCGTTGGCGAAGGGGGCGTACAGATCTGGCAGACCGGCCAGTACGTTGTGTACGGTGGGCAGATAATCTTCGGGCAGGGCGCGTGAATCGGTACGCGGATAGGTTAAAACCTTGTGCCGTTCGTACAGCGCCTGGGCGATAGATAGCGTCGTTTTGGCAGAGAAGCCAAAACGCGTGTTCGCTTCACGTTGCAGGCTTGTTAGATCAAAAAGCAGGGGAGATAGCCGATTTTCTGGCTTTGCGGTGTCGGTGACGATGCCGGGTTTTCCCAGACAATCGCTACGGATGGCATCCGCTTGCTGTTCTTCCCACAGACGTTCGGCGCGAGCGTGTTCGTCTTCGCCCTTCTTGAAACCTTCATCAAACCAACGACCGGTGTAGTTGCCGCCGGCCGCCAGGAATTCGCCTTCAACTTCCCAATAGTTACGCGGCACAAAGGCGCGAATTTCTTTTTCGCGCTCAACGACCAGCGACAGGGTCGGCGTTTGTACGCGGCCGACGGTGGTGAGGTGAAAGCCACCGGTTTTGGAGTTGAAAGCCGTCATGGCACGTGTGCCATTAATGCCGACCAGCCAGTCTGATTCCGAGCGGCAGACGGCCGCATCGGCTAGCCCCTGCATGTCGGCGCCATCGCGCAGATGCTGGAAGCCATTCTGAATGGCTTCCTTGGTCATCGATTGCAGCCACAAACGCTGCACCGGGAATTTGGCCTTGGCGTATTGGGCGATGTAATTAAAGATGAGCTCGCCTTCGCGTCCCGCATCGCAGGCGTTGATGAGGCCATCAACATCCTTGCGGCGCAGCAGCTTCTGCAGCACTTTCAGGCGCGGTGCCGATTTCTCGATGGGCTGCAGATCAAAGTGCGGCGGAATCACGGGCAGGTGGGCAAACGTCCACTTGCCGCGTTTAACTTCAAATTCTTCGGGGCAAATCAGTGCCAGGAGGTGACCCACAGCCGATGAAAGGACGTAATCGTCACTTTCATAATAGTCATCATGCTTGGTAAAGCCGCCGAGCGCTTTGGAAATATCCAATGCGACGGATGGTTTTTCGGCAATGATTAACTTTTTTCCCATGGGGTGCTTTTCGTAAGTGACGGCCGCATGATAGGAGGCCGTGCCAGTATTGGCAAGCAACCCGTCGTTAATGCAGATTAGTTGTAGGGGGCGCTCATGTCATCAAGCAGCGTCTCGACCAGCAGGCTATCGACGGCCTGGTTGCGGCTCCAGAGCACCATCAGCACGATGATCTTGAAGTGATCCAGGGTCAGATCTTCCATCGCCATCGCTCGGTCGATGATCAACTCGCGCAGTCCGGCCGGTACGGCATTCTGTTTTTCCAGGGCGAACAGATAGTTCAGGCAGTCGTGCCCCAGGTGTTCGTATTCGCGGTCGGTAAAGATGCGGACCGATTCAGCGGAGGGGGCGCAGATCGCACGGTGGCGTTCGCCACTGAGGCCAGCTAACCAGCCAAAAGCCTGGTCGATCTCTTCCCGTTCGAAACCGGCTTCGATGAGGGTTTCCGATAACGGCGATTCCTCGAAGTTGGTCTGTTGGTCGCCGGCGCCGAGTTCTTCGAAGTGTTCGAACAGATAAACAAGGATGTCGAGCATGGGGCAACCTATGGCGTTGAGTCAGTCAGACAGCCTGAAGGTCCAGGTTAGCTGCGGATGAGGCGCTGGTAGCGCCCGCCCGGCAGGTTTGTCACTACACCTTCCAGACTGAGTTCGGTCAGCATCGCAAGAACTGCGTCGGCCGTCAACCCACTACGGCTAATTAATTGATCCAAGGTGCTGGGGTCGTGGCCCAGCGCGCCAATTAATACCTTATGTTCGGGTTTGATGGCAGCGTCTTCGGGGGTGGCGGAGGCATTGCCGGTAGCTTGGGGTCGCAGCTCTTCCAGAATGTCCTGAGCGCACTCGACGAGTTTGGCACCCTGCTTGATGAGCGCATGACAGCCTTTATATTGCGGGGCGTGTATCGAGCCGGGAATGGCAAAGAGATCTCGCCCCAACTCGCCGGCCAGGCGGGCGGTGATCAGCGAGCCGGATGCCGGTGCGGCCTCAACCACCAGACAGGCCTGCGATAACCCGGCAATCAGCCGGTTACGGCGCGGGAAGTTGCTGGCCGTTGCCGCAGTACCCAGTGGGAACTCGGAAATAATGCAGCCCTTGCCGGTAACCACGTGCGCCAGTTTTTTATTGCTGGAGGGGTACACCCGATCAATGCCGGTGCCGATGATGGCGATGGTACCGCTGGGTGAATCGCTACGGATGGCGCCCTCATGAGCGGCAGCGTCGATACCCAGGGCCAGACCACTGATAATTGTAAAGCCCGCATCGGCCAGCACACGGGAAAACGCTAATGCGTTCTCGATACCTTGCGGCGTGGCATTACGACTGCCTACAACGCCAATGGCAGCACGGTTCAGATAAGCCGGGTCACCGTTCACATAAAGCAGGCTGGGCGGATCGCTGGATTCCAGTAAGCGCTGCGGGTAATCGCGGTCGGCCAGGGTGACGATGTGATGGCCGGGCTCTTGCAGCCAGGCCAGCGTGGCGTCGATTAGTGTTTGCTGCGCCTCATTATTAATACCGTCAAACAGCGATTGGGCGAGTTTGATGCCGATGATGCCGGAAACAGCGCTCAGGCCGGCAGCAAAGATTGCATCCGGGTGACCAAAGGCACGCAGCAACTCCTGCTGCTTGCGCGGGCCAATACCTGCGGGCAACGTGAGATTTAACCAGCTACGGAGTTCCTGCGGGTCTTGAATTGAATGGGATGCATGGGCTAGCGTCATGGTCGGATCTTTGCCGGACTGGGCCGCACCAGATCGCCTGGTTGCGCCGCTTGAGTGATCTGTTGAATACGGATGATAGCGGTATCCGGATAGGTGGCGACCACCGTGGCCGATCCGACCCGGTGGCCCGGGGTCTGTGTGCGGGTAATGGCCGGGTTGTCATCAAACACGCTGGCCGAGTCGTTGCGTGTGTCATCAACCGGTTGATCCAGTTTGCGGCCGTAGGTGGTTACCGTCGGCCGCCAGAGCGTGACTTGGCTGCCCCGGGTTAGTCCGGCAGCGCAGCCGCCCGACACGGCCAGCAAGTCACCGGCAGCAGAAAGCATATTGGACTGGCTAACGATGGCAATCACTTGTAGGCTCGTCGAGCTGTCACTAGATGTTGCCGTTGTTTGGCAGACTGGCGGCGCATAGTCCTGGGCTTCTTTACGGGTCATCACGCTATCGCCACGCATGACTTCCTGTTGCAGTGATTGCAAACGCATCCATGCCACGCCGGCTTGGTCCGGGTTAGCAATCTCGGCGGCTTCGGCTTTCTGGCTCAGCGTGCGCCCTTGAGCGACGGGAACTGCCAGCACACCCAGCACCCGACCATCCGGGGTGCTCAGACGTAGGCCTTGCCGGAAAATCAGCAGCGAAGTGTCCGGATCCAGGCGGGCGGCAGGATCATTGAGCTGAATGCGGATGGTGCTGTGCTGATCCATCAGCCGCTGGTTCAACGTGTCGCCGGTAATGCGGGCGAGGCTGCTGAAGGTGGTTTCGGGCACAATCAAAGGCAGCGGTTCTGCCTGGGCAATCGCTGGTGATAATCCGATGAGCGCAGTCGCCATGAAAGCAGCGCGGTTGAATTTAAGACGCATCGCTATAATATTGATCTGTAAGCGGCGCCAGAAGGTGGCGACCCGAGATAAGCATAAATCATTTTACACATCCGCAACGTGGGTGTGCCCAGCCCGAGTACAAGCATGGCCCTGTTACCGATACTACGATTTCCTGATGAACGGCTGCGTACGGTTGCCAAACCGGTGACGGTGTTTGACGCCGCGCTGCGCCAGCTGGTCGCCGATATGGCCGAGACTATGTACGAAGCGCCGGGGATTGGTCTGGCCGCAACGCAGGTCAACGTGCACAAGCGCGTGGTGGTGATTGATACATCGGAAGATCAGAGTGGGCTGCAGGCATTTGTTAATCCGGTGATTGAATCGGTGAGCGGTATGCAGACCTACGAAGAAGGTTGCTTATCCGTACCCGGGGTTTACGACAAAGTGGACCGTCCGTCCGATGTGCGCGTGCGCTACCAGGATCTGGATGGCAAAGCGCATGTGCTGGAAACCGGCGAACTGTTAGCCATTTGTATTCAGCACGAGATTGATCACCTGAACGGCAAAGTCTTTGTCGATCATCTGTCGCAGCTCAAGCAGACCCGTATCAAAAATAAACTGGCCAAATTGGCGCGGCAGAACGTATGACGCTGCGCGTTGGTTTTGCCGGCACGCCGGCGTTTGCACAGCAGGCCTTACAGGCCATCCTGGACGCCAATTTTAACGTTGTGGTGGCGCTGACCCAGCCAGATCGACCATCGGGTCGCGGCATGCAGCTCACGCCTTCCCCGGTAAAACAACTGGCTTTAAGCCACGGCATACCGGTTGAACAACCGGTATCGCTGCGCAATGACGAAGCGCAGGCACTGGTGCGTAGTTATAACCTGGATGTGCTGGTGGTGGTGGCTTACGGCCTGATACTGCCGCAGGTTGTGCTGGATATGCCGCGTTATGGCTGCCTGAATATTCACGGGTCGATTTTGCCGCGCTGGCGTGGCGCTGCCCCGATTCATCGTGCGATCGAAGCCGGTGATGCAGAAACCGGTGTCTGCATCATGCAGATGGATGCTGGTCTAGACACGGGCGGCGTCGTCGACGAAGCACGCCTGGCGATAGAGGCTACAGATACGACCGCCTTGCTGCACGACCGTCTGGCGGCGTTGGGCGCCGAACGGATTGTGGCGGTTCTGAAAAAACTGGCGGCCGGTGAAACGCTGGCGGCTACGCCGCAGACAGAAGCCGGTGTGACTTACGCGCACAAACTGGAAAAACAGGAATCGCTGCTGAATCTGAAAGCTGCCGCCAGCGAACTGGATCGGAAGATCCGCGCTTATAACCCCTTCCCTGGTGCCGTAGTGCATTCAGGCGCGCAGCCCATCAAAATCTGGGGCGCGCATATCGTTGCCGCTAGCGGCCAGCCCGGCACCGTGCTGTCATCGGGCGATGAAGGCATTGTTGTGGCCTGTGGTGCAGATGCACTGTGTCTGGAGGTGCTGCAAGCGCCTGGCGGTAAACGCCTCAAGGCCGCTGACTTCTTGCGGGGTCATCCCTTGCCTGTAGGCACCCTGCTCACTTGAAAAACTTCTGAGCGGCCACCAACTGTGTGGCGAAAGCGCTAAGGGTTCATTAAGGCGCACTCGGTTCTAATAGCGCTGTGATTAACAACGTTGCTCTGTAGAGGAGACGACATGGGAAACTGGTTTAAAACCACGGTGTTGTTTGCGGCCATTCTGGCGCTATTCATGACGATTGGCGGCCTGATCGGTGGCCGCGAAGGCATGATGATGGCGCTGCTGCTTGGCGGCGGCATGAACTTCTTCGCCTACTGGTTTTCAGACAAGATGGTGCTGCGCATGTACAACGCGCAGCCCGTAGATGAAACCTCGTCACCCTATCTGTACAACATGGTGCGGGATCTGGCGTCGCGCGCCGAGTTACCCATGCCGCGCGTGTATCTGATTGACGAAGCACAACCGAATGCGTTTGCGACCGGCCGTAATCCGGAGAACGCTGCGGTTGCTGCAACCACCGGCATTGTCAGCCTGCTCAGCGAGCGGGAACTGCGCGGCGTGATGGCGCATGAGCTGGCTCACGTGAAGCATCGCGATATTCTGACATCGACTATCGCCGCTACGCTGGCCGGTGCCATTTCGGCACTCGCTAACTTCGCCATGTTCTTTGGCGGACGTGACGAAGAAGGTCGCCCGGCCAATGCGGTGGTGAGCATCATCGTTGCGATCATTGCACCGATTGCCGCCATGCTGATTCAGATGGCTATCTCGCGTGCCCGCGAATTTGAAGCGGACCGGGGTGGTGCAGAGATTAGTGGTGATCCGCTGGCCTTGGCCAGTGCCTTGGCCAAGATCGATGCCTATGCGCGTGGTATTCCATTCCCGACGGCCGAAGCGCATCCGGCAACAGCACAGATGATGATCATGAACCCGCTGGCGGGCGGTGGCATCGATACGCTGTTTTCGACGCACCCCAAAACGGCCGAGCGTATTGCGCGACTAGAGGCGATGGCGCGGGGGTAAAAGATGGTTTTTGATCCATTGAGAGTTCAAGCTTGTTAACGCAAGTCTTGCAGCGCTTGTTCAACCACATGAGCAAGTCGTCGGCCTGCCAAAGCCAATCGCTGACGCGTGATGTCGCGTCCTTCTAGCCAATAATCCTGCCGGATTAAAAACGTACCAGGGTTTTCCGGATCAGGCACTAGCCCCGGATACACCTGATCCCGTGCCAGCGTAAAAGACTCTTCAATCCAGTGACGTGGCGGTGTGGCGGTTTCGGCATCATTCACCTGTTTCGCCTGTCGTAGCAACCGTCCTGTTTCGGTTTCGAAGCGCGGTGTGCCGGGTCGGGCGTGCCCAGGTAGCTCATCCCACCAGCGATGCAAACTCACAGGGTCGGGCGGGCGACGCCCTGCATCGAATACCGTTACCGTATTACCACCGGCATCCAGTTGGCCTGGATTTAACGGATCCTGCCGACTCGCCGTGTGTAAGGGCTGATGGGCATCGGCGACCAGATGGCTCACCCAGGCTAAGGCAACGGCCCGGTCTTGTCGCGAGAGCGTGGGGTCGCCCAGTAGGCGGATCTGTTCAGTAAGCGCCTGTTCAAGCAGGCCATGTACCGTTTGCTGATTAAAGGGCTTGGCGATGTCACGGTCGGCAAAGTGCCAGCGGCGGGTTGCTTCGCCGGTGCGGGCGCGCTGTAACCATTGCTGTGTATTACGCGGTGGCGATACGTTGCTGCCTTTAGGCTCGGCCTGATCACGTAATTCATCTGGCCAGAGTGCGGCACGCATCCAGGCTTCTTCGCCGTTGAGTTCTGTCAGGCTGGGAATGTTAGTTTGGTTTTTCAGTAATGCGCTAATTGTGCTTTGTGTATTGGGTGAGAGTGACGACCATGCCACAACCACCACCTCGCGATGCCCGGTGGTATTCCACGCCCATGCATGCAGACTAAATAGGCAGAGACATCCGGCCACAAAATGCCGGGTCAGACGGGTGCGCAATAAAGTGATGAGTAGAGCGACATGCATGCGTAGATTATGCCTCTGAATGGTGTTGTAAACATGCTACACTCAAAGCAATAATGAATAACCCGCAAACACGTTCCCGTCCCCCGCATAGCGCCGCTACAAGCAAGCCGCGCACGGCGCCCGCAGCACGCGCTGCGTTGGCTCCAGACTCGCTCGCCTGGGCCATACAAACGGCCGCTGCTTGTGTCACCGAAGTGGTGGCGTATGGCCGCAGCCTCACTGCCGTACTGACTAAATTGCGTCAGCAATCGTTGCCGGAAAATGCAGTGCGCTCACAGGCTATCGATCTGACCTATGCGACGTTGCGCCGTTACTGCCGTGGCGATGTCGAGCTGTCTGTTTTACTAGATCGCCCCACGGCAGAAGATGAATTGCGCAGCCTTTTGCGTGTGGCGCTGTGCTGGCTAGAGATGCATCCCGAACGCGCCCATGTGGGCGTCGATCAGGCCGTAGAAGCGGCCGCTACCCTATCGGCCGGGCGCTATCGCGGGTTCGTCAATGCCATTCTGCGCCGTGCATTGCGCGAGCGTGCCGTACTCGATGAAACCATTGCCAACAATCAGGAATCGGATTGGCAGTACCCGCAGTGGTGGCTGGAACGTTTGCAAACCGATTGGCCTGAGCAGTGGGAAGAGATTGCCGCGGGCGGTAACCGCAAACCCCCGATGGGCTTACGCGTTAATCGTCAGGCCACCAGCGTGGACGACTATGTCCAGCAACTAGAAGCGGAAGGCATCAACGTGCAACCGCGTCTCGTTGAAGACGGCCCGGATGCTTTGTTGCTCGCTCAACCGGTTGCCGCTGAAACTTTACCCGGCTTTGCCACAGGCCTGGTTGCCGTGCAGGATATCGGCGCCCAACAGGCCGCACGCATACTGAATGTGCAGCCTGGTATGCGCGTGCTGGATGCCTGTGCCGCACCTGGTGGCAAGGCAGCTCATCTGCTGGAAACCGCCGCGATTGAACTCACTGCAGTAGAGGCCGACGAAGAGCGTTGTGCAGCATTGCGTCATGCGCTTAATGCCACGCGCTTCCCGGCAGACAGAAGCATTCATGTGGTGTGTGCCGACGCCGCCGAAACAGAAGCTGCCTGGGCCAAGCGTCCGTTTGATGCCATCCTGCTCGATGCCCCCTGCTCGGGATCGGGTGTGGCCGGTCGTCACCCCGATGCGAAGTGGTTGCGCCGTAACGATGATGTGTACGCGCTGGCACGCAGCCAGAAGCGTTTGCTCAAAGCGCTGTGGCCGTTGCTTAAACCGGGCGGTCGTTTGCTCTACGGTACCTGTTCGGTATTCGCCCTGGAAAACCAGACGCAGATTGCCAACTTCCTGAGCCAGCATCCCGATGCCCGGCTGGAATCACAAACATCCTTATTGCCCGATGCCCGGCACGATGGATTCTTCTACGCGCTTTTAACCAAGGTGCCTGCATGAAACTGCGCGACCGTTTCCTTTCGAAATGGTTGTTGTGCATCGCGGCGCTGGTGCTGAGTGTGCAAACGCTCCCGGCGCAGGCGGGTGCCGAAGTACGGGAAGTGACCCTGACGCAGAGTGAGGAGTCGCTCAGTCTGAACGGCAACTTTGCCCTGCAACTGTCGCCTTCGCTGACCGATGCAGTGAACCATGGCATTCCTCTGGTGTTCCAAATTCAGGCCGAGGTGCGCCGTCCCCGCTGGTACTGGGTTGATGAAGCGCTATACGCAGGCCATACAGACCGTCGATTGACCTACAACGCACTGGTGCGCAATTACCGCGTGACCGAGGGACAGGATGGTCGTAACTTCCTCAATTTCGAAGATGCACTCAATTACGTGGCACGTTCCGTCACCTGGAATATTCCCCCAGGCCGGGTGCGCGCAGGTGAGGTTGTAGAAGTGACGATGCGCTTTCGTCTTGATCCCGCGTTTTTACCCAAGCCTTTTCAGGTGGTGTCCTTTGGCGATCGGGATTGGCGGTTGGATAGTGACTGGCGTCATTTCCGTCTGACGGTGCCTGCCGTTACGGGGGCGAAGTAATGCGCTTAGCCATGTTTATCATGACGCTGGTGTCTGTGGCGTTACTGTTTCTGCTCACACAGGCTTCGGCTAATACGGACTTTTTTGCGCGCCATTACTCCTGGTTAGTATGGCTGAATGTTTTGCTCGGTCTGGCCATGCTGCTGGTGATTGGCGTGCAGCTCTTCCGTTTATGGCGGGATCATCGCCAGCAGATTTTTGGCGCACGCCTCAAGTTCCGCTTGATGCTCATGCTGGCAATTATGGCGCTGGTGCCCGGCGCACTGATTTACGCCGTATCGGTACAGTTTGTAACGCGCAGTATCGAGAGCTGGTTTGATGTGCGCGTGGAACAGGCCCTGGAAGCGGGCCTAAATCTTGGCCGTGATGCACTGGAAGGCGTAACGATTGGCCTAGTGAGTACTACGCGTGATGCTGCAGTGGCGATTGCCCAGCGAGATGCCACACAGACGCCAGCGGTGCTAACCAAATTGAAGCAGGTGACGAGCGCACAGTCGACGTCGTTGCTGCAAGTTTCAGGCAATCGGATTGACGTGCTGAGCACAACGTTGGCCAGGGGTGAGACCCCGGTCTTACCTTTGCCGGCCCAGGTGGAAGAAGCACGCAAGACCGGTGCCTTCAGCGTGATCGAGGCAGACGCCACCGGCCTACCCATCTTGCGTGCCATGGTGCTATTGCCTTCAGGATCGCCGGCGCAGGTGTCGAACCGTTTTCTGGAAGTGGTGGTGCCGGTGCCTGCCAAGTTGGCGAATGATTCAGAGGCGGTGCAGTCGGTGTATCGCGAATACCGTGAGCTGGAATTGGCGCGCGATGGGCTAACGCGACTCTATGCCATTACGCTGACACTGACCTTATTACTAGCCTTGGCCGCCGCATTCTCGGCCGCATTTATTCTGGCGCGTCGCTTTACTGCGCCGCTGACGATTCTGGCTGAAGGTACGCAAGCTGTGGCTGCGGGTGACTTTTCACCCAAGCAGACCGTTGTTAGCAATGATGAGCTGGGTATTCTGACGCAATCATTTAATCGCATGACCTTTCAGTTGCGCGAAGCGCATACCGAAACCGAGCGCCATCGTGCCGATCTGGAACGCGCGCGTGCGTATCTGCAAGAAGTGCTGGATAACCTGTCGGCTGGTGTGCTCGCCTTTGATCGCCGTTTTGTATTGAAGGCCGTGAATGGCGCCGCTAAAACATTAATCGCTGAAGATTGGGTGGGGTTAATTTCCGAGCCGCTCGAAGCCTGGCCACGCCAGGAGCATCTGGCACGAACCATCCGCGATGGTTTTGCCAAACATGGTGATGCCTCCTGGCAATTGGAAGTTGAGCGCGTCATGCCGGATGGTCGTAAGCAGCAGCTCATGGTGCACGGTTCGGAATTGCCCGAACAGTCTGGCGGTGGCTATGTGGTGGTGTTTGATGACGTTACCGAACTGATCGCGGCACAGCGTGCAACGGCATGGGGTGAAGTGGCGCGTCGCCTGGCACATGAAATCAAGAATCCCCTGACGCCCATTCAGCTGGCCGCCGAACGCCTGGAACATAAACTAACCAAGCATCTGGCGGAAGCCGATGCCGATATGTTGCAGCGATCGACACGTACGATCGTTAACCAGGTGCAGGCCATGAAACATATGGTCGATAGCTTCCGCGATTACGCACGCCTACCCCCCGCCAATTTGATGGCGATTGATTTAAACGAATTGCTGCGCGACATGCTGGTGTTGTATGAAAGTTCTAAAACACTGATCAAGGCCGAACTTGCTGAGGCGTTACCCAAGATCAAGGGCGATCCGACACAGTTGCGTCAGATCATCCACAATCTGATCCGTAATGCACAGGATGCAACCGAAGGTCTGGACGGCGCGAAGATTGATGTGGCTACCAGCTTTACGGGTAAACACGTCTGTCTGATTATTGCCGATACCGGACCGGGCTTCCCGCCTGAAATCATGGCCAACGCCTTTGAACCCTATGTGACAACCAAGCCCAAAGGCACAGGTCTGGGCTTGCCTATCGTCAAGAAAATCATCGAAGAGCATGGCGGCAGAATCGCCCTTGCGAATCGGGAGACGGGTGGTGCAGAAATCCGCATTACCTTGCAGGTGGCTGATGACACCGAATCCCCTAATCAAGAATCACAGAAGTCGGTAGGAGCCTGATATGGCAGAAATACTGGTAGTAGATGACGAAGTCGGTATCCGCGAATTGCTTTCCGAGATCCTTGCGGATGAAGGCCATAGCATTATGCTGGCAGAGAATGCCACCAAGGCCCGCGAGTTACGTGCGAGCCGTCGCCCGGATCTGGTGTTGCTGGATATCTGGATGCCGGATGCGGATGGGATCTCGCTGCTTAAGGAATGGTCGGCAAGTGGTTTGCTGACCATGCCAGTGGTGATGATGTCTGGTCACGGCACCATTGATACGGCCGTTGAAGCCACGCGCATTGGCGCGGTCGACTTTCTGGAAAAGCCGATTGCCCTGCAGAAACTGCTGGCAACGGTAAAGAAATGTCTGAAGCCCGATGCCTCGGCAACACGTCAACACTATGCCGTTGATTCGCTTTTGCAGATTGGTCTGCTGAAGAAGTTCGGGCAACGGATTGCCCAGTCCGCCAAGCATTCACCGATACTGTTTTTGCGTGGTGCGCAGGGTTTGATTGCTGAAGTCGGTGCGCGTAGTTTGCTTACCCCGCACGCGCCCTGGTTGAATCTTTCGCAAGAGAGTCGCGCTATTACTCAGGAAATGCTGGAGCAGCATGCCGGTGGCGTATTGTTCCTGCCAGAATTGCATGGCGCGGGTCGTATGGCGCAGATGAATCTCAGCTTCGTGCTCGATCGCCTGGCCAAGTACCGTCTCACGCTGGTTGTGGCCAGCAGTGTTTCCGCTGAAGCCATTGTCGAGAGTGGTGTGGATGCCGCACTGGTAAATCGTCTGAGCGATGTCTGGGTTGGTCTGCCGGCGATTTCCGAATCGTCGAGCGATCTGCCAGAGCTCTTACCCGCACTGCTAACGCTGCTCTGTGAACAGGGCAACGTGCCTCATCGCAATATGGCGCCTGATGCCTTGAACGTGCTGCGCCAGAAAAACTGGAGCGGTGTTGACGGCGGCTGGAGCTCATTGCTGGGCGCCCTGAAAAATCTGGCGCTCAATGCACTGGATGAAACCATCAGCCGGCAGGACGTAGATGCTTTGATGCTGACGGTGAGTGAACCCCATGTTGAAAAGTCAGACGATGAGGCGAATGGGTCGCTCAATCAGTTTTATGAAATGCCGCTGAAAGAAGCGCGCGATGCATTCGAGCGGCTTTACCTGACGCATCACATCTCTCGCAGCAGCGGCAACATGACACGCGTGGCTGAACAGAGTGGCCTGGAGCGCACGCATCTGTATCGCAAATTCAAACAACTGGGTATTACGCTGGAACGACGCGATAACGTCTCCGGCGCCTGACCCATCGTTATTGTTTCTCATCATTCATAAGATCGTCTGGAGTTATTGTGTCTCGTCCTCGTAATGACCTCTTTCTGCGTGCCCTACTCAAGGAACCTACCGAAACCACGCCCGTGTGGCTGATGCGACAAGCAGGTCGCTATCTACCGGAGTATCGTGAGACGCGTAAACGCGCCGGCAGTTTTCTGGGCCTGTGCAAGAACCCGGCCTACGCTTGCGAAGTGACACTGCAACCGCTGGCGCGCTATGACCTTGATGCCGCAATTCTGTTTTCAGATATTCTGACGGTGCCAGATGCTATGGGCCTGGGTCTGTACTTCTCTGAAGGCGAGGGTCCCAAGTTCGAACGTCCGCTGCGTGACGAATGGGAAATCCGTAATCTGTGTGTGCCAGATCCGCATGATCAGTTGCGTTATGTGGTCGATGCCGTGGCCGAAATTCGCAAGGCGCTGGATAACAGCGTGCCGCTGATTGGTTTCTCTGGGAGTCCGTGGACGCTGGCCTGCTACATGGTGGAAGGCGGTGCCTCTGCAGATTACGCGCGCATCAAGACCATGCTTTACGATCGTCCGGATCTGATGCACAAGATTCTGGATGTCACGACCGAGTCGGTGATCCAGTATCTGAACGCCCAGATTGAAGCGGGTGCCCAGGCCGTGATGATTTTTGATTCCTGGGGTGGCACACTGGCCGAATCAGCCTTCCATGAATTCTCTTTGAACTACATGAAGCGCATTGTGGCCGCGCTGCATAAAACCTGGAACGGCGAACGCATTCCGTCGATCGTCTTTACCAAGGGTGGTGGTCTCTGGCTCGAAGCACTGGCTGATAGCGGAGCCGATGGTCTGGGCCTGGATTGGACCATTGATATCGGCAAGGCGCGTGCCCGTGTGGGTGATCGTGTTGCGCTGCAGGGTAACCTGGACCCGACGATTCTGCGTGCGGGCCCGGAAGCCGTCGCTCGTGAAGCAGAAAAAGTCCTGCGCAGCTTTGGTGCGGCCAATACCGGCCACGTCTTTAATCTGGGTCATGGCATCAACCAATTTACCCCGCCGGAGAACGTTTCGGTACTCGTGGATACGGTGCATTCGGTCGGTCGCGCTATGCGCGCCGGTCTGTAAACCGGGTGGATTGTAAGACCCGAGCGCAAGGCCGACCGGTGGCTGGTTTCAACCTGTCAAGACGGCTATCTCGGGTCGGTTACCCACAAAGTTATCCACAATGCAAAAACACTGCTTTACCATTTAATATCAGCATGTTACGGCGCCTGGCAGAGAACTCCGTTAAGAAATATCCGCTAACACGGGGGTAATGGGTCGGCATGGAAAAACCCCTTGAAAATCAGGCGCTTTTGTGGCGTTTGCGCGTCGCAATTGATGCACCGCTGGCAGTTAATTTCGATTACTTGGCACCCCCCGATACCACCCCGGCTGATGTCGGGCTGCGGGTCGTCGTTCCCTTCGGCTCCGGACGCCGGGTTGGGTTAATTCTGGCGGTATTACCGCTCTCGGGGGATGGGTCAGAGCCGGATGCGCCTGCAGCGGCTCAGTTAAAGCCCGCTGAAAGCATTTTGCGGGATTTACCGCCCATGCCCGCCGATTGGATCAGCCTCTGCCTATTTGCGGCCAGTTATTACCAGGCAGCTCCGGGCGAAGCACTTTTGCAGGCCATTCCTACAGGTTTGCGTAAACCGGATCCGGTTAAGCGCCGCGCATTGAAGGCGGTAAGCAAAACGGCGCATGAAGCACAAGTGCAACCGATGCTGACAGCCGGGCAACGTACCGTGCTCGATGATGTGCTGCCACGCCTGAACGGCTACTCAGCCAATTTACTGTTTGGCATTACGGGTTCCGGCAAAACGGAAGTTTACTTACGGCTTATCGAGGCAGTGCTGGCTCAGGGCAAACAGGTTTTGTTGCTGGTGCCGGAAATTAATCTGACCCCGCTGCTCGAGGCGCGAGTAACACAGCGCTTCCCGACGGTGCCGGTTGTCAGCCTGCATAGCGAAGTGACTGAAGCCGCACGTGCCCGGCACTTTGCAGCAGCGCTCACGGGCGAAGCACAAATTGTGATCGGTACTCGATTGGCAGTCTTTACGCCGATGCCCAAACTGGGCCTCATCATCATTGATGAAGAACACGATCCGGCCTATAAACAACTGGAAGGCATGCGCTATCACGCACGCGATCTTGCCGTGTGGCGGGCGCATCAAACGGGTGTGCCGGTGGTTTTGGGATCAGCCACACCTTCACCGGAAAGCTGGGCCAATGTGCAGAGCGGTCGTTACCAACGACTTGATTTGCCGGAGCGTGCGCACGCTGATGCCGTCCTCCCGGAAATTACCTTGCTCGATACGCGCCGACTGACGCTCGATGAAGGCCTCTCGGCGCAATTGCTCGAAGCGCTTGCACAAGGTCTGGCCGCGAAAGAACAAAGCCTGCTCTTTATTAACCGCCGTGGTTACGCGCCGGTGCTCACTTGCACCGCCTGTGGCTGGGTGTCGAATTGCCGCCGCTGTGCTGCGCATCGGGTTGTGCATAGTCTGGATCGCACCTTACGTTGTCACCATTGTGGTGACACCTCGCCAATTCCGCGGCAGTGTCCGGATTGTGGCAACGCCGATTTGCGGCCGCTGGGTCGTGGCACGCAGCGGGTAGAAGAGTCGCTGCGTAAGCACTTCCCGCAGGCGCGTATCTTGCGGGTAGACCGTGATGTGGCCACCACGCGTAAGCAGTGGGAGGTGCTGGAGGCACAGATTCGTTCGCAGGATGTCGACATCCTGGTGGGTACGCAAATGTTGGCGAAGGGCCATGACTTCCCCGCGCTTACGCGCGTATGTGTCGTGGGTGCCGATGCCGGTTTGTTTGCTGCAGATTGGCGTGCGCCGGAACGCTTGTTTGCGCAGCTCATGCAAGTAGCAGGACGTGCAGGCCGCGCGGACCGGCCGGGTCGGGTGATTGTGCAAACCGAACACCCAGAGCATCAGCTGTATCAATGCCTATTGCGGCATGACACACCGGCGTTTCTGGATCTGGAATTAACGGCACGACAGCAAGCAGGGTTTCCGCCTTATGCCGCGCAGGCCATCGTGCGGGCGGAAGCCAAACAGATCGACAACGTGCTCGATTTTCTGCAGCGTATTCGTGGCCTCGTGCCGCAGGAGCAGCATCCCGAAGTCTTTATTTACGACCCGGTGCCCATGCGGATGGTGCGATTGGCTGGCCGCGAACGTGCGCAGCTCTTGCTCGAGTCGCCCAGCCGCATTGCACTACAGAACTTTTTAAATCAGTGGTTGCCGATGATCAGTGCCGGACGCGGCATGACGCGTGGTCATGCGCCGGGTGGGGTACGCTGGGGCGTTGAGGTCGATCCACTCGAATGTTAAAACAAGCGCGCTGCACCGCGCACACCCGAGCTATCACCAAAGGCCGGCAATAAGATCTTGGTTTGTAATGGCGTGCCGGCTGGTAAGAACACATGCGCAGGTAGTGCCGCATATAGATCGTTAATGAGCCCCGGTCTTTGCGAGACGCCACCGCCTAGCACAATGGTTGTGGGGTCACAGGCATTAATGATGACGGCAAGTGATCGTGCTAATCGTTGGGTATGACGATCAAGCGCTTGCTGTGCGTTGTGGTTGCCTTGAGTCGCTGCGCTAATCAGTGCGGGTACATCGTTGATGGAATTATCTTGAGTCTGCTTTTGATAGTCGGCAATCAACCCAGGACCAGAGAGCCACGCCTCAATGCAGCCGTGCTTACCGCAGTAACAGGCAGGGCCCGGGAGTTCATCGGCAGTTGAAATCGGCAAGGGGGAGTGGCCCCATTCGCCCGCGAGGCCGTTCGGCCCTTGCAGTAAACGACCGTGGATCACCCAACCGCCGCCAACACCTGTGCCAAGAATGACCCCGAAAACGGCGCCATCATTTTTAGCGATGCCATCCGTTGCTTCCGATAAGGCCAGGCAGTCGGCATCATTAGCCAGTTTGACGGGTCGGGCTAATAGCGCCTGTAAATCTGCCTGCAAGGTTTGGCCGTTAAGACAGGTTGAGTTGGCGTTCCGGATCCGGCCATCAATTGGATTGGCCGAGCCGGGGTGGCCAACGCCAACGGCAGTGACAGCTTCGTGAAGTGCCGCTTCGGCACTGAGGACTAAAGCGTGAATGGCTTGTAGGGTGGCAGGGTAATTCCCCTGTGGCGTTGCGGTACGCTCACGAAACCGGAAATTACCGGCGGCATCAAGAACGGCTGCTTCGATTTTAGTGCCACCCAGATCGATGCCGAGTTGCATATCAGGCTGCGGGGGATGCGGTGACGGGCAGATCGTCTTCCGGCAAGTGCCCGGTGTTATGGCGCCACAGCGGATGTAGGCACAGCGTGGTGAGCGACACGAAGGCACCGAGCATAATCACCAGTGCCGGCGCCATGGCCAGAGAGAAACGCGCGATAAGGAACTCGGTGAGCATGGGGGCTAAGCCACCAAAGATACCCACCGCGAGGCTATAACCAAAAGAAAGACCGGTAACGCGTACTTGTTTGGGCAGCAGCGTTGCCATGCTGGCGGATAGTGGACCCAGGAAAAATCCCTGGCCGATGGCGAGGATCAGGCCGCCGGCCATCATGGCAATAACATCACCTGTACGGAACAGGCTGAAGGCAGGCCAGGCCCCGAGCAATAGAATCAATACGCCAAGGCGGCTGATGCGTAGACGCCCGAATCGATCACCAAGGCGCCCACCAGCCACTGACAGTAGGCTCACCATGAGTAGGCCAAACATGTTGATGGCCAGGGCAAGCGTGGTGCTGACACCCGCCTCTTTAACCATCCACGGTACGCAGTACATGAAGCCGACAAAGGAGACGATACCCGTTGCCGTGTTGGCCAGCGCAATGGCTGCCATGGGTTGCCAGTAACGACGGAAGGCTTCGCGCACGGGAGACTTCAATACCTCGTCTTTGTTCAGGATGTCCTGAGCCAGTGCACGACGTGCGGCAACGCCGATGCCAGTAAGGAAGATGCTGGCGATAAAGGGGACGCGCCAGCCCCAATCCGCCATGACTGCTTTGCCCAGAGCCGTGGTGCAGAGAAAGCTAACGACTGTACCGAGGAGTAGGCCACCAAAGGCACCCATGGGGCTGAAGCCGCCGACAAAACCACGTTGATTCTGCGGGGCATGCTCGATCAGGAAGACGATGGAGGAAGAGTATTCGCCACCGACAGAAAGCCCCTGCAACATGCGTAAAACGATCAGCAGAACGGGTGCCCAGAGGCCAATAACGGCGTAGGTGGGCATCAGGCCGATCAGTAAGGTGGGTATGGCGATGAGCAGCACAGAAATTTGCAGTGCTGCTTTACGACCAATACGATCACCGATGTTACCGAAGACGATGCCGCCCACCGGGCGCATGATCATGCCGGTGGCAAA
>ERZ1034363.776-NODE-776-length-20248-cov-6.481632_pt1 | contig 20248 bp, 16 predicted proteins | sample MGYA00520616_ERZ1034363 | MGnify/ENA primary metagenome ERZ1034363 (study PRJEB33736, sample SAMEA104284506) | Azolla filiculoides | biome: Urban; feature: Water surface; material: Ditch water | place: Netherlands | collected 2015-10-28 | depth 0-0.1 m ... | reverse complement strand
TGCACGGGCTGATCCCCCTTCCGTTTTTTGCACAGCCAGTGCGCGTGTAGCGCATTGGCTGGCGGAGTCTGCTTTGGCTAAATCTTCTGAAGTCGCAAGCGCCCTGATGGACGCTTTTTTTCGTTGTGTGCCTTCGAATAAGAAGAAGCGCGTTTCCGAAGCGGAATGGGCCACGGCCCTTCAGAAGTTTCACACCGAGGCGATTGCCATCCGCAAACGCTTTTCTTTGGGCCTGATCGGCCGCGCCATGGTCACCTACCGTTTTCAAAAGCAAATGCTCAATGCGGGCTTCGACGCCGCAACGGTGCGCAAGGTGGTTTTCTCACTGGTATTGAACGCATTCACGTCGGGCGCATGAGTGCCCTGGGTGATTGGCTTGGGCGGGGCGTCGGGAACTGGCTGACCGGTTTCAAGTCGCGTCATGGTCTGGATGCGCCAGCACCAACCGGCGGAGTTGCCAACGAAACGCCCTCCGGCCCCATCCTGCTGCACATTGGCTGTGGCTTTGCCACCCTGGACCACATTCCGATAGCAGGCTTTCAACAGGGCGACTGGCAGGAACTCCGGCTCGATGCCGATGCTTCGGTGGACCCCGACATTGAAGGCACCATGACCGACATGGCCTCGGTCGCGACCGGCTTTGCCGATGCAATTTACTCCTCGCACGGCATTGAACACCTCTACTGGCACGATGTTCCCAAGGCGTTTGGCGAGTTCTTGCGGGTGCTCAAGGACGATGGCTTTGCTGTGATCACCTGCCCGGACGTGCAGGCTGCAGCGGCCATGATTGCCGAAGACCGCATGTTCGACACCGCTTACGAGTCGCCGGCGGGCACCATCACGCCGTTTGACATCCTGTACAGCTACCGCCCCTTTGTGGAACAAAACCCGCAGTGGATGTCGCACCATTGCGGCTTTACCTTCAGCACGCTCACGCAAAAATTGCGCGAAGCGGGGTTCCCGGCGGTGGCGGGCTTTCGCCGCCCAGACGCGTTTGACCTGTGGGTGGTCGCCAGCAAGTCGCCCCGCTCGGAAGACGCGATGCGTGCACTGGCCCAGAACTATCTGGTTTCGCACACCTGAACGCAGGCGAGCGCCATGGGCATAGTTTCGCGTTGGGTGACACGCTGGCTGGATAGCCGGGGGCTAGGCACGGTGGCCGACACGGTGGATCGGCACAGTGCGGCGCAAGGCGACGTGGCGGCCCTGCACGATATGGCGCGCCGGGCCATGGCGCGCGGCGAGGCCCGCGAGGCCGTGACCCATTTGCAGGCAGCGCTGGCACAAAGCCCCGAGGCTCCCGACCTGTGGTGCACGCTGGGCGCGGCGCACCGCCATGCCGGCGCGTTTGACGAATCGCTTGCGGCGTATGAGCAGGCCCTGCGCTACAAGCCCGATTACCCTGAAGCCTTGAGCAACCTGGGTGAATGGCACATTGCCAGCGGCGAGCCCGAAGCGGCGTTGGAATGGCTGGATCGCGCGCTAGCGTGCATGCCCGGTTTTTTTCAGGCCCGCATCAACAAGACGGCCGCCTTGTTTGAGTTGGGGCGGTTTGAGTTGGCGCGTGATCTGGCTGAGCAAATCGTGCAGGATGAGCCGAATAGCGCCGAGGCCTGTTTGAACCTGGGCAATGTGCTGGTGCACACCGGCAAGTCCAAGCAGGGCATCAAGCAGTACCAGCGCGCGCTGGAGTTGCAGCCGCATTACGCCGAGGCGCACTTCAATCTGTCGTCGCTGCTGGGTTCCAAGGAAGACCTGGCCCAGGCGATTGGCTACCTCAAGCGGCGTCTGGAAGAGCGGGGCGACAGTGTGCAGAACCTGGGCATGCTGGCCTCGGCTTACCAGGCATCGGGGCAACTCGAAGAAGCCGAAAAGCTCTGCCATCGCATTCTGGAGCGCCAACCCGACAACCTTACCGCGCTGATTACGCTGGGCTCGTGCCTGAGCAATGGCGGCGACTCAGCCGCAGCAGCCAAGTTGTATGAAAAGGTAGTGGAGCGCGATCCGTCGCAGGTGGCGATGGGCTCCAACATTCTGTTTGAGTACAACAACTTGCACGGTATCGGGCGGGAGCAGATGTTTGAGCGGCATCGGGCCTGGGCGGAACGGTTTGCAGCGCCCCTGCAGCAAGCGCCCGACTTCTCGGCACGCAACCGTGACCCGGAGCGGCCCTTACGCATAGGCTATGTGTCGGGTGACTTTACGCGGCACCCGGTGGGTTTCTTGCTGCGCGACATTCTGCTGAACCACAACAAGCGAGAGGTCTCCATTCATTGCTATTCGATGGTGATCCGGCCCGAGGATGTGCTGCCCGAATTGCGTAGCGCCGCCGACACCTGGGATGACATCTTCTACTTGTCGGACGAAGAAGTGGTGGAGCTGGTCCGCAAGGCCGAGATCGACATTCTGGTGGACCTGTCGGGCCACACCGCCTTTCACCGGTTGCTGGCCTTTGCGCGCAAACCTGCACCGGTGCAGGTGGAGTGGATTGGCTACTTTCACACCACCGGCATGTCGAGCATCGACTACTTCATTACCGACCCGGCCACTTCGCCCCCGGGCAGCGGGCAACTGTTTACCGAGATTCCGGTGCACTTGCCACACACGCGGTTTTGCTACGGCGCGCCCGACTATGCGCCCGATGTTCCACCGCTACCGGCGCTGAAGAACGGCCATATCACCTTTGGCTCTTTCAACCGCCTGCCCAAACTGACCGACGAGACCGTAAACCTCTGGTGCCGCGTGTTGCGCGGAGTGTCGGATAGCCGCATGGTGATCAAGAGCGGGGCGCTTTCCGAGCCGGCCATCCGGCGCCGCTTGCTGGAGCGGTTTGCAGCCCAGGGTATTGCGGCCGACCGGCTCGACCTGCGCGAAGGCTCGAGCCACCTGGAGATGCTCAACGAGTACGGCGAGGTGGACATTGCCCTGGACACCTTTCCCTTCAACGGCGGTATGACCACGCTGGAAGCCTTGTGGATGGGCGTGCCGGTGGTGACGATTGCTGGCGACACGGTGGTGTCGCGGCAATCGGTGTCGGCGCTGGCCAATATCGGTCTGGCGCAAACACTGGCATTTGAGAATGCGGATGCCTTTGTTCAGGGGGCTATTCATTTGGCAGGAGATGTAGAGCATCTGGCGGCTATGCGCGCACAACTGCGTGACCGGGTTGCTGCTAGCCCCTTGCGGGATGCCGGTCAATTTACCCGCGACCTGGAGGCGCTGCTTCGGCGTATGTGGCAGGCCTGGTGTTCGGGGCAGAAACTGCCCTCCGATGTCTAGCCATCGCCGTGACTTACATGGGGGAGTAGCGCTTGAACCCCACAATGTGTGGTGCAAGTGCCAAAAAGCGCGCGAGTGAGCGCCGGACAGGGGCGAATAGCTATTATTATGCGAGCAGTTGGAAAGTACACGCGCGAACTTTTTAACCACACAAATACTCCGAACACACTCTGCATCCGAGGTAAAGCCTGAACATGCAATGGCCCTGGAAACGTACCGGCTCTCAAGACCAGCTCATTGTTTCCTGGAACGGACAGTCGTTGGCGTACGTTGAAGCGTCGCAGGACGGGGCAACCTTCAAGGTGCTGCGCATGGGTGTGGAACACGCGGGCACCGAATCTCCCCAAGATTTTGCAGATCGCCTTATCGGCCAGAGCCTGGGTGCACGTAACGTCGTGGCCATGCTGGGCCTTGAGCAAAGCATGTTGCTGCAGATTCCTGCGCCCGCAGTGCCGCCAGAAGAGTTGCGATCGGCGGTGCGCTACCAGATTCGCGACATGGTGGATATGCACATCGACGACCTGACCCTGGACGTGCTGCGCGTGGGCGACGGCCAGGACCGCAGTGCGGGGCAATTGTTTGTGGTGGCAGCCGCTAACACCATGGTGCGCAATGTGCAGCAACTGGCCGACGAGATGGAGTGGTCCTGCCGCGTCATCGACGTGCAGGAAATGGCCCAGCGCAATCTGCAGTCGGCCTGGGCCAAGGCCAACGGTTTTGGCACACGCGCAACGGCTTTGCTGATGTTGGTCAACGAGCGTCAGGCCTTGCTGACCATTACCGCCAACGAAGAGCTTTATTACAGCCGCCGGCTTGACCTGCCATCCGATTTCCTGACCATGCAATGGGACGGTGGCCTGGAAGCTTCGCCTGCGGTGGACGCCTACACCCCGGTGGACGAATATGTTCCCGATTACGGGGGGGCCGCAGCGCACTTTGGTACCGAGGACGCCAGTGCCGGTGGCAACGACCGGGCGCAGCGTTTTCTGGTGGAAGTGCAACGCTCGATGGATTTGTGGGACCGGACCTGGACCAATTTGCCCATGGCAGGCTTGGGCGTGTACGCCGGGCTGCGATCCGAGGAATTGGCTGAATGGTTGACGCGCGGTTTGGGGCATGCGGTGCTCCCGTTTGACCCGGCCAACCTGTTTGAGGGCGTGCCCACGCTTGGCGCTCTGGAAGGCTTGCAGTGTCTGCCCTTGCTGGGCCTGCTGTTCCGCACTGGTGAGGGGAGCTGACGCCAACCATGCCCCAGCAAATCAATTTGTGCACCAGCGTTACCGAGCCACAACGGCAGCGGTTTCCAGCGTCGACCCTGTTCTTGTACCTGGCGGTCAGTCTGGTGCTGATGGTGGGTATTGGCGGATTCTGGATGTGGAGTCTGGGCCAGTCGGCGCAGACCTACCGCCTCACGCTGGATTCGCAGGCCAACGAAATTAAGAACCTGCAGGCCGTCATTCAATTGGGTCGCGCGGCGGCGTCTCCGGTGGACCCGGCCTTGTTGCGGGAACTCGATGACCAGCGCGCGTTGTTGCAACAGCGCGGAAAGATGCTCAAGCTGGTACAGGAAGGCATGTACCAGTCCGGCGCCGGACATTCAGACCGCCTGCAGTTGCTGGCGCGCAGTATTCCGTCCGACACCTGGGTTACAGCGATCAAAGCGGACAGCAATGCCTTTGAAGTGAAGGGTTTCACACTGGAGCCATCGAGCCTGAACGAATGGGTGGGGCGCCTGGGGCAGAACGCGCTGATGCGTGGACTGTCACTGGATACGGTGGCCGTTAACCTCGTGACGGACACCAAGGGCGCGCCCGCCAAGGCGCCGAGCAGTGGCCCGGCAACCTGGTCATTTTCTTTGTTGAGTCTGGCGCCGGTTGCGGCAGCCCCAGCAGCGGGCGCCTCGGCCCCGTCAATGATCGCCCCAGGAGGTAAGCCATGAAAGAACAGTGGCGTACGCTTTTGGAGCGGGTCGATGCGCTGAGTCTGCGTGAGCGCCTGTTCCTGTTTTTGTCGATCTTTGTCTGCGTGCTGGCAGCGGCAGACTTTATCTGGTTTACGCCGGCAACGGCCGGGCACCGCTTGCTGATCCAACGCTTTGCTGCGCAGAGCGGTGAATTGGACCGTCTGCGCAGTGAGTTGCGGCTGGCGGGTGTGCGGGTGGACCCGTCGCGTCAAGTGCGTGACGATTTGCAGGCCCTGCACAAGGAGATTGAAGTCCTGGATGCGGAGCTGACCAAAGCGGCACCGAGCGGACAAAAGGGCCCGGCGCTGGAGGCCGTATTGCAACGCCTGCTGCGCCGTCAGGAAGGCCTGACCCTGCTGAGTCTGGACACGGTGAAGGCGGAAGCCGGTGCGAGCGCCGGAGCCGGTTTGCCGCCCGGCATGACCAAGCGTGGTCTGGAGATCCGGGTTGCAGGGCCGTATGCGGAACTGGTGCGCTATGTGCAGGCGCTGGAAACCACGCTGCCCGGTCTGCGTTGGGGGGCCATGGAACTCAAGTCTGAAAAGCGCGGCAGCAATGAGTTGACGCTGCGCGTGTACGCCGTGGGAGTACAACTTTGATGCGCACGGTTTGGTCTGTTTTCGCTGTATTGACTACCTCTGTATTGCTGGCTTTTTCGGCACAAGCGCAGGAACGCGACCCGACCCAGCCACCGGCACGCGCCCAGGCCGCGCCCGCAGCGCAAGCAGGCAAGCCCGGTCAAGCGGCGGTGCCGGAGATTGACAGTGCCGCCGTTCTGCTGCGCGATGGCAAGGCCTACCTGGTGGTGGGCACCCGTCTGTACGCAGCCGGCCAGAAGATTGGCCCCTACACCCTGGAACGCGTGAGCGAAACCGAAGTCTGGCTGCGCAATGGCAAAGAACTACGCAAGCTACAACGATTCACCGGCATCGAGCGCCGTACCTCTACCGAAAGGTCCACTCCATGACCCAACTTTTTTCCCATTCCGTTCTTGTTGCCAGTCTGCTCTCTTTGGGACTGTTGGGCGGTTGCGCCAGTGAGCATGTGTTGCGCACCCCCGATGTGGGCGCGGCCATGCGTGCCGATTTGCCGGCTGCCGCACCGGCCAAGGCGCCCGCAGCCGTTCCCGCCCAGGTGACCGAAGCGCTGGCCGAACCGGCGCCGGCACCCGTCAAGCCCGCGCCCGAGGCGCGTCTGGATTTGCTGGTCAATAACGCACCGGCGCGCGAAGTGTTTTTGGCCATCGTGGCGGACACCCGCTACAGCATGCTGATGCATCCCGATGTCAGCGGCACGCTGTCGGTCACCTTGCGTGGTGTGACCGTGACCGAAGCGCTGGAGTCGATTCGTGACGTGTATGGCTACGATTTCAAAATCGAAGGCCGCCGCATCACCGTCTATGCGCCCACGCTGCAGACCCGCATCTTTACAGTGAACTATCCCAATGCGCCGCGCACCGGCACCAGCGAAATCCGCGTGTCGGCCGGTGGCACGCAAATGAGTTCGGGCGGCACGGGTGGCTCCACCGCAGCGGGTGGCACGGGCGGAGGCACCAGCCAGCAGGCCGAGAGCAGCAAGGTCTCCACCAGCAACAAGACCGACTTCTGGACCGAACTGGCCGGTGCGGTCAAAGGCATTGTGGGCAGCGGTGAAGGCCGCAACGTGATCCCCAGCCCGCACGCGGGCATCATGGCCGTGCGTGCCATGCCCGAGGAACTGCGACAGGTCGAAAAATTCCTGAAGGCCGCGCAAATTGCCGTCGAACGCCAGGTCATGCTGGAGGCCAAAGTGGTCGAAGTCGAATTGCGTGACGGCTTTCAAAGTGGCGTGAACTGGGGCGCGCTGGCCTCGGGCGCCGATGGCGCGCTGGCCGTGGGTCTGCTGGGCAATGGTGTCAATTACACCGACCCGTCGCTGATTGCCGGCTCGACCGTGGTCAACGGCGTGGTGTCGTCCCCGGCGATTGCGACCGGTGGCGGCTTGTTTGGTCTGGCGCTAAAGACCAGTAATTTCGGTGCGGTGCTGGGTTTCCTGGAAACCCAGGGTGATGTGCAGACCTTGTCCAGCCCGCGTGTGGCCACGCTAAACAACCAGAAGGCCGTGCTCAAGGTGGGTAATGATTCCTTCTTTGTGACGGGTGTTTCGGGCGGCTCCAACACCAGCAGTTCCAGCAGCAGTACCGGCACCACGACCACGTTGCCGTCCATCACGCTGACGCCGTTCTTCTCCGGCATTTCGCTGGACGTGACGCCGCAGGTGGACGATGCGGTGAACATCACCTTGCATGTGCATCCGGCAGTGACCTCGGTGACCGAAGTGTCCAAGCAAATTGATTTGGGCTCGGTAGGCTCCTATAAGCTCCCGCTGGCCTCCAGTGCGGTGAACGAAACCGATACGCTGGTGCGCATTCAGGACGGCCGCATTGTGGCCATTGGCGGCCTGATGCAGATGGATTCCAGCCGCAATGTGTCGGGCATTCCCGGCACCACCGGCAGCATCTTTGCACCGCTGTTTGGCAACAAGGCTGCAGCCGGGCGCAAGCGCGAGGTGATTGTGCTGATCAAGCCGACCATCATCCGCAGCGCGGCGGATTGGGAAGAGCAAAGCCGCAAGGCGCGCCTCGCGCTGGATGACATGGACGAAGCCCGTGCCCGGGTGATTCAGTTGGACGGCGGCACCGCAAAGTAATGTATCTCGGGCATTTTTCGCTACGGGAAGCGCCTTTTTCCATTACGCCGGATACCGACTTTTACTATCCCCACGAGGGCGCGCAGGCCTCGCTCAATATGTTGCTGGTGGCCCTGCGCAGTGGCGAGGGCTTTCTCAAGGTGGTTGGCGAGCTCGGCTGCGGCAAGACCGTACTGTGCCGGCAACTGCTTAAAACCCTGCAAGGTGAGTTCGTTACCGCCTACATTCCCAACCCCGACATGGGGCCCGACGATTTGCTGTTGTCGCTGGCCGATGAACTGGGCGTGCCAATTCAGCACCCGGTCCAGCGCCACCAGATCATGAATGGCATAGGCGCCTGTTTGGTCAATGCCGCCCGAAAAGGCAAGCGGGTGGTGGTGTGCATCGACGAGGCGCAAGCGATTCCGGTGCGTACGGTGGAGAGTCTGCGGCTGCTCTCCAACCTGGAAACCGAAAAGCGCAAGTTGCTGCAGATCGTGTTACTCGGCCAACCTGACCTGGACGCCAAGCTGGACCGTCCCGAAATTCGCCAACTGCTGCAGCGCATTACCTTTAGCGAGTATTTGGGTCCGATGCATCTGGACCGGGTGCCGGTGTACCTGGCGCACCGCCTGCGCACCGCGGCGCTCAGTGACTCGGTGAACACCGACCTGTTTACCGCCGAGGCGGCCGAGGCAATAGCCAAGGCCAGCGGCGGTGTGCCCCGCTTGATCAACGTGCTGGCCCACAAGTGCCTGATGCTGGCCTACGGCGAAGGAAGCCAGGAAATCAGCGCGGCCCATGTGCTCTTGGCGATTGCCGATACGCCGGGACTGAAGCAGCCCGGGTCCTGGTGGGCCCGCTTGCGGGCCGCCTGGTTGCGCCGACCGGGGCGCCTGCGCAATGCCAATGGGAGTTTGATGTGAGCGTCATTAACAAAATGCTGCGCGACCTGGACCAGCGTGAAGGGGCAAGCGACAGCGTGAAAGCCCCCACCGCGGGCGCCTTGCCGTTGCGCAGTGGCACCCACCATTCGTCCGCCCAGCCCCGTGCGGCGCGGGCCTGGATGCCGCTGGCCATTGCTGGCGTCGTGCTGCTGGCAGGGGGCGCAGCGTGGTGGTGGAACGGAACTCGCACCAACAACGCGCCGGCCAACAGTGCGCCGATGGCGGCGGCGCCATCCCTGATGCCTGTGCCCGCGCCGACCACGCCGGTTGTGGCCGCTGCGCCGGTAGGTAAGGAAACGGCCAAATTGGTTGCCAAAGAGCCGGCAAAACCCATTGCTATAGAAGTGGAAAAAAGCGCCCCGGCCGTGGCTCTGAAGGAAGTTCCCGCAGCAAAAGACAGCAAAGTCGTCGCCAAGGAACCCGCCAAAGCACTGATGAAAGAAGTTGCGGTGACCGCGGTTATGCCCGCACCCGCAGCGGTGGTTCCGGCACCGGTTGCAAAAACCGCCCCGGCGGTAGTCAGCGCAGTGACCGCGTCGCCCGAACCCGTCAGCCCGGCAGTGCGCCAAATTCAGGCCGGTCGCGATGCGCTGGCGCAGGCGCAGGCTTTGTGGAACGCGGGCTCGCACGATGCGGCGGTGGAACTCCTGCAGGGTGCCATTGGCGTGGTGGAGCGCAATGCGGCGGCGTCACCTTCCACGGCGCAAACGCAACTGTTGGCCGCGCTGGCCCGTGAATTGGGGCGTATGCATCTGGCCGATGGCCGTCCCGCTGCGGCGGTGGATGCGCTGACACGCATGGAGCCTCAACTGGGGCGGGAGGCCGATATCTGGGCGATGCGGGGCAACGCGGCCCAGCGCCTCGGGCGGCACCAGGACAGCGTGAACGCCTATGCGTCGGCGCTGCAACTGCGCCCCAACGAGCAACGTTGGTTGCTGGGCTCAGCCGTTTCGCTGGCCGCTTTGGGCCAAACCGCCCAGGCGTCCGACATGCTCGAAAAAGCCCGCGCGCTCGGGCCGGTGAGCAAAGAGGTGCAAGCCTACCTGCGCCAAGCCGGGGTGCGGGTCTCGGAACCCTGAAGCCCGCGTTGGTTTCCTGAATTAACTGCGTTTGCGTGGTGCAGGCGCTGCGGCCTTGGCCTTGGGTACAGGCTTTGCAGGTACCTTTTTTGCCGGGGCCTTTTTCGCAGGAGCCCTTTGGGCGGGAGCTTTCTGGGCCGCCTTGGGAGCAGCCTCCACCGAATCGGTAATCACCTTGGCCAGCCCGATCACCCGTTCGGGGTCCACGCCCAGGGTATCAATCAGGAATTCGATGATTTCCGAGCGCGGGTTGGCCAGCGTCGGCTCAATCATCATTACCGCAGCCGACAAGGCCAGCGCCAGTTCCCGGCGCTGGGTGTCGGGTAGCAAAACCTCTAACGCGTTCAAGGCTTCCACCGGTGCCACCGCGGTCACGCGGGCCTGGACTTTCAGCATCTGAACCCAGTTCACCTGCGCCGGAATCAGGCTGCGGGCGTCGGGCGGCAGTTGCGCCAACAGGCGGGCCAGGCGCAGGCTGCGGCGCTCAAACGCGCCAATCGACACCATGCCGGCCATGACGATGCGGCACACCGCCTCGGCTACGCCACCCTGGGTGATGGTTTTCAAGACGTCGGTGCGCGCCTTGGCAATGTCAGCCTCGGCGCGTTGTTCGGCGGCCTCGGCGTCGGGGGTGTCGGGCTTGAACCAGAAGCCCAGTCCATTGCTGCCGTACAGGTTACGGGCCAACTCCACCGACTGCTGGTCGCGCCAGTCGCGGAACTGGTTCAGGCTGTCGGTGAGAAATGTGTCCCACTGCTTTTCCATTTGCAACCAAGCGTTGTCAGCGCCCAGCGTTTCGCGGTGCTCACGTGCGTTGTTCGCCCACTCGCGAATCATGCTGGCGCCTGGCATGGCGTCGGACACCAGCGCGCGTTGCATGCGCAGGCTGTGCATCTTGCCCATGGCATCTCCGGCTTCGCGGGTGGCGAACAGCTTGACCCAGGGCCGGACCCAGGTCTTGTACAGGCTGGCGTTGAGCTCGGACACCTTGGCGATGGTGGAGAAGATGGTTTCTTCCTCGCGTCCTTCGGGGTTCAGTGCCAGGATGTCCTTCATGGTGCGGTGCTCGTACTGCACGGTGTAGTCGCCGGGTTCCAACTGGTCCCAGCGCTGGGTTTCCAGCCCGGCCTTGGCCTTGACCTTCATCTCGTAGAGGCCCGGTGGCAGACTTTCGATGACGTCGAGCGAAGCCACCAGTTGGTCGTGTTCCTTGCGCGCAATTTCACCGCCCACAAAAATGCCCAGATGGCCCACGCTTTCGTGCAGCACATAAACGATGGTGCGACCGGCGGCGGCAATGGCGCGCTCGTTGCCCCAGGTGTCAATGATCCAGTCGAGGGCCTGTGGCACGGGGGTGATGTTGTCGCCGTGGGATGCAAACACCACCACCGGCGCGGTGATATTGCGCAGGTTGATGGCGGTGTCGCCGTCCTTGACTTCGCCGCGCGCCAACCGATTGCCGACAAACAGGTTCTCGACAATGGTTTCAATCTCGCTGCCGGTCATGCGGAAGTAGCCGCCCCACCAGCGCTCGAACTCCAGAAAGCGCTCGGCCTCGGTGTCCACGTTGGACCACAGCTTGTAGTAGCGGCTCCAGAGCGTGTTGGCCGGGTTCAGTTTCTCAAAGTTTTCCACCAGGTAGGCGCCGTCAAAGCGGTCGGCCGCGATGTCGGAGGTGAAGGATGCCAGCCACGAGCCACCCATGGCAGCGCCCGAATAGCGCATCGGGTTGAGGGTGGAACTGCCGGCCCAGTAAGACAGGGGCGCGCCCACCACCATCAGCGGGCCGAACAGTTCGGGCCGGGTGGCGTTGAGCGCCATCATGGCCCAGCCGGCCTGGCAGTTGCCAATCACTACCGGCTTGGCCGCGCACTGCGGGTGGCGCGCGATCACTGTTTCCAGAAAGCGGGCTTCGGCGTGCATCACGCTAAACAGGGTCTGGCCTTCTTCCGGTTGCGGCCGGAAGGTGACGAAGTACACCGGGTGACCGGCCCGCATGGCAACGCCCACTTCCGAGTCGTGCTTGAAGCCACCAATGCCGGGGCCATGTCCCGCACGCGGGTCCACCACCACCAGAGGCCGCGCGTCGTTGTGCACCACCATGCCTTTGGGCGGAACCAGGCGGAGCAGGGCGTAGTTGCAGGGTTCGGGGAGCGTCGCGCCATCGAGCACCAGTTCGTGTTCAAACTTCAGGAGGGGCGGTGTGCCCTGGTCGATGTGCTCGCGGTAGGCGTTGCCGCGGTCGAGCAAGGCTTCCATAAACAGCGCGCCACGCTGGGCAGCGTCAGCCAAATAGGTGCGGAGTTCATCGGTGGCAGGCGCTGCGGTGGCGGGCTCGGTCTCAGGGCGGCTGCGTGGGGCCATGGCGGTTTCCTCTTTGCTCTTTATGTTGTGTCCACGTTAGCACGAATGTTTGTCGCCATGGTGATCTGCAACAAGGCTTTCGCAACAAGCTGACGCTAGACTAGTCTCTCAAATCAACCGACTCGGAGCGCCGCCCCATGGACATCAAGAGCCTTCTCGACCAGCCGCACAAATTGCCCACCGTTCCGGCCGTTGTCCAAAAGCTGATTGCCAGTTTTAGCGACGAAGACGTCTCTTTCACCGTGATTGCCGAGCAGATTTCGGCTGACCCTGCGCTCACCGCCAAGCTGCTGCGGCTGGCCAATTCGGCCTACTTCCACCTGTCGCGCAGTATCGGCACCGTGGACGAGGCGCTGCAGATGCTGGGCTTCGTGATGGTGCGCAACCTGGTGCTGGGTAACGGTATGTCGGCGGCGTTTCGCAACACCAAGGGCATGGACCTCAAGCAGTTCTGGCTCTACAACCTGTACACCGCCAGCAGCGCGCGCTGGCTGGCCGGCAAGCTGGCACTGAACGCCGATCTGGTGTTTACCGTGGGCCTGATGCACGGGCTGGGGCAATTGCAGATGCACGTGGCTGCACCGCAAGAGGTGCAGCCGCTGGACAAGGCGGTACCGGTACTCGATGCCGGAAGGGCCGCACACGAGAAAGCCACGCTGGGTTTTCACAACGGCGAAGTGGCGGCGGAACTGGCAAAGATGTGGAATTTCCCGCAGCCCATCGTGGAGGCCTTGCGCTGTGTGCCCGATCCGCTGGCTGCGAAAGAGTTCTTGCCGGCAGCGGCGTGTGTGCACCTGGGCACCTGGGTGGCGCGCCACGCGATTGCGCGAACCAGTGCGAGCACCGGTGACGCAAGCTTTCCAGCAGAGATTGCGCGCAAGTTGGGCGCCAACGCTGAATTGACCTTGCAGGAATTGCCACCGGTTCACGAACTGGCGGCGGGGCTTGAGGACATGCTGGCTTGAGCGCCCGCTTAGGTTCGCTTAAAGACGTATATTTCCTGATGCAGATCAAGATTGCACGGCGTGGCGCGTAACGACCACGTAGCCTAGGGTTTACCCTTGTATCATTGGCTATCAGGGCGGGCCACCGGTAACGCCCCTTCATTACATACAGAGCAGGGTCATCATGACAGACACGGAGTTCATTGAAAACGTCACCTACGAAGAAATCAGCGTGGGCCAAAATGCCCGCCTGATCCGTACGCTGACACTGGAAGACATTCATGCGTTTGCGGCAGTTTCCGGCGACACCAACCCCTCCCACCTCGACGAAGATTTTGCCGACCACACTCCGTTTCACGGCGTGGTGGCCCATGGCATGTGGGGCGGCGCCCTGATTTCCGCCCTGCTGGGTAACCAGTTTCCCGGTGCGGGAACGGTCTATCAGGACCAGGTGCTGTACTTCGTCAAGCCGGTGCGCGTCGGTGACACGCTGGTGGTGACCGCTACCGTGACCCGGATGGAGCCGGAGCACAAGCGGGTGGAGTTTGACTGCACCGTGGTCAACCAGCGCGGTGAACTGGTGTTGCGCGGCACTGCGGGCGTCAAGGCACCTACGCAAAAGGTGCGGCTGCCCAAAATTAATGCGCCCCGTATTCAGTTGTTTGACCCCGAAGCCCGCTTCAAGGACCTGTTGGCCAAGGGCGCCGGGCTGGAAGCAGTGCGTTGCGCGGTGGTGCATCCCTGTGACGTGGAGTCGCTCTCGGGTGCGCTCGATGCGGCACGCCACGGGCTGATCATTCCGGTGCTCATCGGCCCCGAGTCGCGCATTCGCCTGGTGGCCGAGCAGCATGGGCTGGACCTGGCCGGGGCAGAAATTGTCAATGTGGCCCACAGCCACGAAGCCGCCGAACAGGCCGCTGACCTCGCCGCGCGCGGTGACGTCGAGGTGCTGATGAAGGGCAGCCTGCACACCGACGAACTGATTCACGCGGTGCTCAAGCGCCCTGGTCTGCGCACCGGTCGTCGCATGTCGCATGTGTTCCGTTTCGATGTGCCGCTGAACTCCAAGCCGCTGCTGATTACCGACGCCGCGCTCAACATCAGCCCCACGCTCAAGGAGAAGGTGGACATCATCCAGAACGCCATCGACTTCGCGCGGGTGCTGGGCGTGTCCGTACCCAAGGTGGCGATTCTGTCGGCGGTGGAGACCGTGAACCCCGATATTCCTTCCACCGTGGACGCGGCCGCCTTGTGCAAGATGGCCGAGCGCGGTCAGATCAAGGGTGGCGTGCTGGACGGCCCGCTGGCCTTTGACAACGCCATTTCCAGCAACGCGGCCAAGATCAAGGGCATTGTGTCGAGCGTGTCGGGCGATGCCGACATTCTGGCGGTGCCGGATCTGGAGAGCGGCAATATGCTGGCCAAGCAGTTGGAGTACCTGGCTGGTGCCTCGGGCTCGGGTCTGGTGCTGGGTGCACGCGTGCCGATTGCCCTGACCAGCCGCGCCGATGGTCCGATGAACCGGGTGGCTTCGGCCTTGCTGGCCATGTTGGCCGCGCACGATGCGCGCCGCAACCGCCCCCGTCAGAACTGAAACCAGCCTCACCGATCCGGAGTTTTTATGGCCATTCTTGCGGTCAACGCGGGTTCATCCTCGCTCAAGTTTTCCATGCACCCGCTGGCCGCCGGCCAGGTGCAAGCCAGTGTTCTGAGCGGCAACATCGAAGGCCTGGAGCCCGGTGGCAAGCCGGTCATGGGCTGGCGCTTTCAGGGCAAGGCACAGCAACAGGCGCTGCCGGTGGACGGTAGTGGTGGCGACTCGTTTGCCCAGGCCCTGCGCAGTCTGCGCGACTTGTTGGCCACGCTACCCGGCGTGCCCAGCATCGAAGCCGTAGCGCACCGCGTGGTGCATGGCGGCCAGATTTACCGCGCCAGTGTGGTGGTGGACGACACCGTGCTGGAAAACCTCTCCAGCTTGAACTCACTGGCACCATTGCACCAACCGCACAACGTGGAGGGCATTCGCGCCTTCCGTGCGGCTTTTGCTGAACTGCCCCAGATTGCCTGCTTTGACACCGCGTTTCACGCCACGCTGGCCGAGGTGGACTACGCCTTTGCGCTGCCACAGGAGTTGAGTGCGCAGGGCGTTCGCCGCTACGGCTTTCACGGCCTGTCGTACCAGTTTGTCATGGCATCGCTGTTGCAACACACACCGCGCGCCAACGGTCGGGTGCTGATGGCGCACCTGGGCAACGGTGCCAGCCTGTGTGCTGCGACCGAGGGAAAGAGTCGCGCCACCACGATGGGCTTTTCGGCACTTGACGGTTTGATGATGGGCACCCGCACCGGCACGCTCGACGCGGGCGTGCTGCTGTACCTGCTGGAGCAGGGCTGGGACCACAAGCGCCTGCAAAAGCTGCTTTACAAGCAAAGCGGGCTGTTGGGTGTGTCGGGCATTTCCGCCGACATGCGCACGCTGCGCGCCGATGGCAGCGCCAATGCCCAGAAGGCAATTGCCCAGTTCACCCACCGCGTGGTGCGCGAAACCGGTGCCCTGACCGCCTGCATTGGCGGCCTCGACGTACTGGCCTTTAGCGGCGGCATTGGCGAGCACGATGCGGCATTGCGCCAGGATGTGTGCAATGCGCTGGGCTACCTGGGTGTTGCGGTGGATGCCGCGCTGAACCAGCAGGCCACAGGCGATGTCGCCATGGCGATTCACGCGCCGGGTAGCGCGGTCGAGGTCTGGGTGATTCCGACCGACGAAGGCGTGGTGGCTGCGCGCGAAGCCGCGCGACTCATCGCGACCTAAAGTCTTCGGCTAGTTGCTGAAGATACGCCCGGCGAGCTTGAAGCCGGGCTTGATGCCTTTCCTGGCAAACCATCCCTGGTTCATCTCCAGCACGAAGCGCACCGGCTTGGCGGAGCAGTGCGAGTCGGTAGTTTGCGGCTTCATGTCTTCCAGATTCACGATGGTGCCGTCGTCGGCAATAAAGGCCGCGGTCAGTGGCAGCAGCGTGTTCTTCATCCAGAAGCACTGCTTGCTAGGGGCCTGAAACACAAAAATCATGCCTTCGCCCTGCGGCATTTCGCTGCGGTACATCAGGCCGATCTGGTGTTGTTCAGGCGTCAGCGCCACCTGGGTATCAATCTGGTGAATGCCCGCTGTCAGGGTGATGCGCTGCAACTGGGTCTGGGGCGTTTCCTGCGCGTAGGCGGCGGAGCACAGCCACAGAACGGCGGAAAGGCAGGCGGTGAGAAGTTTTTTCATGCCGCTATTTTGAATCAAAGCGGGGGATGCGCATTTCCTCTGCGTTCAGACAGCCATGCGTAACGCGCGCGCACTAAAATTGCGGGTTACATCGCGATTACCTTCTGACGGAGACCGTTTTTCATGGCCACTTACCAGCACGTTCAAGTTCCTACCGGGGGCTCCAAGATCACCGTCAACGCCGACATGTCGCTGAATGTGCCGGACCAGCCCATCATTCCGTTTATTGAAGGCGATGGCACCGGCAGGGACATCACGCCGGTCATGCTCAAGGTGGTGGACGCGGCGGTGGCCAAGTCCTATGGCGGTCAGCGCAAGATCCACTGGATGGAGGTGTACGCCGGCGAAAAGTCCACGCGCATTTACGGTCCCGATGTCTGGCTGCCCGAAGAAACGCTGGAGGTGCTGCGCGATTACGTGGTGTCCATCAAGGGGCCGCTGACCACGCCGGTGGGCGGTGGCATCCGTTCGCTCAATGTGGCGCTGCGCCAGGAACTTGACCTCTACGTTTGCCTGCGCCCGGTGCAGTACTTCAAGGGCGTGCCATCTCCGGTCAAGGAACCCGAAAAGACCAACATGGTGGTGTTCCGCGAAAACTCCGAAGACATTTACGCCGGCATCGAATACGAGGCCCAAAGCGACAAGGCCAAGAAGCTGATCCAGTTTTTGATTGACGAAATGGGCGTCAAGAAAATTCGCTTCCCCGACACCTCGGGCATTGGCGTCAAGCCGGTGTCGATAGAAGGCACGGAACGCCTGATTCGCAAGGCGATCCAGTACGCGATTGATAACGACCGCCCCAACGTGACCATCGTCCACAAGGGCAACATCATGAAGTTCACCGAAGGTGGATTCCGCGACTGGAGCTACGCGTTGGCCAAGCGCGAGTTCGGCGCGCAACCGATTGACGGCGGAACCTGGTGCCGCCTGAAGAACCCCAAGACGGGCCGCGACATCATCATCAAGGACGTGATTGCCGACGCCTTCCTGCAGCAAATCCTGACCCGCCCGGCCGAGTACTCGGTGCTGGCTACGCTGAACCTGAACGGCGACTACATCTCCGACGCCCTGGCGGCGCAGGTGGGTGGCATCGGCATCGCGCCGGGCGCCAATATGTCGGACTCCGTGGCATGTTTCGAGGCCACCCACGGCACGGCACCGAAGTACGCCGGCAAGGACTACGTCAACCCGGGTTCGGAAATCCTGTCGGCCGAAATGATGCTGCGCCACATGGGCTGGAAGGAAGCCGCCGACCTGCTGTTGCGTTCCATGGAAAAAGCCATTCTGAGCAAGAAGGTGACGTACGACTTTGCCCGCCTGATGGAAGGCGCGACCCAGGTCAGTTGCTCCGGCTTTGGTCAGGTCATGATTGACCAGATGTAGGTCGATTCCGAACCTGCCGCCCATTAGCGGGCAAAAAAGTGGCCGCAGAGCCTCAATCTCTGCGGCTTTTTTCATTTCAAGCGCTTGATAGTCATCAAAACGACACCAGATCGTAGGGGTGATGCAGCCTTGTTGGGCCACCGATAGAATTGAACGCATGGCGACCAAGAAACCTGTTACTCCCCCTCCCAACCCGACCCGCGTGCCCGACCGGGACGATAGCGATTCGGTCGTATTGGAGCGGGTCCCGCTCAAAGTCAAACCACCCGGTATGTACCAGGTGGTCATGCTCAACGATGACTACACGCCCATGGAGTTTGTGGTGGTGGTCATTCAGGAATTTTTCGGTAAGGACCTCGAGGCTGCCACGGCCATCATGCTCAAGATCCATCTGGACGGAAAAGGCGTGTGCGGTGTGTATTCGAAAGACGTGGCGGCCACCAAGGTGGATCAAGTGCTCGATGCGGCGCACAAAGCGGGGCATCCGCTGAAATGTTTGGCCGAGCCGGTTGAATTTTGAGAAGAACCCCAGACCTTGCAAATCTGCTGTTCAAAACGGTTTACAGTTAATCATCAACGCAAGGCAAAGGAAATCACATGATTGCCCAAGAATTGGAAGTTAGCCTGCACATGGCGTTTGTGGAGGCGCGTCAGCAACGCCACGAGTTCATCACCGTGGAGCATTTGCTGTTGGCTTTGCTTGATAACCCGAGTGCTGCCGAAGTGCTGCGGGCCTGCTCTGCAAACATCGACGATCTGCGCAAGTCGCTGGCCAACTTCATCAAAGACAACACGCCGCAAGTCGCGGGTACCGATGAGGTGGACACGCAGCCCACGCTGGGTTTCCAGCGCGTGATTCAGCGCGCCATCATGCATGTGCAAAGCACCGGCAGCGGCAAGAAAGAAGTTACCGGCGCCAATGTGCTGGTGGCGATTTTTGGTGAGAAAGATTCGCACGCCGTCTACTACCTGCACCAGCAGGGCGTGACCCGGCTGGACGTGGTCAATTTCATTGCACACGGCATCAAGAAAAGCGATCCGCCCGAGGCTGCCAAGTCCAACGAAGCTCCCAGCGAGACCGAAGAGGGCACTGAAAAGAGCGAGAAGTCGTCTCCGCTGGAACAGTACACCCTGAACCTCAACCAGCACGCCAAAGAGGGCAAGATTGATCCGTTGATCGGCCGCGAGTACGAGGTCGAGCGGGTGATTCAGATTCTGTGCCGCCGCCGCAAGAACAACCCGCTGCTGGTGGGGGAGGCCGGTGTCGGTAAGACCGCCATTGCGGAAGGATTGGCCTGGCGCATTACGCAAAACGATGTGCCCGAAATCCTGGCCGAAGCCGTGGTCTATTCGCTGGACATGGGCGCACTGCTGGCCGGTACCAAATACCGTGGCGACTTTGAGCAGCGCCTCAAGGGCGTGCTGAAGGCCCTGAAAGACAAGCCCAACGGCATTCTGTTCATTGACGAAATCCATACCCTGATCGGTGCCGGTGCGGCGTCCGGCGGCACGCTGGATGCGTCCAACCTGCTCAAGCCGGGCCTGAGCTCGGGTCAGCTCAAGTGCATTGGTGCCACCACCTTCACCGAGTACCGAGGCATTTTCGAGAAAGATGCTGCGCTGTCGCGGCGCTTCCAGAAGGTCGATGTGGTCGAGCCCACGGTGGACCAGACGGTTGAGATTTTGAAGGGCTTGAAGTCCCGCTTTGAAGAGCACCACAACGTGAAGTACGCCGTGGCGGCCCTGCAGGCAGCGGCTGAGTTGAGCGCCAAGTACATCAACGACCGCCATTTGCCCGACAAGGCGATTGACGTGATTGACGAAGCCGGTGCGGCGCAGCGGATTCTGGTGGCCAGCAAGCGCAAGAAGACCATCAGCAAGAACGAGATCGAAGAAATCGTTGCCAAAATTGCCCGCATTCCTGCGGCCAATGTGTCCAACGATGACCGCGGCAAACTCAAGACGCTGGAGCGTGATCTGCGTAACGTGGTGTTTGGCCAGGACAAGGCGATCGATGTGCTGGCCTCTGCAGTCAAGATGGCGCGCTCGGGTCTGGGCAAGGGCGACAAGCCGATTGGCTCCTTCCTGTTCAGCGGCCCCACCGGCGTAGGCAAGACCGAAGCGGCCAAGCAACTGGCCTACATCATGGGGATCGATTTGATTCGCTTTGACATGAGCGAGTACATGGAGCGCCATGCGGTGAGCCGCCTGATTGGTGCGCCTCCCGGTTACGTAGGCTTTGACCAGGGCGGCCTGCTGACCGAGGCCATCACCAAGAAGCCGCATTGCGTGCTGCTGCTCGACGAGATCGAGAAGGCGCACCCGGCGATCTTCAACGTGCTGCTGCAGGT
>ERZ1034363.774-NODE-774-length-20282-cov-4.035932_pt1 | contig 20282 bp, 28 predicted proteins | sample MGYA00520616_ERZ1034363 | MGnify/ENA primary metagenome ERZ1034363 (study PRJEB33736, sample SAMEA104284506) | Azolla filiculoides | biome: Urban; feature: Water surface; material: Ditch water | place: Netherlands | collected 2015-10-28 | depth 0-0.1 m ... | reverse complement strand
ATTGTGAAGATGAAATCATTTTTTTTGAGAATCTTTTTTATTTTTTTACTAATATGAAGATTCTTAAAATCTAAAATTGCATACGTTTTTTTTGGCGCACATTTTTTATCCGGCTGTTTTTTATTAGCTATCTTTTTTATTGGTGGTATTTTTTTTGGAAAAACAAACTCTTCTTGATTAAAAAACTCTTTTTTAAATGCTAATAGAAATACTCTATTTCTTCTTTGAGGAACTGAAAAGTCAAGACTATTTAATATATTATAATAACAAAAATATCCCAATTCTTCCAATTCTTTTATCATTCTTTTAAATGTTTCTCATTTATCATGATTCATTAAATTTTTTACATTTTCTAAAACAACAACTTTTGTATTATGTTTTTTTATAATATCTTTAATTTCAAAAAATAATGTTCCTCTTGTATCTTCAAATCCTCCACGCTTACCAGCAATTGAAAATGCTTGACAAGGAAAACCTGCACAAAGTAAATCGAATTCTTCTGGAATATAATTTTTAATTTGCTGTTTTGTTTTATTTTGCTAGCGTAAGGGCTTTCTTTAAATGCCTCCATACGGATATTTGTCAATACTACTTTTTCCATTTCTGGTTCTACTTGTAGATTTTTTGCTCTCCATTTCTCTTTAGCTTCATTTACTTTTTCTTCTACATATGCGCTTGATTTTTCCATAAGAAGTTCATTTTCGTCTTGTAGTTTTCTCATATCTTTTTGCATTGTAGACATTCGCTCTGCAAGTTTATTTGATTCAGCGTTCTGTGCTTTTAGTGTTGTCAATACTTCTCTGTAGTTAGTACCTACATCTGGAGTTGAGTATCTTTGGTATTTAGTTTCATTTTCCCCGCTACCAAATTCTGCGTCCTCCATTTTTAGAATTGTTTTTTCCAATCTAGGGCTTGCAAAGTTTGCTTCAACATCTGCCTTAGTTACTGATGCTTGATCTAGTATATCTTTTATCCCGCTAAAGTTGATCTCGTCATCTTTAACTCCATTGTTTTTTAAATACTTAAGGAACGATGCAGTATCCATTTTGTTTGGCATTTTTGAAATAGCTTCTTCTAGTACAGATTTGAATCCGCCTATTTTTTCGCCCTTGCTAAACAACAGATCATTTTCTTCTGCTGCTTCTCTTATTGCTCTTGCTCTGTCTGCTTGATCGCCTCTTTTGTATTGCTTGATATTTATACCTTGATCTTTTAGGTACTTAATAGTTTCTGCGCTTGCAGTATCTGGTACTACAGCTGTGTGAAACTCTTTTGGTTTAACTGCTCTTGTGATCTTGGCTTCAAAATATTCTGTTGGCATATTCTTAAGCTTTTGCATATAGTTGAATATTTCTTTTTGTACTTCTGCAGGAACATCAATAAAGTCATACTCTTTTAAAGCTCTATCTATTCCTTTTGGACTTTCAGATAATACTGCCGTTACTGTATCTGTAAAGCCAAATTTTTTAGTAGACGATGGGTACTTATAATAAGGAGCAAGCTTATCTCTTAAAGTAAATAGCTCGTCATTAACTTCTTCTTTTACTTTTTTAAAGTGTTCGCCAGTTGTCAATTTGTCTGAATTGGCTTTTATGTCTTTAATAGTTTTGAATTGTGGAGTTACCATAGCTCTTAAGTTTCCAGTGCCATAGTTAAAGCCCTCTCCACCCCTCATGTTTTTCTTCATTATTTTAACAACGTTATCTAAGTTGTGGTCTAGGTATTTTCTTTTTCCACTAGGAGTATATCCATTAAAGATCTTATTAGTTTCTTTATCTACGCTTGGGTATCTAGGACTGTAAATATCTGCTCCATATACTTGTGTTTTTGCGTATCCTTTAGGATCTGCAAGCTCTTTGTTTCCTAATAGAGTTATCTCTCCAAAGCCATCAAGTGGAATATCTTTCTTCGTTATAGCTAGTGATGGAACTGGAATACCTCCCATTTTTTCTGCATGTGCTAGGTTCTCTTCCGTTAGATTATGTTGAACTATTAAGTTCTTTTCGTCTACTGCTTTGCTGAACATAGGCTCGAACGTTTCTATATTTCCACCTGGTACAAAGTCTACATCTTTTAGATCATCTGCAAACGATTCATATTTCTTGTGAGCCATTGCAGCTTTTTCTGGTATTGGCTTTTGATTTTCAGGATTCTTGATATTCCATTCCATTAACTTATTTCGTTTTTGAACTAGATTAAAGTCTGTCTTGTTGATCTTAGTAGTTCCACCAATATACATAACTTGCTCGTTATGTTTTAAGCCTTGAGCTTTTCTTTCGTCTTTTGCTACTGCATCTTTATAGTCTTGATATTGTGCTTTTTCTTGTTCTGTTAGTGGAGTATTATCAACGTCTACATCTATAATGTCGCTAGGCTTAGTGTCTAGTTTTTTGCTTGTAGATTCTGTAAATTTCTTCTGTACATAGTTTGCAATATCTTCTTTATTTACAAAGAAGCCTCCCTCATCTGTTTTAACGTTTGCTATTCCTTGACTTGCTTCAAAGTTTCCATCAGGATAAGTCTTGATAAAGTTACCATCTTTAAACTGGATCTCTCTTGAGTCTTCATCTAGGTTGTGGTATAGCTTCATGTCGCCAATATCTTTTTCAACTATATTTGCATTGATACCAAAGTCTGCCCATTTTTGATTGTCATGATCGTAAAGTCTGTACTTATTTGTTGGAGTGAAATCTACTGCAGGAACTGCTAATTCTTTTTTCTGAGTAGAATCTGCAGATTTGCCGATTGTATTATTAGACTTATTTGTAAAATCTACTTCACTACTTGTTTCTTCTGCTCTTTGTAGTGGACTAGCTTTCACTTCTATCTGTGCTTCTACATCTCCATTTGGAGTTATGATTGCGTCTGGTGCTTCTTCATATGGTGCTTTTCCAAGATCAACTTGATTCTCGTCAATTCTACTTCTTGTCGCTGCATTAATAGGATTATATATTTTTGCTTTTTCTTCTTCTACCAATTCAGTCATAGTTTTATTTTTGTAGTTTGGACTATACGGATTGTTTCTTGATACAAAATCTGGAGTTAATTTTGCACCTACTGCATTTAGTTTTTCTCCAATAGCTGTTGGCGTATTCATGGTTGCACCTGCAGCTGTAGCTATAGCAACTTTGTATGGATCTACTTCTCCAGTATCTAAGTATTCCATAGCAGCTTCTTGTCCACCACCTATTGCAGCTCCTGCTCCAACGTTAATTCTATTTCCAATTATTGCTGATCTTTCTGCTGCACTTGCAGCTTCTGGTATAGCTCCAAGAGATTTTAAATTGCTAACTGATGGTCTGAACGCTAAAGCTTGTGGCGCTAAAGATCCTGCAAGATTTGCATATGGATGAAGCTTTTCGTCTAACGCTCTTTGTTCTTGATCTAATCCTAAGTAGTCTGCAACTTCTGGCATTTTATCTAGTAGATATTTTTGTCCCTCATGTACTAAAGCTCCTGCTCCCATTGAAGTACCAAGTCCGCCTATAAGTCCACCCGCAACTGTACCTACTGGTCCTGCTGCTGATCCAACAGCTGCTCCAGCTTCGAAACCTGGCATAAACGCAGCAATACCTGCCGCACTTGGAATTAAGCTTTCCATTGCTCCTCTGGCTGCTGTTCCCCATGCTGTTGATTGCTCTTCTGGTGGAGTTATATCTTGTGATGCTGATAAGTGTGAAATTAATTCTGCGTCTGAATAACCTGAGTCTCTTGCTGCTACTGTATCAAAGTTCTTTTGTTGTCCAAGATAATCTGCGATCTCCTCGTCAGAATATCCTGCTTTTCTTGCTCCATCTATATCAAACATCTAAATCCTTTTTATTTTTGAAAACTATTTAATGACGGTCTTGTATCATTTCCTAATTGTACCGAATTATTATTTCCTCCGTATTTATTCTCTAGCATTTTTATGTTTGCTTGAGCTTGTGCTATTTGTACTGGCGATGATAATGGACTCTTTATAATTTCATTTGCTTCGGTGTACATTTTTACATCAAAGGCGCTGGCTTTATTTGTGTTTCCTTTTTTGCCAGATTCATAATATTCCTTTTCTTGTTTCAATCTTTTGTCTGCAATTCTTTCTGTTGTGCCTGACGAGATCTTAGTACCTAAAAGAGAATTACTAGAAGAGATCTTAGTTCCCTCAAGAGATCTACCAGAAGTCATGTCTGCTTGTTTATAATCTATCTTTCCTTTTGCTTCTTGTTTTTCCATGTCGTACTCATGATCTGTTTTTTTGTTTTGTACAGTGTAATCATTTTTAACTTTTTCTTTTTTAAGTTCACTGTCTAGTTTCATCTTGTCTTCAAGTATTGCTTTATTTCCTAGCACTACAGTTTTTGCTTGAGCGATTTCTGTTTGCATATCTTCTGCTGTAACTATTCTACCGTTTGACATATCTCCAATTTTTGGAAGACCATATTGTGCTGCTCTTTGATTGAATTTTGCAGGATCAACTTTTCCATCTTCGCCTATTACTCCGTCCATGTGAGTAAGTAAAGTGTCTGCTTTTCTATATGCTTGTTTAACGTCTTGTTCTTGCATAGCATTAATTGCTGTCATATATTTTGACATTCCATCTGGATCTAATACTGCATACTCTTGTAAGTATCTTTGTCTTTTAGCTTCTTTCTCTTGCGCTTTAATTTCTTTGTCGCTAGGTTTATACTCTTGAGCTGGCTTTTCTGTTGGTGCTTGTTGCATTGGTGCTTGTTGTGCTGGTGCTGTTTGACCGCTTACATCTGCTAGCGCATTAACTGTTTTTGGCTCTCCACTTTCTGCTGCAGTAAGACTCATATCTCCTGCTTTACTCTTATCTACTTTACCAAACGTTCTATCAAATAGTGCATTTTTATTCATCTGTTGAGGCGCTTGATCTCTGTCGAATAATGCGTTCTTGTTCATTTGTTGAGGCACTTGCTCTTGTGGCGCTTGAGTTAAAGGCGTAACAACTTTTGAATCTGGTTGCATATTCCCTTGCATTGCAGTATTATTTACTGTAGCAGCTGGATTTGCTTGTGCAGCATTATTCGATGATGCTGTTACTGCACCTGCTAAAGGATTCACATTTTGTGCTGCTGGCTCTTCGTCTTTATTAAGATCCATTAGGTTCTTTTGAATATCTGCTATTTGTTTTTGTTTCGCAAGATCAAACTTTGAACTGTCTAGTTTTGTCTTGTTCATTTCGTTTTGTATTTTTTGTGCTTCCATCTCGTCGCCAAGACTTAAAGCTTTCAAGAAACTATTAGCTGCTGCTACATAGTCTACTTGTTTTGCTGGTTGAAAATCCATAAATGCCATTTTTTTATTCTCCTATTCTTGAATAATCTACTGCGTAATATCCGTTTGGCATAGTTGCAACTGCTTCTGGAGCAACTCCAAGTACATCTTGTGCCATAACTCCTCTTGAGTGTTCTCCCCATATATAATCAAACTCGTATACTTTTAGTCCATTTTTCATAGTATCTACATGAACTAGATTTTTCTTAAGTCTTATATCTGATGCTTTGTATGCACCAGTTCCAGCTGTAATTAATCCAAGTGTTGCATTAGTGTTATTCATTTGGCTTTGCATTTGAGCGTTTGCGTTGAATGCGTTTGCACTTGCAATATTGCTTGCATTTGTACCATATGTTGAAGTTCCCATTTGTGCCATGTTTGTATTGTTTTGAGACAACTGACCACTTGCTGTTTGTCCTAGACCTAATACGCTCGCTAATTGGTTATATCTTTGTGTTCCAAGATCTACTCCACTGTTATAAGTAGTTAGTGCATTACCTTGATTTTGTTGGTATGCTCCAAGATTTTGCTGATAGTTTAATCCTTGCGCTCCAACTGCTTGATTGTAAACTTGATTTTGAACTCCAAGCTCGTTGTTTAGATTTTGAGTATTTGCTGCAAGTTGGTTTCCAAACGTGTTTTGACCTTGAGCAACATTTTGTTGTTGTGCTGCTAAAGCTTGAGCATATTGTTGTTGTTGTTGAGCAGTCATCTGACTGTAGTTTTGTGCGCCTACTGCATTGTTTTGTTGATTTGCAGTTAGATTGTTTTGGTACGCTTGTTGGTATTGTTGGCTAGCTGAATCTTGTGCATAGTTGTTTATTGCTTTTTGTTGAGCGCCACTTAATAACATACCTTTTGAAGCAGCAGATTTGTCTAGTGCGCCTATCCCTTGTTGCAATCTAAACTGATAGCTAGGATCTTGAGTAACATCAATATTTGGATTAAATGCTTGAGCTTGAGTTTGCCCTGCTATATCTCCTAATTGACCATATCCGAAATCTTTTGCAGCAGCTGGTGCATTAGTTTGGAATTGACCTGCTTGAGCAGTAAGTGGATTATATGTAAAATCACTGCCCTTATTGAAGTCTTGGTATTGGAACGGATCATTAGTAGTAAACTGATTAAGTTTATTAATATCAAACCCGCCTTGACTGTCTCCAAACGCTTGTTGCATTGCTGAATTTGATAAATCCATTGTTGGTTGAGATAGTTTTATATTGTTATAATACATCTCTTTTTGAAGCGCTAGACTTTTGTCTGTTGCATCCTGACTTGCTGCTATACTCGCTGCCGAAGCTTCCCGAGCTGCATTTGCTCCTCCGTCTCCAAACAGTGTGGAAGTTACTCCACCTAATAATCCGTTAGATCCACCCATGATTAATTCCTTTCCATTACTATAAATTGAGGCTGCATGCCAAATTTCTTCTGTATTCTATCTACGTTATCTTTACTTAAAAATGCGTTTGCAAATAATTTAAGTCCTAGTTCTTTTGCGATATTACTTCCATTATTATATAGAAGATAAGCGCTTTTTCCACCTCTATAAATTGGTTTAACATAAGCTATTTCCCCAAAATATACTGGTTCTGTTATGTGATTATTCAGATCTATACTGCAAACACTGAATCCAGTTATAGCACCTTGTGCAGTTTGAGACATATAAATGTGCTTTCCTGATTTGATCCAGTTGATCACTGCTTCATAAAACGCTATATCAAAGCCTAGTTTTCTGTTTGGATAAATAGTCTTGATAAAGTCTTTATACATTGCCACTACATTATCAAAGTCTTTCATATCAAATTTTCTGATAGTTATCATAATTTCTTCCCATATTTATATCCAGATGGTGGAGTTAGTCCACTGACTTCTTCCCACCCACTTGTAGGAATTGTATCATAAAACATTACGATAGCTCCCTTTGGCATAAGGTATTTAGAGACGTAGTTTAGAAAATCACTAAACGGTCTTATAACTCTTTTGCTGTCGTCGATTATAGGTACTGTAAGTTGTGGAGTCATACATCGCCCTCCACAAATGCTCCAAGAATAATCACGCTAACGTCGTCTGTTATTACTATTCTAAAAGTTCTTTGTCTGAATCTTCCAAGTCTTCTTGCAATTATTCTTTTCTTTCTCTCTCCGATCTTTCCAAGAGGTAGTTGTACTCCATCACTCCATGATACAAAGTCATCTGTCCAGTACAATATACACTGAGGATTTTGGTTTGTAGTTATGTTTATCTCTGCTAACAGCTCAAATAGTGAACACTTTAAAAATGTTTGATCTTTGGTTACTGGTGCTGAGATCGCTTCTCGTCTTGTAGTCAATCCATTGTCTAACGTTGAAGTGCTATCTAAGAAGAAGATCTTTCCATTTTCACTTCTATTACCTATCATTTTCTTACCATATGCAAGAGTATAACAGTTAGATAAATGTCTATCCACTTCTAGTGCAAGATCAAACTCTGACAGTCTTGGACTTCTTCTTTCATGCCACATGCCGTTCGTCATATCATAACACCATGTTTTGTCGCTGTTTGGTAAATGAAGCATATAAAACTCATGTCCAAATTCTGCAAATGTAAAGGCATAAGCTCCAGTCTCACTGCTGATATTTGCTTCTTGTGAATAGCTAGAAATTCTTTGCGGTACAAACGTTCCAGGACTAACTGCATATACGATATTATCATCGCCTATAAATGCTAAGGCATTAACTCCTTTTGCAACGCTATAGCTCGCACTACAACCTCTTGCAATTACTGCTCCACTGATTCTCTCAAATGGGAATAAAGCGTTTCCTGAGTTATACCAGATCTCGATTGTTTTAGTACCAAATAACCATAACTGATTTGCAAACGATATAACTGCAACCGTATCATCTGGACTACTCTCTGCAGTAGCAAAGTCTAGCGGATCTGTTGTTGTATCATATAATGCAGTGATGAAGAATTGACCAGTTCCAGTTCTATTGAAGATAAAGTATCCATCTTGAAAAGTTACTGTATTGCTTCGATACATACCAGTTTGGCTTGTAAATTCTATCAATCCGTTTGTTGTGTCATATTTAAAAGCTCTTACACTATCAACAAATACCATCGTGATACCATTATCTGCAACGCTTACTCTATCTGTCAATCCAGCACCTGAAAAAGTTCCAATCAAAGTTACTGTTCCATTTTCTGCTATACGATACAAGTGAGTAGTTGTGATCGCATATAATAAGTTATCCAGAACATGAAGCGCATGAACTGTTGCGTTATCTGGAAGAGTTACAAACTCTGTTGATCCTGAGCATTGATAAAGTGTAACCTGATTTACCGCACCATCTGGAGCAGCTTCTGGATACATGTTTACTAAAGATTCAAGAGTAGACTTTTTACTTCTAGCTGCTACTGAATTGTCAGCAAACTTTATAGGCAGTCTCATTTCATAGGACCTTGTATAATGTTGTAGAATCCAGTTGCAGTTGTAAAGTCAAACGTAAGTGATTCAACTCTAGTATTTTTAACTTCAAGCTCTTTCTTTGCCAGTAGTGCTAGTTGAACTGTCTCTGGTTTTAATACACCTTGATATTCAGCTGCAAGCTCTACTGCTAAGTTCAGTTTTAACGCTCTATCATATCCATCTGGTAGATTGATCTCTTGAGTAATACTTGAGATTTTAGATAGTGGTTCTAATGTTTGGAATACTATAACGTCTGTCAAATAAGGCAAGTATGGAAATTTAACCTTTGCTAGTGGGTAAGATTGCTCAAAGTAGAATCCAGGACTTCTCATTGTTGTAGGGTAGTTTAATTCTGCCCACTGTCTTGTACCGTAGTTCTCACATGTATATCTTTTGCCAGTAACATCTTTAAATTGTGCATATTGAATACTCATCGGACGTACTGCATCAAAGTCTCCACCTATACCATAAGTGTATTCTTGCTTGTTTGATAAAGCAAACGTTCTCTCTGTCATGCTTGGAATGATCAAAGAGTTATTGTTCCATGATCCGATAAGACCATTAAGTGCAGCTAGACCATCTTGAAGTTCTGCTGGCTGTCCCTCTTCGCCACTCGCCAATACTCCTACAATTCTAAGTGCCGATTCAACTATTTGTTTTGCAGTCATTTATAAGCTCCATTAATTTATCTGTTTTAATACTTGCATGAAACGCAATACCTAGATCTGTTGCTTCTTGTTTTAGTGCAGCCCTATCAACTGTTGGTGCTACTACTATTTTGGCTGGAGTATCTACCCAACCTTGTTTTTCTAACTCTTTAAAGTCTTCACTGTCTTCAAATATTGTTGCCTCATGATCCGCATGATACATATAAACCATCTAAAACTCCTTTTTGATCTCTTGTGTACACTTCGAAAAGTATACAAAAGAAAGGGCGGTTAAGCCCAGTCTTCTTAGTTTGTGATAAGTCTATGTAACATTTCTGGATAGATAACTTCACATCCCCATACTGCATCTATTCTTGTGATCTCAGTGTGGTTATTGATGTCAAATGCACCAGTCATACTCATTGAAAGACCTGAATCTTCATCTCTAACTCTAGCTTTAACTACAGCAGATTGTGGTAATTCTAAATCAACCATTGCTAAAGTAACAGCATCTTTGTGGAATAAGAAGTTTTGTTTATAAACATTTCCAGCAGTTCCAACTAAAGTGATAGCAGCGTTATCAGCAGGTTTAGCACTTACATTTTGGTAAGCAGCAAGTGATAAAGAAGATCCAGAAGCATCAACAGTTGTTAAAGATCCGTCATTAATTGCAGGACTGATTGAGATTGTAGCTTGGTTAGAAGCAACAGCAACGTCAGCAGTAACTACAAATGATTGAAGTCTTCCAGTTGAAGTATAGTTTTGTGGGTTAATTTCATAAACACCAGCAATTGTGAAGATATCTCCTTTTTTAAGAGTTAATGCGTCAGTTGTAAATCCATCAACGATAATACTTGATCCAGTTTGGTTTGCACCTTTAACTAATGGAGTACCAATCCAACCAGCACCTGGTTCATAAGTAGGGATATTTTGAGATTGGAATACATCGAATCCAGCTAAAGCACCAGTGTAACCTTTTTGAATTGAATCTTGTACCATTTTCTCATTGAATACTTTGCTTGTTGCATCAGATACATCAGCAGCATCCATTAAGTTAAGAGTAGCTCTTCTCATACCATCATCAGGAACAGCAACGTTACCCATGTAAGCAGATCCATAAAGGAATGATTTTGTAGTTACAGCATTTCCAACGTTAGAAGTGAAGAATCCTTTTGTAGCCATTGCATCAAAGATTGATTTGTCAATTTTGTTTGCGATTTGTACAATACCAGATTTTAAATATCTTTCTGAGAATTGTTGTAAAGATAAAGTTCTATCTCTCATTGTTACTTCAACACCAAAGTTTTCTTGGTATCCAATTTGGAATGGAATAGTTTGATCAATTAATGGTTGTTTCCCTAAAGTTCTACCAGAAGTTGTTTTTGTTCTGAATGGTTTTTTAAGAGATATTGTATCCCCAACTTTTGCAAATACTTTTTCATAGCTTCTATTTACTAGAGGAGCTGCAACTAAGTTATTTTTTAGAAGTCTTAAAGCTTCTTTTGCGATTATATCATCTGTTAATAATCTATTATTTACGCCTTGAACTGACATGTTAATTTCCTTTATTTATTACCAAAATTTACTTTTGGTTTGTTTGTTCATATAGGCTTCATACTCTTTGAAACTCATCTTAGAGACGTCTTTCTCAGTTGTATCGCCTTTAGGAACGACTGGATCAATTGGATCTGGTGCGCTAGTAGTTCGTTTAGTTGGTTTTGCCAACAGCTTCACTTCTATCTTGCCTAATTCAATAGCTTGCTTTGCCATAGACAGTTGAGATATTCTCACAACTTCATCTTTATGCTTTGCAAGGAAATAAGTAACCTCTCCTGCATTGTCTAACTCACTTAATACTTCAAGCATTTCGTTTGTAAACGGTACGTTCGGGTTCTTTATTACATCATCAAAATCTTTGTACATTTCTCTCGTGTCATCGAATGCGTCATCTAGCTTTCTTACTACACTTGAGGGTACACCAGTATTCACTGGAGCTTGAATCTTTTTGGCTTCTGCTGGTTGTTGCTCACTTAAAGCTTCAATATAGTCGTCATAAGAATCAAAGTCTAGCGGATCTAGTGCTTTTGCTACTTTTTTAGGAGTAGACTTTAATGATAACAGTTCAGCTTCCAACTCTGATGCTTTGCGCTCTGCATCTTCTCTTTGTCTGACTAGCTTATCAATTCGCTTCTGAAAGCGTGTATGTCCCTCTTTAGTTTCGGCTTGAGACTTTGCCTCTGAATCTGCCGTTGATTCAGTTTCTTTTGAGTTTTCCTCAGTAGTGTCTGTTGTACTTCCATCTTCTTCTGCATCTAACTCTTCGGCTACGGTTGTAGTTTCTTCGTTAATTTCTAGGGGTTCTTCTGTATAAACAGAAAAGTTGTTTTCAATTTCCATTGGGCGTAAATTCCTTACGAGTAAAATTAATTAAGCTTTTTCTACTTAATCTGCAATATTCTATCATACAAGATTGCATTTTTTTATATAGGCCTAAGCCCCAGCTTGATATTCAGCTAGTGCTTTTGCCACTGATTGTCTTACAAACGCTTCCAGTTGTGCTGGATCTATCGGTGGTTGTTGTCCTGAGACTGCCGTAGTTGCCTTATGTTGAGCCATTTGTAGATCTGTTTGAGACTTCGCTACTAAAGCTTGTGTCTTGATCTCTTCTTGCTTCAATTTCAACTGCTCTATCTGCATGTTTGCTTGAGCTTCTTGTTGAGATATTTGCATTTGTAGTTGCATTTGTTGCACTTTCGGATCTGGTGGCGGTGGTGGTGGAGGATTAATTCCAGCATCTTGTGCTTCTTGTTCTGTCAATATTCCTTGCGGTAATACTTTTTTCAATCTTTTAGCCAACTCATCTGCTCCTGGCCAATCCATATTCATTGCAATAAGATCTGCAGCTACTTGTCCTGCTTGTGGCACTGCTTGTACAAATTGCATCATTGTATCTGCTGCTTCCATTCTTTGAGTGTTATAGCTTGGTCCAGTTTCTACTACTACGTCAAACTTACCATTAGTTATATCATGCACTAAAACAGTCTCTCCAGTTTGCATATCGATTATGCTTTGATTGATAGGTACGTTATCGCTTGTTCCATCTCTAAACGCAATTCTTACTACTCTCTCACTATCATATATTTTAGGGATCAACTCAACTATAATCTTTCCACATCTTCTGATAGATCTTGATAGGTTATCCACAAACGCAAACGTTCCAGTATCTCCCTCTTTTTGTCTAGCTAGAATTGCTCTACCACTTGTTTCGTTTCCTTGTCTACCTAGTGAAGCATCAAACATACCGATTGTATTCTTGATCTCATCGATTCCACTCATTGCCATCTGAACTTCTGCTGTTGGCATAGGACTATTCATCATTCTTTGTGGTGCTGCACTTGCTTCATCGTTATACGGAAGATAAGCCAAGTTCTTTCTATTTGCTTCATTCCAGAAGTTTTCATATCCACTGAACGCTTTTGCTGGTCCAACAAACGGAGCTTTTGGAGATAGTGCTACTTTTTCAGTAACTGTAGTCATCCAGTAGTTGTGCATTCTTTGTGCATCTTTAGCATGTCTGATCAAACTCATATATCTTGGTTGTCCATCAACTGTTATATCTTTTCCGAATACTGGAACGATAGGTATTGTTGATCCTGGCCAATCAATCGGCCCCTCTAAAACTTCCCATGCAGTGATCTTTCTCCAAACAACCTTATAAGTTTTAACTTTTCTTTCTCTTTGAATAGTGATTCCGCTAGCAGCTAGCTCATCCAATACGTCTTTAACTTCATCATGATAAACAGTTCTTCCATCTGTCAATAATAAAAGTCTTCTAGTTATAGGCTCTCTTGTAAAATACTCTGCAACTCTTACGCTGTCATCTGATAGCCACCAGTTCTTGTCTTCAAATAGATCTCCGATTGTTGCATCTGGGTATCTTTTGTCAAACTCTTTTTTACTCATCATCTCAGTAACAAAGCACCAGTTCATGTCGCTTGCATCTGCTTCTTGCGCTCTTGGATCTATTAATACACTGAATCTATCTCTGATCGATTTGATCTTAATGTCTTGCTCGAACGCATCATTGTCTGAATAGTCTGTTAATACTCGAAGCCAACCAAAACCAGATTCAACTGCTTGTTGAAACGCCATATCATATGAAGATTCTGCGTTGCATGTATATTCGATATTCTTGATCAAACCCTCGTATACTTCTGCTAAAGTATAATCTTGACCATTCATTGACTGTACTTTATTTCCTGCATCTGCTGATACTGGATGAACTTTAATTCCAGGACGATTCTGTCTTTGATCTCCTAACACTTGATCTACAAACTTTGGTAGTTGATTCAATACCAACGCTGGACGACCCTCTGTCTCTCTAAGTATTCTTTCTTTATCTGGCCATTGATTACCAGCTAGAAACACCACATCTTTCTTTGCTTCATCATAGTTATACGACCATGAGTGTTCGCCTTTCCTTGCACGATCTCTTGCTTGAGCAAGTATATCTTCAACAGTATTACCGTCTCTTTCACTTATTGGATCTTTACCCGTAAACATTTCTTTCTCCTTTTTGATTATCCCATCCAGCCTGAACTGGCACTAAGATTTAATTTTAACACTGGCGACTCTCTCTCATGACTGATTGCAAAATATCTGAACGCATCTGATCCATGCGAAGTCCAATCATGTAGTGGGTACGATTTCCATACTTGTCTCTTCTCATCAAACTCTTTTCTGTAGTTTCTGAGTGCATCAATACCTTGTTCGCATCTTTCTTTGTCAAAGTAGCAGATAGGTAGTGTATTTCTAACTGCTTCAATCCCATCATCTATACTAAGATTCGGTGCGACTACAAACTCTATACCTAGCTTTTGAGCAGTTTCTTTCCTGCTCTTGCCAGTAGTAAGCTCTCTAACTTGAATATCATGTGGAGCTGTATGTCTTCCATATACAATATTATGCTTCGATCTAAAATCATGCAGCATGTTTATATAGTGAGGCAAACCCTCTCCATTGTTTTCATAATAGTTGATAACTCTGATCTCTTTGCCATACTTCTGTACAAACCAGATAGCTGTACTGTCTCCAACTCCTAAGTCCCAAAACGTATGAACTTGTAGACTTGTTTCGATAGGCACTCTCGTGATTCTCTCTGCGGTTAAAAGTTTAGCATAATAAGCTCCCTCAACTTCTACATCATCCCATGATCCGTATCTCCATTGAGCTTTTAGTGCTTCTGGTAGTCCCTCTAAGTATTTAACATAATCTGGATCTGCTTCTTTTAGGTATGGATTATCATCTATAGTTGCAGGAACGTATAATCTAGATCTTCCAGTGTCTTCTGCAATATGAATCTGTTCTGGAGTGTGAGCATCTATAAATCTTTTTCTTACCCATGTATGACCAGCCGATCCTGGATTAGTAGTTGCAAAGATTTGTGGCTTAATGTCTTTATCGCTTGATCTACAAGAAGATATTAGTTTTATGTAGTGGTGTTCGCTTGGTATGTGAGTAAGCTCTTCAATCAGCATTCTGTGATACTCATGCCCTTGATACTTTTCAAACGCTTTCTCATCGTTTAAATGTCCAGTCTTTATGATAGCACCAGACGGAAAAACAAACTGTGCTGGATTCCCTATACACTTTGCACCAAATGGAGCAAATGAAGATTTTGCCCTTTCTATCCAGTCAGATAGATCTATTGCATTCTTTCTAATTACAAGGCATCTAAGCTTTGGATGATGAACATCATATAGCAGCCAATATATTCCAGCATCTGTTTTGCCACCACCTCTTGCTCCACCAAATAGTGTTTCGTATGCAAGTGAAGATAAAGCCTTTTCTTGTTGGCTTGTTGGCTTCCACATTACCTCAGCCACGTTTTGGTAGCTCCACGATTTTAGCTATAGCGATCTCTCCAGATAACTCTGTTTGATTCTTCACTACATAAACTCCATCCATCTTATTCAATAGATCTATAGCGCCTCTTACATCTGTAAAACTTGGATTACCAAACTTATCATATGCTTCACTCATTGCGATCTTTGTGAGCAGTTCTTTTCTTTGCTCTATACTCAGAATACTTGACTTTGTCGTTTCTGTTCTGAGTTGTTCTATCTTCGCCTTAATCTCATCGTTCTGTAATAACTTGTATGCACTATTACTGATCGTCGCTTCTTTCATGTTTGCTGCATCATAAGCTTCTCTGTACGCTCTTGAAGCGTTACCATCGATAACATACTCTAAGCAAAACTTCTCTTGCTTTATAGTTAGTTTAGCCATGATTACTTCTGCTTAACTCTCATCTTTTTATCTTGCTCTTTGTCTCTTTTAGAATCCTCTTTGATCCCCATCTTCTTATCATATCTTTTATCTTCTGCTTCTGTCATCATTGCTCTAAACGCATTTTTTGCTTTTGCCATGTTTGATTCCTTAAATTGATTTTGCTAAGTATATCAAAACTTTTGTTATTTGTATTTATTGATTGTTTTGCCGATTGGCGGAAGAGTAAGTGAGATACCTACTCTTTTGTTTTATTTATTCTCTCCAAATTTATCGATGATCTTCAATATTACTTGATACTCTCTCTCTCTTACGTTTGGCGATTCTAGCGTATAATATAAGTGGCTAAGAAACTTGCACGCTCTTGATCTATTCCCCATTGTAACTGGACCAAATGCAAAGTATAAATCTTTAGGACGTTTTTCTGCCATAAGTTCTTGTGCATACTCTCGATCTTTGATTCTCTTGTCAAGTATATTTGATAACTCTACATAGTTAATAGTTCTGCCCACTCTAACGCTGTCATATTTTTTTGCATAATAGTATGCTAATTCTCTATCTACATCCCACTTGTTGCAAAACTGTGTTCTAGTCATTTATTATTCCTTTCATCCCATATCTTAATTGCTTTAGCTTCTTTACAGTACATACAATCTTTAGTTTCGCTATACATTTCCCATAACTTATTATAGTTTTCTTGACCTTGTTTTAGCTCTTGTTGTAATGTTTTTATCTCTTCTATTGCTTCATCATACATATTAGCAAATTGATGGTCATCTGTTATTTGGCTTCTTGTTTTTGTTAGTATTCCTAATGCTTTCATTTATTCTCTTTATACTTTCTATTAATCATAAGTTGATTGTTTCTATTTTTAAATACTGCTACTAACAAAGCAAACAAACTATCAGTTTCTATATAACAAAAATAAGGGTCTAAATCTTCTGATACAAAAAGTATATATTTATATTCTTTCATTTATTCTCCTTCTTCAGTAATCCATTCGATATAAGCATCAAATTCTGCCCACATTAAATCTTTAATGTCTTCCATTACAGCATCTATTTCAAAGTCTTGGAATTCTGGCTTAAGCTTTCTATATCCTTCAGTAATTACTGAATTGTATGCTTCTGCTATTTCTTGATCCAAAGTAATAGGCTTAGGTTTATACTCCTTGTTCCCAGTCATAGTTCTGTATGTATCATAGCTACCCCTAGCATAGTATTCACTTTTAGTTTTTTCCAATTCTGTTTCAAATCTTGTATATAGCTTGTTAATTAATGCTAAACCATCAGTCATATCCCCAAATTTTTCTATTGCTTCTGCTCTTTTCATACTAATCTCCATATTTTTTTACTTAATCTTTCTACTATTGTTTTTTCAAAAATAGTACATACTCTCCCCGATTTATCTTTGTATTGATATTTATAAGTATGCATATTTCTATACGATACTTTAGCAACTGTCATTTTTCTTACAATATCTGGTGCTATTTCAATCATACAATCCTTATATGTTGGAACTATCTGATACCTATCAGTCTTGCTTTTAGCAATGCTGTTATTTGGATCTGTTACCCAAGCTGGTATAAACTGTGGTACTTTTTCAATAGTGTGTGTTTTCAAATATTCAGCTTCAAGCTCTTTCATTGTCTTTTTCATTTTGCCTCATTTATATCTTTTGGTTCAACCATTGAGTAATCATATTCAATACTTTCCATTGTTTCATCTAATGTTTCATAGCTATCAAAATCTACATCATAGTGAGCAAATAAATCACCATTTGCTATATGTTCCATAATTTCTTCTACACTATTGGCTTCTACTTCTACCGTTTGTCTTACCCAAACTCTAACTAATTCATCAACTGCAAATCTATATGTTTTCATTATTTATCCTTTTGTTACTTTCATTCTTCTTGCTTCATATCTATCGTGATATTCAGCAATAAACTTTATAGCTTCAGACTCTGTTTCAAATCCCATAGCTATAAATCCTCCTAACATCATTGAGTATATATTGTATTTCATCTTAATCTCCTTTTCACTCTATTAACAGTCTTGAAATTCTTGACTGCACCTTTATATCGTTTCAAGCTAAACTTGTACTTTTTAAGCACTAGGTAACAAGCATATAAGCTGTTTGGATTTACCCCTTGTAAAACATCTTTGTGGAATTTATATTTAATTCCTGCAATGCCTACTGTGTCTTTATCGGGGTGTTTAACTTTATAGTTCAAATTACTTTCTGTCCAGCAAATTGCTAGTACAGTTTTTCTGTATTTTGGTGGAACTCTACCGCAAATCCTTAATCATCTTTAAATCTTTCTGATTTATTTTGTAGCTGTCTATTTCTACTTGCTGTTCGCTAATAACTAATTGCTGTCTTTGGATCTCTTCCTCTTGTTCATTTATTTTCTTTTCCAAATTTGACACTAACACATATCCCATTATCCCATAGACTACAATCAGTCCGTATAGTAATTTATTCATAATCTCTCCAATAAGTTAAATAATTCATCTGTAAAGTCATATTCTTTACTGCTATATTTTCTAGCTATATCAACTAGATTGGCTAGTTTGTTATCGTATTCACATAGTAACTGCTCTATTTGCTTAGTTATCTCATTTAATGCTTTAACATCATCAAATACTTCTGTTTCAAATTGTAGATAAGCATTTTCTTGCTGTTCTTGTAAATCTAAATACCTATTCAAATCTCTTTCATATGCTTCCATTTTTTTATCCTTTTTTGTTTGTTAATTTTTTAATCTGTTGATATACTGCACCAACTGTAATTCCAAATTCTAAAGCAATCAACTTAGGGGGTATATCTTCTTTATACATTCTTTTTAATTTCAATTTTTGAAGTCTGCTAAGATTGCTGTATATTTTCCCCATTTTTCTTTTTACCTTTATTTCTTTTTTCCCAATCAGCAATTAAGAAAGCTTCCAAATCTGTCATAGGTCTTGAAACTATTACATCATCTTTTTCTTTATCGAATTTCCCTCTTGGATCTCTATCCCTATTGCTCTTGTCAATTTTAGCCATTTGACTTAATTCCTCTGTATAGGATATTTTTTCCATTACCTATAAAATCTTGGATCAATTCTTGTGTGTTCCAATCTCTTCTTCCTAAAAATGGGCTAATTAGTACCAATTTCTTTTCGTGCCAATAAATTCTGCCACCACCTAATCCATCTACGATACTAGAAAGTAGAATATCTTTGTCTATGTTAATTGTGTTCATCATTTGTAAATCCTTGTAATTTAATTAATTGTTCCTGTTAGTAAAACAGTATCGCTTCTATGTCTTCTTCTATTATTTGAGAAGCTTCATTTTCTGAAATAAATTCTAATTTTTTTAATTGTTCAATACCCTTTGGTGTAAGGTCATCGCACCAAACTTCCCTATCATCATTACTGTACTTTTCATATGTAGTAAAGAATTCAGGGTCATACATAGCCAATATTTCATCTTTAGCACCACTATTTGTGCTAATGTAAGCAATTTTACTTATATACATCTTAATACTCCTATATTTTCTTCTATGTTAAACTTATGGCATCCTATTTTTATAAAATCGGATGTTTTTTCAATTACAGTAAATTGCCCAACTTTTAAGCCTTTACAGTCTGCACTGCTTTCTATACATTTCAGTAATAGCTTAGCTTCTTCAAAAGTTACAGAAGCTCCCCTATTTGTTTCAATTCTACCGTTTGATATTCTGATGTAATCAGACTTATCTGACTGAAATCCCCATTGCAGATTTTGCTTAATATACTTAATTTGTGTGTTTGTCATATTTACAGTAAGCTGTTCAATAGCTTTGCCATATTGCAATCCATCTCTCCAAAGTTGGATAAAGTCATCTTGAATTGCATCCATATTCAGTTGTTTTATTTCAGCTTTTTCAACTTTAGCTTTTTCTTTTGCTTTTTCTACCATTTCTGAAATATCTGGCAATTCGTAATCTAAATCCCTACTGAAGTATTCAAATATCTCTTTTAACTCGTTATAGTGTCCAAATATCTCTTCCGTATAATCAGCAGTTCTAGCCCTTGACTGTGAGCCAATAAGTCTATTAATTGTAGAAATTCTAATTCTTTTTTCTTCATCACATAGAAGAATAATATCCATTTCTGATAATCCGTAATAATCGTGTATTTGGCTCTCAAATGAAAGTCTTTTGCCGTATCTGAAAGCATCCCATAGATAAGCCTGATGTTTTCTAGTTGTATTAGAATATCTTGCCCTTGTTATCAATAAAGTGCCATTATTATCAACTACCCCAATTACGGTAGCATAGCTATAAAATCTATTCCAATCCGCTGATGCTCTACCGCCCTTATAACCATATGTTTTCATATCTCCATTTGCCCAATTATGTGCCATTTCCCTAGCTGTCGTAAACACTTTTTTCATCTTTTTCTCCTTAATTAATAAATTCCAAATTATTTCTAATTTGCTCCAATTGTTTTTAGAACACCCAATTAATATCACATTCAGGAATTACCTCAATAAACCTCGACCTACAAGCATCATTTTTTATTCCTCTTTGAATTATGTACTTTGTACCATTCAATGGATACACTCTTGGCAATAGTGCGAAAGGATATTCCATC
>ERZ1034363.773-NODE-773-length-20298-cov-2.201869_pt1 | contig 20298 bp, 21 predicted proteins | sample MGYA00520616_ERZ1034363 | MGnify/ENA primary metagenome ERZ1034363 (study PRJEB33736, sample SAMEA104284506) | Azolla filiculoides | biome: Urban; feature: Water surface; material: Ditch water | place: Netherlands | collected 2015-10-28 | depth 0-0.1 m ... | reverse complement strand
CGCAACCCGTGCGGGGTGATGCCATTCAGCGGCTCAAGGCCGAGCGCGCCGTTAGCTTTGCTACGTCCGAATTGGCCGGTCGTGAGTTCCTCTTGCAGCAGATTCTGGACACGTCCAGCGTGGCCATATTCCGGGTCAACATGATGGGGCGCATTACCCATGTCAACCGGCGCATGGTGGACATGTTCGGCTGGACCCAGACCGAACTGGTAGGCCGTGAATATGTCGATCTGGTCGATCCGCTGGAGCGCGCCGTCAGCCGCAAACTCACACTTCAGTTGCTGGGCGGTCATGTGGCCTCTACCGATGTGGAGCGCCTGTACCGCAAGGCCGATGGAAGCGATTTCTGGGGGCACCTCTCGGGACGGCGTTTTGTCGATGTGAATGGACAGAGTCTGGGCCTGGTGGGCGTTCTGGCCGATATCACCGAACGCAAGCGCTCCGACCAGCGCCAACAGCACCACAACCGCATTCTGAAAATGCTGGCAGAGAAATCACCCCTGGCGACTGTGCTGGATGCCATGGTGCGCGATGTGGAAGCGCTGGACCCCAGTCGTTTGTGCAGCGTGCTGCTGCTGGACGCTGATGGCCTTCACTTGCGCCATGGTGCCGCACCCAGCCTGCCTCTGTTTTACACACAGGCTATTGACGGTGCTGCCATCGGCATGGGTGTAGGTTCTTGCGGAACCGCAGCGTTTACCGGTCAGCGTGCCATTGTGGAAGACATTGCCACCCACCCATGGTGGACCCCGTTTGCCGAACTGGCGCGCCAGGCCCATCTGGGTGCGTGCTGGTCACAACCCATTCTTTCAGCCGACGGCAAGGTGCTGGGAACATTTGCCATCTACCACCGGCAAGCCTGCCAACCTGCGCAGTGGGAACTGAGTCTGATCGAGGACGAAGCGCGACTGGCCGCACTGGCGATTGAAATGTCGCGGGCGGATGGGCGCCTGCAACTGGCAGCCAGCGTCTTCAGCCATGCCCGCGAGGGCATCTTCATCACCGATGCTGGCAGCACCATTGTGGAAGTCAATGACACCTTCTGCCAGATCACTGGCTACAGCCGTGACGAAGCGGTGGGTCAGAATCCACGCGCCTTGCTGCGTTCGGGTCGCCAATCAGACGCGTTTTATGCGGCCCGCCGCCGCGTCATTGCCGAACACGGGTATTGGAGCGGTGAAGTCTGGAACCGCCGCAAAAGCGGCGAGGATTTTGCAGAAATGCTCACCATCAGCGCCGTGCGGGATGCCGCCGGTGCGGTGCAGAACTATGTAGCCCTGTTCACCGACATCACACCGATGAAGGAGCATCAGCAGCAGCTGGAGCATATTGCCCATTACGACATGCTGACCGGTTTGCCCAACCGCCTGCTGTTTGCCGACCGTCTGGCCCAGGCCATGCGTATGAGCGAGCGACGCATGCGCTCCTTGAGCGTGATCTATCTGGACCTGGATGGATTCAAGGCTGTCAACGACACCTACGGTCACAACATCGGTGACATGCTGCTGGTGGTACTGGCCCAGCGCATGCGCCTGGCACTGCGTGAGGGCGATTCACTGGCCCGCTTTGGCGGTGACGAGTTCGTGGCGGTGCTGGTGGACCTGGAGCAACCCCTGGACTGTGTGCCCGTGCTGAAAAGGCTGTTGCTGGCTGCCGCCGAACCGGTGGAAGTGGAATACAACGGCCAAACCATCGCCCTGCGCGTATCAGCCAGCATTGGCGCCACCATTTACCCCAAAGATGGCGCGGATGCGGATTTGCTGATGCGCCATGCCGACCAGGCCATGTACCTGGCCAAGCAGGCGGGAAAGAACCGCTACCACCTGTTTGATGTGGCCCAGGATGCGGCTGTCAAAGTCCACCGCGAAAGCCTGGATCAGATTCGCCAGGCGCTGGCCAACCACGAGTTTGTTCTGTATTACCAACCCAAGGTGGACATGCGCGAACGCCTGGTGATGGGCGCAGAGGCCCTGATCCGCTGGCAACACCCCACGCGGGGTCTTTTGTCACCCGCCGAATTTCTGCCCGGCATTGAGAACCACGAACTCATCATAGAAGTGGGCGAGTGGGTACTCAACACCGCGCTGACCCAGACAGGCATGTGGAACAGCCTGGGCTTGCGGCTTCCGGTCAGCGTCAATGTCAGCGCCCTGCAATTGCAGCAGCACAGCTTTGCGGACCGCCTGAACAACATTCTGGCGCGGCATCCCCAGGTTGCCCATGCGCAACTGGAGCTGGAGATTCTGGAGAGCAGCGCCATGGAAGACATCGCCGCCGTCGTGAAGGTGTTGCACGCCTGCCGCGCACAGAACGTGCAATTTGCGCTGGACGACTTCGGCACGGGGTATTCGTCGCTGACCTACCTCAAGCATTTGCCGGTGGAAACGCTCAAGATAGACCAGAGCTTTGTGCGCGACATGGTGAGCGACCCGGAAGACATGGCCATCGTCAACGGCGTCATCGGCTTGGCCAAGGCCTTTGGTCGCAAGGTAATTGCCGAAGGCGTGGAAACGGCGGAGCAGAGCGAGCTGCTGCTGTCCCTGGGCTGCCACTGCATGCAAGGCTACGGTATTGCACGCCCGATGCCGGCCCATGCCTTCCCGGACTGGATCAAGCAGTGGCAGAACCAAACTGAAATCGTCAACGTGAACTTCCACGTGTGACAAATTACCGACTTTTGACAAATATCTTGCGCAGGACTGGACGCCATCCAAAGTGCACGGCAATAATCGGCACCATGCAAATCCTGCGCAATGCCCAACTGATCGCCCGCTTCGTGCTGGTGTGGTTCGCGTTGTCCATTGGCGTGGCGATAGCCTCACCCATGGTGAGCCCGCAAGGCCTGCAACTGGTGTGCTCGGGCTCGGGCAGCATGAAAGTCATCAGCAGTGACGCGAACGGCAAGACCACGCCGGTCAGCAGCCACACGCTGGATTGCCCGCTGTGCGCCAGCATCAGCGCACCGCCGCCTCTTGACATCATTGCTTTCACTGCCGCAACTCCGCGAGCCTATGCGGTTCCGGTGCAAGACACGGGCGGCTTCACGCCCGTACTGGTCACGCCGCCTCCGGCGCGCGGCCCGCCCTCCCTCGTCTGACACCGTACATCTGCTGACGGCCTGGTGTCGTTGGCCGTGACACGGTGATTCCAGCCAGCATGGCTGAGCCGGCACGCCGGCACCTGCACAACCTGCCTCTTTCGCGCTTGATCCTTGCCGTCCAGCGCTGCCCTCTTTTTTTTTGCGAGATCACCATGACCACTCTTAGACTTTTCAAGCGCACTTTCCTTCTCAACGCTGCGAGCGCCCTGGCACTAGCCGCACTTTCGCACGGCGCCTGGGCGCAAGCCGTCCAGGTACAAAACCCCTGGGCCCGTGCCACCGTACAAGCGCAAAAAAGTGCCGGTGTCTTCATGACCCTGGCATCCCCTGCCGACGCGCGCCTGGTGGGTGCTTCATCACCGGTGGCGGCCTTCGGTGAAGTGCATGAGATGCGCATGGAGAACGACGTGATGAAGATGCACGCACTCAAGGGTGGCCTGGAACTGCCCGCCGGAAAGACCGTGGAACTCAAGCCGGGCAGTTACCACGTCATGCTGATGGACTTGAAGACTTCGCTGGTCAAGGACACCACCATCCCGCTGACCCTGGTCTTCGTCGATGCCAAAGGCGTAGAAAGCAAGACCGAGTTGACCGTCCCGGTCAAAGCCATGGCGCACATGGGGGCCATGGCCCCCATGAAATAAAAACACGCAGGGAGCGTAAACATGAAAACCTGGATCATTGCCGGCCTTTTGGGACTGACTCAACTGCTGCTCGCGGCGCCGGCCCTGGCACACGGTGACGCCGAACACCAGATCACCCAGGTGCTCAAGGCCCAGTTCGAAAAGCCCGAAGCCCCCCTGCGGGTGGAGCCCATCAATGTGGAAGGGGACTTTGCCGTGGCGGGCTGGAGCCAAGGCGGGCGCGGTGGGCGGGCATTTTTGCAGAAGGACAGGAACCAATGGTTTATTTCCATTTGCGGCGGCTCCGGGCTGACCCAGGCGGATGTGTTGCAGACCATTGGCATGAGCACCGCTGCAGCCACCAAACTGGCCCGCGCCGTGGTGGCCTCCGAAGGCAAACTGGGGGCTGACAAGCGCAAATTATTTGATGGCTTTCAGGGCATGCTGAAGGTGGACCCGGCTGAGGGCCACGGCAACCATGCACAGCACGGCCAACACGCCGCGCCGGCCAAAAAATAAGCGTCACCGGGCCTGATGGACATGACACGCGCGCTCGCCACTGAAAAACTACGCCGCCCTCTGGCCGTGTGGTGGACGGTGCTGGTGGCCGTGTTGTTTAGCATCGCGCCAACGCTGAGCCATGCGTTGGCGTTTGCAGCGGGCGACACCATTCGCCTGGAAATTTGTACCGCGCAAGGCGCCAGAACACTGGCACCAGATACCTCGCATACGGCGGATTCCTCAACCGGGCAGGAACCCACAAACTCAATCGCGCATTGCCCGTTTTGCCTGCACCAAGCGGACCGCCTTGCTCCTCCGCCCAGCCCATTGCCTTACCTCTTAACGGCTCAGGGCGGACAGCAGGAGATTGCGGACTGGCAGGTATTTTTATACCTCGACAACACCCCCTTGTGGGCGCCGCCACGCGGCCCTCCAACTGATATTTGAGTTGATCGCGTCGAAGTCACAGCCGTGATTTCCGGGTGCTCCGCGACGTGCGGACACCGTCAATATTAAATTTCGAGTAGAGGATATATCCCATGCAACACATGACTGCATCCGGGTCTTGCGACCCATCGCGCAACCCATTTCGCACCACCCACCTGGTCATGAACCGCCCGGCTTCATCAGGCAACGCCGAAGAAGTCAGGCGCCTCAAAACCGAACTGGCGCGCGTCAAGCGCGAACTGAAGGACCTGAAACTTGCGACGCAACAGTTAGTCCGTTCCTTCATTTAGCTTTTTCAACCCTTTCGCCCGAAGCGACGCACAGTCCCTTCGGGCGCACCGCCCGCACTGCGGGTAACCAACATTAATGCCAAGTCCCATGAACCACCTTAAACCCTATCCCACACTGGTCGCCTTGGCCGTACTGTCCCTGATCTCAGCCGCTCCTGCGCAAGCGCAACCAGCCTCTGAGGAGGCGAAAACAGCCGAACTCAAAACGGTGGTCGTGTCCGCCAGCCGCAGCCAGGCCCAGGTGGAAGCCATGCCGCTGAACACCACCATCGTCTCGCAGGAAGACATCCAGAAGTCTTCTGCACAAACCCTGGACCAGTTGCTGCGCGATGTGCCGGGCCTGAACTTCACCGGCGTACCGGCGGCACAGTCAGACCCCACCGGTCACTCGACCAAGATGCGCGGCATGGGCAATGCCAAGGTGCTGGTGCTGCTGGACGGCGTGCCGATTCACGACCCGTTCTACCTGACAACACAATGGTTCAAGGTGCCGCTGTCCGGCATCGAACGCGTGGAAGTGGTGCGCGGCGGCAACTCCAGCCTGTGGGGCAATATGGCGGTGGCGGGGGTCATCAACATCGTGTCCAAACGCCCGACCGACAACTCCGGTGAAGCGTCCCTGAGCGCCGGCTCCAACGGCTCCGTGTCGGCGGCCATCAGCAAAAACTTCGTGCTGTCGGACACGCTGAGCGTGAACCTGTCCATCGACAAGCTCAACTCACGCGGCTACGACACCGTGCTGCCCGAGCAGAAGTGGCGCTACCCGGCGCGCCAACCGGTGAACACGCAGAACACCAACATCCAGATCAGCACCTACTTCAAGCCCTCGGCCGACCTGAGCGGCTATGTGCGCATAGGCCAGCACGTTCAGGACCAGGACATCAGCTACGTCAACGGCAAGAACCTGCAGACCGATCCGGACATCTCGGCCAGCTTCACCAAGACGCTGGACGACAAATCTGCAGTGACCGCCACCGCCTGGGCGCAGTACCTGGAGTTTGAGAAGTACAACGGCGCCACCTGCTACTGGCAAAACACAGGCACCACCAAATGCCCGTCCAGCAGCAACGTCACACCGGCGCAGGTGAACAGCAATATCCCGCAGTACTACACGCAATACGGCTCACAGCGCTACCGGGAACAAGGCGCCTCCGGCATTTACGCCCGGTCCATGCGCGGCCTGTTCAACAGCCTGCAGCTCGGTGTGGACTACCGCCATCTGTCTGCCACCGACCTGGAGTACTTCTATGCGGCACCCACCACCTTGGGCAAGTTGCAGAACCTCAGCAGCAGCACCTTCGGCCAGGCCGAGCAAACCTTTACCGGCGTGTTCGCCCAGACCAAGTTGGTGCCCACCGACGCGCTGGATGTCACCTTGAGCGCGCGCTTTGACAGCTGGGACAACACCAACCGGGTCAACACCCGCACCATGGCGGTGGCAGGCGTCTTGTCCGGCACCCCATTGGGTGGCGCGCAGCCCTCGTCCAACAGCAGTGCCTTCAATCCCAGCATCGCTGCCCGCTACGCCGTCACCGACGAACTGGCGATGCGTGGCGCTGCCTACAAGTCATTCCGGGCACCCGGCTTTAACAACACCACGCGCACCTTTGGTTCACCCAACCCGACCATTGCCAACCCCGACCTGACGCCGGAAAACCTGTTCGGGCGCGAGATCGGACTGGACTTCAACCGCGGTGGACTGTCACTGAGTGCAACGTATTTCCAGTACGACATCCAGAACATGATTGCGTCCTACAAGGTATCGGACTACGCAAGCGCACCTGCGCTGGTGCGGCTCATTTGTGGCGTGAACCTGATGAACTGCGGCGGCACGCCGGCCGCAGGCGCGACTCCGCTCAAGCAGGGCACAGCAAACTTTTACAGCAATGACCAGGATGGTCAGTCCTACGGGCTGGAGCTGCAGGCCAGTTGGAAGCTCAACCGGCAGTGGGCGCTGGACGGCACCTACACCCGTACCACCAGCATGCTGACGCGCAAAGGTTTTGTCGGTGGCGAACCCGTGGGTGTGCAGACCACCGGCGTGCCACAGGACGTTGCCAGCCTGGGCGCCACCTGGAAGCCCGGTGCCGCGTGGCAGACCCACCTGCAGGCGCGCTATATCGGCAGCATGAACATCGACACCACCAGCACGGCCGGGGTGGAATACAAGCAGGCAGACATCACCGTCTGGGATGCCAGCATGCTTTACAAGTTCAGCAAGTCTGTCGACCTGAGTGCCAGCGTGGTGAATCTGCTGGACACGCAATATTCCGAGAACGCCTACAGTTACAACCAACCCTGGAGCAGAACCCTCTCCATGCCGCGCACTGTCACACTTGGCCTGAAGATGCGTTTCTAATAGACCATGAACATCAACAAACTGCCCTCCCCCCTGCAAGGCCTGCTGCTGGCCGGTGCCGCGTTGCTCTTCTGCGCCACTGCCTGGTCGCAAACGGCCACACCGGTGGCGGCAGCCGCCCCCAGCCATGCTGCGCATGCCCCGCGTGCGCAGCTGGCAACCGGTGCGGCCTTTGCACCGGACGGTAGTTTGTGGATGGTGGGCTTGGACGCCCAGCAACAACTCAGCACCTGGCGCAGCACCGACCTGGCCACCTGGTCCGAGCCGCACAAGCTGGAGACCCGTGGCGACGCGATTTCTGCCGATGGCGAGAACCGGCCCAAGATCGCCTTCGGCCCCCAAGGCCAGGTGGTGATCGCCTACACACGCCCGCTGGACAAGCCCTATACCGGCTGGATCCGCATGCTGCGCAGCAGCGATGGCGGCGCCAACTTCTCCGCACCGTTTACCGTGCACCACGATACGCAGGAAATTACCCACCGCTTTGAATCCGTGGCCTTTGACGCAACAGGCGCCCTGCATGCGGTATGGATAGACAAGCGCGACCTCAAGGCCAGCGGCAAGGGCTATGTGGGTGCGGCGATTTACCAGACCGTCTCCACCGACGGCGGCAAGACCTTCGGACCCGACACCAAAGTGGCCGACCACTCTTGCGAGTGCTGCCGCATTGCGCTGGCCCAGGGGCCGGACGGAAAGCTGCGCGCCCTGTGGCGCCATGTGTTTGGCGCCAGCACACGCGACCACGCCTTTGCCAATCTGTCCGACAGCGCGCCCAACACCTTCAAGCGCGCCACCTTTGACGAATGGAATATCCAGGCCTGCCCGCACCATGGCCCCGGGCTGGCACGTGCCGACTCCGCCACCAACCCGGGCTACCACGCGGTCTGGTTTGGCATCCGCAAGGAAAAAGGCGCGGATGTCGCCGCCGTGCGCTATGCCCGCTTGGGCGCAGACGGGCAACCGATTGCCAGCACCGTGCGGGCCCTGCCCGATGCCCAGGCCGAGCACGCCGACGTAGCCGCCACAGGCGACAAGTTGGCGATTGTCTGGCGCAGCTTCCAGGGCAAGGAAACCTCGCTGAAGGCCTGGCTCTCCAAAGATGGCGGCAAGACCTTTGAGACCCGCGTGCTGGCCACCGCCCGCGGCAACAACGACCAACCGCACCTGGTCAGCAACGATGCGCGCATGGTGGTTATCTGGCGCACCACTGAACAGACTCAGATCCATGAACTCAGTTTTTAAAACCCTGCTGACGCTGCTGCTGGCACTGGCCGGCAACAGCTGGGGCCAAGCCAGCACGCCGGGCGCTCCCGCCAAAGCCGCCGCAGCATCCGTGAACAGCGTGGTGGACTTCGACGAAACCACCTGGGCCACGCTGCTGCAATCCGGCCCCCGGCCCGCCGCCTATCTGTTCACCACCTCGTATTGCAGCACCTGCCCGGATGCGTTTGCCAAGGTGCAGGCCGGTGCCGCGCGCAAGGGGCAGGCCGTGCCCCTGTCGGTGGTGATGATGGATGTGGGCGGCACCCAGGCCCTGCGCCACATGGTGCACTTCCAGGGTCTGACCAGGATGTACGCCTTCGACGGTTATGAAGCCGCCATACGCCAAAGCGTGGACCCGCAATGGCCCAACGTCACGCCCTATGTGGTGCTCATCGACAAGAAAGGCCGGCTGCAAAAATTCATAGGGCCGCCCACGCCCAAAGCCTTGCGCGCCTGGCTGGGTTGATGGCACATGGCCCACAGCACCATGTTCACCACACAACTGCGTCGCCCCCGGGCGGTGTGGTGGGCCGTGCTGGTGGCGGTGCTGTTTGCCATTGCACCCACGCTTTCGCGTGCCCTCAACTTCGCCAACCCGCATTCCGGCCACAACTTTGAAATCTGCAGCGCGCAGAAATTAACCACTGCCGCGCCGGATGCCGTCCCGTCAGCCACGGGTTCCCCGACCGGGCAGGAATCCGCCACCACGCTGCAACATTGCCCGTTTTGCCTGCATTCAGCAGACCGTCTTGCCCCTCCACCCAGCCTCTGGCCTTACCCCCTGGTGGTTGCGGGTGGCCCCCAGGAAATGCCGGCCTGGCAGGCAGTTTTCTTCCGAAAAATTCACACGCTCTGGCTAGAGCCGCGCGGACCTCCCACGCGTGGATAGCTGCCCCGCGCAGCCAGCTTGTCACTTCGCATTTACAGGCACCCGCACGCCGGGTGTCCTGGTATCCATTCGTTTTCCAAAAGGTCTACTCCATGAACAAGAGTCGCATTGCTTTGGCCGTTGCCATGGCATTTCCCCTCGCCCTGCCCGCTATTTCTTTGGCCCAGTCCACCACGGCGGCAGAAGACTTCGTCTAAGCGCAAGCGGACATGCGCATACGCATTCAACCGGATCAACTGGCGGGTCTCTCGCTGGTTGCACTGCTGCACGCTGCTGCTTTCTGGACCTTGTGGCAGCAGGGCTTGCTGCCGTCTGCCGAGCAGGCCAAGACCCTGTTTGTGCATTTCATGGAGCCACCCCCGCCAGTCAAAAAGCTGGAGTTGCCCAAGCCTTTGCCGCAGCCGGCCAAACCGCGTGCGATAGAACGGCCGCCGCCCCAGCAACTGGTCGCGCAGGCGCCGGTGCTGACACCGACGGAGCCTGTGGCACCGGCCCCACGACCTCAGCCCGTGGTGGCTGAGGTAGCAAAGGCGGCCCCGATAGCGGCAGCTGCAGCAGCTCCGGCAGTGCCCGTACCCCAAGGTCCGGTGGCGCTGAACGCAGAGCTGTCGGTGGCCTGCCCCGAGCGCGAGCCACCGGTTTACCCCGCGCAATCACGTCGCCGGGGCGAAGCCGGTCAGGTGCTGCTCAAGGTCGAGCTGGATGAGCAGGGCCGTGTGGCCGAGGCCCGCATCCAGACCAGTAGCGGCGTGCCCCGCCTGGACGAGGCCGCCTTGATGGCGGTGCGCAGTTGGCACTGCACACCGGCCATGCGCGGGGGCCGGGCGGTGCGCGCAGTGGCACTGCAACCCTTCAATTTTGTCATTCAAGGAAATTAAATCGTATGGAAAACACCACCATGGAAGGCCTGGGCTTTGCCCACTTTCTCACCCATACCGACAGCGTCGGGCGCCTGGTACTGGGCATTCTGTTGCTGCTGTCAGTGGCCAGTTGGTATCTGATATTTACCCGCGCGCTCGGCAATGTGCTGGCACGCAAACGCTCGGATGCTTTCCTGCAGCGCTTCTGGAACGCGCAGTCCCTGCAGGAGGTACAGCAGATGCTGAAGCAGGACGTGCCGGACAGCCCGGCAACCCATCTGGTGCGCAAATCGCTGGAGGCGCTGGGCAATAGCAACCAGGCCGGTCTAGCCGTGGCCGGTGGCCTGGGTGAGTACCTGACACGCACCCTGAGCAACGCCGTGGACCAGGAAGCCGCAGACTGCGAATACGGACTGACGATTCTGGCCACCGCCGGTTCGGCAGCCCCTTATGTCGGCCTGTTTGGCACGGTGTGGGGCATCTACCATGCGCTGGTGCAAATCGGCATGAGCGGCCAGGGTACGCTGGACAAGGTGGCCGGCCCGGTGGGTGAGGCGCTGATCATGACGGCGCTGGGCCTGGCCGTCGCCATTCCGGCCGTGCTGGCCTACAACGCCTTCAACCGGCGCAACCGGATGTGGATGGCCAAGCTGGAATCGTTTTCACACGACCTGTACGTGCTCCTCACGGTAAAGGCGGGGGATGCAGGGCCGTCCAGCTGCGTGCAGCGCGGAGGCTAAGCCATGGCGACCAACAACTTCAAGCGCTACCGCGCCAAGATGCCCATTGCCGACATGAATATCGTGCCGCTGGTGGACGTGATGCTGGTGCTGCTGGTGATCTTCATCGTGACCGCGCCGCTGCTGACACACGCCGTCAAGATTGATTTGCCCAAGGCCTCCTCCGCGGTCAACATCACCAAGCCGGAGCACATCGAATTCGGCATCCGCGAAAGCGGTGCGCTGTTCTTCAATGGCGAAGTGGTGACGCTTGACGCACTGCCCGCACGCTTTGCCGCAGCAGCAGCCCAGCAGCCCCAACCCGAGGTGCATATCCGCGCCGACCGCCATGCCTATTACGAAACCATTGCCCAGGTCATGGCGGTAGCCGCCAGGACCGGCCTGGTGCGCTTCGGCTTTGTGTCCGAGCCCGACTACGCGGCCAGGCCCTGAACCTGTAAACCGATGGCAAAAAAGCTCCACATCCATCCATCAGATCCGGCGCAGTTGCCGGTCTGCAAGCCCGGTTTCCCACTAACTTTCCATTTCTTAAACACCATGAAATACCATTTAAAACCCCTTTGCAGCGCCCTCCTCCTGGCGCTACCCGCGCTGGCAATGGCGCAATCCACCAACCCCGATTCCGCACTCAAGCCGGTCACCGTGACGGGAGCCGCCATGCGCGACGATCTGAGTCCGACTAGTGCCAAGAACCCCTACCGCACACCCGAGAGCAGCAACAACCACATTCAGGTGATCGGCAGGGAAGAGATCGAACAGCTGCATCCGGCCGATGTATTCGAACTGCTGAACATGGCAGGGGGCGTGGTCGCCACGCCCCGAAGTTCCCGCATGGGCTTTAGCGGTCTGAGCATTCGCGGCGACAGCAACTTTCGCTGGATCATTGATGGCATTTATCTGGATGCGGGCACCGCCGCGCGCATCATGGGCGCAATCCCCGTTGCGGCCATTGAAGAAGTGCAAGTGGTGCGCGGAAGCAGTGCCCTCACCTTCGGGCCGATGACAAACACCGAAAACCCTGCAGGCGGCGCCGCCGTTGACGGCTTTGTGGTGGTGCGCACGCGCAAGCCACAGAAGAGTGAAGCCCAGGTTCGGCTGGCCGTGGAGTCAAACGAAGGCCAGCAGCAAAGCCTGTGGTTGGGCAAGATCAGTGAAGACGAAAACAAAGGCTATCTAGCTGCCTTGCTGACAAACGCGTCCAACGACAGCCCCACAGAAACCCTGGACAACGGCAAGGACTACAACGTGGACCGGTCCTCGAAAAAGGGCATGTTCAAAGGTGGCATCGAAGCTGCCGGCTGGAACCTCGACCTCATGGCGTATCAGGACGAAGGCTCGTACCAGATTCCAAACACCAATAGCCATGTGACCAGCCCCGGAAACCTGGGCTGGTTTGTCGACAAGGCCAGGACCAATATCTTGTCCCTCAGCGGCAGTCGAACCTGGGACTCCCGCAACACCACGCTCTGGAGCATCTCCACCGTCAAGGCGGAGCAAACCGTCAACTCCAGAGGTGGAACAGACACATCCGCCCTCAAGGCCAACACACCCAATGTGGTCAATGCGGAGCACATCAATGTGCGTCACAACCTGTTCCTGGACAACGCCAAGATCATGTTCGGTGCCGACTACCGCCATTGGGATGTGCCCAACGGGCAAAACCCTGCCTATTACCCGGGGATAGAGCGCGAAGAAATCACCAGAGGCTGGTTTCTTCAGGGCGAACACAGCATGCTGGATGGGCGCCTGAATCTGGATGCCAGCATCCGCGAAGACAACGTGTATGTGCTGCATGGCCTGAACTTCATGTTTACTGGCGTAGGGGTCGGCACCGGTGGCGTCCCCAACACCAAGGTCGACAACGTCCAGTTGTCAGCTGCCCGGTTTACATCGCTGGGATCGCGCTACAGCCTGGACAAGCAGTGGGCACTGACCGCCCGTTATGGCCTTGCAAGCCAACCCCTGCTGCCGGGAATCAAAGCTGCTCCGGGCGTCAACTTGCAGCCCGATACGCAGACCAAATGGGAACTCGGCGTGGAAAGCAATCTGCACCGTGCGTTGAATGCCAGCCTGAACTATTTCAGTCGCCTTTCCAGCAACGAAAAGCAAATTACAGCCTACAGCAAGACCACGGGCCCTTGCGTCACGAGCGCGGCAACTACTGTTTTAACCGTGCCCTGCTACGCGCAAAGCGACACCACCCGCTCTGGCGTTGAACTCGCACTGTCCGGCGAACTCCAAACCCACAGTCGCTACCGTTTTAGCTGGACCCATTTCACAGAGCTGTCCGGCATCGTCAGTGGTGCGGATCTGGAGGGCCAAACCCCCAGCGATGTAGCCGAACTCAGTGCCAGCCACGGCATTGATCGCTTTACGATGTCAGGCGCACTCAAATATGTAGCCAGCTACAACGGCGGCGCCAATGGAACCGTAGGCGCATTGCCTTACTCCGGCTACACCAAGCTCGACCTGGGTCTGGGTTATGACTGGAAGCTCAACAGCACGCCCGTGCGCACCACCGTGTATGGCCGCAACCTGACGGACAAAAAGTTCGAAACAGCCGCCGGCATTCAGGACGTCGGCCGTGTCATCGGCATCGAAATGCTGGCCAGCTTTTAATCCGGAGCACACCGTATGAAGAACACCAAACGCCCCTGGACTGCCAGGCGCATACATAGGTGGGTGGCCGTCATCCTGGCGATTCCCTTCATCCTGATGGCCGTGAGTGGCGTGTTGATCGCCATGCGCAGCGTAGCCAACGTCCCGGTGCCCATGAAATGGCTGGGGTCCGAGAGCGTGCCGGAGCGGCTACCCATCATGGCCTACCTGGAGGGGACGGAAGGCACCACCTGGGTTGGCAATGCCAATGGCCTGAGTGCGGTCAAGGCCGGAGTGGCCCAGGCCGTGCCGAATTTCAATGGACAAGAGATTGTGGGTCTCGCAGCCCTCACCGGTAAGGCCAGCCCGGTCGTGGCAACCCGGATGGCGGTGTGGACCGAAGTGGACGGTGCCTGGCAGGCCGTGAAGCGGGGCCGGGTGCGCCAGCTCTCCCAACTCGCCGACGGCCGGGTGCTGGTGATTGCCGGTGGCCGCGGTGAGATGGCGGATGGCAAGCCCATGGTGAGCCGTGACGGCGCCAGCTGGGTGCCCTATATGCCCGCCCTGCAGGCCAACCTGCAATTGCCCAAGCTGGATGCTCCATCCGTGGCGCTGCACCAGTTCATGCGCGAGTTGCACTCGGGTGCGTTCTTCTTCGGCAAGGGGCCGGGTGAAATGGTCTGGAGCAACCTGATGGGCTGGATTCTGGTCTTGCTGTCGCTGACAGGCTTGTGGATGTGGTTCAAACGCGAACGACAAAAAGCCGCAGAGCGTGCCGCCGCTGCAGCGATACCTTTTCAAGGGCCAGGCACACGCAGCGCACAACAGAAGGTGCCTGCATGATCGCCCCGCTGTTGATCGGTCTGGGGCTGGCATGCCTGGTGGGCGCCATGGCCCTGACGCTTGCAGGCTTACGCCATCTACTGGTTCGCCCACACAAGACGGCGATCAAACCCTTGCGGCCGATAACGGCGCCAGCAGTTGCCACGCTCCACATGGAAGGAACCGGGCCTCTGCCCCTGGAAAGCGGCGTACTTTTGAACACGCTGTGGGAGCATTTGCCCAACGCCGAATGCCAGGCCGGCGAATGCGGCGGCTGCAAGGTCAGGCTGCTGGAAGGCCGGGTGCGCTGGATTCGCGACCCGGTTGTAGAGCTCAACCGGCAAACCCATTTTCTGGCCTGCAGTTGCGAGGCCGTGGGTTCGATACGCTGCGCCGCTGCATGAAAGCCGCTGGCTGCACCCACACACATCCCCCCTTTGAAAACCAATCACATGAAAATCACTACATTCCTCTCGCACTCCCTGCGCGTCTTTTTTCTGCTGCTCGGACTGGCTGCATCCGCCGCGCACGCCGCAACCATCGAAGTGACCGATGCCATCGGACGGAAAGTCAAAGTGACCAGCCCGGTGCAGCGCGTGGCGCTCAACTTCAACTTTGAAGAATTCACCGCCATTGCCGGCAAGGAGGGCTGGAGCCGCGTGGTGGGCATTTCGCGCGCACCCTGGGAGGGCTGGCGCCCGGCCATTTTTTCGCGCTACGCGGCCGTCATCCCCAACCTGCAGGCCATGCCCGACATAGGCCATTCGGACGACGGCACCTTCAGCGCCGAAAAGGTGATTGCCCTCAAGCCCGATGTGCTGTTCGTGGCCGAGTGGACCTACAAGGCGCTGCAGACCGCGCGCGAGCAGATTGAGGCCGCTGGCATTCCAATCGTGGTGATCGACTACAACGCGCAACTGCTGGAGCGCCATCTGTCTTCCACCCGCGCCATGGGCAAGGTGATGGGCACCGAGGCGCGCGCTGAAGAGTTGGCCACCCTGTACGAGCGCGAGTACAAAAATGTGATGGCACGCATTGCCAAGGCCGGCGCCAGCCCCAAGAAGGTTTACATTGAGCTCGGACAAGCCGGCCCGGAAACCGTGGGCAACAGCTACAGCGGCACCATGTGGGGCAAGATGCTCAACCTGCTGGGCGCCGTGAACCTGGCCGATGGCAAACTGCCCGGCCCCTGGGGCCCCCTGAATGCCGAGGCCGTACTGGCCGCCGACCCAGACCTGATCTTCATGGCTGGATCTTCCTGGATCAACAAACCCAAGGCTGTACGCACCGGCTACGACGCCACTCCCGAGCTCACCCGCAAGAGCCTGGAGCCCTATGCGCAGCGCCCGGGCTGGGCCAACCTTAAGGCCGTCAAGACCGGCGAGCTGCATGCCATTGAGCACGGGCTATGCCGCACGCTGTTTGACTTTGTGGCCATGCAGTACATCGCCAAGCGCCTGTACCCGGATGCCTTCAAGGATGTGGACCCGAATGCTGCGTTCCGCGCGTACCACGAGAAGTTCCTGCCGGTGGCCTACAGCGGCGTGGGTATGCTGCCGCTCAAGCCGTGAGCGGCAGCGGCACGGATGCCGTCACGCTGGCGTACCGGAATGCAGCACGCAAGCGTTCCGCAGTGGCGCTGGGAATGGGCACGCTGCTGTGCCTGGCCTTGCTGCTGGACACCGCCACCGGCCCGGCCCGACTGCCGGTGGCCGATGTAGCGCGCTCGGTGTTGGGCCAGGGCGCAGACAGCACGATTGAGGCCATCGTCTGGTCTATCCGCCTGCCGGTGGCGCTGACCGCCCTGGCGGTGGGGGCTGCGCTGGGCTTATCGGGCGCCATCATGCAGACCATTTTGAATAACCCGCTGGCCTCCAGCTACACGCTGGGAATTTCGGCCGGTGCGGGCTTTGGCGCAGCGCTGGTGATTGTGCTGGGTGTTGCACTGCCGGTGCCCGAGGCCTATGCCATCGCGGTGAACGCCATACTGTTTGCCGGGCTGGCCTGTGCCGGCGTGTATTTCATTGGCGGGGCACGCGCCGCCACCGCCGAGGGCCTGGTGCTGGCCGGTATTGCGCTGCTGTTTTTGTTTCAGGCGTTGACCTCGCTGTTGCAATTGATGGCCTCGCCCGAGTCCCTGCAGCAAGTGGTGTTCTGGCTGTTCGGCAGCCTGCAAAAGTCCACCTGGCCCAAGCTCGCCGTGCTCTTGAGCGTATTACTACTGTGTGTGCCCCTGCTGGTGCGCGACGTCTGGCAACTCAGCGCGCTGAAGCTGGGCGACGCCCGCGCTGCGGCCCTGGGCGTGAACGTGCGCGCACTGCGCTTTCGCTGCTTTGTGCTGATCTCGGCCCTGACCGGGGTGGCCGTGGCCTTTGTCGGCACCATCGGCTTTGTCGGCCTGGTGGCGCCGCATGTGGCGCGCATGCTCACGGGTGAAGACCAGCGCGGCTTTCTGCCGGTGTCGGCGCTGGTGGGCGCAGCCCTGCTGTCACTGGCCTCGGTGGCCAGCAAAACGGTGGCGCCGGGCGCCATCATTCCCATAGGCATCGTCACCGCGCTGATCGGGGTACCGTTCTTTGTCTGGCTGGTGGTGCGCAGTCGCAGGGCTTACTGGTGAATATTGAACTGAAAAATGTGTCGGTTGGCTACGTCGGCAAACCGGTGCTGAGCGGACTGCATCTCAAGGCCCATGCCGGGCGGGTACTGGGCCTGATTGGACCCAATGGCTGTGGCAAGTCCACCCTGATCAAGGCCCTGGCCGGGCAACTGCCTTCCACGGGCGAACTGCTCTACGCCGGCTCGCGCCAGCCGCCCCGCGCGCTGGGCTATATGCCGCAAGACTTGCAGGCGCCGATGGCGCTCACCGTGCTGGAGGTGGTGCTGCTGGGCCGCCTGGGCGTGCTGCGGCTGCGGGTGTTGCCTGTGGACCTGGAAGCGGTGCGCCAGGTGCTGCGCCAGTTGGGCATTGAACAACTGGCGCAGCGCTATGTGGGTGAGCTCAGCGGTGGCCAGCGGCAAATGGTGTTTCTGGCACAGGCGCTGGTTTCCGACCCGGCAGTGTTGCTGCTGGATGAGCCCATCAGCGCGCTGGACCTGCGCCACCAACTGGAGGTGCTGGAAGTGGTGCGCACGGTGACGCAACAGCGCCAGCTCTGCACGGTGGTGGTCTTGCATGACCTGAACGCCACCGCACGCTACGCCGACGACGTGGCCCTGCTAAGCGGCGGCCAACTGGCCTGCCTTGGCACGCCGACCGAGGTCTTGACCGCGGACAACCTGGCCCTGGCCTTCGGTGTGGAAGCCCGGCGCTACACCGCGGACGATGGAGCGACTGCATGGCTACCGCAGCGGGCACTGCCGGGGTGGCCAAATATTCCAAGGTCGTCGCGACCTGGGCAAACGCAGTAGTGAAGCGCCGGGCTGAAGGGTCGGCCGCAGGGGCCGGTCACTGCGCCGATGCAATGCCATGCAGGGCCGCCAGATCCAGGATACGCACGCGCTGCCGGTCCACTTGCAGAACGCCTCGTTCCACAAGTTTCGCCAAGGTGCGACTCAGTGTCTCGTGCTTGATGCACAAATGGTTGGCAACATCGAGGCGAGACATTTTCAGCACCAACTCGCAGGCCGAATAGCCGCGCGCCTGCTGCCTTTGCATTAAGTCCAGCAACAAGCCCGCCACGCGCTCTTCGGCACGGATGGCCCCCAGCATCAGGAGGACATCTCCCTTGCGCACGATCTCATGGCTCATCATCCTGTGCAGATGGCGCCGCATGGGGGCAAAGCCCATGAGAATGGCTTCCAATTGGTCAAAGGGCAGGACGCAGACCTCCGAGTCTTCCAGCGCGACGCAGTTGGCAACATGCTGGCCGCCCACGATACCGTCCAGGCCTACCAATTCGCCCGCCATCTGAAAGCCTGTGACTTGCTCGCGCCCTTCGCCAGAAAGGGCATAGGTCTTGAAAAATCCGGTGCGCACAGCGTACACATTCTTGAAACCCTGCCCGTGGTGCAGTAAGGCCTGGCCGCGCTTGACGCGCATGCGCATCTGCACCGCCGCGTCCAGTTGTGCCAGGTCGGTTGCAGACGCCACCGTGGGCCAGCAGATCCTGCTGCTCGGGCAATGCGCGCAATGTGCCGCACTACCTGCTTGCGCGCTCACGCCTGCGCGCAGCGTGACCGCCCCAGAGCGGAACTGGATGTCATGCCGGGCAGAAAGGTGAATTGACGCAGGTGCGTTGCATTCACAGTGCCGCCCTGCTGCCTGCGCCCCTGCAATAGATCAAATTGCCTGAGCCCGCCCAGCACGCGGGACACAGTCTCGATACTGGCGTCCACCACCTGCGCCATGTCGCGCAGACTGGGAAGGGCGTTGTCCCGCTGGTCTAGCTGCTGGCTGTCTGCAAGCAGCAACAGCAGGTAACGCACCCGGTTGGGTACCGATCCGGTGCGCAGCATCACCATGTCGGCGCAGCGCTGGCGCGCGCTCAGATAGGCCTGCTTCATCACATCGGTGATTTCGCTGTCGGCCACTTCCACCGCGATCAGGACAGCCGGCGTGATGGCGTAGGCCAGCGGGGTCTGGGCCAGTCCGGCCAGACACTCCAGTCCGATACGGTCACCCGGCAGCGCTAGGCTCAACAGGCCGGTTTGTCCGAGCGCCTGAGGGTTGTTGATGCGCAGCGCACCTGACTCCAGACGCCACACGCGCCCGGTGCCGGGCGGTGGTAAACATGCGCCGCTCTTTAGCACGAGGGGCGCAGCTTCCTGTTCTTGCAAATACATGGTTTCTCCTGGGGCACGTCCGGCAGGGTGCGGACAGGCCCGTCAATTCAAGGGGGAATGTGCGGGCCCCGCACACGCCGTCAGGGACATCAACCGCAATGAATGCGCCTCAGGGGCGCCGGAAAACGCTTAGCCGCGCGGTGGTGCGCGTACGGACGGAAGTGCCCAGAGTGCCCGGGACTGCATGGGACGCTGCGCTATGGGCAGCAAGTGGCCTGTCACTGGCTGCAACAGACGGGGCGCTTCAGGCATAGCCGGCGGCAAGGCGAAGCTGTCCGCATGCACCAGGCAATACGCACACTTCGCCGCCTGAGCAGGCCCAGGGGCATCCTGGGCCTCTTGCGTGGAGAGGCCGGCATCCGTGCCTGCGCTCACCCTACTAATGCCCTGTGCGGAACACACTTCCACCCAGGCACTGCCTTCGCCCTTGTCGGCAACCAAGGCCTGCGCCAAAGTCGGCATCATGGCGTTCAGCAGAATCGCAAGAACTGCGACCCAGCTGAAAATCATGCGACGGGTTTTGAAAGGCATGGGCCATTGTCCCACCCTTTCTGCACGCACCCCTGCCTTGGGCCAGTGCATCACGCCCGCAAGCCTAGAACTTCACATTCACACCCACATAGATCGAGCGGCCCATGCCGGGTACCGCCGTACCCCATTGCGGGTAGTTGGGCAGCGCCGGGTTGCTCATGGTGGTGCCCTGGCCGGTGTAGGCGCCGCCGGTTGGCAGGTAGTAAAACTTGTCGAACAGGTTCTCCACACCGAAGTCCACGCGCACCTGCTTCATCGCGTAGCTGGCGCGCGCATTGACCAGGCTGTAGCCAGAGGTCTTGATTTCATTGCGGACGCTGGAGACCGTGCTCTTGTCTTGCACCATCACCAGTTCCAGGCTGTTGTCCCACGCGCCGGTCTGTTGCGTCAGCGCCAGTTTGGCGTTGAGTGGCATGACGTTGTAGAGCGCCTCGCCGCTGTCCTGGTTGGTGCCACGGGTGTAGTTCAACAAGCCTTTGAGCCCGAACACACC
>ERZ1034363.770-NODE-770-length-20329-cov-7.303772_pt1 | contig 20329 bp, 17 predicted proteins | sample MGYA00520616_ERZ1034363 | MGnify/ENA primary metagenome ERZ1034363 (study PRJEB33736, sample SAMEA104284506) | Azolla filiculoides | biome: Urban; feature: Water surface; material: Ditch water | place: Netherlands | collected 2015-10-28 | depth 0-0.1 m ... | reverse complement strand
TCGTTGGCTCGGGCGCATGGCGGTTCCTATCGTTTAAACTCGTCGGCATTGTACGATCTTCCAACAGAATTCAGGATGTCCGCATGATTGCCAGCATGACCGGCTTTGCCGCTATTACCCGCCCTATTGCCGGCGGTACACTGACCTTTGAGATCAAAAGCGTGAATTCACGCTTTCTGGATCTGGTTTTCCGCTTTCCCGATGAACTGCGCGAGCTTGAGATGCCTCTGCGCGAGTTACTGGCCAAACAGCTGTCGCGTGGCAAGGTGGAGTGTCGGGCGGGTTGGTCGATTAATACCGCTGAAATTAACGAAACACTGGATGAGAACCGTCTGCAGGCGCTGCAACGACTGTCGCAGGAAGTGCAATCGGTATTCAAAGAGAGCCGAGGCTTAAGCACGGCGGATGTGCTGCGCTGGCCGGGTGTGGTTCAAACGGCGGCACTGGATTGGGCGGCATTGCTGCCGCAGTATCAGACAATGGCTGGCGAAGCGATTGAGGGCCTGAAAGAAGCGCGCACCCGGGAAGGTAGCCGTCTGGCCGCGTTGATCCAGGAGCGCACAGCCGCTATGCGGGTGCTGGTGGCCAAGGCCGAGCCGCTGATTCCGGCAGCACAGCAGGCTTTTGCCGACAAAGCGCGTGCCAAGCTGATCGAAGTGATTGGCAGTGCCGAGGATGAACGTATCCGCCAGGAATTAACGCTGTACGCGGTACGCACTGATGTGGCCGAAGAGCTGGGTCGCCTTAAAGTGCATCTGGAAGAGGTGGATCGTGTGGTGTCAACCAATGGTCAGGCCGGCAAACGACTAGACTTTCTGATGCAGGAGCTCAACCGGGAAGCCAATACGCTGGGCTCGAAGTCGGTGAGCGCCGAGGTATCGGGCATTGCCATGGAATTAAAGCTGCTGATCGAACAGATCCGCGAACAGGTGCAGAATATCGAGTAATAGGAATCGTAGAGAACGTGATGACCCAGAAAGCTAAAACTGTCGGCCCTGGCAGCCTCTTTGTTATTGCAGCACCTTCGGGTGCCGGCAAAACCACCCTGACCCGAATGGCATTGGCGCAGAATCCGCGCCTGGCACTATCTATTTCAACCACCACGCGCGCACCGCGTCCGGGCGAAGAAAACGGGGTGCATTACCACTTTGTGACGGTTGATACCTTTCGTCAGATGCAGGCGGCGGGCGACTTCCTGGAGTCGGCCGAGGTGCATGGCAACTTTTACGGCACCAGCCGCCAGGGTATCGAAACCCTGCTGGCAGCGGACCGGGACGTGATTCTTGAAATCGACTGGCAGGGTGCGCAGCAGGTGCGCAAGGTATATCCGGAATCGGTCGGTATTTTTATCCTGCCCCCCTCCTTTGATGTGCTGGAGACGCGTTTGCAGGGTCGCGGCCAGGATTCAGCCGAGGTTATTGCCCGCCGGGTTGCCAATGCCCGTGAGGAATTACAGCATCTGAACGAGTTCCCCTACGTTATAATCAACGAAAACCTGGAGGAAGCGCTTGCTGAACTGCTCGCCGTGTTTGCGGCGGCCCGTGTGCGACTGGAAAACCAGTCGCATCGGCATTCGGCGCTGATTGCTTCGTACCTCACTTGCTAAATTGAACGGAAAACACCATGGCACGTATCACTGTTGAAGATTGCCTGAATCGCATTCCTAATCGTTTCGAGATGACGCTGGCCGCCACCTATCGCGCGCGTCAACTGGCTAATGGCGCAACCCCCCATGTTGAAGCAGACATGGATAAACCAACGGTTATCGCACTGCGTGAGATCGGTGAAGGTTTTGTGGGCGCCGAGATTTTGAATCGTCCTCAGGCTTGATGATGGCATAGGCGGAATCGGGGCAGACCATGAATACGGAAGCCCGTGCCCCGGTTAATCCCGAGATTTCGCCTGATTTACCACCGGCGCTAGGGCCGGATGACCCGGCCTACCGGGTATTTATTGATAGCCTCGATTACCTATCCCCGGCGGATCTCGCCCGGGTAGAGGAAGCGTTCGTTTTTAGCGAACAGTGCCACCGCGGTCAGGCGCGCATTTCTGGTGAAGCCTACATCACCCATCCGCTTGCCGTAGCGGGCGCGCTTGCCGATTGGAAGATGGATGCAGTCGCCATCATGGCAGCGTTACTGCACGACACGATTGAAGATACGGGTGTCACCAAGGCCGAGCTGGCTGAGCGTTTTGGCAAACCTGTCGCCGAATTGGTGGAAGGGCTGTCCAAACTGGACCGCCTGGATTTTGCGAGTTTGCATGAAGCGCAGGCTGAAAACTTCCGCAAAATGTTGCTGGCAATGGCCCGGGATATCCGAGTCATTCTCATCAAGTTAACGGACCGCCTGCACAATATGCAGACCCTGGGTTCTATGCGCGCAGATAAGCGTCGCCGTATTGCCCGGGAAACCCTGGAAATTTATACGCCAATTGCTAACCGTCTTGGCTTGAATACGCTGTTTCGCGAATTGCAGGATCTGGCGTTCCAGAACATATACCCCCATCGTTACGAAGTATTGGCCCGTGCCGTTAAATCAGTGCGCGGCAATCGTAAGGAAATGGTGCAGCGGATTCTGACGAGCCTCACTGATAAATTGTCGCAGGCAGGGGTGAAGGCAGAAGTATTCGGTCGGCAGAAGACCTTGTATTCGATTTACCGGAAGATGATTGAAAAGCATCTGTCGTTTTCACAGGTGCTGGATCTTTACGGCTTCCGAGTCGTCGTTGAAGATGATATGAGCTGCTACAAAGCCTTAGGCGCTTTGCATGCGCTCTACAAACCACTGCCCGGGAAGTTCAAGGATTACCTGGCGATTCCCAAGGTGAATGGCTACCAGTCATTGCACACGACACTGATTGGCCCGTACGGTACGCCGATCGAAATCCAGATTCGCACTCGGGACATGCACCGACTGGCGCAAGAGGGCGTAGCGTCACACTGGCTTTACAAAGAGTCCGGCAAGTTCTCGGATGACCTGCATGACAAGACGACTAAATGGTTAGAGTCGCTCGTGGAAATGCAATCCATGAGCGGTGACTCTTCGGAGTTCTACGAACATGCCAAGGTGGATTTGTTCCCGGATGAGGTGTTTGTCTTTACACCAAACGGCAAGATTCTGACGCTACCCCGTGGCGCTACAGCAGTTGATTTTGCCTATGCCGTGCATACCGATATCGGTAATCGTTGCGTCGCTGCCCGCATCAATCGTGAGTTCGCGCCGTTACGGACGGAACTTCAGAACGGCGATCAGATTGAAATCGTGACGGCAGTGATCCCTAACCCGAATCCGGGTTGGTTGAAGTTTGTGAAGTCCGGGCGCACGCGCAGCAAGATCCGTCATTTTCTGCGGTCTGCACATCATGAATCGTCGGCTGCATTGGGTAAGCGCATGTTGTCGAGCGAACTGGCCCGTTATGGTCAGCGACTACAGGATGTACCAACTGCTGGCTGGGGTCGCGTGCTGGATCGTTCGGGTGCGCAAGCCGAAGGCCATATTCTCAGTGAAATTGGTACGGGGCAGCGGCCAGCGGCTGATGTCGTGGTTGAGCTGCTGGGACTCGATCCTAAACAGGCACTGCCAACAGCGGCCAGCGCGCCGGTGATGATTAATGGTACCGATGGCGTGGCCGTGCATCTGTCGACCTGCTGCCAGCCTATTCCGGGCGACCCGATTGTGGGTTCGCTGGATGCAACGCGGGGCCTTGTTGTGCATACCCATGATTGTTTACGTATCCGTCGTCATCTCGGCCAGGATGCGCAGAAGTGGGTAGACGTGGAGTGGGCGCCTGATATTCATAGTCAATTTGATGTTCGGATCCGAGTCGAGATCCGTAATCAGCGCGGCGTGTTGGCAAAAATTTCCAGCGCGATTGCCGATGCCGACTCCAATATTGTTCATATCAGCATGGATGATGCTGGCGGTATGTACACCACCCTGTTCTTTACGCTGCAGGTCCGGGATCGTAAACATCTTGCGCATGTCATGCGTGGTGTTCGACATATTCCAGAAGTCTCAAGAATTTCCCGTATCCGCGATAGTGAGGAGCGTGCTGTATGAAAATCATCGTGATTGGTGCGGGGGTAGTTGGTACAACCACTGCCTGGTATCTTGCAGCATCGGGGCATGACGTCACAGTCATTGATCGTCAACCAGGCGCCGGGCAAGAAACCAGCTTTGCGAATGGTGGTCAGATTTCAGTGTCGCATGCCGAGCCTTGGGCAAATCCGGCAGCACCCTGGAAGCTTTTAAGCTGGATGGGTAAAGAGGATGCGCCGCTGTTGTTTCGCTGGCGTCTCGATCCCGAACTATTCCGCTGGGGTTTGCGCTTTCTTAACGAGTGCCGGGGCTCTCGCACGCGGGCGAATATTCGCGCCATCGTTAATCTAGCGAGCTATAGCCGAGATTGTCTTAAGCAGCTGCGGCTCGATACAGGTATCGAATACGATCAGCTCTGTCGCGGCATCCTGCATTTTTATACGGATGAGCGAGAGCTGAAGGCGGCTGCCATGGCTGCACAGTTGATGCGCGACTTTGGTTTGGACCGTCGCGAGGTGGATGCAGCAGAGTGTGTGCGTATTGAGCCCGCACTGATTGATGCACGCAGTACGATCGTAGGTGGTCATTACACGCCATCGGATGAGTCTGGTGATGCGCATAAATTCACACGTAACCTGGCAGAGCTGGCAAAGGCACGCGGTGTGCGTTTTGAAACGGGTTTGCCGGTTGTGCGTCTACGGGGTAGTGCATCACACATTGATGGCGTGGAGCGTTATAACGGGGAGTGTCTCAAGGCAGATGCCTACGTAGTGGCATGCGGTAGTTTCAGTAATGCCCTGCTGGCTCCGCTTGGTCTGGCTTTGCCGATCTATCCGGCCAAGGGCTATTCCGCAACATTTACGCTTGATGATGGCGAAAATTTTGCGCCAAGCGTGAGCCTGACTGATGATGGGCACAAGCTCGTGTTCTCACGCCTCGGCAATCGCCTGCGTGTTGCCGGAACCGCTGAGATGAATGGCTATGGCATGGGTTTGAATGCTGTCCGCTGTGCTGCCATTACCGAACGGACCCGGCAAATTTTTCCACATTTGCGCACATCGGGTGACCCGGAATACTGGACAGGATTGCGTCCGGCGACGCCGTCGAATGTGCCCTACATCGGGCGAGCCAAACCATCCAATCTTTTCCTGAACACGGGGCACGGCACATTGGGCTGGACTATGTCCTGTGGTTCCGGAAAGGCCCTGGCCGATATGATCTCCGGCCGACGACCTGAAGCGAACTTTCCGTTCCTTTACCAATACTAGGTAGCAAGTAGGTGTCAGAGGCAACCCTGACCTGGATCGATACGCATGTGCACTGGGATGCCAGTGAATTCGATCAGGATCGTGATGCAGCCTTGATCCGGGCAAAGATGGCAGGCGTAGTCTGCTGTCTGAATCCTTCTGTCAGTGTGAGTGGGTTTGCACATGTGCAGGCCTTAGCCAATGACTCGCAATGCCGGGAAGACTGGCCGACTATTTTGCCGGCCTATGGCATACATCCGCTTTACGTTGAGCAGAGCCGCCCCGATGATTTGCAACAGTTGGAAGGGCAGATTAAAAGGCATCGGCCAATCGCGATCGGCGAGATTGGTCTAGACGCCTATCCGGGTGCCCCGGACTTTTCCAAGCAACAGCACTTGTTTGAAGCGCAGTTGGCACTGGCAGCCATACATCAACTACCGGTGCTCCTTCATGTACGACATGCGGTAGAGGCGGTTATTCAATCGATCAAGCGCGTCCAGGGGCGTGGGCAAAAAATCCCGGGTGGTATTGCCCATGCCTTTAATGGCAGCGAGGTTCAGGCCAATCAGCTCATTAAGCTTGGCTTTCTGCTGGGGTTTGGCGGCAGTTGTACTTATTCAGGTTCAACACGTATCAGAGCGTTGGCAGCGCAATTACCTTTAAGCAGTATCGTGCTCGAAACGGATGCGCCGGACATGCCGCCAAGCTGGTTGAATGGGCAAAGAAACGAGCCAAGTCAGTTGCCATTAATTGCGCAAGAAGTAGCTAAGCTGCGGAATATGCCCATGGCGGACTTGGCTGCAACCACCGGGGATAACGTCATTGGGTTGCTCGACATGTCCAAAAATGGTGCAGGCGCACGATAAGCGCTGCCTGAGAAAACATCTCCAATCCCTTGTCACAGCTGGGTTTTTTCTGAATTGCGAGCCTCGCTGTGTGCGGTTTTGGTGCGCCATCGCTAGAGCGATATGGCACGAAAAGGCTTGCCGCTGGGGCTTGCGAGGTAGGCTTACGAAAAAAATTCACGCAAAGACTTGCAAAATCATCCATGAATCAGTGCATAATGGATTCACGAGATTGATTGAAGCCTGATTGATCCTATCGATTTTGTACAAACCATCGGGAGACATACACATGAATAAAGCTGAACTGATTGAAGTAATCGCTAAAGAAGCCAAGCTGAGCAAGGCTGCTGCACAAGCCGCTCTGGACGCTACTGTTGCTGCTGTTGTTAAGGCCGTAACCAAGGGTGACTCGGTTAGCCTGGTTGGTTTTGGTTCGTTCTCGAGCGGCAAGCGTGCTGCCCGTACCGGCCGTAACCCACAAACTGGTGAAACGATCAAGATTGCTGCTGCCAAGACTGTTAAGTTCTCGGCTGGTAAAGCATTCAAAGATTCCGTGAACAAGCGTAAGTAATTGCGTTTTGCTTCATGAGAACGGCCCGCTTCGGCGGGCCGTTTTTATTGCATAACGCTTTGCGTTTCGGCCAACAAAAGAGGAAAATCCTTACTTTGTCTTTGCGCTATTAAACAGGGCAAAGCCCCCAATTCAATCCATTCGGGCGACTGCGTTTGACCCGGATGAAGCTGGAGTAGTTTATGGAGAAGGATCTGCGCGCCGCAGCACTGGAGTATCACCGTTACCCCACACCGGGGAAGATTTCGGTGACACCGACGAAGGGGCTGACCAATCAGCGCGATCTAGCTCTGGCATATTCCCCAGGCGTCGCATTTGCCTGCGAAGAGATTGAAGCAAACCCCGACGAAGCGGATACGCTGACATCGCGTGGCAATCTCGTTGGCGTGGTGACGAATGGAACGGCCGTACTAGGATTAGGCAATATCGGCCCGCTGGCATCGAAGCCAGTGATGGAGGGCAAAGGGTGCCTGTTCAAAAAGTTTGCCGGTATTGACGTATTTGATATCGAGTTGGCAGAGAACGACCCTGACAAGTTAATCGATATGATCGCTGCGCTCGAGCCTACCTTGGGTGGCGTCAATCTTGAAGATATTAAAGCACCCGAGTGTTTCTATATCGAGCGCGAACTCAAGAAGCGTATGAAGATCCCCGTCTTCCATGATGATCAGCATGGCACGGCGATTATTTCAGCATCCGCCCTCATCAATGGACTGAAGGTTGTTAAGAAGGATATCGCTCAGGTACGCGTGGTCGTTTCGGGCGCAGGCGCAGCAGCCATTGCCTGTCTGGATCTGTGGTGTGGAATTGGCGTTAAGCGTGAACACATCACTGTCTGCGACTCCAAAGGTGTGATCTATGTTGGCCGTGAAGAAAACATGGAGCCGACCAAAGCCAAGTATGCGCAGAAGACAGATGCGCGCACGCTGAAAGATGCGCTAGTGGGTGCCGATGTATTCCTCGGTCTATCGGCAGGTGGTGCGCTTAAGGCTGAATGGCTACCACCAATGAATGAGAACCCGCTGATTTTTGCGTTGGCCAATCCAACGCCAGAAATCATGCCGGAAGAAGCACGTAAGGTTCGCCCAGATGCCATCATCGCTACCGGCCGTTCGGACTTCCCGAACCAGGTGAACAACGTTTTGTGCTTCCCGTTCATTTTCCGCGGTGCCTTGGATGTCGGCGCGACAACCATCACCGAAGAAATGAAGCTCGCCTGCGTTTACGCCATTGCCGAGCTGGCACAAGTAGAGGTTTCTGACGAAGTGGCTATGGCCTATGCTGGTCACAATCTGCACTTTGGTCCGGAATATCTGATTCCAAAACCGTTCGATCCACGACTGATTACACGTATTGCCCCGGCAGTTGCCAAGGCAGCAGTGAGCTCCGGTGTGGCACGCCGTCCGATTGCGGACATGGATGCTTACATCGAGCGTTTAAAAGAATTCGTTTATCACACGGGCATTGGTATGCGAGCCGTTTTCGTGGCTTGCAAAGAAGGTGAGCGTCAGCGCATTATTTTTGCAGAGGGTGAAGACGAACGTGTACTACGTGCAACGCAGATCATTCTCGAAGAGCAGCTGGCAACGCCGATCCTTATTGGTCGTCCCGCTGTCGTAGAAAAACGCTTGCTGCGCGCAGGGTTGCGCATTCGCCCTGGTGTCGATTTCGAATTAGTTAACCCGGAAAACGACCCGCGCTATCGCGATTGCTGGAATGCGTATCACAAGCTGATGGCACGCCGTGGCGTTACTCCGGCAGTAGCTAAGTCCGCCATGCGTCGTGACACAACGCTGATGGGCGCCATGCTCATGAAGCTTGGCCACGCCGATGGCATGATCTGTGGTGTGTTGGGCCAATATGCAGATCACCTGAGCGTTGTGAATGACGTTATTGGTAAGCGTAGCGGCGTAGGCGTTTTTGCCGCCATGAATTACCTGATGTTGCCAGGACGTTCACTCTTTATTGCGGACACGCACGTCAACGAAAATCCGAATGCCGAGCAGATTGCCGAAATCGCTATGCTGGCAGCAGATGAAGTGAAGCGCTTCGGGGTGCATCCCAAAGTCGCCTTGCTGTCACACTCCAACTTTGGTTCGTCCTCTTCGGAGTCGGCACGCAAGATGAGTCGCGCCGCCGCGTTGCTTCCGGCATTGTCTTCAGGTGAAATGGATGTTGATGGCGAAATGCATGGAGATGCGGCGTTATCAGAAGAAATTCGTCTGAACGCCTATCCTGAATCAGCCTTGAAGGGCGAGGCAAATGTGTTGGTTATGCCCAATATCGATGCCGCCAACATTTCGTACAACCTGATCAAGATGATTGGCGGGTCTGGCGTAACGATTGGGCCAATTCTTCTGGGCGCAGCCCATCCGGTACATATCCTGACATCATCATCAACCGTGCGTCGCGTCGTTAATATGACGGCGATGGCCGTGCTTGATGCGCTCAAGATCAAGCGTTAACTTGCCGGCAGTACTTAAAAAGCATAGAGTATTCCAATACTTCGTATTGCTACGAAGATCAGCACAACCCAAGGAGATGTTTGTGAAAAAATCGATTCTGATTGCCAGTGCAGCGCTGCTTTCTGCTTCTGCATTTGCTGCCGCCCCTGCCGCACAACCGACACATCGTGTGACCAGCACCGGCGAGATGGTGCAGTTGTGCAAGGACAAAGCAAATACGCAAGTACAGGCCTACTGTAATGGCTTTGGTCAGGGTGTTTATGATTCCTATCTGGTGACCCGTCACCCGAAGGCTGCACCGTCGAAGATTTGCGTTAAGCAACCCGCACCACAGCGCCAGCAAGTGCTGGACGAATATGTCGCTTGGGCAGAAGCCAAGCCACAGATCAAGGATATGCCTGCTGCCGAATCGGCGCTGCGTTTCCTGGCCGAGCGATTCCCTTGCCAAGCTAAAGCTGGCAAGTAACCTGATTCCGGAGTAAAGACCATGAAAAAGACTTTGATGATTGTTCCTGTAGTTGCCGCGTTTCTGACCGGTTGTTCGGGCATGAGTGATACGCAGCAACGCACACTGTCAGGTGGTGCCATTGGTGCTGCTGCGGGTGCTGGTATTACTGCGATTGCCGGCGGCAACCCGATCTGGGGTGCCGTAGGTGGTGCTGCAGTGGGCGCTATCGGTGGCTATGCGTATGACCAGTACGAAAAATCGAAGCAGAAAGAATATAACCAGGGTTATCAGGCTGGTAAAGCATCGCAATAATTGCGTGATTGCTCAAAACAACAAAGGCACCCACGGGTGCCTTTGTTGTTGGTGGGCTTTGATGAATTAGCCTTTGCGTACAACCTGGCTGATGTCGCGCACGGCACCGCGATCCGCGGAAGTGGCAAATAGCGCATAGGCCTTTAGCGCCTGCGACACGACACGCTCGCGTGCTACCGGCTGCCAGGCTTTAGCGCCACGTGCTTCCATCGCAGCTTGGCGGGCTGCCAGGTCGTCTTCACTGACGTCCAGATGAATGCGGCGATTAGGGATGTCGATTTCAATCGTATCGCCAGTCTCTACCAGACCGATTAAACCGCCATCCGCCGCTTCGGGTGACACGTGACCAATCGACAGGCCGGAGGTGCCGCCCGAGAAGCGGCCATCTGTCAGCAAGGCACATGCTTTGCCAAGACCGCGTGATTTTAGATACGACGTCGGGTAAAGCATTTCCTGCATGCCGGGCCCGCCTTGCGGCCCTTCATAACGAATGACTACTACATCCTTTTCCACGACTTCACCGGAAAGAATGCCAGCGACCGCATCTTCCTGGCTTTCGTAAACACGGGCGTTGCCGGTGAATTTGAGAATGGATTCATCAACGCCAGCAGTTTTGACGATGCAGCCATTCACGGCAAGGTTGCCATAGAGCACGGCCAGACCACCGTCCTGTGAATAGGCATGGGCACGATTGCGGATACAGCCCTGCTCGCGATCGGTATCTAGATCATCGTAACGTCGGTCCTGTGAAAATGCCGTCTGGGTCGGTATGCCACCCGGGGATGCACGGAACAGTGTCTGCACGCGTTCATCGGTACTGCACGTAATGTCGTACTGATCCATGGCAGCGCCTAAGGTCGGCGCATGCACTGTTGGGGTATCACGATGAATCACGCCAGCACGATCCAGTTCGGCCAAAAGACCCAGGATACCGCCGGCACGATGCACATCTTCGATGTGGTACTTATCAGTCATCGGCGCTACTTTGCATAGGCAAGGTACGTGACGGGAAATACGATCAATATCCTGCATGGTGAAATCAACACCGGCTTCCTGTGCTGCAGCCAGAATGTGCAGTACGGTATTGGTAGAGCCACCCATGGCGACATCCAAAGCCATCGCATTTTCAAAGGCTTTCTTGTTGGCGACGTTACGCGGCAACACGGAAGCATCATCTTGTTCGTAGTAACGTTTGCAGAGCTCAACAATGCGCTGACCGGCACCCAGGAAAAGTGATTTGCGATCCGCGTGTGTAGCAACCAGCGTGCCGTTACCCGGCAATGATAGACCGAGCGCTTCGGTCAGACAGTTCATCGAGTTGGCGGTAAACATGCCGGAGCATGAACCGCAGGTTGGACAAGCCGAACGCTCAACCGCTTCGACTTCTTCATCGGAACACTTTGAGTCGGCGGCCTTGACCATGGCATCCACCAGATCGAGGGAAATGACTTTGCCACCAATTTTTACCTTGCCGGCTTCCATCGGACCACCGGAAACAAAAATGGCCGGTATATTAAGGCGCAGCGCAGCCATCAGCATCCCCGGCGTGATCTTGTCACAGTTGGAGATACATACCAGCGCATCAGCGCAGTGCGCATTCGCCATATATTCCACAGAGTCAGCAATCAGTTCGCGCGATGGCAGCGAATACAACATGCCGCCGTGGCCCATAGCAATGCCGTCATCTACCGCAATAGTGTTGAACTCTTTGGCAACACCGCCGGCCGCTTCAATTTCGCGGGCAACCAGCTGACCCAGATCTTTCAGGTGTACATGGCCCGGTACAAACTGGGTAAAGGAATTCACTACGGCAATAATTGGCTTGCCGAAGTCGCCATCCTTCATGCCGGTAGCGCGCCAGAGCGAGCGGGCGCCAGCCATGTTGCGGCCATGTGTCGAGGTGCGAGAGCGATATTGCGGCATAACAAATCCTTTGGGAGCAAACAGTTCAAGCCAACCCAGCCAATGCTTGGTGGCCTATAATTTCAACATTCTATCGCCACAGAGGCCTTTTCGTGGAGACTCAATGCGTCTCCATCTTAAGCCCATCTGTGTATCTTGCAGGATTTTATGTCACCCCTGATTCATCCTCAGTTTGACCCGGTTGCCATCAGTATTGGTCCGTTGTCTGTGCATTGGTACGGATTGATGTACCTGCTGGCGTTTGTGCTCTTTGTCGTGCTCGGGCGTGCACATGCCAAACGCCTGCCTGCGGCAGGTTGGAATAATCAGGCCATCGACGATTTGCTATTTTATGGCGCGCTCGGCGTTGTATTGGGCGGTCGGCTGGGTTATGTCCTGTTTTACAAGCCTGCCTACTTTCTGGGGCATCCGCTGGAAATTCTGGCCCTCTGGCAGGGCGGCATGTCCTTCCATGGTGGTTTGCTGGGCGTATTACTGGCGATGTGGCTGTACGGTAAAAAGCATGGACGAAGTTTCTTTGAAGTGACCGACTTTATTGCGCCATTAGTTCCGCTAGGTCTGGCCGCTGGCCGCATGGGCAACTTTATTAATGGGGAGCTGGTGGGTCGGGTCACCGATGTGCCCTGGGCGATGATCTTCCCGCGTACAGATTATTTTCCGCGTCATCCATCACAGCTCTATCAGTTTGCCTGTGAAGGCATCCTGCTTTTTGTGTTGCTCTGGTGGTATGCCTCAAAGCCACGTCCACGTGCGGCAGTTTCTGCCGTCTTTCTCATGGGCTACGGACTGGCACGTTTCGTCGCCGAATTCGGGCGTGAACCGGATGATTTTCTCGGGTTGCTCTTCGGCAACCTGTCGATGGGGCAATGGCTTAGCCTGCCCATGATCCTCGCTGGCATCTTGATGTATCGCTATAGCCAACGCCAACCTACCTAATTTTTAAGGAGTAACTATGACCCGTCCATTCAAAATTCTAGGTGTACAACAGATCGCCATTGGTGGCCCATCGAAAGAAAAGCTGCGTACCCTCTGGGTTGATATGCTGGGCCTGGAAATTACCGGCAACTTTGTTTCTGAACGCGAGAATGTGGATGAAGACATCACCGCCATGGGCAAAGGGCCGTTCAAGGTAGAAGTCGATCTGATGCAACCATTGGACCCGGAAAAGAAGCCAGCTGTTCACGCGACGCCACTTAATCACATCGGTCTCTGGGTCGACAACCTCCCGGTCGCAGTTGAGTGGCTGACAAACAACGGCGTGCGCTTCGCACCGGGCGGTATCCGCAAAGGTGCGGCCGGTTACGACATCACCTTTATGCATCCGAAGGCAAATGACGAATTTCCGATTGCTGGTGAAGGGGTATTGATTGAGCTGGTGCAGGCACCACAGGAAGTGATTGATGCGTTTGCCAAGCTGGCCGGTTGATTGAATTTTTTGCCACAAATAAAAAATCCGGCCTAGGCCGGATTTTTTAATGAAGCAGATGCAGATCACTCGAATTCGATAATGATCTGATCAACCGAGAGCGATTCACCGGCTGCTGCCGAGATCTTCTTAACCTTACCGTCTTGTTCAGCCTTGAGGATATTTTCCATCTTCATGGCTTCGATGACGGCCAGTTTCTCACCGGCTTTGACTTCCTGGCCAACGGTGACGGCTACTTCACGCAGCAGGCCCGGCATTGGCGATAGCAGGAACTTGGACATGTCCGGCGCCTGTTTCTCTGGCATGAGGCCGAGCAGTTCGGCAGCGCGGGCGCGCAGCACGGTCAGATCAACCTGGGTGCCCCAATGGAACAGACGGTAGGCCAGTTTGCGGCGTTCCAACTGCATGGTGAAGGGCTCACCATTTACGGTGCCTTCGAAGAGGGCTTCGCCCAGTTTCCAATCAGAACGCAGCTTGAAAGTTTCGCCCGAGTAGGTGACATCGTAACCACCTTCGGCGGCTTCAACAGTAACGCTATGAGGCTCGCCATCGCGCAACACCACCCATTCGTCACCGACCTTGAGCTCGTGACCTGGTAGCTGACCTGTCACACGGGCAGCGCGATCGATGTAGGTGCGGTGAACAAAGGCTGCAACGCTGATTAGCAACGCTGGGTCATCATGCGGTACATCGCTGGCATCGAAGCCCTTCGGATACTCTTCAGCAATAAACGCCGTGGTGAAGTTACCGGCCTGAAAGCGTGGGTGTTGCATCAGCGCTGACTGGAACGGAATATTCGAAGAAATGCCACGGATCACAAAGCTGTTCAGGGCATCGCGCATACGCTCAATCGCTTGTTCGCGGGTTGCTGCGTGAACGATCAACTTGGCAATCATCGAGTCGTAGAACATCGAGATTTCGCCACCATCGTAGACGCCGGTATCCACACGTACCTGGCCCGGGATTTCTTGCGGTGGCGAAAACTTAACGAGACGACCGGTGGATGGCAGGAAGCCGCGGAACGGGTCTTCTGCATTGATACGACATTCCATCGACCAGCCGTTAAGCTGCACATCCGATTGACCAAAGGCCAGCTTTTCACCGGCCGCTACGCGAATCATCTGTTCAACGAGGTCTAGGCCGGTGATCAGTTCGGTTACCGGATGCTCTACCTGTAGACGGGTATTCATTTCGAGGAAGTAGAAGGACTTGTCCTTGCCCACCACGAATTCAACGGTACCGGCTGACTGATACTGCACTGCCTTGGCCAGCGCTACGGCCTGTTCGCCCATGGCCTTCCGGGTTGCTGGATCAATGAACGGTGAAGGCGCTTCTTCAATGACCTTCTGGTGACGACGCTGAATCGAACAGTCGCGTTCGTTCAAGTAGACGACATTGCCGTGCGCATCGCCTAGCACCTGGATTTCAATATGACGTGGCTCTTCAACAAACTTTTCAATGAACACACGGTCATCGCCGAAGGCATTCTTGGCTTCGTTCTTACACGAAGCAAAACCTTCGAAGGCTTCCTTATCGTCAAAGGCAACGCGCAGACCTTTACCGCCGCCGCCGGCCGAGGCCTTGATCATGACCGGGTAGCCGATGCCCTTAGCGATCTCAACAGCCTGTTCTGGCGTGTCGATCGGATCGTTGTAACCAGGAATGGTGTTGACCTTGGCTTCGTTCGCCAGCTTCTTCGAGGCAATCTTGTCACCCATTGATTCCAGGGCGAGCACCTTCGGACCAATGAAGACGATGCCATTGGCTTCGAGCTGACGACAGAAGTCGGCATTTTCCGATAGGAAGCCATAACCCGGGTGTACGGCTTCGGCACCCGTCTTTTTACAGGCAGCGATGATCTTGTCGATAACGAGATAGGACTCTTTTGATGCGGCTGGCCCAATACAGACAGCTTCATCGGCCAGTTCTACGTGACGGGCTGATGCGTCGGCTTCCGAATAGACGGCAACGGTTTTAATGCCCATTTTGCGGGCGGTTTTGATAACGCGGCAGGCGATTTCACCACGGTTGGCAATCAGGATTTTCTTGAACATGTTTTTATCTCCCGGGGCGATCAAAGCGGAATGTTGCCGTGCTTGCGCCACGGATTGGTGATGTCTTTGTCTTTGAGCATGGCGAGCGAACGGCAGATGCGTTTGCGGGTTTCGTTCGGCATGATCACATCGTCGATAAAGCCGCGTGCGCCAGCCACAAAGGGGTTGGCAAATTTAGCCTTGTACTCGGCTTCACGCTCAGCGAGTTTTGCTGGATCGTTCTTTTCTTCGCGGAAGATAATTTCCACGGCACCCTTTGGACCCATCACGGCGATTTCTGCTGATGGCCAGGCAAAATTAACGTCACCACGCAGGTGCTTGGAGCTCATCACGTCATAAGCGCCGCCGTAGGCCTTACGGGTAATGACCGTGACTTTTGGTACGGTACATTCGGCATATGCGTAAAGCAGTTTGGCGCCGTGCTTAATGATGCCGCCGTATTCCTGCGATGTGCCTGGCATGAAGCCCGGCACGTCAACGAAGGTAACGACTGGAATATTGAAGGCATCACAGAAGCGAACAAAACGGGCAGCCTTGATGGAGGACTTGATGTCCAGGCAGCCAGCCAGGACCAGCGGCTGGTTGGCTACGATACCAACCGGGCGGCCTTCCATACGACCAAAGCCAATGATGATGTTCTTGGCGTAATCCGGTTGAATCTCGAAGAAGTCACAGTCATCAACGGTCTTGATGATCAGTTCTTTCATGTCATACGGCTGGTTCGGGTTGGCCGGTACCAGTGTGTCGAGTGAGAAATCCAGACGGTCAGCATTATCCAGCGTCGGCTGTACCGGTGGTTTTTCCTTGTTGCTTGATGGCAGGAAGTTGATCAGACGACGCAGCATCATGAGTGCTTCAACATCGTTTTCGAAGGCCAGATCAGCAACGCCGGATTTGCTGGTGTGAGTTACAGCACCGCCCAGTTCTTCGGCAGTCACTTCTTCGTGGGTCACGGTCTTAACCACTTCAGGGCCGGTCACGAACATGTACGAGCTGTCTTTGACCATAAAAATGAAGTCGGTCATTGATGGCGAATAAACGGCACCACCGGCACAGGGGCCCATGATCATGGAGATCTGCGGCACAACACCTGAAGCCATCACATTGCGCTGGAATACGTCGGCATAGCCACCCAGTGCAGCAACGCCTTCCTGAATACGGGCGCCGCCAGAGTCATTTAGACCGATAACCGGTGCACCAACTTTCATGGCTTGGTCCATGATCTTGCAGATCTTCTCGGCGTGCGTTTCGGACAGCGAACCGCCGAGCACAGTAAAGTCTTGCGAGAACACGAACACCAGACGGCCGTTGACGGTGCCGTAACCGGTGACGACACCATCGCCAGGCAGAGATTGTTTTTCCATGCCAAAGTCGGTGCAACGGTGTTCTTTGAACATATCCCACTCTTCGAACGAATCCGGGTCCAGGAACAGTTCGATACGCTCGCGGGCAGTCAATTTGCCCTTGGCGTGCTGCGCATCGATGCGCTTCTGGCCGCCGCCCAGACGCGCCTGTTCGCGCTTCTGTTCGAGCTGATGGATGATGTCTTGCATAGTGGGACTCCTTAGGTGATATCCGGAATTAGCTGCCCAGACCGGGGGTCATGGGCGAGGTTTGGGCAAGAGTTGTAACAGCCCGAGGGCTGGTGAACGCATTTAATAGTTGGCGTGCTGCAGAGGCCGGCGTCTGACGTGCGTCAGCGACGGCCTGCCTGATGCCAGGTAGGCTGGCGAGCACAGCGGGGTTAGCATGAAACGCACGGCGCAGGCCGGAATCAATCAGACTCCACATCCAGGCTTGCGCCTGATGCCGGCGCCGCTCGGCAAATTCGCCGGTAGGTACCAGTGCGGTGCGGTATTTTTCAATGGCATCCCAGAATTTCTCAATGCCATCATGGTGTAAGGCGCTCAGCGCAATAACCGGCGGCTGCCAGTTCGGGCTGGTGGGGCGCAGCATGCCGAGGGCATTCTTCCATTGGGCGGCTGTCACAGCAGCGGCACGCGGGTCGATATCTGCTTTATTGATAACCACCAGATCGGCAATCTCAACGATGCCCTTCTTGATGGCTTGCAGATCGTCACCGGCATTCGGGAGTTGTAGCAGACAGAACATGTCGACCATGCCGGCGACGGTAGTCTCTGACTGCCCGACGCCAACAGTTTCGACAATGATCACATCGTAGCCAGAGGCTTCGCAGAGCAGCATTGCCTCACGGGTCTTTTCAGCGACACCGCCCAGTGAGCCGGATGATGGGCTGGGGCGGATAAACGCCTCTTCGCGCATCGACAGTTGTTCCATACGGGTTTTGTCACCCAGAATGGAACCACCGGAAACGCTGGAGGACGGATCGACCGCCAGTACCGCGAGCTTGTGGCCTTTCTGAATGAGCCACATGCCGAGCGCTTCGATGAAGGTCGATTTGCCTGCACCCGGCACACCAGAGATGCCGATACGAATGGCGTTCCCTGTACTGGGCAGTAGCGCGTTCAGCACCTGTTGCGCCCGCAACTGGTGATCGTCGCGCGTTGATTCGATCAACGTAATGGATTTCGCCAATGCACGACGTTGCCCGGCGAGCACGCCCGCCACCAAAGCCTGATCGGCTTCGGTTAGCGTCGTAACTTCTTCAGGGCTCATGGCGTTCATGCCGGCTAAGTCAAATGCGGATTACTTGGCAAGCGCCTTGCGGATTTCAGCCAGCACGGTGCGGGCTGAATCTTCAATGCGCGTACCCGGACCGAAGATGGCCTTGGCACCTGCCTTGTAAAGGGTGTCATAGTCTTGAGCCGGAATCACGCCACCCGCAAAGACGATGATGTCGTCCGAACCTTGAGCCTTTAGGGCATTCACCAAGGTTGGTAGCAGCGTCTTGTGACCGGCTGCCAGGGACGAAACGCCAATGGCGTGCACGTCGTTTTCAATGGCCTGGCGTGCAGCTTCTTCCGGTGTCTGGAAGAGTGGGCCCATATCGATGTCAAAGCCTAGATCAGCGAAGGCGGTAGCAACGACCTTGGCACCGCGATCGTGACCATCCTGACCCAGCTTGGCAATCATGATGCGCGGACGGCGACCCTGTTCCAGAACGAATTTCTCGATGTCCTGCTTGATCTCTTCCCAGCTTTCCTGACCTTGCACAACACCTCCGTACACACCAGAAATTGTTTGGTTGTTGGCGCGGAAGCGGCCGAAGACTTTTTCCAGCGCATCGGATACTTCACCCACTGTGGCGCGCAGACGCACCGCTTTCACCGTCAGGTCGAGCAGGTTGCCCTGGCCGGATTTGGCAGCTTCAGTCAGTGCATTCAGTGCGGCCTCAACAGCAGCGCTATCGCGTGTGGCGCGGATCTTCTGCAGGCGGGCCACCTGGGCTTCACGCACAGCATGGTTATCGATATCGAGGATATCGATCGCGTCTTCCTTGGTCAGCTTGTACTTGTTAACGCCAACGATGACATCCTTGCCTGAGTCAATGCGGGCTTGCTTGTCGGCGGCACAGGTTTCTACCTGCATCTTGGCCCAGCCCGATTCCACCGCCTTGGTCATGCCACCCATGGCTTCGATTTCTTCGATGATGCTCCAGGCCTTGTCGGCCATGTCTTGTGTGAGCTTTTCCATCATGTAGGAACCAGCCCACGGATCGATCACGTTGGTGATGTGGGTTTCTTCCTGAATGATCAGCTGCGTGTTGCGGGCGATACGGGCCGAGAACTCAGTCGGCAGAGCGATCGCTTCGTCCAGCGCATTGGTGTGCAGAGACTGCGTGCCACCAAATACTGCCGCCATGGCTTCAATAGTGGTGCGCACGACATTGTTGTAAGGGTCTTGCTCGGTCAGCGACCAGCCCGAGGTCTGCGAGTGGGTCCGCAGCATCAGCGACTTGGCGCTCTTCGGGTTGAATTCCGACATGATCCGGTGCCAAAGCAGACGTGCAGCACGCATCTTGGCAATTTCCAGATAGAAGTTCATGCCGACTGCCCAGAAGAACGACAGACGGCCGGCGAAGGCGTCAACGTCCAGACCCGAGGCAATACCGGTACGCACATACTCGCGACCGTCGGCCAGCGTAAACGCCAGCTCGATGGCTTGGTTCGCACCGGCTTCCTGAATGTGATAACCCGAGATCGAAATCGAGTTGAACTTCGGCATATGCTGCGCGGTGTAGCCGAAGATGTCCGAAATGATCTTCATCGACGGCGTTGGCGGGTAAATATAGGTGTTACGAACCATGAACTCTTTAAGAATGTCGTTCTGGATCGTGCCGGATAGTTTGTCTTGGGAGACACCTTGTTCTTCGGCGGCCACAATATAGCCAGCCAGAATCGGTAGCACTGCGCCGTTCATGGTCATCGAGACCGAAATCTTGTCGAGCGGAATCTGGTCGAAGAGGATCTTCATGTCTTCGACGGAATCAATCGCCACGCCTGCTTTGCCCACGTCACCCACCACACGGGCATTGTCCGAATCGTAGCCACGGTGTGTTGCCAGATCGAAAGCGACGGAAACCCCCTGGCCGCCGGCAGCAAGTGCCTTGCGGTAGAACGCATTAGAGGCTTCCGCCGTCGAGAAGCCGGCGTACTGACGGATCGTCCATGGCTTAACGGCGTACATGGTTGGCTGCGGGCCACGCAGGAACGGGGCAAAGCCCGGCAAGGTGTCGGCATACTGCAAACCCTCGACATCCTGCTGGGTATAGAGCGGCTTGACCGTGAGGCCTTCAGGGGTGTGCCAGTCCAGACGGCTCAGATCGCCTTCAGGCGATTGTTTAGCAGCAGCCTTTTTCCAGGCTTCAAGTGCCTCAGGCGTGGCTTTATTCGAATGGCTCATGGCAAACCTCACGACAAAATTCTTAATAGTTGCGGTGCAACATGTCGCGCAGACAATCGCGCGACCCATGCTTCGCGGGAAATGCTACTTCGAGTACAAAGCAGCAAACTGTGGCAGACTGCTGACAGCAAACCACATATATCAAACCGAATCATACGTTATTCATAATTATGG
>ERZ1034363.769-NODE-769-length-20330-cov-4.797758_pt1 | contig 20330 bp, 21 predicted proteins | sample MGYA00520616_ERZ1034363 | MGnify/ENA primary metagenome ERZ1034363 (study PRJEB33736, sample SAMEA104284506) | Azolla filiculoides | biome: Urban; feature: Water surface; material: Ditch water | place: Netherlands | collected 2015-10-28 | depth 0-0.1 m ... | reverse complement strand
AACGGATATGACCGTCAAAATCGCGATTGACTGTATGGGTGGCGACCATGGCCCAAAGGTCACGGTCGCTGCTGCGCTGGCGTTTGCCGCGGAGTTTCCCACTGCCGAATTGAAACTGGTTGGTAACGCCGACCGGTTGGAAAGTCGTCTGCGTCGTGCATCGCCTGATAAAGCGTTACGGGATCGACTGACGGTCGTTCATGCCAGCGAAGTGGTCGCAATGGATGAGCCGCCTGCGCTGGCACTGCGTAACAAAAAAGATTCCTCGATGCGTGTGGCCATCAATCTGGTGAAGTCCGGAGAGGTGGACGCCTGTGTTTCTGCCGGTAATACTGGCGCCCTGATGGCGATTTCACGCTTTGTGCTGAAAATGCTGCCGGGTATTGATCGCCCTGCAATTTGTACCGTCATCCCGACCATGACGGGCCAGACCCGCTTGCTGGATCTGGGCGCCAACGTGGACTGTACAGCTGAGCACCTGCTGCAGTTTGCCGTGATGGGCTCTATCCTGACCAACGCCGTGGAGCATATTGCTGCGCCGCGTGTCGGTTTGCTGAATATTGGCGAAGAGGACATCAAGGGTAACGAGGTCGTTAAACAGACCGCAGAACTGTTGCGCGCCTCTGACCTTAATTTCGTCGGTAATGTAGAAGGCGATGGCGTTTACAAAGGCGAAGCAGACGTGGTGGTTTGCGATGGCTTTGTCGGCAATGTCGCGCTCAAGATTTCTGAAGGTCTTGCCCAGATGATGGGGCGCTTTTTGCGGGAAGAGTTCGAACGCAATCTGCTGACACGACTGATTGCTTTGCTGGCATTGCCTGTACTCAGCCGATTCAAGAAGCGCCTGGATCATCGGCGCTATAATGGCGCCAGCCTTCTGGGTCTCAAGGGTACGGTCATCAAGAGCCATGGCTCGGCCGATGTGTTTGCTTTCAGTCAGGCGATTAAACGTGCTTACTATGAAGCAGAGAACGATGTGATCGACAAGATCGCACATCGTGTTTCCAGCTATACCGGTTTACAAACTGCCGCCTTGCTCGTGGATCCCGTTAAGGATTCTGCAGTAACAGGAGAAGCCTGATGGCTCGAACTATTTACACCCAGCTTGCCGGCATCGGCAGCTATTTGCCAGGTGAGCCCATTTCCAATGAAGCGCTAATTCAGGCCAAGGGTCTCGAGTCCAGTGATGAATGGATTGTAACCCGCACAGGGATTGCTGCCCGTCATCATGCGCCAGAGGGTGTCACCTCGAGCATGCTGGCCGAAGAGGCGAGTCGTCGCGCGCTGGCTGATGCCGGTGTTGCTGCTACCGATCTTGATCTGATTATTGTGGCGACTTCAACGCCAGACATGATTTTCCCGAGCACGGCATGCCTGTTACAGGGCAATCTGGGCAACGTAGGTGCAACAGCCTTTGATGTGCAGGCGGTTTGCTCCGGCTTTGTCTATGCCATGACGATTGCCGAAAAATTCATCCGTTCCGGTAGCCACAAAACGGCGCTGATTGTTGGTGCCGAAGTATTCTCGCGCATCATGGACTGGAATGATCGCGGCACCTGCGTGCTGTTCGGTGATGGTGCGGGTGCTGTGGTGCTCAAAGCTGGTGATCAGCCAGGTCTGATGGCAACCTCCACGCACGCTGATGGTTCCCAGGCCGATATTCTCAATGTGCCGGGACAGGTGCGTAACGGCGTGGTAACGGGTGACCCGTTCCTGCGTATGGATGGTCAGGCCGTTTTCAAATTTGCCGTACGTGCGCTGACCGATAGCGCACTCGAATGTTGTGAGGCGGCCGGTATCAGTTCCGAACAGATTGACTGGTTGATTCCTCATCAGGCGAACGTTCGCATTATCGAGGCGATTGGTAAGCGCTTATCGATACCAACCGAGCGCGTGATTGTTACCGTTGGCCACCATGGCAACACCTCCGCTGCCTCGGTGCCATTGGCGCTGGATGAAGCCGTAAAGTCTGGTCGTGTAAAGCGTGGCCAGACGCTCATGCTGCAAGGCGTGGGTGGTGGGTTCACCTGGGGCAGCGTGCTCCTCAAGTATTAATAAGCGTTTTTCTCGGAGACTATCCATGTCGTTTGCTTTCGTATTTCCCGGTCAGGGTTCCCAGTCGGTCGGCATGATGGCCGCCTACGGCGATTCGCCCGTTGTGCGTGAGACCTTTGACGAAGCATCGGCTGCTTTGGGTGAAGACTTATGGGCTATGGTTGCCGAAGGTCCGGCAGAAAAGCTGGCGATGACAGTGAACACACAACCGATCATGCTTACGGCGGGTGTTGCTGCCTGGCGTCTGTGGGAAAGCCTGGGCGGTAAAATGCCCACCGTTGTAGCTGGGCATAGCCTGGGTGAATACTCGGCGCTGGTGGCTGCCGGTGCGCTTAAACTTGCCGATGCCGTGCCGCTGGTCCGTTTGCGCGCGGCCGCCATGCAGGAAGCGGTTCCTGCCGGCACTGGTGCCATGGCAGCCATTCTTGGCCTGGATGATGACGGTATCGCAGCCGCCTGTGCTGAAGCAGCTCAAGGTGAGATTGTCGAGCCGGTGAACTTTAACGCGCCGGGTCAAACCGTTATCGCGGGTCATAAGGGCGCCGTTGAACGTGCATGTGACGCGTGTAAGGCGCGTGGTGCCAAACGTGCCGTATTGCTGCCGGTTTCCGCACCTTTCCATTCCTCACTGTTGAAGCCAGCCGCTGATCGCCTAGCGATTGCGCTGGCAGACATCAACGTGGAAACGCCACTGATTCCTGTGATCAACAACGTAGATGTAGCGATCGAAACCGATCCAGCACGCATTAAGGATGCTCTGGTGCGCCAGGCTGCTAAACCGGTCCGCTGGGTAGAAATTATCCAGAAGATGGCCGGTATGGGCGTTGCTACGGCGGCAGAATGTGGCCCGGGCAAGGTGCTGGCCGGTCTGACCAAACGTTGTGCTGATGGCATTACCGGTGTGGCACTGGCCGATGCGGATTCGGTGAACGCCAATCTTTCCCTAAGCTAAGGAATTCATATGACTGCAACTGTTGCTCTGGTTACCGGCGCTTCACGCGGTATTGGCCGTGCGATTGCCATGGAATTGACCCGTCAGGGCATGACCGTTATTGGTACCGCCACCAGTGAATCGGGTGCTGCTAGCATTACCGAGGCCATCAAGGCCGCCGGTGGTGCAGGGTGGGGCGCAGCGCTGGATGTGCGCGATGCCGCCGGCGTTGATGCGCTGCTTTCTGATATCGAAACCAAAACGGGTTCGGCCATCACCGTGCTGGTCAATAATGCCGGGATTACGCGCGATACCCTGGCCATGCGGATGAAAGACGAAGACTGGGATGACGTGCTAGATACCAACTTGAAGTCTGTGTTCCGTATGTGTCGTGCTGTGATGCGCGGCATGATGAAGGCCCGTACGGGTCGTATCGTTAACATCACCTCCGTGGTTGGTCATGCCGGCAACCCGGGCCAAGCCAATTACTGTGCAGCCAAGGCCGGTGTGAGCGGTATGACCCGCTCGCTGGCACGTGAACTGGGTAGCCGCGGTATTACGGTGAACTGTGTGGCACCGGGCTTTATCGATACCGATATGACCAAGGCGCTGGATGACAACCAGAAGGCCATGTTGCTCGGCAACATTCCCCTGGGTCGCCTTGGCACACCTGAAGATATTGCGGCTGCAGTCGCTTTCCTCGTATCGCCAGCGGCATCTTATGTCACTGGTAGTACTATTCACGTTAATGGTGGGATGTACCTGCCTTAACTTTTTTTTATTCTATTGCGCACGAAAACTTTGCGGTTGGCTGTGTTTTGGTAGAATAGAGTCTGATTTCCACCACCTCTAATAGAAGGGTAATAGGAGCTTCAATGGATAACATCGAACAGCGCGTCAAAAAGATCGTAGCCGAACAACTCGGCGTGAATGAAGCTGACGTCAAGAATGAATCTTCTTTCGTTGATGATCTGGGCGCAGATTCGCTGGATACAGTTGAACTCGTGATGGCACTCGAAGAGGAATTCGAATGCGAAATTCCGGATGAAGATGCCGAGAAGATCACCACGGTTCAGCAAGCGATCGACTACGTCAAGTCGCACCAGAAGTAATTTTCGCTTGTTGCGTCATTGCGGCCGACGCGCTTTGTGTCGGCCGTATTTATATCAGCCCGGGGTATATAGATCCGGGCCAGTGAAGGAGTTGGCATGCGTCGTCGCGTCGTCGTCACAGGATTGGGCGTTATCAGCCCTGTAGGTAACACCGTTACAGAAGCATGGGATAGCCTGCTTGCTGGTCGTAGTGGTATCACGGCAGTGACTCGTTTTGACGTTAGCACTTTTCCTACACGCATTGCTGGCGAGGTCAAAGGCTTTAACGTGGCAGATTATCTGCCCGCTAAAGATGCCCGCCGCATGGATACCTTTATTCATTACGGTATGGCGGCTGGCATTCAGGCTGTTCGTGATGCCGGTCTGAGTGAAAACCCTGCTGATGCGGAACGCATCGGTGTCTGTATTGGTTCCGGTATTGGCGGTTTGCCGTTGATTGAAGATACCAAGGCCACTTATGATGCCGCTGGCGTCCGCAAGATTTCCCCATTCTTTGTGCCGGGGTCAATCATTAATATGATCTCCGGCAACCTGTCGATCCTTTATGGCTTCAAAGGTCCGAACATTGCGCCTGTTACTGCATGTACAACAGGTCTGCACGCCATTGGTATGGCAAGCCGTATGATCGAATATGGTGATGCCGATGTGATGATCGCCGGCGGTGCTGAATCGACCATTTCACCTTTGGGTCTTGGCGGTTTCTGTGCTGCCCGTGCGCTCTCTGAGCGTAATGATGATCCAGCGACTGCGAGTCGCCCGTGGGACAAAGACCGTGATGGCTTTGTGCTGGGCGAGGGTGCTGGTGTCATGGTGCTCGAAGAGTACGAGCACGCCAAGGCACGTGGCGCCAAGATTTATGCAGAATTGTGCGGGTTTGGTATGAGCGGTGATGCGTATCACATGACCGCACCGGATACCGATGGCCCTAAGCGCAGCATGCAAGCCGCACTCAAGAATGCCGGTGTGAATACGGACAACGTGCAGTATCTCAATGCGCATGGTACTTCAACGCCGCTGGGTGACAAGAACGAAACACAGGCCATCAAGCTGCTGTTTGGTGATGATGCCAAGAAGCTGGTTGTGAACTCGACCAAGTCGATGACCGGTCACCTGCTGGGTGGCGCTGGCGGTCTGGAATCGGTGTTCACCGTGTTGGCGCTTCATCATCAGATTTCGCCGCCGACGATCAACATTTTTAATCAGGATCCGGAATGCGATCTGGATTACTGTGCTAACACAGCCCGTGAAATGAAGATCGATATCGCCTTGAAAAACAATTTCGGCTTTGGTGGCACCAACGGTTCACTGGTCTTCAAGCGCTTCTAAACGTTATGTTGAGCCGGCTTGAACTCCGGCCCGTTGCTTCGCGCCGCCTTCGGGCGGCGTTGCTTTTGGTGTTGTCGCTGGCCGGCTTGAGCCTCAGTCAGAGTAGTCTTTCTGGCCTATCACTTGCCGTTGTCGGTTTGTTGCTTCTGGCTATTTTCGTTCAGGCTTGGCGAACAGCGTCACGTATGCCGCCTGCAATGGCTCTGAGATTCAAACCCATCAAGGCGTTTCTGTCTGATTTTAATGGGGCCGACACACCGATCCGCTGCACGCGTCTGAGTGTCTATCCCTGGTTGATCTTGCTGCATACGGAGATTCCGCAGCAAGGCCGGCAGGTGATTGTTTTGTTGCCGGATAGTTTGCCAGATCGTTCAGGCGATCAATGGCGAAAGTTACTCGTTTGGTCGAAGCGCATGCGGCGCCAGATTGCGAAGCAATAGCTGCGTATTAGCTGCGCCGGCGCAGAATCGTGTTTTTAATCCGTTTCATGGTGTCCGGATAGTCTCGGGAGTAGTGCAGACCGCGGCTCTCTTTACGACGCAGCGCCGACCGCACAATCAGGTCAGCCGTTTGAACCAGATTCCGTAACTCAAGCAGATCGTGGCTAATCCGGAAGTTGGCGTAGAACTCATCAATTTCGCGTGTCAGCAAACGAATGCGATGCTGTGCCCGAAGCAGACGTTTGGTCGTGCGAACGATGCCAACGTAGTCCCACATGAAGCGTCGTAATTCGTCCCAGTTGTGGGAAATTACAATTTCTTCATCGGCATCCGTCACCCGGCTTTCATCCCAGTGCGGCAAACTTGTTGGTGTCGGCAACGGATTCGCAATGATCATGTCCGTGGCGGCGCGTGAATAGACCAGACATTCCAGTAGAGAGTTAGAGGCAAGACGGTTTGCGCCATGCAGACCGCTGCAAGTCACTTCGCCTGCAGCGTAAAGCCCAGCTAAATCCGTACGACCGTGCTGATCGACCATGACACCCCCACAGGTGTAATGCGCCGCCGGCACAACGGGTATGGGTTCTTTGGTGATATCAATGCCGAGCTGCAGGCAACGTTCGTAGATCGTTGGGAAGTGCGAACGAATAAATTCGGCAGGTTGATGTGAAATATCCAGGTACACGCAATCGAGGCCATGTCGTTTCATTTCGGCATCGATAGCGCGAGCAACGATATCGCGCGGGGCCAATTCAGCGCGGGGATCGTAATCATCCATAAAGCGTGAGCCGTCCGGCCGCTTTAATAATCCGCCTTCACCGCGTACTGCTTCACTGATCAGAAAAGACTTTTCCTGCGGGTGGTAAAGACAGGTCGGATGAAACTGTATGAATTCCATATTGGCGATACGGCAGCCTGCGCGCCACGCCATGGCAATACCATCACCCGTAGAGGTATCGGGATTGGTTGTATAGAGATAAACCTTTCCCGCGCCGCCGGTTGCCAGGATGGTCTGACCCGCAGCAATGGTTTTAACTTCGCCGGATGCGCTATCTAATACATAGGCCCCAAGACACCGGTCTTTCTGGCCTAATGGCTGTTGCCCGATTTTGCTGGCAGTAATCAGGTCGACCACGATGTGGTGTTCCATCACGCAGATATTGGGATGGTTGCGCACCTGCGGGGTGAGGGTGTCCTGAACTGCTGCGCCGGTTGCATCGTCAACATGAATTACCCGGCGATGACTGTGGCCGCCTTCGCGTGTCAGGTGATAACGACCATCTTCACGTGTAAAGGGTACCCCGCGGTCGATCAGCCACTGAATCGCTTCGGCGGCATGCTCAATGGCAAAACGGGTGGCCGCCGGATCGTTAAGATAAGCACCTGCAGTCAGCGTATCTGCAATATGATTCTCAACGGAGTCGGTGCTGTCCAGAACTGCGGCAATACCACCCTGTGCCCAACCCGAAGCCGAATCGACAAGGCGTCTCTTGCTCACAAGGCCAACCTTCAGGCCAGCATCGGCAAGGCACAATGCAGCGCTCTGGCCGGCCAGGCCACTGCCGATGATGAGCACATCAAATCGGTTCGAGCAGGGTAAGGAAGTCTGGTTCAACGCAGTAAGAGGGCGGGTATAGGCACTATGGCAAAAAGAACGTTCACAACTTAAACTAACGGGCATTCTACAAGGTTAGAACGGAAACAGACATTAAACAGACGACAGATTCGTTAATGGCTAGCGTTATTCCGGCCAAAGGCAAAGAAGCCGAGGCGGAAGCAGCCTTGTTGGCCGCTGCCAAGGCGGGGGATCGGGCAGCTTTTGAGTGCCTCGTGGTTTCCTGCCAATCACGCATTTTGCGCTGGCTGACGCGCCTGACTCAGGATCGTGCTGTGGCCGAAGAGCTCTTGCAGGAATCTCTTTTTAAAGCCTTTGTTTCCCTCAGCAGCTTTCGCGGAGACGCAGCCTTTGCGACATGGCTTGCCCGCATCGCCCACAATACCTTTCTGGCTTGGAACAAGGTAAATCGCAGACGACCTGATCAGGAAATGCTTGATGACGATGCTGTGGCGTCTAACGCTGGATCTGTTGATTGGCCTAGTTTTAGCGAAAGCCCTGAGACCTTGCTCTGGCAGCAGGAACTCTCAGACAGTCTTGGTCATGCCTTATTTGAATTGCCTGAAGTGTTGAGACAGGCACTCACATTGCGAGAACAAGATGGCTTGAGTTATGAAGAAATTGCCCAAATTCAAGAAGTGCCAATAGGTACTGTGCGTTCACGGATTCATCGCGCCCGTGAATCCTTGTCGCACACCCTTAAAGGATTGATGGAGCCCGCATGACCGGATCTTTTACTGAAATATTACTGGAGCAGGAAACGCGGGTTTCTGCACTAATTGATGGCGAAACTTCGTTGGCGATCGATGCGTTAGGTGTTGCAACAGGTGATATGCAACAGTATTACCATTACCAATTGATCCGTCAGACTTTACGGGGCACCGTCATGACATCGGATGTCCATGAAACATACGCATGGAGTCAGACACATTTCACGAAACTCTGGGCTCGCGTTGATGAGCAGACGGGCGTCAAACGTCCTGAAATAGCGTAGGATTCGCACTTATGGCAGAACGTGAAGCACAAGTCATCGAAGTAATACCCGCTACCCGGCCCGATGTGCCGGGTTTGGCACGGCTTGAGTTTGAAGTATCAGGTGGTTGCGGGCGCTGTCATGAGACTGGCGGCTGCGGCGGTGTCAGCATTGCACAACCCCTATGTAGCAAACCAAAGACTTTGCTGGTTGCCGATAACATTGGCGTACGTGCGGGCGACAAGGTGCTCGTTGCCATCCCGGATGTCTTGCTTTCCCAGGGTATTACCCGTGCTTACCTGATTCCCCTGATTCTGCTGTTCGCCGGAAGTGCACTCGGCGCTATGGTTTTACCTGATCTTTTACCGATGCGTTGGCAACTCACGTCAGATGTGGGTGCCATAGCTGGTGCCGGTATCGGCCTGATTGCCGCCTGGTGGCAGCTACAACGCAACCAGAAATCCAGGGCGATGGTTGCGCCACGCATCGTTCGTCGCCTGATCTGAAATTATCTGTACTTCTTGTGAAACTGGATATGAGCACCTCGTACAAGCGCTTTCTGCAAATCTGCCTGTTTTGTATTTCATTGTCTTTGAGCGCCATGGTTCAGGCTCAAAGTCGCGGGTTGCCCGATTTTGTTGAACTTGCTGAAAAACAGTCGCCTTCAGTGGTAAATATCAGTACGGTACAGAACAACCGGGGCAGGGCCACGAGTAACGGTATGCCGATGGATCCAACAGATCCTGCCTACGAAATCTTCCGTCGATTCTTTCCACAGGCACCGGGGAACGGTCAGCCCCAACAAGAGAACCGGTCATTAGGTTCAGGTTTCATCATCACGCCTGATGGTTATGTGATGACCAATGCCCACGTGATTGATGGGGCTGATGAGGTCACGGTCAAGTTGCTCGACAAACGTGAGTTCCGTGCCAAAGTCATTGGTGCCGACAAACGAACCGATGTGGCGCTGCTGAAGATCGAGGCGAATGGCCTGCCCGCAGTAAAACTAGGCGACTCCGCCAGTTTGAAGCCGGGTGAGTGGGTCGTTGCCATCGGAAGTCCCTTTGGCTTTGAGCATTCCGTAACGGCGGGTATTGTCAGCGCCAAGGGTCGTGCATTGCCCCAGGAAAATTACGTACCGTTTATCCAGACCGATGTCGCTATCAACCCGGGGAACTCCGGTGGCCCGCTGTTTAACCTGCGCGGTGAGGTCGTTGGTATTAACTCGCAGATATTTAGTCGTTCCGGTGGCTTCATGGGTATTTCCTTTGCGATTCCTATCGACCTGGCCATGGATATTCAGCAGCAGCTACGTACCAAGGGTCGTGCAAGCCATGGTCGGATGGGTGTCTCTATCCAGGAAGTGACCCGTGAAGTGGCTGAGGCCTTCGGGTTGCCCAAGTCAGGTGGTGCGCTGGTGAACAGTGTTGAGCCAAACGGCCCGGCTGCCCGTGCCGGTATCGAACCCGGTGATGTCATTCTCAAGTTTGATGGCAAGCCAATCACGGTGTCCAGTGATCTGCCCCGCATGGTCGGTGCGCTTAAACCGGGTACAAAATCCCAGGTAGAACTCTGGCGCAAAGGTCAGGTCCGTATGGTGAGTGTGACCATCGGCGAATTCCAGGAGGATCGGGTGGCTTCCAATAAGCCGGCTGGTCGTGGTGTTGGTGAGGCAACCAATAGCCGTCTGGGTATTGCGGTTTCTGATCTGACTGCCGAGCAGAAACAGCAAATGCGCCTGAATGCCGGCATTCTCGTAGTTGATATCCGTCCGGGTAGCCGGGTCGATTTGCGTCCGGGCGACGTGATTCTGGCGGTAACCGCTAAAGGCGACACGCAGGATGTCCGCTCGGTCCAGCAATTCAACCAGATCATCGCTCAAATGGATGCAAAAGCACCGGCAACGCTGCTGATCCGCCGCTCTAACGTGCAGATCTTTGTACCTATTCCACAGTCACAACCGGCACAGCCAGGGCTGCGCTAAAACCTGAGAAGGCTGGCACACGAAGACCGCCAGCCTTAGCCCTGATCCGGTAGAATAGCGGGTTGTTCTGGCGCTTTAGTGGCGCTTTCATCGCACTTGTTGCCAGCTTAACGCTGGAAAAATGGAATTCCGTGAAGCACATACGTAACTTTTCGATCATCGCCCACATTGACCATGGCAAATCGACTCTGGCAGATCGCCTGATTCATCGTTGTGGTGGTTTGTCTGATCGGGAAATGGCAGCCCAGGTTCTTGACTCGATGGATATCGAAAAGGAACGCGGCATTACCATCAAGGCGCAAACCGCTGCTCTGGATTACAAGGCCAAAGATGGACAGACTTATCGTCTAAATCTGATCGATACCCCGGGACACGTCGACTTCTCCTATGAAGTGTCGCGTTCATTGTCTGCCTGTGAGGGTGCACTACTGGTGGTAGATGCTTCGCAAGGCGTTGAAGCACAGACGGTTGCCAACTGCTATACCGCGCTCGACCTGGGGGTTGAAGTGGTGCCGGTGCTGAACAAGATCGATCTGCCGTCCGCCAACCCCGAAAATGCCCGTGCAGAAATTGAAGATGTGATCGGCATTGATGCTACCGAAGCCGTGGAGGCGAGTGCCAAAACCGGTATTGGTATCGACGATATTCTCGAGCAGGTTATTGCGAAAATTCCTGAGCCAAAGGGTGACCCGGATGCGCCGCTTAAAGCACTGATTGTCGACTCGTGGTTTGATAACTATGTCGGTGTGGTCATGCTGGTCCGTGTGATTGACGGTTGTCTTAAGCCCAAAGACAAGATGCGCCTGATGTCGACGGGTGCCACCCACCTGTGTGAACAGGTCGGTATCTTTACCCCGAAATCCAAGCAGCAACCCCAGCTCTCGGCCGGTGAAGTAGGTTTCGTTATTTCCGGACTCAAGGAACTGAAGGCTGCGCGGGTGGGTGACACCATCACGTTGGCAGATCGTCCGGCCGATAAGCCGCTGGAAGGTTTCAAGGAAATTAAACCGCAGGTGTTTGCTGGCCTGTACCCGGTAGAGCCGAATGAATATGAACAGTTGCGTGATTCTCTGGAAAAGCTGCAACTGAATGATGCAGCACTCCAGTTCGAGCCTGAAGTCTCCCAAGCCTTGGGCTTCGGTTTCCGTTGCGGTTTCCTCGGCTTATTGCACATGGAAATTGTGCAAGAGCGCCTTGAACGTGAGTTTGATATGGACCTCATTACCACGGCACCTACCGTGGTTTATGAAGTCCGTTTGCGCAACGGCGAAGAAATTATTGTTGAAAACCCATCCCGCTTGCCAGACATCGGCAAGATTGAAGAAATCCGCGAGCCGATCATTACCGCGTTTATCTTCCTGCCTCAGGATTACGTGGGCTCGGTGATTACCTTGTGTAACCAGAAGCGCGGCTCGCAGATCGATATGCGTTACCACGGTCGACAGGTACAGATGATCTATGAACTGCCCCTTTCTGAAGTGGTGTTCGACTTCTTCGACAAGCTGAAATCCGTTTCCCGTGGCTATGCCTCCCTGGATTACGAGTTCAAGGAATATCGCACGGCAGATATGGTCAAGCTCGATGTGCTGATCAATGGCGACAAGGTTGATGCCTTGTCACTGATCGTGCACCGTTCCAGCTCGGTCTATCGTGGTCGTGAACTGGTCAGCAAAATGCGTGAGCTCATCCCGCGCCAGATGTACGATGTGGCGATTCAAGCGGCGCTGGGTGCGCAAATTATTGCCCGTGAAACAGTCAAAGCCATGCGTAAGGATGTGCTGGCTAAGTGTTACGGCGGTGATATCTCCCGCAAAAAGAAACTGCTCGAGAAGCAGAAGGCCGGTAAGAAGCGTATGAAGCAGATCGGCTCGGTAGAAGTCCCGCAGGAAGCATTCCTTGCGGTATTGCGCGTTGACGGCAAATAAACCGATTAAGTCATTAAGTACGGAACGATTGAATGAATTTTGCACTGATTCTTTTTCTGATCACCCTGGCCACCGGTATCCTGTGGCTGATTGATGTGCTCTATGCCCGTAAGTTGCGCGCGCCAGGCAGTAAAAACCCGATCTGGGTAGAGTGGGGCGCCAGTTTGTTTCCGGTGATTCTGGCAGTCTTTGCGCTGCGTTCCTTTGTTGTTGAGCCGTTCAAGATTCCGTCGGGTTCCATGATCCCGACGCTTCAAGTCGGTGACTATATTCTGGTGAATAAGTTCACCTATGGCTTGCGCTTGCCCATCGTCGGTACTGAGGTTGTTTCTGGCAATGCGGTCGCCCGTGGCGATGTGGTCGTATTCCGTTACCCGCCTGAACCCAACGTGGATTACATTAAACGTGTGATTGGCTTGCCGGGTGATACGGTCAGCTATCAGAACAAGCAGCTCAGCATTAATGGCGTACCGGTTCCACGCACGTCTGAAGCCGATTACCTGCACCCGGACCGCATGTACTACTCCAAGCAGTACCGGGAAACGCTCAATAACGTTACTTACAACACGCTGAATGACGCCGATGCACCGGCTTTTGTGCCTGATGTCGCACGGTTTCCCTATCGTGATCAGTGCCGCTATGACAGTGCAGGCTTCGTTTGCAAGGTCCCCGCCGGCAATTACTTTGTGATGGGGGACAACCGTGACAACAGTAAAGATAGCCGCGTCTGGGGCTTTGTGCCAGATGCCAACATCGTCGGCAAAGCCTTCTTCATCTGGTTTCATTGGGGTGAACTGGGCCGTATTGGCTCTTTCCACTAAGCAATCGCTGGTATGACGCAAACTGGTCAACGCACCGTAACGGCTCAAAACCGGTTGGCTTCTCTTGAATCCGCCATTGGCTATCAATTTCGTGATCAGACACTGCTTGATCAGGCGCTGACGCATCGTAGCTATGGTCGCGACCACTACGAGCGACTGGAATTTCTCGGGGACTCGATCCTCAATGCAGTGGTGGCAGAAGCACTGTTTCAGACGTTTCCTGATCTGCCCGAAGGCGACCTATCTCGCTTGCGCGCGAATCTGGTGTGTCAGGATCAGCTGGTTACCGTTGCCGGTGATCTTTCAATCAGTCGATACATGCGACTGGGTGAGGGCGAGTTAAAGAGCGGCGGGCAAAATCGTCCATCGATCATGGCCGATACCGTCGAAGCCCTTTATGGCGCCATCTGGCAGGATGCGGGCTTTGAAACAGCACGTCGTGTGATCCTGGCAAGTTTTACCCAGCGTATTAATGCGATCGACCTGAATAAATTACCATCGGCCAAAGACGCCAAGACACGTTTGCAGGAATGGCTGCAGGGCCGTCGTTTGCCGCTACCCGTTTATGACACGCCCATGGTGAGCGGTGCAGCACATGCACAGACCTTTGAAGTGTTGTGTCATATCGCCGAGCATCAGGTTCAAACCTGCGGCAAAGGCCCCACACGTCGGGCGGCAGAGCAACAGGCCGCGGAACTGGCGCTTGCACAACTCGAAGCGGTACACCAGGATAAAAAGCGATGACTGAAGTTTCTATCGAACGCCCTGAGAACCTGGCGCCAACCGGGCTTGTAGCACTGGTAGGGCGCCCCAATGTCGGCAAGTCGACTTTGCTGAACCGGTTGATTGGTGAAAAACTGAGCATTACTTCCCGTAAGGCACAGACGACCCGTCACCGCATCATGGGTGTACGTACAGACGAAGATGCCCAGTACGTTTTTGTCGACACCCCTGGATTTCAGACAAAGCACAGTTCGGCCTTAAATCGCACCATGAACCGTGGCGTGACCCAGGCACTGCAGGATGTAGATGTCATCTGTTTCGTTATCGAAGCTGGTCGCTTTGGTGATGCCGATCGTAAAGTGTTGGCATTGCTTCCCGAGGATCGCCCGGTCATTCTGGTGCTTAACAAGATTGATCAACTGAAAGATAAGGCGACCTTGTTACCCTTCGTCGCCAAACTGGCTGAAATACGTAACTGGGCAGCGGTTGTTCCGGTGAGCGCTGAAAAGGGAACGCAAGCAGAAGCACTGCTCTCGGAAATCAAAAAGGCGTTGCCTGAGCAGGGCTTTTTGTACGACCCGGATACGCTCACTGATCGCAGCGAGCGCTTTATTGCCTCAGAATACATTCGCGAAAAGCTGTTTCGCCTGCTGGGTGACGAATTGCCTTATGCGGCTACGGTCGAGATTGAAAAATTCGAAACAGAAGGCGAGCTGCGCCGGATTTTTGCCGCTATCGTCGTCGATCGCGAATCCCACAAGCCTATGATCATCGGACGTAATGGTGAAACACTCAAACGCATCGCCTCGGAAGCACGTCAGGACATGACCCGCATGTTTGGTGGCACGGTTTATCTGGAGCTCTGGGTCAAAGTAAAATCGGGCTGGGCGGATGATGAACGCCTCCTGCGGACCTTAGGTTACGAATAATCTTTCGTTGATGCCAATTCGACCCCCATGCGGCCCGTAAAAGTCGAACGCCAACCAGCCTTTGTGCTGCACAGTCGGCCCTATCGGGAAACCAGCCTGGTTGTCGAAGCGATCACCCGTGATTACGGGCGCATGGCGTTGGTAGCCAAAGGGGTACGTCGTCCTCGATCTGCCATGCGTGGTGTGTTGATGGCGTTCCAACCATTGGAGATAACCTGGAGCGGCAAAGGTGAAGTCGTTACGCTGCACAATGCCGAATGGCAGGGCGGGCAACCTTTATTACAAGGTCGCGCCTTACTCTGTGCCTATTATCTGAACGAATTGCTGATGAATCTGCTGCCCCGTGAAGATGCCCATGAACAGCTATTCGCTCACTACAGCAGCACGTTGCAAGCACTATCGACATCCGAATCTCATGATGCGGCTTACTTTTCGGGCGTATTACGGCGTTTTGAGAAACAGTTGCTTGGTGAGCTCGGTTATGGCCTGATGCTGGTTCATGATGCCAATGGTCAACCAATTGCTGCGGATAATCGCTATCTCTATGAAATGGAGTCCGGGCCGAGGGTTATTACGGATTCTTCGGCGAGCGCCGGTACAATAAGCGGTCAGACCTTGCTCGATATGGAAGCAGAGTCTTTTGATAACCCCGTTTCACTGCTTGAGAGTAAACAACTCATGCGCAGCCTGATGGCTTTTTATTTGAATGGTCGGCAACTGCATAGCCGCCGGTTGTTCGAAGATCTGGCTGACCTCTGAACTGCCTAATGAATATTTATCATGATTGAACTTGGCGTAAATATTGATCACGTTGCCACGCTGCGTCAGGCACGACGCACCTATGAACCAGATCCGGTTTGGGCAGCCGTTGAAGCCCATCTGGGGGGTGCCGATGGCATTACCGTTCATCTGAGAGAAGATCGTCGTCATATTCAGGATGCCGACGTGCGCAAATTGCGTGACCTGACACAGATCAAACTGAATCTGGAAATGGCGGCTACCGATGAAATGGTGAGCATCGCTTGTGAACTAAAGCCTGAAATGGCCATGCTGGTACCAGAAGGGCGCCAGGAAGTGACGACCGAAGGCGGTTTGGATATCGTCGGTCAAGAAGCACGTTTAGCCCAAATTGTAGGCAAACTGCGTGAAGCAGGTATTGTAACGAGCACCTTTATTGATGCGGAACCTGACCAGGTCGCAGCCGCAGCCCGAATTGGGGTGCAGGTCTGCGAAATCCATACAGGACCTTATGCCCATGCCTTTCACGCCGCGGGTCGTGATATCGAACGCCCAGCGGTGCAAGCAGAATTACAGCGTGTTGCTGCCGCTGGTCAGCAGATTCGTTCTCTCGGCATGCGCTTTAATGCCGGGCATGCGCTCAACTATTACAACGTACAACCGATTGCTGCCTTGCCGGGCATCCGTGAGCTGCACATTGGCCATGCCATTGTAAGCCGGTCGGTTTTTGTCGGTTTACGCGAAGCAGTGAGCGAAATGAAGCGACTGATGCGTGAAGCCGTCAGCCTTAGCTAAATCGATTGAGTAAGCAATGATTCACGGCATCGGCACCGACATCGTTTCTGTTCAGCGTATCGGACAGTTGCTGTCGCGCCACCCGGAACGAGGTGCAGCCCATTTGCTGCATCCCGCAGAGCAGCTTGAAGCTCAGAAATCTGCCGCCCCTGATCGTTTTGTTGCCAAACGTTTTGCTGCTAAAGAAGCGCTCTCCAAAGCTTTAGGTACCGGTTTGCGTGCACCCGTGCTATTGCCCGCCATTCGTGTTGAGCATGATGCGTTGGGTAAACCTTTTTTCAGTTTTGAATCCGAGCTGGCAGAGTGGATCTGTCAGCGTTCCCTGCAGATCCACCTCTCGATTAGCGATGAAGTGGATCATGCTGTTGCATTTGTTGTTGTGGAGAAGCTATGAGCACGAAGGTAACCTACGGCCCGTTGATGATCGACGTTGAAGGTTTGTCCCTTAACGAGGCAGATAAGCGCCGTTTGCTGCATCCGCTGGTGGGTGGGGTGATTCTTTTTTCCCGCAATTACAAAGACCCGGTGCAACTTTCTGCTTTGACCCAGGAAATTGCCGATCTACGTCAACCGCCACTACCGATTACTGTCGATCATGAGGGGGGCAGGGTACAGCGTTTCCGCGAAGGGTTTACCCGTTTGCCGGCCATGCGGCTGTTGGGCGAGCTTCACGCCAAAGACCCGGTTGCGGCGGATGAATCCGCCGAAGCGGTAGGTCTGGTGCTGGCAACGGAATTGCGTGCGCATGGTGTCGATTTCTCATTTACGCCAGTGCTAGATCTGGATTGGGGACGCAGCGGTGTCATTGGCGATCGTAGCTTTTCCAAGGATCCCCAGATCGTTTCACGCCTTGCTGCTTCCTTGATTCGTGGTCTCGCTAAAGGCGGCATGGGCTCCTGTGGTAAACACTTCCCCGGACATGGATGGGTTGAGGCCGACTCTCATGTCGCTATTCCTGTTGATGAACGTAGCATGGCAGAGATTGAAGTTGATATGCAGCCGTATCATGAGCTCTCGCTTGATGCTGTGATGCCAGCTCATGTGATTTATCCGGTGCTGGATGAGCGTCCTGCGGGATTCTCGCCGCGTTGGCTGGAAAAGCTACGGCTTGAGTGCCAGTTCGAGGGCATTATTTTCAGTGATGACCTATCCATGGAAGGGGCCAGCGTCGCCGGTAGCATTGTTGATCGTGCCAATGCGGCCTGGGATGCCGGCTGTGATGTGCTGCTGGTCTGCAACAAACCTGATTTCGTTGATGCACTACTGGCTGAGTGGCAGCCTGAAATGCATCCTGTGCGTGCTGAACGCATTTCCAATCTGTTGGGCGAACCGGGTTTGGGAGTAGATAAACCGCTGACGCGCGCACAGCTCGAAGCCAATGCCGAATATCAGGCCGCTCTGGCACGTATTCAGGCGCTCTAAACCATGAACCACCCCCTGCAGGATCAGGTACGTACGCTGCCTGAGCGGCCGGGGGTGTATCGTTTTCTGGCGGAAGATGGCCAGGTGCTCTATGTGGGTAAAGCGCGCAATCTTAAAAGCCGCGTCTCGTCTTACTTCGCAAAAAATCTGAGCAGTCCGCGTATTGCGCTGATGGTAAGCAAAATCGCCCGGCTCGAAGTCACACCCACACCTTCGGAATCCGAAGCGCTTCTGTTAGAAAACCATCTCATCAAAGAGCTGGCGCCCAAGTACAACATTCTGTTTCGGGACGATAAATCGTATCCCTACATACGCTTAACCCGAGAGATCTGGCCGCTCATTGGCCTGCATCGCGGTACGCTATCGAATAACGCAGATTATTTCGGCCCTTATCCCAATGCGTATTCGGTTCGGGAAGCCGTTCATTTACTGCAAAAGATTTTCCGGTTGCGCACCTGTGAAGATAGTGTCTTCAACAACCGCACACGCCCGTGTCTGCTGTATCAGATCAAACGCTGTAGCGGACCCTGTGTAGGACGTATTAGCGAAGCGGATTATGCCGAAGATGTAAAAGCCGCGACCCTGTTTCTCCAAGGGCGCCACCAGGAAATCATGCAGCGCCTTTCAGCGCTAATGGAGCAGGCTTCGGGCAACCTAGCTTTCGAACATGCGGCACAGTTTCGCGATCAGATCCAGGCGCTACATCACGCGCAAGATACTCAGATTATGGACAGCCACCAGGCTGAAGATGTCGACATTATTGTGGCCGTAGAGCAGGGCGGTAGCCTCTGCGTCAATCTGGCCATGGTGCGTGGTGGTCGGCACCTCGGAGATCGCGCCCACTTCCCGCAAGCGGGTAATCAGCTTGAACAGGCATCACTGGGCGAAGTGCTTTCAGCCTTTATCGAATCGCATTACGCTTTGCATCCGCCGCCCGGTAAAGTTTTGGTAAACGTCCCTGTGGACGATGCTGTGAGCGAAACCATTGCCGGGATTGTCGGCAGACCTTTACCGATGGACCTGCCTTATTACGCCCAACATAAATCGTGGGTGGAACTGGCCATCAATAACGCACAGCTTGCGCTCACTCAACGCCGGCGTATGCAGACCTTGCAGGGTAAGCGGCAAAGTTCACTCTTGTCGGAGCTACAGCAGGCTGGCTTGGCAATCGAGCAACTCAACCGGATTGAGTGTTTTGATATCAGCCATACACAGGGTGAGGCAGCGGTTGCATCCTGCGTGGTTTGGACGCATGACGACAAAGAAGGTGGTGCTATGCGCCGCTCGGATTATCGTCGATTCAACATTACCGACATCACCCCGGGCGATGATTATGCCGCGATTCATCAGGCCGTCTACCGGAGGTATAAGCCGAATGAAAAATCAAATGAAGGCGTTCGACCTGATCTGGTGCTGATTGATGGGGGTAAAGGGCAGGTTGCTAAGGCTGCTGAAGCACTGGCTGAGTTGGGCCGCTCGGAAATCCCGCTGGTCGGTGTTGCCAAGGGGCTAGGGCGCAAACCCGGTCTGGAGTCACTGATTTTTACCGATGATCGGGAGCCGCTGCATCTGGATTCGGACGACCCGGGCTTGCACTTGGTTCAGGAAATTCGGGATGAAGCGCACCGGTTTGCGCTCACAGGACATCGGGGGCGCCGACAAAAAGCCCGCTTCAGTTCCCGGCTTGATGAGGTGCCAGGTATCGGGCCTAAACGCCGCAAGGCATTGATGACCTGCTTTGGCAGTGTCTCTGCCATGAAAGTAGCTAGTGTCGATGCCATTGCCAACGTGCCCGGTATGAGTGTCGAATTAGCCCAACGACTACACGAAGCACTGCAAGATAGCTGATAATACGCACATGATGAATCTGCCACTTTTTCTGACCTGGGCGCGTATCGCCTGTATTCCGTTATTGATCATTGCCTTCGTGCCGCAAGTGCTGCCCATTCCGGAAGAGGGCAGAAATACCCTTTCAGCGATTATCTTCATCATTGCGGCGGTTACCGATTGGGCCGATGGTTATCTGGCACGCAAATGGAATCAGACTTCCAACTTCGGGGCATTTCTTGATCCCGTAGCCGATAAGCTGATCGTTTCTACAGCCCTGATTCTGTTGGTTGCTGATGGTCGTGTCAGCGAGCTCGTCACCATCATCATCATCGGTCGTGAAATCACCATTTCTGCTCTGCGCGAATGGATGGCCAGCATGGGTAAGCGGAAGAGTGTGGCGGTGAACATGATTGGCAAATTCAAAACGGCCGCACAGCTATCGGCCATACCCATGCTGCTCTATGGTGCAGACCTTGGCGGATACGATATGCGCTTCTGGGGTACCTTGCTGATCTGGATTGCTGCCGCGCTGACGCTGTGGTCGATGGCTTATTACCTGTATGTCGCCTGGCCAGACCTGAAGGAATCGGATTAAGTATCTTTTCTGAAATTAGGCTTGACCGGGATTTCACAAGTTCTGTATAATTTGGGCTCTCATGCGGCAGTAGCTCAGTTGGTAGAGCGATACCTTGCCAAGGTATAGGTCGAGAG
>ERZ1034363.768-NODE-768-length-20339-cov-10.623927_pt1 | contig 20339 bp, 18 predicted proteins | sample MGYA00520616_ERZ1034363 | MGnify/ENA primary metagenome ERZ1034363 (study PRJEB33736, sample SAMEA104284506) | Azolla filiculoides | biome: Urban; feature: Water surface; material: Ditch water | place: Netherlands | collected 2015-10-28 | depth 0-0.1 m ... | reverse complement strand
CAAGATAGGCATGACCAGATCGTTAGAAACCATAGTCGCCAAAGCAATCGTCTCGACAATCACCATGCCCGTTGCGGCCGACAGTCCGCCCAAAAATGCCAACAATGTCATCAGCGCATTGCCCTCGCTCAATGGCATGGTTAGCACAAGGGTGTCTGCTTCGAATGCGCCCCCGTTAAACTGAATCAGACCGGTAAGCGCAATGGGTAATACAAAAATATTAATCAGCAGTAAATACAATGGAAATAGCCATACAGCGCGGCGCAAATGCGTTTCGTCTACGTTTTCAACTACCGTAATCTGAAACTGCCGCGGCAGCATCAATATGGCTATGCCGGACAAAAGAGTCAGCGCGAACCAATTCCCGAAATTGATCGATTCAGGTTGTAGTAATTTAGCAATATTAGGAATCGCCTCAGCACGCTGGAATAGATCAATAAAGCCATCATTCAGGCCCCAAACGACATAGGCGCCAATCGCCATAAAGGCAACCAGTTTGAACACGGATTCAAAGGCAACGGCCAGCACCATACCTTCATGACGCTCAGTGACATCGAGATGGCGAGTACCAAACAGGATCGTAAAAACAGCCAGAATGATGGCAATGATTGCCGTCGAATCCGGCATGAACGCCAAAGCTTCAAGCGCATCTGGAATAAGCGCTTCTGGATCATCTGGAAAAATGATCTTAAGACTATAAGCAATCGCCTTTAACTGGAGGGCGATATAAGGAATGATCCCGATGACTGCGATGACGGTGACAAAGCCCGCCAACAGCTGGCTTTTGCCATATCGGGCAGCAATAAAGTCGGCGATTGAGGTTAAACGGAGTGTTTTGCTGACACGAATCATCTTGAGGATGACTGCGGCAAACAAGAACATGATGGTTGGCCCCAGGTAGATCGTCAGAAAACTGAATCCCCCTGTGGTGGCCCGACCAACGCTGCCGTAAAAGGTCCAGGACGTGCAATAAACCGCAATGCCCAGTGCATACACCGTTGCGGTCATCACAGACCGTCCGGCATCAGCACGCCGATCTCCGAATCGTGCAACAGCGAAAAGCGACCCTAAATAAACGAAGGTCACTAATCCAACAAACCAGGTCGCAATCATTCGAAATCCTGATTGGCAGTACGTTTAAACGAATTCACTACCGATGGGTCTGCCAAACGTCGGGCAATTAAAATCAAAGCAAGCCACAGACCAAAAAGCACCACATACAAAGTAGGTAAACCACCGAGATAACCTCGGTATAAAGAGAGCAACGGGTAATTAAAGACGATCAACGCCAGGCAGCCGGCAACCCCAAGCTTCAACAGAGTTTTCTGTAATGCTTTCTGCACGATGACTCCCTTCTAAAAGAAAAACCGGCGCAGTAACCCACGCCGGCTCCTCTGTCTGTCACAACCGAACCTGCTTCAGCAGGTCCATGGTTGCTGGCCGATTCATATGATCAGCTCTTATTCCGGGGTTTAACCCGGTGAGGGGCCACCCTCCTCCATGAATCTTTAGTAGCCCTTCAATCCGGCGTGCGGCTCTCCAACCGCACGCCGAATCCCGATTAACCCTTGAGCTGATCAAGGATCTGCGGGTTTTCCAGCGTCGAAGTATCTTGCGTAACTTCTTCGCCCTTAGCCAGCGAGCGAAGCAGACGGCGCATGATCTTGCCTGAACGTGTCTTCGGCAGGTTGTCACCAAAGCGGATGTCCTTCGGTTTGGCGATCGGACCAATTTCCTTGCCAACGAAGTCGGCCAGTTCCTTGATAACCCGCTTAGCATCGTCACCGGTTGGGCGCGCACCCTTCAGCACAACGAAAGCCACGATAGCTTCACCGGTCAGATCATCAGGACGGCCTACAACAGCAGCTTCAGCCACCATCGGGTGAGCAACCAGTGCCGACTCGATTTCCATCGTGCCCATACGGTGACCCGACACATTCAGCACGTCATCGATACGGCCTGTAATGGTGAAGTAACCCGTATTGACATCACGGATTGCACCGTCACCAGCCAGATAAAGCTTGCCGCCCAAATCTTCTGGGAAGTAAGACTTCTTGAAACGTTCTGGATCGCCCCAAACAGCGCGAATCATTGATGGCCAAGGCTTCTTAACGACCAGGATACCGCCCTGGCCCCAAGGTACTTCATTACCCGTTTCATCAACCACTGCAGCCTGAATGCCTGGGAATGGCAGCGTGCATGAACCTGGAACCAATGGGGTAGCGCCTGGCATCGGCGTAATCATGTGGCCGCCTGTTTCGGTCTGCCAGAAAGTATCTACGATAGGGCAACGACCGCCGCCCACGTTGTCGTAGTACCACTCCCAAGCTGTCGGATTGATCGGTTCACCGACCGAACCCAACAGACGCAGGCTCGACAGATCGTACTTTTTCGGATGCACAGCAGGATCTGTATCAGCCGCCTTAACCAGCGAGCGAATAGCTGTTGGTGCCGTGTAGAAAATGCTGACCTTGTGCTTCTGGATCATGTCCCAGAAACGGCCGGCATTCGGGAACGTCGGGATACCTTCAAAGACCACTTCGGTACCACCGCAGGCCAATGGGCCGTAGGTGATGTAAGTGTGACCGGTAACCCAACCGATATCAGCCGTACACCAGAAAATATCTTCCTTCTTCAGATCGAAGGTGTAGAGCATCGTCAGCATAGCGTGCAGCAGATAGCCGCCTGTCGAGTGCTGAACACCCTTTGGCTTACCCGTTGAACCCGAGGTGTAAAGCAGGAACAGCGGATGTTCTGCCTCAACCCAGACTGGCTCACACTGATCTGATTGTTTGTTAACGATATCGTCAGCCCAAACGTCACGACCTGCCGTCATGGCAACGTCTACGCCAGTACGCTTGAATACCAGAACACTGGTACAGCATTCACAACCACCCATGGTAAATGCTTCGTCAGCAATAGCCTTCAATGGCAGCGACTTGCCGCCACGGAATTGGCCATCACTCGTGATCAGCACTTTCGCGCCAGCATCGCTAATACGATCGCGCAGCGATTGAGCCGAGAAGCCACCGAAGACGATCGAGTGGGTTGCGCCAATACGGGCACAAGCTTGCATCGATGCGATACCGTCAATGGTCATCGGCATGTAAATAATGACGCGATCACCCTTTTGAACGCCGAGCTCTTTCAGAGCATTGGCAATCTTCGAAACGCGAGCCAGCAGTTCTTTATAGGTAACCTTGGTAACTTGGCCGTCGTCCGCTTCAAAAATAAGCGCGACCTTGTCGCCCAGACCGCGCTCTACCTGGCGATCCAGACAGTTGTAGGAAGCATTCAGCTTGCCATCAACAAACCAGCCGTAGTTAGGTGCCTTCGACTCGTCAAGAATTTTGGTGAACGGCGTTTGCCAGCTGAGGAGTTCCTTAGCACGCTTGCCCCAGTAACCCTCGTAATCCTGGTCAGCTTCGGCACAAAGGGCCTTGTATCCATCCATGCCCGACACAGCTGCATTCTTAACGAACTCCGGGGACGGTTGATAGACCTTTGCGGATTCATTCGACATGTTGCATCTCCTCGCTATTGTTTGATGTTGCCTGGTTATATCCGTTCAGCCTTTCGACTTACGGGCCGGCATTTGGACACCATGAGCTGGAATCAGATCAAGGGCCGTACGCTGGGTACGTGATCATTTAATGACCTAAGCCTTACACCCTGCTTACACATAAAAGCCTTTATGGGCGCGGGTTTTGTGCGGCATCGCACCATTTATTGATCGTGATCAAATCGTGCCAAATAATGCCGTTTTCATTACAATCCCAAAAGCGCATAATTCCGTGCTTTATAACGCTTTCAACCCATTAACAGTCATCCGGGAAACCACCATGGCCGCTATCAAGCAAGAAGACTTCATCCAGTCGATCGCAGACGCTTTCCAGTACATCAGCTACTACCACCCACTGGACTACATTAAAGCACTGGGCGAGGCTTACAAGCGTGAAGAAAGCCCGGCTGCCAAAGACGCCATTGCTCAGATTCTAACCAATTCGCGCATGGCCGCTGAAGGCCACCGCCCAATTTGTCAGGATACCGGCATTGCGGTTGTCTTCCTCAAGGTTGGTCAGAACCTTAAATGGGATGCCACCATGAGCGTGCAGGAAATGGTTAATGAAGGCGTTCGCAGGGCATACCTGAATCCGGATAACAAACTTCGCGCCTCGGTCCTGCTGGATCCGGCTGGCGCCCGTAAGAACTCCAAAGACAACACACCGGCTGTTGTTCACTACGAAATCGTCGAAGGCGATGAACTGGAAGTCATCTGTGCTGCCAAGGGGGGTGGTTCGGAGAATAAGACTAAGTTCTACGCCTTGAACCCTTCAGACTCCATCGTCGACTGGGTACTGAAAACCGTGCCCACCATGGGTGCTGGCTGGTGCCCACCCGGCATTCTCGGCATCGGTATCGGCGGCACCCCGGAAAAGGCCATGCTCCTGGCCAAAGAATCGCTAATGTCCCCATGTGACATTCACGAACTCCAAGCCAAGGCAGCCGAAGGTCATACATTGACTCGCGTTGAAGAGCTTCGTCTGGAGCTGTATGAAAAAGTCAACGCGCTAGGCATTGGCGCACAAGGCCTCGGCGGCCTGACCACCGTGCTGGACGTCAAGATCCTTGATTACCCAACCCACGCTGCTTCACTGCCAGTTGCCATGATTCCGAACTGTGCCGCAACCCGTCACGTTCACTTCCACCTGGATGGCTCGGGCCCGGCACATTTGCCAACACCAAAACTGGAAGACTGGCCTGATATCACCTGGGCGCCGGATGCTAAAAAGGCCAAGCGCGTTAACCTCGACACCCTAACCAAAGAAGAAGTTGCCGCGTGGCAACCAGGAGATATTCTGCTGCTCAACGGCAAAATGCTCACCGGCCGCGATGCTGCTCACAAGCGCATTCAGGACATGCTGGCCCGTGGCGAGAAATTGCCAGTCGACTTTACTAACCGCGTCATCTACTACGTGGGTCCAGTCGATCCAGTACGTGACGAAGTGGTTGGCCCAGCGGGTCCAACAACCGCCACCCGCATGGATAAGTTCACCCGCATGATGCTGGAAAAAACAGGCCTCATCTCCATGGTGGGCAAAGCAGAGCGTGGCCCAGTTGCTATTGAAGCCATCCGCGACAACAAGGCCGCTTACCTCATGGCTGTTGGTGGTGCTGCGTATCTGGTTTCTAAAGCGATCAAAGAAGCTAAGGTTGTTGGTTTTGCCGATCTGGGCATGGAAGCCATTTACGAATTCACTGTCGAAGACATGCCGGTAACGGTAGCGGTTGATTCAGCAGGTACCTCGGTTCACGAAACAGGCCCGAAAGAATGGCAGATCAAAATCGGCAAGATTCCGGTCAAGTCATAAGCCTTCACGGAATACAGCCAGGGTGACCACACAACCGAAGCCCACGATCGGCGTTTTTGACTCCGGTCTGGGCGGGCTGTCTGTGCTGGGCGCCCTCGCTGCTGAATGTCCAGCTGCCAACCTGATTTACGCAGCAGACACTGCCCACGTTCCCTACGGCAATAAAACACCCGATCAAATCCGGGCACGTGTGCTGGCTATGGGCCAGGCGCTTATCAATCAAGGGTGCACAACGCTGGTTGTCGCGTGCAATACTGCTACCGCCGAAGCCATAGAAGCCCTACGTGCAACACACCCCAACATTCCTATTGTTGGTGTAGAGCCGGGTATCAAGCCCGCTGCACTCAACACACAAACCGGCAAGATTGCCGTCCTCGCTACGGCCGCTACCGCAAAGAGCCAGCGTCTGGCACAGCTTATCGCAAGGCACGCGCCGCATCGGGTCGTTCACGTTATCCCCTGCCATGGTTGGGCAACCGAAGTTGAAGCGCTTAATCTAGAAGCCCCCACCATCATTGCCGAAGCCCGTGAAAAACTGCTCCCACTTATCGATGCCGGCGTTGATCAAGTGGTGCTGGGCTGTACGCACTACGACTTCCTCGCGCCCACACTTAGCCGCCTCATTGGTGGCAAAGCACAACTGGTTGGCGTTGCCGGTGCTGTGGCACGCCAGGCCTGCAAAGTTTCAGGCTGTGACAGCCTAACCGGTAATGGCACGATTCGATTAATGTCGACGATGAATCCCGTGCGTTTACCTCACACGCTATCTGCTTTAGGTCTTGGTGATTTAGTCGAAAGTCTTGCTGGGCCTCCTCAAAGCCTTGCGGCAGAGTAACCCCTATATTTTTTGCACTCCAAAGAAAAACGGCCTGTCTTTCGACAGGCCGTTTTTTTGATAGCTACCGTTTAACCAGCGGCAACCATCTTCTTGATGCTCTCGATCGTCGACGGATCATCGATGGTGGTCAGATCACCTGGGTCACGACCTTCGGCCAGCGCCTGCAGCGAACGACGTAGCATCTTGCCCGAACGGGTCTTCGGCAGCGCTGTTACGAAGTAGACGCGGCCTGGGCGTGCAATCGCACCCAGAATACTGTCGACCGTGCCCATGACTTCTTTCTCCATGAGCTTGACCTTTTCCGGGGTATCGACCACACCGGCATCCTTGACGACGGCAAAGGCGATAGGCACCTGGCCCTTGAGCTTGTCTTCGACACCGACCACGGCCACTTCAGCAATTGCCTTGTGGTTCTGGACAGCTTCTTCGATTTCACGGGTGCCGAGGCGGTGGCCAGCAACGTTGATCACGTCATCGGTACGGCCCAAGATGGTGAAGTAACCGTTGTCATCTTTGATCGCCCAGTCATACGAGGAGTAAACCAGCGGATCTTTGAACAGGCTGAAGTAGGTGCTGACAAAACGCTCATCCTGCCCCCAGACGGTTGACAGACAACCCGGTGGCATCGGTGGCACAACAGCAGCGATACCCTTCTCGTTCGGACCGCACTCGGTACCGTCTTCACGGAAGATACGCAGGTCGTAACCGTAAACCGGGAACGATGGCGAACCATATTTGATTGGCGTCTTTTCCACACCTGGTACGGCCGAGATCATTGGCCAACCGGTTTCGGTCTGCCAGTAGTTATCGATCACTGGCTTGTTCAGCTCGGACATGAACCATTCGTGTGTTGGCTCATCCAGCGGTTCGCCCGCCATATAGATGTGCTTCAGGCTCGAAAGATCATGCTTCTTCATGTAAGCCGGATCTTGCTTCTTCAGAACACGGGCAGCCGTTGGCGCCGAGAACATCACATTAACCTTGTACTTCTCGACCAGCTTCCACCAGATAGCTGGATCAGGACGCAGCGGCGTACCTTCGTAAACCACCGTCGCCATACCGCCAATGAGCGGGCCATAAACGATGTAGGAGTGGCCAACGACCCAACCGATATCGGAAGTCGAGAAGAAGGTTTCGCCCTTACCGCCTTGGTAAATGTGCTTCATAGAAGCTGCCAGCGCGACCAGATAACCACCGGTGTCACGCTGCACGCCCTTAGGCTTGCCAGTCGTACCCGAGGTATACAGAATATAAGACGGATGTGAAGACTCAACCCAGACGCACGGTACTTGTGCATCCATGTGCTGCGCACGCAATTCAGCGTAGTCGACATCGCGACCAGCAACACGTGGGAAGCCCTTATCCAGGCCACGATCAATGATGATCACCTTTGCCGGCGGGAATTCAGCCAGGCTCAGTGCTTCATCAACAAGATGCTTGTATGGAACTGGCTTGCCATTACGCATCCCCGCATCAGCCGTGACCATGGCTTTAGGCTTGGCATCGTCAATGCGCGTTGCCAGCGAACCCGCCGCAAAGCCACCGAACACGACTGAGTGAATAGCACCGATACGTACAGTTGCCAGCATGGCAAAAATAGCTTCAGGAACCATCGGCATGTAGATCAGTACGCGATCGCCTTCGCCCACACCCTGACTTTGCAGAATGGCGGCCATGCGCTCTACTTCGCGTTGCAACTCAGCCCAGGTGTAAATACGCTCTTCGTCGGTTTCTGTTGAAACAAAAACCAGCGCGCGATCATTTGGACGCTCGGCAGCATGACGATCAACCGCGTTATAGCAGAGGTTGGTCTTGCCATTCACGAACCATTTAACGAATGGTGGGCGTGAATAGTCACAAACCTGGGTGAAGGGTTCCTTCCACTCGACTAGCTGCGCCTGCTCGGCCCAGAAGTCATCACGGTTTTCGATGGAACGCTTATGAAAATCCTGATACTTGCCCATAGTTCCTCAGCCTCCTCTGGCTTACTTGTCACGATGCAGTGATAACTGCATCTGTTTTTATGATAAAAACTCCCTGCCGCTTCCTGAATGGTGTCAGGCCGGTCATCACCGCCGATTAAAATGGGCGATGGTTTCACAGGTCAGGCATCATAATTACGCCTCTTCCCTTACATGAAACTGACCATCAGCCAGCCATGACCCTACAAACATCTCAAGCCACCGGATCTCAAAGCCGCATTGCTGCGGTTGCACAACTCGGTCAGCAAATCTGGCTCGATACCCTTTCGCGCCAACTCATCGAAAGCGGCACCCTGTCTCGCTGGATTAATGAAGATGCTGTTGCCGGCTTAACCTCTAATCCCGCCATTTTTCAGCAAGCGCTGAGCAAAGATCCCACCTATCAACCAGCGATTGCTGCGGCCCGCAGCATAGAAAACAACCCGGAGATCCGTTTCGAAACCGTCGTCCTGCCTGATATCCAGGCCGCTTGCGATCTTTTTCTGCCGCTCTGGAAAAAGACCCAGGGACACCAAGGCTATGTCAGCTTCGAAGTTTCCCCCACACTGGCCCATGATGCGGCTGGCACAACGGCAGCGGCGCAACGTTTATGGAAAAAGATTAACCGGCCGAATGCCATGATCAAAATTCCGGCCACCGCAGCCGGTTGCCAGGCAGTCACCGAAGTGATTGCCCAGGGCATTAACGTTAACGTCACTTTGATTTTCTCCCTGGAGCAACTCGAAGCCGTGCAAGCCGCACACGAAGCTGGATTGCGTCGCTGGATCGCTCATTGCCAACAGAAAGCCACTCCGGAGCGTATCGGTGATGTCGCATCGGTCGCCAGCTTTTTCGTCAGCCGGACTGACAACACCCTGGATTCAAAGCTTCCAGAAAGTCTTCAAGGCAAAACTGCTATCGCGCTTTGCAAAACCGCCTACCAACGCTGGCTTGATGAGCAAGCGGGTTCGCAGTCGGACCTCAAAGACGCTGGCGCTAAACCACAATGGCTGCTCTGGGCATCGACCTCTGTTAAAAACCCAGCCTATCGCGACACGCTATACGTCGAGGAGTTAATCGGCCCACAAACGGTGAATACCGTTCCTGACGCCACCCTTGTCGCCTTCCGTGATCACGGCATTGCTGAACAACGTCTGGATCAAGCGACGGATACAGCGAATGAGCAACTGATCGCCATTAGTGCACTGGGCATTGATCTGGAACAGGTGGGGCAAGATCTACAGACTGCCGGGCTGGCCCAGTTTGAAACGGCGTATGCCGATCTACTCAAACTGGTCTGATCATTGCGCTTAGTTTTTAGGCAGTGGCGGCAGGCCATGACGCTGACGCGCCCGGTCACAGGCATCATCAACGATACCCAACGCTGCCCACGGGTTGAACTCATGGCATGGCGATGGCCGGTCAGCATAAATACTGCAACCCACCCGCTGACCAACTTCGCCCGTCAGCGCAATACAACGTGGCGCCGCTTCGTCGGTACCCTTCATACGCATCAGTTTCGGGGTCAGCGTAATGGCCATTGCTGCGGGAACACCGCTAGCATCTGCACTTCGAGCCAGTTCAGAGGGATGAAAATCCACTCGATAGGCCGCACAGCAAGCACCGCAACGCTCGCAGACGGAAAGCGCTAACGTGTCGACCGACTCAGCCATGACATCCCCGACTCGACTGGTGCTCGATACCAATGTCGTGATGGATCTGTTTCATTTCCAAGCCCCACCGCTGGCAACACTGGCTGAAGCTATTAAAGATGGCCGTGTCATCTGCCTCGCCAACAACAGCACCCTGGGCGAGCTGGAACGGGTTACCGGTTATCCGCAATTCAGGCTGGATGCCACCGGACGTCAAGATCTGCTGCAACGATACCAAGCGCATCTCACCGTGTTGCCAATCCCCAGCGATGAAAGCCCGGCATTGCCGGCGCTGCCCAAATGCCGGGACCCTGACGATCAGATGTTTCTGGAATTGGCTCAATACGGCCAGGCCGATCTGCTGATTAGCCGAGATAATCTGGTGCTCAAACTGGCTCGAGCCCGACAGCGCCCCTGCCCCTTTGCCATCCTGACGCCCGATGCTGCGATGATTCATTTATTCGGCGCGCATTCAGGCAACGCGGCGACGGAAGACTAATTTATTTTCTGTCGAGGATGCTGGCACAAAGCCATAGCCTTCGGCATCAAATTTTTGAAGATCCGCCGGTGTTTTCCAGCTACCTTCAGCAGCTGCCCTTACAAATAAGCCGCGGGCACGCTTGGCGTAAAAGCTGATGATCTTGAACTTGCCATCTTTAAAGTCTTCAAAGACGCAATCAATCACCGGCACACCGGCCTTCTCCAAAGCCTTGCGATCGACGGATTTGAAGTACTCATCCGAGGCCGTGTTAATTAATGGTTCGCCCGCTGCCTTGAGATCAGCCAGCACCGTTGCGGTATTGCTCTCGCGCCACCAGGCATAAAGATCCTTGCCGGCCGGGTTAGCCAATTTCGTCCCCATTTCCAAGCGGTAAGGCCGCATCAGATCCAGGGGGCGCAATACACCATAAAGGCCGGACAATACACGGACGTGATCCTGCACATAAGCCAGCTGTTTCTTGTTGAGCGAGGGGGCATCCAGGCCTTCATAAACATCGCCATTAAAAGCCAGGATGGCCTGTTTTGCCTCTGGTTGCTCGTGTTTTGCTGACCAATCGGCATAACGAGTCACATTCAGCACCGCCAGTTTGTCGCTCAGCGACATCAACTCGGCAATCTGGGCCGGCGACTGTTTACGCAAAATATCGATCAGCGGTGCCGATTTATCAAGAAAACGGGGTTGAGTCTGCGCAATATCAGCAGAAACAGGCTCGAAATCCAGAGATTTAGCAGGTGACAGTAAAAAAAGCATGACCCTCTTCCATAAAACAGGCTAGGGCAAATTATGGCACCAAACTGTTTCTTTCCCTGCTGACCGCCACAGGACCCAGGCTTGGTAAAATACTGGGATGAAACGACCCCCTTATGGCTCACGCTCTCGACTGTCCCGAGAAATGGCTCAGCTTAGCTGGCTTGCAACCGGACTTGCCCAGGCAGGAAGCCGTATTGAACGGACCCACTGGCATGCCCGCTTGCAAAGCCTGGTAGAACAGTTGCTGGCCGATGGGGATGATGATGCACTGAATACGGTGCTCAACCGGCTGAGCGAAGGCGAGCCCGTAGCTCACGATGCCCTAATGGACACCATTGAATCTGCCGTGGAATCCACCGTGATGACCATCAAGGGTGAAGCACGGGATGTACTGCTCATCGCGTGCCCGCTGCTCACCTGGTCCCGCTATGCCATTCCTGCTCCAGTGCTCTCAGCTAAAGATCAGACAGCCCTCGCCGATGCGCTCAAAACGATAGTGCTGACCCGCCATGCGGATGTCGCCCTATTGGGCATGCTGGTAGGTCCGGATCAGATTCCACGAGAGTTCACCCAGTTAGCGCAACTCACGCGTAATCTGGCCGAATCCTTCGTGACCAGCAAAGCAACGCCACTTCACGCACAGGCCACGGAAGAAACCAGCCGCTTTCTGTCCGACACCCGTTATCTGATTGCAGCCGTATCAGTGCCTCGCGGAGAAGCCATCTTCCGCTGGCAAGAACCACGTGCCGCCAGCACATCACTGCAGCTGAATGAACGTGGCGAAATCGCCCAGGTCTGGTCCGCCCAAACGCTGAAGATTCTCGAACCGCTGCTCGCAGGCTGCCGCGTCACCGTTCTATTACCAGAGGCATTTCATGCGGCTTGCGCAGATGCCGACCGGGCCTCTCGTCCGCACTCCATAGAAGCCTGCGTGCGCTTCCTCACAGAAGCGATTGATCTGCCGCCGGAAAAACAACGGGCCGTCATTGGACCCTTCTACGCACAGCGCCTGGAAGAGTACCGGATTGGCCTCGGGCCACATAACGATGATGTGCTTTATCACGGCGTCGTCTGGCCCTTGCTCGGCATTGAAGATGAACAAGGCGATATGCCCGGAGAAATAGAACAGGTACTCCGTTCCCTCGGCGTCACCGATATCGTGTCGCACGATCATCGTTTCCCGATGGAGTACTGCGACGATTGCGGCTCACCCATGTATGCCAACGCCGATGGCGAACTGGCGCATCTGGAAATGCCAGAATCGGTTGCGGCACAGCCGAGCATCCTGCACTGATATGACGGCCAATACCGACTGGCTCCATCGAAGCCTGACTGCGGTCTGGCATCCGTGCACACAGATGAAGCACCATCCGGCACTGCCGCTGGTGCCTGTTGCGCGCGCAGCGGGTGTCTGGCTCGAAGACTTCGAAGGCAAGCGCTATCTCGATGCCATCAGCTCCTGGTGGGTTAATCTATTTGGTCACGGCAACCCGCGCATTAATGCCGCCATTACTAATCAGCTCAGCAAGCTAGAGCACGTCATGCTGGCTGGCTTTACACACCAGCCCGCCATTGAACTTGCCGAACGTCTATCAGCCAAAACCGGTGGTGCACTCGGCCATGCGTTCTTTGCCTCCGATGGCGCCAGCGCAACTGAAATCGCGCTCAAGATGTCCTTCCATGCGTGGCAGAACAGTGGTCAAACCCAGAAGCAGGAATTTGTCTGCTTACAGGGCAGCTATCACGGTGAAACCGTGGGCGCACTTTCCGTAACGGACATCGCACTTTTCCGTGACGCCTACGCGCCACTCATTCGTAATGAACACGTACACCTGGCCCCTTCGCCCGATACCCGCCTGGCACAACCCGGCGAGAGTGCAGAAGATGTTGCCAACCGAGCAGCCGACGCACTTGAAGCACTCTTTGTTGCACGCGCGGGAAAAATTGCCGCCCTCATCATAGAGCCACTAGTTCAGTGTGCTACAGGTATGGCCATGCATCACCCGCGCTACCTACAGCGGGCACGCGCTTTATGTGATCAATATCAGGCGCATCTGATCTGCGATGAGATTGCTGTGGGCTTTGGCCGAACCGGCACCTTCTTTGCCCATGAACAAGCCGGCATTCGCCCTGATCTGCTTTGCCTATCCAAAGGCATTACCGGTGGCTATCTGCCACTATCCGTGGTGTTAAGTAGCGACACCATTTACCAGGCATTCTGGGACGACGATGTTCGGCGCGGCTTCCTGCACTCACATTCGTACACAGGCAACCCGTTAGCTTGTAGCGCCGCACTGGCCACGCTGGATATTTTTGACACGGACGACACGCTCGAACAAAATCGCCACTTAAGTAGCGCCATCACTAAAGCATTGCAGCCACTGGCTACCCATTCCGCCGTCCGCCATTTCCGCAATACCGGCATGATCTGGGCGATGGATGTTGATACCTCGCAGGCCGACTTCAGTCGGCGCTACTTTGCAGCAGCTATGGAACGCGGCATCCTCGTGCGCCCCATCGGCAACACGATTTATCTGATGCCCCCTTATGTGCTGAGTGAATCAGATGCCGAATGGCTTGCCGAGCAAATGCACTCTGCGCTCAATGCAACGCTGGCCTGATCGCGACAAGAACGAGCTATGAAACCGAGCGATCTCTCCGCGGCATTAGCCAAACTTGAAGCCGACTTTCTGAAACGGGAACGCAAGACCCCGGAAAACCCCTGCGGGCCAGAGATGTTGCTCAATGGTCGTAAATTGATTGCGTTTGCCAGCAACGATTATCTCGGCCTGGCCAATGATGCCGCACTCAAACAGGGGGCCATGACAGCCATCGAACAATGGGGAGTGGGTGCTGGCGCATCACAACTGGTTAGCGGACGTCTCGGTATTTTTGCAACGCTGGAACAAGCCTGCGCTGACTTTGCACAACGCGAAGCCGCCGTTTATTTTCCATCCGGGTTTCTTGCCAACTTGGGCGTACTGACTACGCTGGCCGACCGGCATGATGTGATCTTTGCCGACCGTATCAACCATGCCTCACTGATCGATGGTGCCTTGCTGTCACGTGCGCAACATGTGCGCTATCAGCATACCAACATGGATGATTTAGCGCGCAAACTGGCAAATACGCCAGTAGCTGAAGACAATGCGCGCCTGATTGTTACCGATAGCGTCTTCAGCATGGATGGTGACGAAGCACCTTTACAAGCATTGCTAGACCTCGCCATTCAGTATGATGCATGGCTTGTTGTTGACGATGCCCATGGCCTGGGCGTTCTGGGGCCTCAAGGGCGTGGCAGCATTGCTGATGCCAGACTGCCAGCTCATCCGAATCTCATTATGATCGGCACCCTGGGCAAAGCCGCTGGCGTATCCGGTGCCTTTGTCGCGGGCAGTCGGGATCTCGTGGAATGGCTGATTCAGCGCGCACGTACCTATATCTACACCACCGGTGCCAGCCCGATGGTTGCAGGTGCCTTGCTTGCCTCGTTGCAACGAATCATCCAGGGCGATGAACTCCGCACCCAGCTTAACGACAACATTGCTGCGTTCAGAGCGGGCATTGCTGCACTCAATTTACCTTACAGCCTGCTGCCTTCGCGCACTGGTATTCAAGCGCTCGTTATCGGCGACAATGAAACCACTTTGAAGCTTGCATCACGCCTGCTTGACCAGGGTTATTGGGTGCCTGCGATTCGGCCACCAACGGTTGCCGCCGGTTCGGCGCGCTTACGTATCTCGTTGTCTGCAGCACATACGCCTGACCACATACAAGGTCTAGTGAATGCCATCGGACGATCCTGCCCATGACCACGCAAGCGCCCATGGTACTGCTCCACGGCTGGGGTTTCCTGCCAGGCATCTGGGGCTTGGTTATCGAACAACTTCGACAACGTGGCATTACTGCGCCAATAGAAACACCGACACTACCGCTTAACGGCAACATCTCACAACTGACTGCCATTGAATCGCTGTTCGAAACCTTGCCGGACACCGCCCATCTGGTCGGCTGGTCGTTGGGTGGCGAGCTCGCCTTAGCCTATGCGCTCTGTTTCCCGGAGCGGGTCTCTTCGCTGACGCTCATTAGCAGCACACCCTGCTTTATGAATCGTCCGGATTGGGAACTCGGTCAACCGGCTACGCTTTTAGATGATTTTGATCAGAGACTGATTGAAAGTCCTGCCGCACTACTGAAACGCTTTTCTTCACTCATCCGTCTTGGTGACAACACAGCCGTACGTGACCGCAAGCTCACCGAAGCTTTACAGAACCAGTCCGAACCCGAGGCTGAACGCCTGACGGCGGGGCTCAAGTTTTTACGCACGATCGACTTAAGAGCGACATGCAATTCACAAACCGAACTGCCGCCCATCGCACTCATTCACGGATCTGGCGACAATGTCGTGCCTTTGGCAGCAGCACAATGGTTAGCCAGCGAGCTCAAGGCGCCGCTTACGACCATTGAACAAGCAAGCCATGCGTTGCCTTTAACGCACGCCGAGCAAATTGCCGATAGACTGGTCAGCACCTTATGAACCAGGTTCGTCAGAGTTTTAATCGTGCTGCATCATCTTACGATGCCGTTGGTACGCTACAGCATCAGGTTGCAGCATCACTGACAGCGTTAATCAAAACGAAACTATCAGCAAACTTTGATGGGCGCCTACTCGATGCAGGCTGCGGGACGGGTTACTGCCTGGCACAACTAGTGCCAATCTATCCCGCTGCAGAATTCATTGCCGTGGATTTTGCCGAGCGCATGTTGGACCAATTACCGGTAGATCTACAAGCTTTAGGTATCAATGCCAATCTCGAAATTCTTCCGGTCTGCACCGGCAAAATCGACGCATATCTTTCCAGCCTTGCCTGGCAATGGTGTGACCCGGCCTTAGCAGCTAAAGAAGCGACCCGCATACTCAAGCCCCAAGGCGACCTCTTTGTTAGCACACTGCTTAGTGGCACCTTTCAGGAACTCGCCCATGGGTTGCAGGCTTGTGGCTTGAATCCGGATCAGCATTTGCTACGCTGCGCTTCGAGTGCACAAATACAATCAGCGTTAGCCGCTGCTGATATAGAGATTCTGTCGCTGGCTTCGACGCAGATCACGACATGGCACGAAAACTTTAAAGCCTTGCGCCATTCCATTCGGGGTGTTGGCGCCAACCATTTGCCCAACCACACAACACCCGTGTTAACTCGTCAGACCCTAACGCAACTCGTCGAAGCCTATGAGGGTTTGAGAACCTCGCGCGGTTTACCGCTAAGCTACGAAGTACTAACGATTCATGCCCGAAAACGCTAAGCGATTCACCATGGCCCAAGCATTCTTCATCACTGGTACCGATACCGAGATTGGCAAAACTCATGCCACCTGCGCGTTACTTGCAACAGCTGCGCAGCAGGGTTTACGTACTATCGGCTTAAAGCCTGTAGCAGCCGGCACCGATGCGAGCGGCCAGAATGATGATGTTGTACGCCTCATGGCGGCAAGTAATGTTGCGCTGCCAGCTGGTACGGTAAACCCCTGGTTGCTCTCCGAACCCCTCTCGCCCCATATTGCAGCGCGTCTGGCTGGCGTTGAAATCACCACCGCGCCTATCCTCCAGAGCTTTAAATCTGCCCAATCAGTGGCAGACTTCATTCTGGTAGAAGGCGTTGGTGGTCTTTATGCACCGCTTTCCGATTCGCTGACACAACCCGATCTCATCCAGATACTCGATATACCGGTTATCCTTGTTGTCGGCCTGCGTCTCGGTTGCCTTAACCATGCATTGCTCACCGCAAGCGCTATTAAACAACATGGCCTCAGGTTTGCAGGTTGGATCGGCAATCAGATGGATCCGACTTTTCAGGCAATGGATGACAACATCCAAACATTGAAAGAACGCCTGGAAGCTCCCTGCCTTGGCATCCTACCCTTTCAAAATACAGCGGCAGATGCATCACTTGCCAGCCCCCTCTCTCTCCCCCAATAATTCATCCATGAAAATTCTTTTCGACCTCCTGCCTATCCTGCTCTTTTTTGTCGCCTTCAAAGTTGCCGGTATCTATGTGGCAACAGGCGTTGCCATTGTGGCCACAGCAGCCCTTATCGCCTGGACATGGTTTAAAACCCGGAAGGTCGATCCCATGCAATGGGTAAGCTTAGGGCTGGTTGTCGTGTTCGGTGGTGCAACGATTTGGCTACAGGATGAAACGTTCATCAAGTGGAAGCCCACCATTCTTTACTGGCTATTCGCTATTGTCTTTCTGGTGTCGAACCAGTTCATGAAGAAGAACCTGGTACGTTCCATGATGGGACACCAGGTTGAGCTACCAGCCGCTATGTGGTCTCGCCTCAATAACCTGTGGATTGTGTTCTTTACTGTTATGGGCTGCCTCAATCTGGCTGTCGCCTACAACTTTGATACAGACACCTGGGTTAGCTTTAAACTTTTCGGCGGCATGGGTCTCATGCTGCTCTTTGTGTTGGCCCAAGGTCTCTATATGGCTAAACATCTCCCCAAGGAAGGAACACACTGATGCTTTATCTGATCGTTGGCGACGACACACCAAACTCCCTAGAAAAAAGACTCTCCGTCCGCCCGGAGCATGTCGCGCGTCTACAAGCCTTGCAGGCTGAAGGTCGCCTGGTACTCGCAGGCCCATTCCCTGCAGTAGATTCACCAGATCCCGGCCCCGCCGGATTTACGGGCAGCGCCATTGTCGCGGAGTTTTCCTCGCTGGCCGATGCGCAAACCTGGGCTGAGGCAGATCCCTACGTCGCTGCCGGCGTCTACAGCAAGGTTGTGGTTCGTCCTTTCAAAAAGGTACTGCCCGCCTAAGCCTTAAGCCCGTCTTAAGAAGCACAAAAAGACTAGCCAAGAAAGCTATCACGCTTTATGCTGCACAAATAGGTAACGCTCTGATCGAGCGTGCCTCACTGACATTAGGAATAAAACATGAATCTGAAAGCTTTGCGCCCGACTACGCTGGTTTCTACACTGATCGCTGCTGCTATTCTGTCGGTTACCCCGGCTATGGCTGCAGGTAACGCGGTTGCTACAGTTAATGGCACTGCCATTCCACAATCGCTGGCTAACCTGCTCGTCGGTGAGCGTGTTGCCCAAGGCGCTAAAGATACTCCTGAGCTACGCAATGCCGTACGTGAAGAACTGATCCAGCGCGAACTGATTCTGCAAGATGCCAAGAAAGCCGGCATCGGTTCACAAGCAGACATCCAGGCTGCCATGAAACTCGCTGAGCAGAACGTACTGATCCGTGCCTACATGGCTAGCTTTGCGCAGAAGCACCCGGTTTCGGATGCCCAGCTCAAGCAAGCCTATACGCAGATCAATGCCGGCATGGGCAAAGAAGAATTCAAGACCCGCCATATTCTGGTTTCTAGCGAAGCACAGGCCAAAGAAGTTATCGGTAAGTTGAACTCCGGTGATAGCTTTGATAGCCTGGCTAAGCAGAACTCAGTTGATCCGGGTTCTAAAGATAACGGCGGTGATCTGGGTTGGGCTGCGCCGACCAATTTCGTAAAGCCTTTCGGCGATGCGATGACCAAACTGGGCAAGGGTAAGTACACAACCGAACCGGTTAAGTCGGACTTCGGCTGGCACGTCATTCTGGTGGAAGACCGTCGTCCACTGACGCCGCCGCCATTCGACCAGGTTAAGGGTCAACTGTCACAAGCGATTCAGGAACAAGAGTTCCAGCAACAGATCGCCAAGCAACGCCAAAGCGCCAAGATTCAATAATCTGAATCAACGCCAATAAAAACGGGAGGCCTAGGCCTCCCGTTTTTATTTAGGGTGCTTACCCATCAGCCGAGCGATTTACGTGCATTGCGGAACATACGCAGCCATGGGCCATCTTCGCCCCAGACTTCGCCGAACTGACCCGGGTACCACGACATTTGCAGCGTACGGAATGTGCGTTCCGGGTGCGGCATCATCACCGTAAAACGACCATCCGGTGTCGTCACACCAGCAACGCCCTGCGGCGAGCCATTCGGGTTGAACGGATAGCGCTCGGTGGCAGCGCCCTGACTATCGATGTAACGCAATGCCACCGGCACCTTTGTCAAATCATCGGCCTTGGCAAACTTGGCACGGCCTTCCCCATGAGAAACGATCACTGGAAGCTTGCTGCCCTGCATCCCGGCCATAAACAGCGATGGCGAGTTCGGCACTTCGGCCATAACCAGACGCGCTTCAAACTGCTCGCTCAGGTTACGGACAAAGCGTGGCCAATGATCAGCGCCCGGGATCAGATCCTGTAGCGTGCTCATCATCTGGCAACCGTTACATACGCCCAGCGCAAAGGTATCACTACGCTGGAAGAAGCCTGCAAAGCCTTCGCGTAGACGTTCATTGAACAAGATCGTACGTGCCCAACCCTGGCCCGCACCCAATACGTCACCGTACGAGAAACCACCACACGCAGCCAGACCGGCAAACTTATCAAGCGCGACACGACCGGTGAGCAGGTCGCTCATATGAACATCAATCGCGGTAAAGCCGGCGCGATCAAATGCGGCGGCCATTTCTACCTGGCCGTTAACACCCTGCTCCCGCAGAATGGCCACACGTGGTCGGGCACCACTATTGATAAATGGCGCAGCCACATTCTCTGAAGGATCAAACGATAGCGCCGCAAAGAGACCACGATCCGTGGTGTCCAGAATACGGTCATACTCAGCCTGAGCGCAATCCGGGTTGTCACGCAGCGACTGAATACGGAATGACGTTTCTGACCAGGCGCGCTGCAATTCGATACGCGATTCAGCCAGAACGGTTTTACCCAGATGTGAGACACGGATCTCATCAGTCTGATTCGGATAGCCCACGACTTCAGAGAAACGCGACAGGCCATGCGTGCGCAGACGTGCCATCACCGCTTCACGATCAGTACGACGCACCTGGATCAGCGCGCCCAGTTCTTCACTAAACAACACGCGTAGCAGGCGCTCATTACGACGGCCTAGCAGAATGCCTGGCTTCTTGTCGTAATCGACGTCCTGATCCATTGGGTCATAACAGAGGATGTCGGCATTCAGCGTCACGCCACAACGGGAGGCAAAAGCCATTTCCGCTGCAGCAGCAAAGAGGCCGCCATCCGAACGGTCGTGATAAGCCAACAGCAGGCCATCTTCGTTCAGCGACTGAACGGCAGCATAGAAAGCCTTCAATTGCTGTGGATCATCCACATCCGGCGCATCATCACCGGTAGCATCAAACACTTGCGCTAGCGCTGAACCGCCCAAGCGGTTCTT
>ERZ1034363.767-NODE-767-length-20342-cov-3.467506_pt1 | contig 20342 bp, 23 predicted proteins | sample MGYA00520616_ERZ1034363 | MGnify/ENA primary metagenome ERZ1034363 (study PRJEB33736, sample SAMEA104284506) | Azolla filiculoides | biome: Urban; feature: Water surface; material: Ditch water | place: Netherlands | collected 2015-10-28 | depth 0-0.1 m ... | reverse complement strand
AGAATATGCGAACGAGTTGCTGAAGGTAAATCCTCTGCGTGGACGTGAATACCGAAAGCTGATTGCTGATGAGGCAAGTGCCAAAAGCAGCCGCGAGAGGTCAGAACTCGAAATAGCCGCTGCGAAAAAGAAGATGCTTGATCAGTCACTTCGTGACATCAGCGGACGACCATCCGATGCGAACATTACTGCCTGGATGGAGGACATTCAGGCATCACCTTTGTTCGGTGATGTGGAAAAAGCGAGCGTGATGAGGCGGGCTCAACAACTCATATCAATACCCTTTGAAGATCGACAAACACATTTAGCATCTCAAGGTGCTACATCATCAGAGCTTAGACCTAACCTTACTGCTGGCCCAACAGGCATTGTTCAAACTCCTGCGTTCGGTGGTGCCGGTACTGTGGTTCAAGGTACACAAGCTGCGTTTGAGATGACACCTGCTCAGATCGCACAGAACAAGATTGCTCAAGGTCAGGTTATGCGCTTGCTCTGGGTCTAAAGAAAATAGCCAGGGGCGTAGAAGAGGGTAACTATCGATCATGGGTAGATATTATGGCCCAATGATGGGTTGCCAATGATCATCCATCAAGCCTTCAATGGGCTGGAACTTGGCCTTATAGGACATTTTTTCACTATTCTCAATGTAGTAGCCGAGATATAGATAGGGAAGATCTAATTCTAGGGCCTGCTGAATTTGCCACAGAATGCTAAAGCTCCCATAGCTGGCAGAGCTATTGCTGGTATCAAAGAAGGTGTACACAGATGAGATGCCCTGATCCAAGACATCAATCATGCTCACCATTCGAAGGCGTCCTGGATGGGGGTCATGTGGACCATCACGAAATTCAACGATTCTCGAGTTGACTCGACTTTGCAATAAAAATTGCATGTACTGGTCTTGGCTATCTTCACTACCTTGATCCATATCGCCACCAGAATGGCGATTGCTTTGGTAGGTTTGATAAAGCTGATAGTGCTCTTCTTGGTAGCCCAAATTCAGAACACGAATATCTAGTCCCGCATGTTTTTTCCAGGATCGTTTTTGACTACGGTTTGGTGCAAACTGTTTTACTGGGATGCGGGTTGCTGTGCAGGCATTGCATTCATCGCAATAGGGTCGATAGGTATATAGACCGCTACGACGAAAACCCGCATTGACTAGTTCACCATATAAATCAGCATGTATGAGGTGTGAGGGCGTAGCCACCTGTGAGCGAGCAGTCTTGCCTGGCAAATAGCTGCAAGGATAGGGTGCTGTTGCATAGAACTGAAGCTCGGTTAAAGGAAGTTCTTTTAATTGGGTCATAGCCAGTGACGCAAAATTGCTTTATCAAATGTCCAAGGAATCTCTATATTAGTTTGCTTTAACGCAACTTGCAGATGAGTTAAAAACTCAGCCCGAGATATTGGTGCGGCCCCCAAAGAGTCTAGGTGGGCGGTTTCTTGCTGACAGTCAATCATTTCGACTTGATGTTGCTCGCACCAAGCTGCAAGGGCGGCTAAAGCAATTTTGGAGGCGTCGGTTTGATGGCTGAACATCGATTCTCCGAAAACCATCCCGCCAAATGCAACGCAATACAGGCCGCCAATCAATAGCCCATTTTCAGTTACCGCAATACTGTGTGCATGACCTTGCTCGTGAAGTTGCGTATAAGCATCCATGATTTCATGGGTGATCCATGTGCCATCTTGATCTTTTCTCCTGGCGGTTGCGCAAGAGCGAACGACTGCTCCGAAATCATCATCAACGACGATGTTTTTTTGAGGATCCGTTAAAAAGTGTCGAATAGTTTTCTTCAGCGAGTCATGGCACTTAAAGTTCTTAGGCTTCAATACCATTCGGGGGTTGGGTGACCACCATAAAACTGGCTGATTATCCGAGTACCAGGGGAATATTCCCATTTGGTAGGCGCGAGCTAGTTGCCCTGGATAGATACGCTCACTAACTGCTATTAAGCCAGGAACGCTCGGGTCTGGATCTGCGCAATCAATTGGGTTAGGAAATTCATCCTGAGATCCCAGCCAGTTGATATTGCTCATGATCTTGCGATGATTAGATTTTTTCTGTTGGCAGAATATCTCTGCTGCGAACACCAAACTCAAGACCTGAATCAAATACCCCTGCGGCGCGATCGGCAAAGAACCACTCTAGAGTTTGTTTCACTGTTGGAAAGGCAATCTCACTCCACGGAATATCTTGCTCATTAAATAGAGCCACTTCTAGACTCTCTTCGCCAGCTTGAAAGTCAGGTGAAGTCATTGTGGCTAGATAGAAGAGGTGAACTTGCTCAGCATGTGGCACATTAAGTAGGGAGTACAGCGGGCCGATCTCAACAATTGCGCCAGCCTCCTCTTGAGTTTCCCTTGCTGCACCAGTGCTGGTACTTTCACCAAGTTCCATAAATCCAGCGGGAAGAGTCCAATAGCCATGGCGAGGTTCTATGGCACGACGACACAATAAAACTTGCTTGCCAAAGACGGGAATGCTGCCGACCACGTTGCGTGGATTGAAATAATGAATGCTTCCGCAAGAATCACAAACATGACGTTCCCGCGAATCATCCGCAGGAATCTTGATGCTAATAGGTGCTGCGCAGTGCGAGCAAAACTTCATGCGGGCTTTCTAAAAATGGGCGGGGATGTGGCCACGTAGTGCATTGCTAAGCATAATCTCTTTTGCATTTCGTACATCATCAATAGTCAGGTTTGCCTCATGGGCATTCCATTTGGGATCATTCAATATGATTGACCTCATTACCCCTGGCAGCAGACCCGCTGTGACTGGTGGCGTAAGCCAGCGATCGCCAGACTTAATAAAGATGCTGCTTCTTCCGCCCTCGGTAACAAAGCCTTGTTCATTAACAAAAAGAGCGTCAAAGCCGCCATGCTCTTCTGCTAATTTCCAGGCCCGATCATAAATATCTCTACTACTCACTTTATGCCTCAGTAAAACATTGCCTGAGTGAAGGGTGGCATTGCCTGGGTCAGGAAGAATGTCGCTTGCCCAATAAATCTTTACGGAATTTGCTAATGGACTTATTGGGGATATTTGATAGCTGGGCTTTCCTGAATGATCTAAATCCAATCGCAAGCGGTAGTCGGTATCGCTAGAGATATTTTCGCAAGCACTCTCAATAAGCTTGCTTATGTCGGTCATGGAGCAGGGAATGCCAAGCGATAGAGCTGAATCGGACAATCGCTCTAAGTGAAGTTGCAGATGCTGAGCTTTACCTTGCCGAACTAAGATTGTTTCAAATAAGCCAAGCTCACTTGGGAGCTTACTTAAGAAGGCTGCTTTAATCTGGCACTCTTCCCACTCTTGTGCAGCTTCAGAATCAATCGTAATGCCGGCACCTATTCCCAATGTGAATGGTGCAGCATGCGAATCGTTATCTCGTTCAATTTCAAGCGTGCGAATAGGGACGCTAAATGCAAAGTCACCGCTAGGATCCATCCAGCCAAGTGCGCCGCAATAGTAACCGCGATCTTGCGGCTCCAATTCTTGAATGATTTGCATGCTGCGTTTTTTGGGAGCTCCAGTTACAGAGCCACAAGGAAAGACAGCATTGAGAACATCGCGAAGCTCAATCCCTGGCTTTATTTCAGCTTGCACGGTTGATGTCATTTGCAGCACATCACCGTACCTGGCAACCTCAAAGAGCTCAGGAACAGTAACGGTTCCCGGTAAGGCTAAGCGGCTCAGATCATTGCGTAGCAAATCGACAATCATGACGTTCTCTGCTTGATTCTTGGCATCTGCTGACAAGTGCTCCGCTGAATCATTCAGTGCACTAGCAGTGCCTTTCATAGGCATAGCCTTTAGAGTGCCGCCTTGCTTCTGAATAAATAATTCAGGAGACTGAGAAAGAATGTAGTTCGAGTCACTCTCAATGAATGCACCAAATCTTCCTGGCTGGCGACTTCTTAATCGTGCATATAGTGCAAGTGGGTCACCATAGGCCTCTCCCGTAATTCGAAAGGTGTGATTAATTTGATACGTATCGCCATTACGAATGTACTCTTGAATAGTCTCAATATCAGACTTGAATTTCTCTTCATCAATAGAAAAATGAAGATTAGCAACGCCTGCAACTTGAGCTTCAGACCCTATAGATGAAAAGCGATTCTCAATGAGGGTATCAACACCTTCTTTACTTAAGCTCTCATAAGATTCAAAAGACCATGCCTGTATTAGCGGATGACTTTTCTTATTTTCAGCAGTAGGCCGATCAATTTTATGGATGTATAGGCCTAATTCATAAGCAAACGCTGCGACAACATATTCGCCTTGACTTAATGCTTTGCGGATATCCCGCAGGCATTGATCTACTGCGGTAATTGTTTCTGAATGACTGGACTGCGGGTAAACAGTCCAGTGTTGAAGTGCATGTTCATAGAGGCGGCTGCTAGGCCTAGCCTGAGTGCTCTGGGCATCATCGAGCAAGATCATGCTATTGACCGTCAGAGCTCAAATAGGCCTAGAGAATTTACTTGAGGACAGTAGCGGATTCAATCGTAACCGTCTTGCTAGGAACATCTGCCATGCGTCCCATTCTGGGTGCTGGTGCAACCATAGTAGGAATCTTGCGGATGGCATCAATGGTTTGCGTGCCAGAAATGACTTTGCCGAATACTGTGTAGCCATTGCCCATCGCATTTGGATAATTTAAGCCTTCGTTGTCCTTAACGTTAATAAAGAACTGGGCTGTTGCGGAATCGGGATCAGACGTACGAGCCATTGCAATGGTGTAGGCGTCATTCTTGAGTCCATTTTGAGCTTCTGAAACTACTGGGGCATTAGTAGGCTTTTGAACCAAGTCAGGAGTAAAGCCGCCACCTTGAATCATGAAGCCATCAATCACACGGTGAAAAATGGTGCCGTTATAAAACCCGCTATTTACGTAGTTCAAAAAATTGGCAGTGGTTTTTGGTGCTTTTACTGAATCAAGTTCAACAACAAAATTACCCATAGTGGTTTTGAATTCAACCTTAGGGCCTGCAAAGCATGTCGCACTAGCAATTAGGCTGGTAATCATGAATAGGGAGGCAATGATTTTGCGCATAGTGAATGTCCTTAAAAATCTAGTAAAAAAGGGATAAATCTTATTGTATTGCTCAAAGACCAGATGGAAGTTGGCCCGCGTGCTGATAAGCCGCCTCTTCGAACATCTCGGGCCTATCTAGATAATCCAAAGCCCAGTCGATGGTATCGACCCCCCAAAACGCATGGCCATCAATAACCAGAGTTGGCACGCCAAATGCACCATCTGCTTTGGCTTTCTCTGTATTGCTAATCAGTTTTGCTTTGGTCTCAGGTGCGTCTGGTTTCGGTGTGTCCGCCGCTAGACCAAGATATTGGCAGAATTCAGGCCAAGATAAATTGGGATCTTTGCCTTCCACCCAAACGTATTCAAATGCACGTTCAACCATTTCCCATTGAGCATCTTGTTGAGCAAGTAGACGCTGCGCAGCAACAGTCAAAAAAGGGTGGTGATCCGGAAATTGAAATGGCAAGCCAAGCTTTTCAGCAAGCCATACGCAGTATTGGTATGTGTGAGGGCGCTTTGCTTCTATTTCTCCAGGTCCGCGATTATCGGTTGCTCGAAAGAGACCGCCGAGCAAGATCGGGATTGGTTGAATATTGACGCGCTGATCAAGGCGGTGACGCTGCTTGATGTAGAAATACGAAAAAGGAGAGATGATGTCGTAGTAAAAGGTTCCGGCAATTGGAGTTGCACTCTTTAGCTCTTGAATCATTTCTTATTCGATTCCTCATCTAACTTGCGTAAGAAGGCCATCTTTTCAGAAATCTGACTCTCTAAGCCTCGATCAACCGGCTCATACCAATGTGGCTCTGCCATTCCCTCTGGGAGATAAGACTCTCCAGCAGCATAAGCATGTGGCTCATCATGTGCATAGCGATATTCTTTGCCGTGACCTAACTCTTTCATGAGTTTGGTCGGAGCATTGCGTAAATGATTGGGTACTGGTTTGCTTTGATCATTCGCAACATAAGCTCTTGCTGCGTTGTAGGCCTTATAGCTGGCATTGCTTTTGGCAGCAATGGCTAAATACACAACCGCTTGCCCAAGTGCAAGTTCACCCTCAGGTGAGCCTAGTCGCTCAAAAGTTTGGGCAGCATCATTTGCCAGCTGCATTGCCCTTGGATCAGCAAGACCAATGTCCTCCCAGGCCATCCGAATAATTCTTCGGGCTAGATAGCGCGGATCTGCGCCACCATCTAGCATTCGGCAAAACCAATACAACGCAGCATCTGGGTTTGAGCCGCGCACCGATTTATGTAGGGCAGAGATTTGATCGTAAAAATGATCTCCGCCTTTATCGAATCGGCGAGCCTGAACAGTTAAAGCGTTCTCGATGAACTGTTGATCAACAGTTGTTATGTTGGAGTTGGGAGTGGTAACTGCATTACGAACTTGCTCAACCAAATTGAGCAGTCGCCTAGCATCGCCATCTGCATGAGAGATCAGACTATCAATTGCATCAGCCTGGAAAGTAATATCAGGCATTGCGTATTCGCGTGCACGATCAAATAATTGCTTTAACTCTGAGGCGGCTAAGGATTTCAGCACATAGACTTGTGCTCGCGAGAGTAGGGCTGAGTTCACCTCAAACGAAGGGTTTTCAGTTGTTGCGCCAATAAAGGTAAACAAGCCAGACTCAACATGCGGCAATAAGGCATCTTGTTGGCTCTTGTTAAAGCGATGAATCTCATCTACAAACAAAATAGTTTGTCTTCCGTATTGGGACATGCTTTGTTGGGCTTGCTCAATAGCCTCGCGGATTTCTTTTACGCCTGCAAGTACTGCTGATATTGCAATGAACTCGCGATCAAAAGCCTTTGCAGAAAGTCTTGCTAGGGTGGTCTTGCCAACCCCTGGTGGACCCCACAGAATCATTGAGTGTGGCTTGCCAGAGGCAAAGGCTAAATTGAGTGGCTTGCCTGGGGCCAGTAGATGCGTCTGCCCAATTACTTCATCAATGGTTTTAGGGCGCAAGGCTTCCGCCAATGGAGGCGGGGGCGCTTGATCAAATAGATTGCCCATAGCTAAGGATTTAATTCTGTACAAACAAAATTACTAAAGCCGCCCAAATTAGGCATCCAGCAGAAACAAATGTAAGTCGATTTCGCAGGGTGATAAAGGCTACGCAAGCTTCTTCGCTAGAAAAATAATATTGATAAGTTTCTTTATCAATATTGCGTTGAATAACCAATGCCGATGCCAAGATGACCAGGCCAACTGGAATATAAATGTGTAGCGCAACCCAGGCTACTAATGCTGGGATCACACCCCAAATCCAGGCGTTTCGATCTTCCCAGCGATCACCCGGAGGTGCTTTGCCTAGTGTGTGCAAATTAGCACCCCAATGTAATGCACCCATAAACGCAGTGATCACTGCCCCATAACCAGCCAAGGACTCTGCACTTAAATAATTGAGTGGGGTTGGTGCTAACTGCACCATTAAGGCGAGACCAATAAATGGGATTAGGCCGGCGTAGGCTAATTTACGAACTAGGGGTGGTAATGGGTTCACAAATACTTCTTTATTTAAGTTGGCTGATATTGAGTTGAATGATTACTGATCATAGGTATAGACACCGCGCCCGGTCTTGCGACCAAGGTAGCCGGCAGCAACCATCTCACGCAAAAGTGGACAAGGACGATATTTAGAGTCGCTGAAGTTCTCAAAATAGACTTCCATCCCCGCAAGGCAGGTATCAAGTCCAATTAAGTCGGCCAAGGCAAGTGGGCCAATCGGTTGATTGCAACCCAATTTCATGCCGGCATCAATATCCTCAGGACTCGCTAGACCTTCATGTAGCACGAAGAAGGCTTCGTTAATCATCGGCAACAAAATGCGATTGACAACAAATCCAGGAGAGTTCTTAACGGTGATCGGCTCTTTGCCAATGCGCTTAGCCATTTCAATAATGGCTGCGTGTGTTGCATCTGAAGTTTGCAAGCCGCGAATCACTTCAACCAATGCCATCATTGGTGGCGGATTAAAAAAGTGCATACCAATGAATCGGCTTGGATTCGAATCTAGTGCAGCAAGCTTGGTGATGGATAACGAAGAGGTATTCGTAGCAATAATGGTTTCTTTGCTGACGATCTCATCAACCTGCTTCAAAATCTTTTCTTTAACAGCTTGATTTTCGGTGGCAGCTTCAATCACTAATTGAAGGCCCTTGAAGTCAGCATATGAAGTGCTACCTTTGATGCGCTTTAAAGCCGCATCTTTTCCTTCGGCCGTCAGCGTTTCTTTTTTAACAAGTCGATCCAAGCTCTTGCTAATCTGACTCAAACCACGCTCAACCGCTGCATCACTGATATCGACCATCACAACATCTAGCCCAGCAACTGCGCATACTTGCGCGATACCGTTACCCATCGTACCCGCACCAATAACTCCGACCGATTGAATCTTCATGCTATTTCCTTTTTTGATACTGTGATGAACCAAATAATTGCTCTCTTGCTTTGTCATCATGCAAGGGCTTGCGTAATGCAGTTAATACTTCAACGCCACGCTTAACGGCGGGGCGCTCACCAATCATTTCAAACCAACGCTTGAAATGCGGATACTCGTTGATATCAATACCTTGATTCTTCCAATTACGTGTCCACGGGAAAATCGCGATATCGGCTATGGAGTAACTCTTTCCAGCAATATAGAGATTATCTTTCAGTTGATGATCGATCACCCCATATAAGCGCTTAGCTTCATTAGTGTAGCGAGTGATTGCATAGTCAATTTTTTCCGGGGCATAGATCCGAAAGTGGTGGTTTTGACCTAAAAGTGGCCCCAAACCCCCCATTTGGAACATGAGCCATTGCAATACCTCGTATTTAGCTCGTGTGGATTTGGGTAAAAACTTCCCTGTTTTGGCTGCGAGATACAGCAGGATTGCACCAGACTCAAAGAGGTGTATCGGCTTGCCATCTGGGCCATTAGGATCCGTAATAGCGGGAATCTTGTTATTTGGGCTAATCGCCAAGAAGTCCGGCTTGAACTGGTCACCGGCTCCAATATCAATCGGATGGGCAATCCAGTCTTTGCCTAATTTATAGCCGCACTCCTCGAGCATGATGTGCACCTTATGCCCATTTGGCGTTGGCCAGCTATAAACATCGATGATGTCCTTATTAGGTTTACTTATTGCCATAATCTTTCCTCTATTCCAGGGTTTGTAAACGCTCTAATGCTGCGCTAAGCGTTTTTTCTTCTTTAGCAAAACAAAAACGGATCACACCTGACTCAACAGGCTTGGCATAAAAAGCAGAAACAGGAATAGCGGCTACACCGACCTCGGTGGTCAGCCAGGAGCAGAAATCGGCTTCGCTCATCTTTGCTTAGGGAATGTTTATCTTGGTGTAATTTACGCACTGAAAATAGGTCGCTGGTGCTGGCAATAATTTGAAACCAGTGCGCCCCAGTCCTTTACTAAAAAAATCCCGCTTAGCTTGGTAAAAAGATGGCAGCGCCAGGTAATGATCTGCATTCTTGAGGTATTCCGCCAAACCATATTGCATTGGTGTGTTCACCGTAAATACGTTGAACTGATGTACCTTGCGAAACTCCTTCATCATTGCTGCTGGTGCAGCTACATAGCCTACCTTCCAGCCGGTGACATGATAGGTTTTACCAAAGCTTGATATTACAAAGCTTCGCGCCGCTAATTCAGGATGACTTGCAATACTGATATGTTTGAATCCGTCAAACACCATGTGCTCATAAACTTCGTCACTCAAGATCAGCGCAGTTGTATTTCTTACTAAGCTTGCTAAGCGATCAAGATCAGCTTTCTGCCACACCATGCCGGTTGGATTGTGAGGTGTGTTGATGATGATGAGTCGTGTTTTTGGATTGATTGCTTTTGCTAGCTCATCCCAGGGTATTGAATAGGAATTAACGCTCCCTTGCTCATCGCAATTAGCAGTCAAAGATACGGCAACAGTTTTCCCGCCAGCCAATTCAATAGAAGGGCGATAGCTATCGTAGGCCGGTTCAATAATGACAACTTCATCACCCGGACTAACGCACGATAAGATTGCGGTCATGATTCCTTGAGTGCCACCAGCAGTGATGGTGATCTCAGTATCAGGATCGTAGCCATGACCATATAGAGTGGATATTTTTTGTGACACGCCCTGACGTAAGTCTGCAACCCCGATCATTGGCGGGTATTGGTTATGATCAGCCAGCATTGCCTTGTTAACCTGGGATATGAGTTCTCGATCGCATGGAAAGTCTGGAAAGCCTTGACCCAAGTTGATGGCCTGGTGTTTTGCAGCGAGGGCAGACATCACCGTAAATACCGTTGTCCCTACATCGGGTAGTCGGCTAGGGAAGGCGGGGGTCAGAGGGTGGTTTTGGTCCATGCTGGCGGTTTAAGGCAAATAAGGTAGGTAGTCGCTAGAATGGTAGAAATTCATATTCAAATTGTGCCATGCTGATCGTACTTTCACCTGCTAAATCCTTAGATTACAAAACCCCCGTCAAGGTCAAAGCCCCGACTTTGCCGGAGTTTGTTTCGGAATCGGCAAAGTTGATAGCTGAGCTAAAGAAGCTTTCGCCTCAAGAGGTCGCCAATCTCATGGGTTTATCAGATCAGTTGGCCGCTCTGAATGTAGGCCGCTATCGCGACTGGTCCAAGAAATTTACCGATGAAAATAGCAAGCCGGCTATTTATGCCTTTGATGGCGACGTCTATGATGGATTTGACGTGAACACCCTTAATACCAAGGCAGTTGATTTTGCACAGGATCATGTCCGCATTCTTTCTGGTTTATATGGCGCATTGCGCCCCTTAGACTTAATGCAGCCATACCGCTTAGAGATGGGTACATCCTTCAAGAACGTCCGAGGAAAGGATTTATACGCATTTTGGGGTGAGCGTGTGACCGATTCGCTTAAGAAGGTACTGGAGAAGCAAAAGAAACCAGTCCTCCTTAATTTGGCCTCTGAAGAGTATTTCAAGGTATTGCAAGCTAAGAACCTAGAGTGCCCAGTAATTTCTCCCGTATTTCAGGATGGCAAAGACGGCAAGTACAAAATTATTTCTTTTTATGCCAAGCGGGCTAGGGGATTAATGGCTCGCTATGTTGTTGAAAATCGTATTACTGATCCTGCGGATTTGAAGGGCTTTAATTTGGATGGCTACAAATATGTCGCCTCTGAATCAAAACCTGAGAAACCGCTATTTAGACGTCCCGAAAGAAAGTAGGAGAGTGCACCATGGCTGTTCATCGCACTAAATCCTCACAACGCGCTTCTCCAGACGTAGAGCGCCTGGTAGCTGACGCCATCTCTTTAGCTGCCTCTGGCAGTCAAATGGAAGATCGTTTTTGGGAAGAGCGTTTAAATGTTCGCTTAATGCGTTTGCTGAAAAGTCAAAATCAGAATGTAATTGATGCGGCATTAGATCAAACCTTCCGTATTAATACTGTAGCTTTTGAGGTGCTAGCAGACTCTGCTGAGACGCTTGCTGAATCACTCACTATCGAGCATGAGGGTCAGAGCTGGGATGTGTTGTTATTGGCTTTACCTATCGTGGCACACACACGCTATCAGATTCCGTCTGGTGCGCTGCCATTGAATGTCATTGAATCTACTGCAGCTGCATTACACAACTCTATTGCTTCTACAGATGCGCGATTGGCAATCGTTCCTTGGCTCTATAGCATTGATCAAATGCCGCATTCACACTGCCAAACTCGTTTGTTGACTGAGGCGCTGGCCGCAGCGGCAATTTCTTCAAGCGAAGTTAAGCTCGAGTTGCGTGAGATGTCGGAGACGATTGCAGTATTGGCTGACCCACGTTTTATTATTGCAGCTGTTGCCGCCCCTTCAGGAACTCCACTGTTCCGATGGCAGGCTGAAGCGCCAACGAGACAAGAGCGGGGCGTTAGTTTGATTGGTTGGCAAAACACGATGAAGGAACCTATTGCCGCACTCTTGCCGGGCTGTGAGTTCGAGCTCTTGTTGCCAGAAGCTTACTTCACAAACTGCCGTTTAGCCGATAAACAAGTACGTCCTTTGAGTATTCGTGCTGGCGTCAATTTTCTTGAGAGCACGCTGGGAGTTTTACCTGCTGGATTGTCTTGTGTGGTGGGTGCATTTGGTGAGGAGCAGGCGGATGAGTACCGCATTTCATTTAGCTTGAAAGGCTCGCCTGAGGTGGTTTATGGTGTTATTTGGCCCCTCTATGATCGCGAGAGCGTTGCCAATGATGCTCTGAATGATTTATCTGATGATGAGAGTCCGATGAAGCGGATTGCAGATGCGCTTCATGATGCTGGCGTTGAGGATGTCTTTCGTCATGCAATGTTGTTTGATCCAGAGCTTTGCGATGATTGCGGAGCACCATTATTTCCAGATCGATCGGGCGATGCTGTTCATGCTGAGTTGCCAGACGATGCTCCTACGCAGCAGCCTTTGTTTCACTAAGTCAAATTCATTTACCTGAAAAAGGTAGCAATAAAAAAGCCGAGAAATTCTCGGCTTTTTTATTTTGATGCGATTACTTTTAGTTCTGAATAAAAGGCTCTGAATTTGCAAATAAGTGCGGGAGCTTACCTGTTTTCATTTCTGCAGTTTGGCAGAAATCAGCAAGACGAGTTCCAGACTTAATGTTAAACAACATTGCTTTGTTACCCAGCACCACGAGGTCATGCCCAGTGTTGGTGTTTTTGTAGCGCAAGCTTCCTGGTAAGGAATTTTCGCGCTTCAAGTCAAAAGTTTTGGATTCCCAAGTAATGCGAACCAATTCAGTTGTACCTGAAGTTTTGAATTGCTTGCTTTCGCTACAAGTCCAAGCGGTTACTTCTTCGTTAGCGATAGCAGATGCTGAGCCCAAGAGGCCAGCTGTTGCTAGGCTAATGATGAGAAGGGTTTTCTTCATGTGTAGTAATCCTTATGAGAGGAGGTGCTTAACGCCAGCTTGCTCTTCAAGCAATTCGTTGAGGGTATGGTTCATGCGCTCACGTGAGAACTCATCGATTTCCAAACCTTCAACCATTTTGTATTCGCCGTTTTCGCAAATTACTGGGTAGCCGTAAATTACTTCAGCAGGAATGCCGTATTCACCCTTGGATGGAATACCCATAGTGACCCACTTGCCATTTGTGCCGAGAACCCAGTCACGAATGTGATCGATTGCTGCGTTAGCTGCAGACGCTGCAGATGAGAGGCCGCGTGCTTCAATAATTGCCGCGCCACGCTTACCAACTGTAGGAATGAAAGTATCTTTATTCCATGCTGCATCGTTGATGCTATCTTTTACAGACTTGCCATCAATAGTTGCAAAGCGATAGTCTGGGTACATTGTTGGGCTGTGGTTACCCCAAACAACTAATTTCTCAATATCAGCAACAGGCTTGTTCAACTTGTTAGCTAATTGTGAGAGTGCGCGGTTGTGATCTAAGCGCAACATTGCTGTGAAGTTCTTCGCAGGAATATCTGGAGCAGATTTCATGGCGATGTAAGCATTGGTGTTTGCTGGGTTACCAACAACCAATACCTTCACAGTTTTCTTGGCAACTGCATTCAATGCTTTACCTTGGGCTGTAAAAATCTGTGCATTGGCTGAGAGCAAATCTTTGCGCTCCATACCAGGACCGCGTGGACGTGCGCCAACCAACAAAGCAACGTCGATATCTTTGAATGCTGTCATTGGGTCAGAGTGGGCTGTCATGCCAGCCAACAATGGGAATGCGCAATCTTCTAATTCCATCATTACGCCAGTTAAAGCTTTTTGAGCCTTTTCATCTGGAATTTCAAGTAACTGGAGGATTACTGGCTGATCTTTGCCTAATAAATCGCCATTGGCGATGCGAAAGAGAAGGGAATATCCGATTTGACCGGCTGCACCGGTGACTGCTACACGCATTGGGGCTTTTGCCATTACTAATAACTCCAGTTGAGGTTAATTAATTGAAATCTTTTCTATTATCCATTCAAGTGTATGGACTTTCCATTTACACTGTCAATCATGTCTTATATAAGATATGAGATAAGCTTGAATTTTATCCAATAGAAGCTGCCCTGGAGTTAATTTGTCATTGATATCTGAACCCATTGCCTCATTTAGCCCACTTTATGAGCAGATTAAAGCCATGATTTTGGCTAGTTTGCAGGCCTCCGAATGGTTGCCTGGTGACGCTATCCCCAGTGAAATGGAGCTTGCAGCCCGATATGCCGTCAGTCAGGGTACGGTGCGCAAGGCGATTGATGAGTTAGCCGCTCTAAATCTACTGGTGAGACGTCAAGGCAAGGGTACTTTTGTAGCAACGCATCAAGAAGAGGACTTTCAATACCGTTTTTTACGGTTAGAGCCGGATTCTGGCGATAAATTACATCTCAAAAACCAGTTTTTAGCCTGCGAAAACATGCAATCTGATGCTTACATCGCAAAGTTGCTTAAATTAAAGGCAGGTGACCCTATTATTCGGATCGATCGCGTTCAAAGCTCTGCAGGTCGCCCGATTGTTTTTGAGGAGATTTGGTTGCCTGAGGGTCGCTTTAAGGGTCTGACCCTGGAAGCCCTGAACGCATGGCCTGGCCCAATGTACGCCTTCTATGAAAGTGAATACGCTACTCATATGGTGCGGGCAGAAGAAAAAATAAAGGCTGTCCTGGCTAATCCAGAGCTTTCTAGGTACCTAGAAGTTCCAGAAGGGGCTGCCTTGCTATCTGTTGAGCGTGTGGCTTTCACCTACGGGAATAAACCAGTAGAAATTCGTCACGCAAGGTATGACACTTCTGATCAGCACTATGACAATAAATTGAACTAGGTAGTACACTCAAAAATCAGTAAAAACCACTATTTAACCCCTTTAAACGCTAAAAAGTCCCCACCACCCCCAAGGTTTCCAATAGAATATGTTGCAACACAACAAAGCCACACTGAACCTCCACCGAAAGATTGAGATTGCCCATGGTTGATGCACAGCAAAACGTAAAAAAAGATAGACCGGTTTATCGAAATATTGGTCTTGCCCAGTTGATCAAATACCGCCTTCCTTGGGCTGGAAAAGTATCAATTCTTCATCGTATTAGTGGAGCGGCATTATTTTTAATGTTGCCATTCTTGCTTTATCTTTTAGATCAAAGCTTGGCTTCCGAGATGAGTTACCAAAAGTTCCAAGCCATTACAGGCCATGTTCTTGTCAAGATCATTCTCCTTGGATTGATTTGGTCTTTCTTGCACCATTTCTGCGCCGGTATTCGTTATCTCTTGTTGGATTTAGAGATTGGTGTTGAAAAGGCAGATGCCAACCGCTCAGCGATCTTTGTATTTTTCTTAGGTCTTGCTTTGACTGCGGTTGTTGGTCTCAAATTGTTTGGCTTGTACTAAGCACTTCTTCATTAAGGAAATCTAATGCCTATTTATCAAATTGGACCTAAGCGCTTAGTTGTTGGAGCGCACTACGGCCTTAAAGAGTGGATTATTCAACGTGTAACTGCCATCGTGATGGTTGTTTTCACAATCGTTTTAGTTGTTGACTACTGCATCACTGGTAGCGCGACTTATGAAGGCTGGGCTGCATTGTTTAGCAATCAGTTCATGAAGCTCTTGACGCTTTTATTCTTCATTAGCTTGTTCTATCACGCTTGGATTGGTATCCGCGATATTTGGATGGATTACATCAAGCCAGTCAGTATTCGTCTAACACTGCAAGTGTTAACTGTTTTGTATCTCGTAGCCTGTGCGGCTTATGCCGTACAAATTTTGTGGAAAGTGTAATTCATGACTGCGATTAAAAAAGCATTGCCACGCCGCCGTTTCGACGCGGTAATTATTGGTGCAGGTGGTTCAGGTATGCGCGCTTCTTTGCAATTAGCAGAAGCTGGCCTGAACGTTGCGGTATTAACTAAAGTTTTCCCAACTCGCTCACACACAGTTGCTGCACAGGGCGGTATCGGTGCATCACTGGGCAATATGAGTGAAGATAATTGGCACTATCACTTCTACGACACCATCAAAGGTTCTGATTGGTTGGGCGACCAAGACGTGATCGAATTTATGTGTCGTGAAGCTCCTAAAGTTGTTTATGAGCTCGAGCACTTCGGTATGCCGTTTGACCGCAATCCAGATGGCACGATTTATCAGCGTCCATTTGGTGGTCACACAGCCAACTACGGCGAGAAAGCCGTTCAACGCGCTTGCGCAGCTGCTGACCGTACTGGTCACGCCATGTTGCACACCCTGTATCAGCGTAATGTACGTGCAAAAACAAACTTCTTCGTAGAGTGGTTGGCCCTTGACCTCATTCGCGATGACGCAGGTGATGTGGTTGGTGTTACTGCGCTCGAAATGGAAACCGGTCAGGTTTACATCCTAGAAACTAAAGTAGTCATGATGGCTACCGGTGGTGCAGGCCGTATCTGGGATGCCTCTACAAACGCATTCATTAATACCGGTGACGGTATGGGTCTGGCAGCACGCGCAGGCATTCCTTTGGAAGATATGGAGTTCTGGCAATTCCACCCAACTGGCGTAGCTGGTGCGGGCGTATTGTTAACAGAGGGTTGTCGTGGTGAAGGCGGCATCTTGCGCAATAAAGATGGCGAGCGCTTTATGGAGCGTTACGCTCCAACCTATAAAGACTTAGCTCCACGCGATTTCGTTTCACGCTGCATGGACCAAGAGATCAAAGAAGGGCGCGGTTGCGGTCCTAATGGCGATTATGTTGTTCTCGACCTAACGCATATCGGCGCTGAGACCATCATGAAACGCTTGCCTTCTGTTTATGAGATCGGCATCAATTTTGCTAACGTTGACGTTACTAAAGAGCCAATTCCGGTTGTGCCAACTATTCACTATCAGATGGGTGGTATTCCTACCAACATCAATGGTCAAGTTGTGGTGCCAGCTAACGGCAAACATAATGAAATCATTAATGGTCTCTATGCAATTGGTGAGTGCTCTTGCGTATCCGTTCACGGCGCAAACCGCTTGGGTACAAACTCATTGCTCGACTTATTAGTGTTCGGTCGTGCTGCTGGTAATCACATCGTTGCAATGGACCTCAAGAATCGTGAGTTCAAGCCATTGCCTGCGAATGCTGGTGAGCAAACTATGGCTCGTATTGCTGCTCTTGATAACTCCACATCTGGTGAGTATGCACAAGACGTTGCGAACGACATTCGCAAAACAATGCAGAAATACGCTGGTGTATTCCGCAATCAGGAATTGATGGATGAAGGTGTTCGTCAAATGGCGAAACTGACTGAGCGCGCTAAACACTTGTGGCTCAAAGACAAGTCAGAGATTTTCAATACAGCACGTATCGAAGCTTTGGAAGTTGCAAACTTAATTGAAGCAGCTAACGCAACAATGATTTCAGCTGCAGCGCGTACTGAAAGTCGTGGTGCGCATTCACATGATGACCATCAACATCGTGATGATGACAACTGGATGAAGCATACGCTTTGGTATAGCGAAGGCAATCGCTTGGATTACAAGCCGGTTGTGCTGAAGCCATTGACAGTTGAGTCTTTCCCTCCTAAAGAACGTACTTTCTAAGCGAAGAGAAATTAAACATGAGTGATATTCGTATATTTGAAATTTACCGCTACGATCCAGATGTCGATGCAGCTCCTCGCATGGAGCGTTACGAGCTTGAATTGACTGGTGAGCGCATGTTGTTAGATGCCTTGATTTCTTTAAAGAAACAAGACGAAACCATTTCCTATCGTCGTTCTTGCCGTGAGGGTGTTTGTGGCTCTGATGCAATGAACATTAATGGTAAGAATGGCTTAGCTTGCTTAACAAATATGTTGACCTTGCCAAAAGTCATCACATTGCGCCCATTACCTGGCTTGCCAGTTGTGCGCGATTTGATTGTCGATATGACTTTGTTCTTCAAGCAGTATTTATCTATCAAGCCTTACTTAGTTAATGACACTCCATTTCCTGAGAAAGAGCGTCTCCAGAGTCCTGAGGAGCGTGAAGAGTTGAATGGTTTGTATGAGTGCATCTTGTGCGCATCATGCTCAACTTCATGCCCATCTTTCTGGTGGAATCCAGATAAGTTTGTTGGTCCAGCAGGTTTGCTCCAGGCGTATCGCTTTATTGCTGATAGCCGTGATCAAGATACTGCGCAGCGTTTGGATAACTTGGAAGATCCGTACCGTTTATTCCGTTGCCATACCATCATGAATTGTGTGGACGTATGTCCTAAGCATTTGAATCCGACCAAAGCAATTGGAAAGATCAAGGAATTGATGGTTCGCAGGGCAGTATGACCCTCAGCAATGCAGAGTTATATCGTCTAAAGAGTGATGCCCGCAGGGGTTTGCTTGAAAACGATTTAATTCTGCAGCGTTTTTTTGAGCGTTACGGTGCCCAACTAAATGCAGAAGACGGAAAAGTATTAAGCCAACTGCTGGCCTTAGAAGACAATGACCTGATGGATTTATTAATCGGTCGCAAAGATTCTGTGGCGGCATTAGAAAAAGAATCACAAGAAGCCTCATTTAAGGCGGTTTTACAAAAGCTGAGACAGAAGTAATTCAGCATTTTGGTGCAACAGTAGTGCGGACGCATGATCAAATAGTGTATTAATCATCAATTTGAATGACTAAGGATTAGAAATGATTGAATCGGACATCAAGGCAAAATTATCGTTTTCGGACGGCACACCAGATATCGACTTGCCAATTTATAAAGGCACGATTGGTCCTGACGTAATTGATATTCGTAAGCTTTACGGTCAAACCGGAAAGTTCACCTACGATTCAGGTTTTCTGTCTACAGCCTCATGCAATAGCAAGATCACTTACATCGATGGTGATAAAGGTGAGTTGCTCTACCGCGGTTACCCAATTGAAGATCTCGCACACAATTGCGACTTCTTAGAAGTTTGCTACTTGTTGTTGAATGGCGAATTGCCAAATGCTGCGCAGAAAAAAGATTTTGAAGAAATGGTCATGCACCACACGATGGTTCATGAGCAAATGCAGTTCTTCTTGCGCGGATTCCGTCGCGATGCACATCCAATGTCAGTATTGACTGGTTTAGTTGGTGCAATGGCTGCTTTCTACCATGACGAGATTGATTACAGCCAGCCGCATGCTCGTGAAGTTGCTCAGATTCGTTTGATTGCGAAGATGCCAACTTTGGTTGCAATGGCGTATAAATATTCTGTAGGTCAGCCATTTATCTACCCTGATAACAAGTTGTCCTATACAGCCAACTTCATGCGCATGATGTTTGCTACTCCATGTGAAGAATACAAAGTCAACCCAGTATTGGTTCGCGCTTTGGATCGTATCTTCACATTGCATGCTGACCATGAGCAAAATGCTTCTACCTCAACAGTTCGCTTGTGTGGTTCTTCTGGAACTAACCCATTTGCTGCAATCTCTGCTGGTATTGCTTGTTTATGGGGTCCAGCTCACGGTGGCGCCAATGAAGCTTGCTTACAGATGCTGAATGAAATTCAGGCAAATGGCGGCGTAGATAAGATTCATGAATTTATCGCTCAAGTCAAAGACAAGAACTCTAGCGTTCGCTTGATGGGCTTTGGCCATCGCGTTTATAAGAACTTTGACCCGCGCGCAAAACTCATGCGTGAAACTTGCCATGAAGTCTTGAAAGAAATGGGCCTTGAGAATGATCCATTATTCAAGTTGGCAATGACGCTTGAGAAGATTGCTTTGGAAGACGAATACTTCGTAAGCCGTAAGCTTTATCCAAACGTCGATTTCTACTCTGGAATTGTTCAGCGCGCTTTGGGTATTCCAACTGAAATGTTTACTTGTATTTTTGCTTTAGCAAGAACAGTAGGTTGGATTGCACAGTGGGAAGAAATGATCACTGACCCTGAGTACAAGATTGGTCGTCCACGTCAGTTATATGTTGGAGAAACTGTACGCAAGGTTCCTAACATTTCTGTTCGTAAATAAAAGCTTTAGAGGGTTTACATGTCACGCACGCTTTACGATAAATTGTGGGATGACCATGTCGTCTATTCTGAACAAGACGGCACGGCCACGATTTATATAGATCGTCAGTTATTGCACGAGGTGACAAGCCCTCAAGCTTTTGAAGGATTGAATTTAGCTGGCCGTCCAGTCTGGCGTATTTCTGCCAACTTGGCGGTTTCAGATCACAATGTTCCAACGACAGATCGCTCCGAGGGAATCACTGATCCAATTTCTAAATTACAAGTAGATACGCTGGATCAAAATTGCGATGCCTTTGGCATTACTCAATACAAAATGAACGATCTCCGCCAAGGAATTGTTCACGTCATTGGGCCAGAGCAGGGTGCAACCTTGCCGGGTATGACTGTGGTCTGCGGTGA
>ERZ1034363.766-NODE-766-length-20345-cov-4.842609_pt1 | contig 20345 bp, 20 predicted proteins | sample MGYA00520616_ERZ1034363 | MGnify/ENA primary metagenome ERZ1034363 (study PRJEB33736, sample SAMEA104284506) | Azolla filiculoides | biome: Urban; feature: Water surface; material: Ditch water | place: Netherlands | collected 2015-10-28 | depth 0-0.1 m ... | reverse complement strand
CGGGAAACGGGTGTGCGAGTCACCACCAGTACCTACGGTATCTGGCAGCAGCAGGCGGTTCAGCCACGAGTGGATAACGCCGTCACCCGGACGCAGCGCAACGCCACCACGGGTTTCGATGAAGGTTGGCAGTTCGTGGTGCATCTTCACGTCAACTGGCTTCGGATAAGCCGCGGTGTGACAGAACGACTGCATGACCATATCAGCCGAGAAGCCCAGACAAGCCAGATCCTTCAGCTCATCACGCGTCATTGGGCCGGTGGTATCTTGCGAACCCACGGTGGTCATCTTAGGCTCACAGTAAGTGCCCGGACGGATGCCCTTGCCTTCTGGCAGACCACAAGCGCGGCCAACCATCTTCTGGGCCAGCGAGAAGCCCTTGCCCGAATCGGCTGGGTCTTGTGGCAGACGGAACAGAGTCGATGGTGGCAGCCCCAGTGCTTCACGTGCCTTAGTCGTCAGACCACGACCAATGATCAGTGGAATACGACCACCGGCACGAACTTCGTCCAGAATCACTGGCGTCTTCAGTTGCGATTCGGCAATCACTTGGCCATTCTTCAGCGCGGTAACCTTTGCTGTGGCCTGATCAACCTTCAGCTCGATCTCGTCGCCCATGTCCATTTGACCGGCATCGATTTCGATTGGCAGTGCGCCCGCATCTTCCATGGTGTTAAAGAAGATCGGTGCGATCTTCGAACCCAGACAGACACCACCGAAACGCTTGTTCGGCACGAAAGGAATGTCTTCACCGGTAAACCACAGCACCGAGTTGGTAGCCGATTTACGCGAGGAACCGGTACCGACGACGTCACCAACGTAGGCGATCTGGTTGCCCTTCTTGGCCAATGCTTCGAGTTGTTTGATCGGACCGCGTGAACCTGGCTCATCCGCATCGATACCCGGACGTGGGTTCTTCAGCATGGCCAGAGCGTGCAGTGGAATATCCGGACGCGACCAGGCATCAGGGGCTGGCGATAGGTCATCGGTATTAGTTTCGCCAGTAACCTTGAGTACGGTCAGCTTTTGCGAAGCAGGCACTTCAGGACGCGAGGTGAACCACTCGCCATCAGCCCAGGATTGCAAAACGCCCTTGGCGTTGGCGTTGCCCTTGTCGGCCAGTTCTTTCACGTCGTGGAAGAAATCGAATACCAGCAAGGTCTTCTTGAGGCCTTCAGCAGCAGCAGCGCCACATTCGGCATCGCCCAGCACATCAATCAGTGGCTTAACGTTGTAACCACCGAGCATGGTGCCCAACAATTCGGTAGCGCGCACACGTGTGATTAGCGCGCACTTGACGTCGCCCTTGGCAACAGCCGCCAGGAACCCCGCCTTAACGCGTGCTGCATCATCCACACCGGCAGGTACACGGTAGGTGATCAGCTCAACCAGGAAATCTTCTTCACCTTTAGGTGGATTCTTCAGCAGTTCGACCAGGTCTGCGGTCTGCTGGGCATTCAGCGGCAGCGGGGGGATCCCCAGGGCGGCGCGCTCGGCAACATGGCTCCGGTAAGCTTCTAACACGGCGGTTTCCTTTCAAATAACAGAGGAACGACAATTTGACTCAAATCATCGGGAAATAACTGCGTAAACCGAATTTGTAACACAAGGCGAAGCCATAAGCGAGAGGGAAACCAGAGAAATTGGCAAACTCTTATAAAAGAGTTGAAAACTGCTCAAAAATGGAGCAATACCTCATCCGCAACAATGGGTTGCCCTAGACAGAACTTTGAGTTAGAGTAAGCCTCATGCAAAAGGTGAAAACCCCTCGCAAGGCGACTCTAAGTGCTGGCGCAAGCCGCATGACGCGCAAAGCTCTGGTGCAGGCCATTACGGCTATCACCATTACAAGCGCGCTGGTTCCGGTGTCTTCGGCTGTTCGTGCCGATGAACTGGAAAAGCCGGGTCTCCTTCATCGATACACCGTAAACATCCAGGATCTGGTGATTAAAGGTCTGGAGTTCGTGGGTGTCCCTTATCGTCGTGGCGGCAATACAGTGGAGTCCGGTCTGGACTGCAGCGGTTTTACGCGCCTCGTGTTCCTGGATTCGAATGGCATCGACCTGCCCCGCACGGCCGCTGAACAAGCGCACGTGGGCACTCAAGTCAGCGCCGACGAACTGAAGCCGGGTGACTTGGTGTTCTTTAACACCATGCGTCGCGCCTATTCGCATGTAGGCATTTACCTGGGTAATAACCAGTTTGTGCATGCCCCAAAGCCGGGCGCCGAGATTCGCGTAGAGAATATGCAGCAATCTTACTGGGTCAACAAATACAACGGTGCCCGCCGTCTGGATGGCGTAACCGCCGCCCCAAGCAAGGCGCTCTCGTTCTAAACGATTGCCCTGCACCCCGAAAGCGCCGCACCTGCGGCGTTTTTTATTTCCGGTGGATTTGGTTAAGCTAGCACCATGTCGAACATTCATGAAGCCGGCCTACCCGACGCGCTGCTCCAGTTTTACACCACTGCGCCCTACCCGTGCAGCTATCTGGCCGATCGTCAGGCACGATCTCAGGTGGCCATTCCGCCAGAACACATTGATGGTGTTGTTTACAGCACCCTGATACAACGGGGCTTCCGTCGTAGTGGGCAATACACCTATCGCCCGCGTTGCGATGGTTGCGCCCGCTGTGTACCTGTTCGTGTGCGTGCCCTCGACTTTGTGCCAGATCGCACCCAGCGCAAACTCGTTAACCGCATGAACAAACCGGGTTATATGCAGGTGCGCGAATGCCCGCTGGAGTTTTGTGAAGAACATTACGCGCTGTACCGCGCTTACCAGCAGCATCGTCACCCTAAAGGCGGCATGGATGAGGACGATGCCGACCAATACACCCAGTTCTTACTGAGTAGCGGTGTTGATACACGCCTGATCGAATTCCGTATTGAAGGCCGCCTGGTCATGCTGAGCGTGATGGATGTGCTGCCCGATGGGCTCTCAGCCGTCTACACCTTCTACGACCCAAGCGATGCGAAGGCCAGCTTCGGCACTTACGCCGTGCTCTGGCAAATCATTCAATGCCAGTACAACAACCTGCCCTATCTCTACCTCGGTTACTGGATTGCCGAGAGCGCCAAGATGGCCTATAAATCCCGCTACCAACCGATGGACATGCTGGACGATGGCCGCTGGATTAAAATGCCGGCTTGATTGCAAAGAACCCCATATGAACGCCTATTCTTTTTTACGCCCGCTCCTTTTTAGCCTTGCCCCGGAAACCGCGCACAATCTCAGCCTTAACGGCCTAGACCACGCTGCCAAGTTGGGGCTACTGCGTCAGACACTGCCCGCTGATCCGGTTACGGTGATGGGCATCAAATTCCCTAATCGTGTAGGCTTGGCGGCTGGCCTTGATAAAGATGGCGCGCATATCGATGGCCTCGCCACCATGGGTTTTGGTTTTATCGAAATCGGTACGGTGACACCTAAGCCACAACCGGGCAACCCGCAGCCACGTCTGTTCCGCCTGCCCGCCCACGGTGCACTGATTAACCGCTTCGGCTTTAATAATCAGGGCGTTGATAACCTGGTCAACAATGTCAAAGCCAGCCAGTTCGTTAAAAACGGCGGCATCATCGGCATCAATATTGGCAAGAACGCGAGTACGCCGATTGATCGTGCCAATGACGATTACCTGATCGCCCTGGATGCGGCCTACGCCCATGCCCACTATGTCACGATCAATATCTCCAGCCCCAACACCCAGAACCTGCGGTCTCTGCAACAGGACGATGCACTGGAAGCACTGCTGGCTGGCTTGAAAGATCGTCAGCAGCGTCTGGCCGACCAACACGGCAAATACGTGCCACTGGCCTTGAAAATTGCGCCAGACCTGGATGATCTGCAGATTGATGCAATTGCCGCCGCAGTACGCCGTCACCGTTTCGACGCAGTGATTGCGACTAACACCACGCTGGAACGTGCCGCCGTGATGGGCGACCCGAACGCGGGCGAAACCGGCGGCTTATCCGGCAAGCCCGTCTTTGAAAAATCGACCGAGGTGCTGGCCGAGCTACGTAACAAACTTGCAGGTGAGCTACCACTCATCGGGGTGGGCGGCATTGCCTCGGGCGCTGACGCCGTTGCCAAGCGTGATGCCGGCGCAGAGCTGGTTCAGATCTATACCGGCCTGATTTATCAGGGCCCACAGCTGATTAAAGACGTAGGCGAAGCCCTCGCCCGCTATACGCGCCAAAACCACCGTCCCACCTTTTAAAACAGGGTGTATGCCCAAAGACCGTAGTTAAGCTGCGGTTTTTTGTGCATAAATGCATATACTTATAGCCAATGCGTGTTGCGCCACACCAACGCGGGGCGGATAATGTCGCTAAATGACTGAATACCTCTTTATTCTGGTTGGCGCGGTACTGGTCAACAACGTGGTGCTGGTCCGGATTCTCGGCCTGTGCCCGTTTATGGGTGTCTCCAAAAAGCTGGCCACAGCCTACGGCATGGGCGCGGCAACGACATTCGTGCTGACCATGGGCACGGGTGCTAGCTACATCATTGATCACTACCTGCTTATTCCCTTCGATCTGGAATATCTGCGCACCATTTCGTTTATCGTCACGATTGCCGCCCTAGTGCAATTGACGGAACTTGTTATTCAAAAAACCAGCCCGATGCTTCATCAGGTACTGGGCATTTATCTACCGCTCATTACAACCAACTGCGCCGTCTTGGGTGTGCCGCTCATTAACGTGAGCCAGGACAATGGCTTTATTGCCTCACTGGTGTTTGGTGCTGGTAGCTCCATAGGCTTCTCGTTAGCACTAATTCTTTTTGCCGGCGTACGAGAACGAGTTGAGGCGGCTGATGTACCCGTCTACTTCCGCGGCGTAGCGATCGCTATGGTGACAGCAGGCCTGATGAGTCTGGCTTTCATGGGCTTTGCCGGCCTGGACCGCTACTAATCGCCATGGATAACATTCTCTACGCAATTGCTGTCATGGCGTTGGGCGGAGTCGTTCTCGGCGCCCTGCTCGGCTATGCGTCGACCCGCTTTAAGGTAGAGGGCGATCCGCTGGTCGATAAGATCGATAGCATTCTGCCGCAAACGCAATGTGGTCAGTGTGGCTTTCCCGGTTGCCGCCCTTACGCCGAAGCCATTGCCAAAGACGAAGCAGATATCAACCAGTGCCCGCCCGGTGGCGACGAGAACATTCACAAGCTGGCTGAACTGTTGGGTAAAGAATATAAGCCCCTTTCAGAAGAGCACGGCATAGAAAAACCCAAACAGGTTGCCTACATCGATGAGAGCACCTGCATCGGTTGCACGCTGTGCATCCAGGCTTGCCCGGTGGATGCGATTGTGGGCGCCGCTAAACAAATGCATACCATCGTGGCTGATCTGTGCACGGGTTGCGAACTCTGTATTCCACCTTGCCCAGTCGAATGCATCACCATGGAAACCGTGGGTGAAACACTCGACACCTGGAAATGGAAGAAACCCGGCACGCGCCGTGTGATTCCGATTTTGCCAGTGACCACTACGGCGCAGGCTGCCTGATATGAAGCTCTTTTCTTTCAAAGGCGGCGTTAAGCCTGATCCGAACAAGACCCAATCAACGGCGCTACCTATCTCACAAGCACCGCTGGTTGCGCGTTACGTTGTGCCGCTGCACCAGAGTGTTGGTGGCACACCCCGCCCAATCGTTCAAGTAGGCGACCATGTGCTCAAAGGCCAACGCATTGGCGATGCCGATGGTTGGGTATCGGCTGCGGTTCACGCGCCAACTTCCGGTACCGTGGTTGAAATCGGCCCACACATCATTCCGCATCCATCTGGCTTACCCACTGATTGCGTGATCATCGAAGCAGATGGTAACGACACCTGGATTGAGCGCGTGCCATTTGCACTAGAAAGCGCACAACCAGAATCTGTGCGCGAATATCTACGCGACATGGGTATCGTTGGCATGGGTGGCGCTGTCTTCCCGAGCCACGTGAAGCTGTCGGTCCCCAAAGGCAAAGCCATTGAACAACTGATCATCAATGGTGCCGAATGCGAGCCCTTCATCACTTGTGATGACCGACTCATGCGGGAACAAGCGGACGAAGTGATTCAAGGCAGTGCGCTGTTTGGACGCTTAGTGAATGCAGCCCGTGTACTCATCGGCGTTGAAGATAACAAGCCAGAAGCAATTGCCGCACTCAAGGCAGCTCAGCTAACATTAGGCGCACCCGTTGAGGTTGTAACGGTACCCACCATTTACCCAACTGGTGGGGCCAAAGAACTCATTCGCGTGCTCACCGGTAAAGAAGTTCCAGGCAGCAAACGCTCAACCGATTTCGGTGTACAGGTATTCAACGTAGCCACCGTGCAGACGGCCTGGCGTGCTATTACGCTAGGGGAACCCCTCATTTCACGGGTGGTCACTATTAGCGGCGCAGTAGGCGAATCACGCAACTGGCAAGTGCCTATCGGCATGACGATCGCCGATCTAGTTACCCTTGCCCAGCCGAAACCGGATGCAGATGGGGTGATCATGGGCGGCCCAATGATGGGCTTTAGAGTAACAACGAACGACGCACCCGTCATCAAGGCAACCAATAGCCTGATTGTGACTGCACCCGGTCTGTTTCCACCCAAGCCACAAGAGCTGCCCTGCATCCGCTGCGGTAGTTGCGCCACCGCCTGCCCACAGGAACTGCAACCCTTTGAGCTTTACTGGTGGTCGCGCGCCAGCAAATTCGAACAGCTTGAAAAATACAAACTCTTTGACTGCATCGAGTGTGGCTGCTGCGATTACGTCTGCCCGAGCCACATTCCGCTGGTGAATTACTTCCGCTTTGCTAAAAGCGAGATCCAGGCCGAGCAGCGGGAGAAACACACTGCGGATGCCGCACGTGATCGCTTCGAATTCCGAGAAGCACGCGCCGAACGGGAAAAGCAGGAAAAAGCTGAACGACTCGCCAAAGCCAATGCCGCACGCAAAGCCGCTGAGGCCGCTGCTGCTGCAGAGACCCCCGCCACAGAAAACTTGGCAGAGGCTGCACCCGATTTGTCCAGTCACCCGCACCAGGCCTCAACCCCTATTGCCGTTGATAACCATCCGGTACTTGATGCCAGCGCTAAACAGGCAGCCATTGCCGCAGCGGTGGAACGTGCCCGTATTAAACGTGAACAGCATGGCGCCAAGTCTGGCAGCGATGCTTCCTGAATTTTATAAAGAGCCCAGACCGTGTCTTTTGAAACACCCAATGTGCTGACGCAATCACCTTACCTGGTACAACCGGTGAGCGTGACTAAAATCATGCTCAAGGTACTGCTGGCACTGGTACCTGGCATTGCCATTTATGCCTGGCTTTTCGGGCCCGGCATTCTTGTGCAACTTGCTTTGGCAACCATGACCGCTGTTATTGCCGAAGCCGCTTTTTTACGTTTACGTCAGCGCCCGATCGCACCCGCCATTAGCGATCTCTCGGCCGTTGTGACTGCCTGGTTGATCGCACTGTCCTTTCCACCCATGGCACCGTGGTGGCTGATTGTTGTCGGTACGCTCTTTGCCATTGTTGTGGCGAAGCATCTGTATGGCGGGCTGGGTCAAAACCCCTTCAACCCGGCCATGGTGGCTTATGCCTTATGCATTGTGTCGTTCCCTTCGTTGATGTCGCAGTGGCCGCATACACTTGCCAATGGTGGCTTGCCGCCACTAGATCAGATTACGGCTATTTTCTTCCCGCAACAGGTTGATGCATGGGCAGGTGCTACGCCACTGGACCACCTCAAGACCACGTTGCGGTTAGCCACGGGCAACGATACGCTCACCGTACAGAACATTCTGAAAGACCACACCGTATACGGCGTTGGCGGCGGCAATGGTTGGGAATGGGTCACCCTGGCCTGGTTAGTTGGCGGTCTCTGGCTCATTCAACAGAAGGTCATTAGCTGGCATATTCCCACTGGGCTTATTGCCGGCATTGGGACGCTCGCGCTAATCGCCTGGTCAATCGATCCGGCCCATTATGCCAACCCGATATTTCATATCCTGGGCGGAGCCACATTACTTGGCGCATTCTTTATTGCCACAGACCCAGTGAGCGGTGCAACAACCCCCAAGGGAAAAATAATCTTTGCCGTTGCCATTGGTGCGCTGGCTTACCTGATTCGTGTATTTGGCGCGTTCCCCGATGGCATTGCGTTTGCTGTACTCATTCTTAATATGTGTGTGCCACTCATCGATATGTACACTCAGCCAGCGATCTTTGGTGAAAAATCCAAAGGAGCCAAGTCGTGAGCACACCCGCAGAAAAACACGCATTGCGCGTCTCGGGAGAAACGTCATTAACGCTGGTAGCGTTCATCGTCTTTTTTACCGCCCTACTCGCCTGGGTGTATCTGTTCTCGCAGCCGGTCATTGAACAATCAACGCGCAATGAAAAGCTGGTGGTGCTCAACCAGATCCTCCCAGCCAATCTATACAACAACGATCCATTAGCCGATAGCCTCACCCTACCTCCAGAACCGCAACTGGGTACAAAAACCGCGAGCACGGTTTACCGTGCTCGCAACAATGGTAAAGATTCTGCACTGGTCATGGATGTTATTGCACCTGATGGTTACAGCGGTCCCATCAAGCTACTGGTAGCCTTTAGTGCCAATGGTCAGGTACTGGGCGTGCGTGCCGTCGAACACAAAGAAACCCCGGGGCTTGGTGACTACATTGACCCACGCAAAGACAAGAACAAAACATCCCCATGGATCGACCAGTTTAATAATGTGCCGCTCAGCCTGAGCAATAAAGATTGGCACGTTAAAAAGGATGGCGGTGACTTCGATGCTTATGCTGGTGCAACCGTCACACCCCGTGCCGTTGTGAAAGCCGTGCACCGTGCACAGGAATTTGTGATGGATAACCGCAAAGTCTTATTCACCCGTTCAACCACTCAGAATAGTGCTAACCCGTAGGTTGGTTAACAGATAATCCAGGACACGATCATGTGGATCACCCGCACTGAATTTGTAGACATTGCACATAAGGGCATCTGGAAGCAGAACACCAGCCTGGTGCAAATTCTGGGTCTGTGCCCGCTGCTTGCCGTGACCACGAATCTGGTTAATGGGGTCATGCTCTCGTTGGCAACGCTCCTGGTAATGTCGCTTTCTAATCTGGCTGTTTCCAGCTTGCGTCATTTCATCCCCTACGAAATCCGCATCCCGGTGTTTATTCTCATCGCGGCCGCACTCGTAACCGTCGTTGATCTGGCTATGAATGCCTACCTGCATGGGCTCTATGTCGTGCTGGGTATCTTTATTCCACTCATCATCACCAACTGCATTGTGCTTGCGCGCATCGAAGCTTTTGCCGCAAAGAATCGGCCAGCTCCCGCCATGATGGATGGTGCCATGATGGGTGTCGGTATGCTCTGGACGCTGGCTTTAATTGGCGCCCTCCGCGAGCTCATAGGCGGCGGTACCTTGTTTTCAGGTATTGATCTGGTCATACCCGGTGCCCAGGCTCTGCAGCTACTGCCTGCTGATTACCCGGGGCTATTGATGGCAGTATTACCCCCCGGTGCATTTATCATTCTGGGCTGCATCATCGCCAGCAAAAACTGGATTGATGCACGGAGCGCGGCACGCCAACTAACACAGGCCGCCCCGGTAAGCGCAGGCGGTTGCCATTAAGGCAATACGCCATGAATCTGGCAAATCGCGTCGAATTTTTCCGGCGTCTACAGGCTGCCAACCCGCATCCGACCACAGAGCTTGAATACAGCTCAACTTTCCAGTTACTGATTGCCGTGATTCTGTCGGCGCAAGCCACGGACAAAGGCGTTAACCTTGCAACACGCCAGCTCTTTATCGATGCCCCGGATGCTGCCACTATGGGCGCGCTCGAAGTAGCCGGACTGGTACCCTACGTTAAAACGATTGGCCTGTACCCGACCAAAGCCAAGAACGTGATCGCTACCTGCAAAATTCTTTGCGAACTTTATGGTGGCGAGGTGCCGGAAAATCGCGCCGCGCTCGAGGCCTTGCCCGGCGTTGGCCGCAAAACCGCCAACGTGGTGCTGAATACCGCATTCGGGCACCCGACCATGGCCGTAGACACGCATATCTTCCGTGTCTCTAACCGTACCGGTCTGGCTCCAGGAAAAACACCGCTGGCCGTAGAACAGAAGCTGCTAAAGAATGTACCCAAAGAGTTTCTACTAGATGCGCACCATTGGCTGATTCTGCTCGGCCGCTATATTTGCAAAGCCCGCAAACCTGAATGTGAAATCTGCCCGGTGATCGACCTGTGCCGTGCACCCGAGGCCAAAGCAGCACGTACACTGATCAACCCGCATCAATAACCATCGCCCGAACAACCCATGATTTTCACCCCGACCAAAGACCAGGTACGCCAATTCTTCTGCGAATCACGTCGTAAGCAGCGCGAGAACCTGCCGCTGGATGGCGCTGAAATCATCGCGGCTGATGTGATTGCAATGCACCCGGAGTACCACGCGTTACTCGACGATCCGGAAGCCGCCATCGCAGGCGAATGGACACCAGAACAAGGGACCATGAACCCGATTCTGCATCTGTCGCTACACATGGCACTGTTCGAACAGATCTCGGTAGACTCTCCCCCCGGTGTGCGGATCATCTTCGAACAACAGGCCTCAAAACTCGGTGATGCCCATGAAGCGCTGCACCGTCTGCTTGAGTGCCTGGGTGAAACGGTGTGGCATGCGCAACAACCCGGTGGCATCTTTGATACCGAGGCCTACCTGGAACGCTTACGGAAGCTTTAATAAAAAACGGCCCACCTGAGCGAGCCGTTTTACTGTAACCGGTAAAACCGATTACATGTGGATACCGCCATTCAGCGAGAAGTCCGCACCGGTAGAGAAGCTACCATCCGGACCCGCCAGCCACGAAACCATCGAAGCGATTTCTTCCGGGGTTCCCAAACGCTTTACAGGAACGCCAGAAATGATCTTTTCCAGCACATCTTCACGAATGGCTTTGACCATGTCGGTACCGATGTAGCCAGGCGATACGGTGTTCACCGTCACACCCTTGCTGGCCACTTCCTGCGCCAACGCCATGGTGAAACCATGCATACCGGCCTTGGCAGTCGAATAGTTCACTTGCCCCATCTGGCCTTTCTGACCATTCACCGATGAGATGTTGATGATGCGACCCCAGGTGCGATCGATCATGCCATCAACCACTTGCTTGGTAACGTTAAACATCGAGTTCAGATTGGTATCAATCACAGCGTCCCATGCCTCACGCGTCATCTTGCGGAACATACCGTCACGTGTGATACCGGCGTTATTGACCAGCACATCGATCTCGCCAACTTCTTTCTTAACCTTTTCGAAAGCAGCCACGGTGCTGTCCCAATCGGCCACGTTACCTTCGGAGGCAATGAAGTCATAACCCAGCGCCTTCTGCTCAGCCAGCCACTTGTCTTTACGCGGCGAATTTGGGCCACAACCAGCAACCACGGTAAAGCCATCTTTGGCGAGGCGCTGACAAATTGAGGTTCCGATACCACCCATACCACCCGTTACATAGGCTACGCGCTTGCTCATACTTCTGTCTCCCAGTTTGTTCTTATGGCGCCATAATTATGAAGCCTTGTTTTGCATCCTGTAACAAATCCACGTATTTGTAAATACGCATGGCACAACTTTCCTCGCAAAAACTTTCAATTAGCTGACAAACGACTTGGGGGAGGCCTTCCTGTACGATAGATCCATGCGATTTGCCCTTTCCCCAGTGACGACCATCGTGATTGCCCAGCTTTTCGGTACATCACTCTGGTTTTCTGCCAACAGCGCGGCTGGCAGTCTGATGCAGAACTGGGGAATCACCGAAGCCGATATCGGCTGGCTGACCAATGCCGTTCAGCTCGGTTTTATTGTTGGCACACTCACTTTTTCTCTGACCGGGCTGGCTGACCGATTTGAGGCCAACCGGATCTTTACCGTCTTTGCCATTTTGGGCGCTATTGCCAACGGCCTGTTCGCTATCGCGGCCGACGGTCTGGCAAGTGCCCTTCCCCTACGTTTCGCTGTAGGGTTCTGCCTGGCAGGCGTTTACCCCATGGGCATGAAACTGATTGTAAGCTGGGCACCCGAACGCGCTGGTGATGCCCTGGCGCAACTGTTGGGGATGCTCACACTCGGCACCGCACTGCCTCATGGTATTCGTTATATGGGTGCCGATTGGCCCTGGCAAATACCAGTTCTGACCTCATCGGCATTATCGGTAATCGCCGCCTTCATGATCTTCGCACTGGGTGATGGTCCGCATCTCAAACGTCGCATTGGGGCATCGAAGATCAACCTTGGACATGTGCTCACCGCATTTAAGATTACACAGTATCGCGCGTCGGCTTTAGGCTATTTTGGCCACATGTGGGAGGTCTATGCTTTCTGGACACTCATACCGGCACTGATCATCGCCAGCGGGTTAGCGCAACCTGATACGCCCACACTTTCGGGCTTAGCCTTTCTTGTTCTGGGTATAGGCACCTTGAGCTGCATACTGGGCGGCAAACTGAGTCAACGCATCGGTAGCGCACGCGTTGCGGCCATCGCCCTTGTCGGATCGGCCAGCAGTTGCGCCCTCTTTCCCCTGATTCCACTGGACGAAGCCGGGTGGCTCTTAGCCATTCTATTTCTCTGGGGCGCCACAGTCGTTGCCGATTCACCACAATTTTCTGCCTTATCGGCCAAGGCTTGTCCGCCGGACATTGTCGGCAGCGCTCTGGCGCTACAAACCGCCATCGGTTTCAGCATCGGAATGTTTTCTATTCAACTCGGCACCACCATCGTCGATCAGTTGGGGACCTCGATTGCCTGGCTCCTGTTACCTGGCCCATTGCTTGGGCTCTGGGGGTTGGCACCTCTCTGGTTAAAACCCACCACCCGCTAAATCATGTTCAAAAATTTACGTACGGCACTTTCCGCACCGCATGCCATGACAGTAACACTGGCGGCGGCGGGCATTCTGATGGTGACCATGGGCACCCGCCAATCACTGGGGCTCTTTGTATCGCCTATTAACTCTGCCAGCGACATCGGCATTGTGTCCATTAGTCTGGCCCTGGCGATCGGACAATTTACCTGGGGCCTTGCGCAACCCTTTGCCGGCCTTCTGTCTGACCGATACGGCCCAGGTAAGGTGCTGGTCTTTGGGTTACTGCTTCTGGCTTTAGGCAGCGCGATCGCACCCTTCCTGCTTTCCGGCTTTGGGCTCATTGTGAGCCTCGGTTTATGTGTTGCCATCGGTTCGGGTATCGGCGGGTTTTCGGTATTGATTGGTGCTACCGCACAACGTATTCCTGCTGAAGCACGCGGCCCCGCATCTGGGGTTATCAATGCGGGTGGCTCACTCGGCCAGTTCATTGGCGCACCGATTTTTCAGGGACTCATCCAGACCATCGGTTGGGCCGGGTCGCTCTGGGGCATGGCGATTATTTCACTCAGTGCCTTGCCGCTGATTAATCGACTCACCGGTGCTAAAACCATTCACACCCACCCGCAGAATTTGTCGCCAGTCGATTCCTTTGGTAAAACCATTTGCGGTGCAGTCGCCAACCCCAACTACTTTCTATTGAACCTCGGCTTTTTTACCTGTGGTTTTCATATTGCGTTTCTAGTGACCCATCTCCCGGGTGAAGTCAGCCTCTGTGGTTTACCTGCGTCTGTGGCCAGCGGTGCGCTTGCCATTATTGGCCTGAGCAATATCTTCGGTAGCCTGTACGCAGGCCAGTGCGTCGCCCGTTATCGGAGTAAATATATCCTTGCAGCCATGTATGGTAGTCGCGCGCTTCTGATCCTTGCTTATCTACTCTTGCCCAAAACAGAGCTCACTTATTACGTCTTCGCTGCGGGGCTTGGGTTTACCTGGTTGGCTACTGTGCCACCAACTGCCGCTATTGTGGGGAAGTTATTCGGTTTACGTTATCTGGCAACGCTGTTTGGCATTTCCATGCTCTCGCATCAGGTCGGCGCATTTTTTGGTGCTTATCTAGGGGGCTTAGCAATGGCAGAATTCGGTAATCTGGATGCCATGTGGTACGCCGATATGGCACTGGCCGGATTTGCAGCACTGGTGAATCTGCCAATACGCGAAGCTCGGCTACAATCCTGAGGGTATGGATAATCTAGCTCTCACTGCCTCACTGACTTTTGCCGGACTCATTATCGGTCTGAGCATCAGCATTGCTGTCGCCACACTTTTAAGAGGTGTCTGCGAAGCAATACAAACCGGGAGCGCACAGCGCAAAGTGGGTCTGATCATGGCAATGGTCTACCTACCGCTATTCACATTTCTGATGCGCAATATGACGGAAGTGATGCCGATGATCATCGGGATTCTGATCAGCAGCACCCTCATCACGATTGCGGTACTTATCAGAAATATTCGGGCAACAAAAAACCCACTATCGTTACCGAAGGCGGGTTAGTGACCCTTTTCATAAAGGATTTAGGTGTCTTGACTATCTCGAACAAGTCCACACAGGCCTCCTGATAGAAGCAGGTAATAAAATTCGATTATTCGCACTGACCCGGGAACACCCCCTAACCATCTGAATTGAATAGTTACGAGGAGAACCTCGAACGTTCCCGAAAGAAAGCCAAGAATCCACTACATAGCCGACTGTTGCTAAAAGGCCATATCTAGGACTTCCATAGGCGCAATTGCAATCATCAAGCAGGAGGTCTTGATTGAGATAACTAACTGGCCACGATGTCTCCATAACAGGGGCGATAGCTCCCGATCAGTGGTTTAAATCCAAGCTGCGAAATTAAAACAACCATCAACAATAATTGCTTGTTAATTCAGCGCTATTGTCTTTTAAAGACTAATATGTACTTATGCACATTTTGAGATTAATTGAATGACTGGCCAGCAAGAGTTAAGTGAACTTTCATTGCGTTACAGCCGTTTATTCGAAGCGGCTCAGGATGGTATTCTTTTGCTCGACTATCCTGAACTTCGGATAGAAGATGCCAATCCTTACATTTTGAGACTTATTGGCTACAGTAAGGACGAGATACTAGGGAAGCAGCTTTGGGAAATCGGACTGTTAGCGGACAAGGGGAAAGCTCTATCTGCTCAAACTGCGATTCTCAAGAGTGGGTATGTACGTTATGAAGATATCGATCTTGTTACCAAAGCCGGTTCGCGTGTCCCAGTAGAATTCATCTCTAATTCTTATCCAGTAGATGGCAAAACGGTTGTTCAGTGCAACATCCGGGAAATTAGCCAACGTAAAGAGCTCGAAATAGCCCTAGCGCAGAAGCAAGCGGAATTGGCTCATCAGATGTACTCTGTCATTGACAGCCTTTCCAATGTCATTGAAGCACGAGACCCCTATACTGCAGGCCATCAGAAGAGAGTGGCTGATCTGGCGGCTGAAATCGGCAAAGAGATGAATAAGGCGCCGGGCTTTATTGAAGGTGTTCGCTTTGCTGCACAGGTTCATGACATTGGCAAAATTAGTATTCCTGTAGAAATCCTTACTAAACCTTCCGCGCTGAATCCATTAGAAGTCGCAATGCTGCGTAGCCACGCCCAGACAGGGTACGAGATTCTAAAACCTTTGATGCTTCCTTGGCCAATCGCAAAGATCGTCCTTCAGCATCACGAGCGCCTTGATGGCAGCGGATATCCAGCAGGCATAAAAGATACTGACATTTGTCTTGAGGCAAAAATACTTGCTGTAGCAGATACCGTTGAAGCCATGTCCACTGATAGGCCGTATCGTCCGAACGGGGGGTTGAATGCTGCTTTAGATGAAATCGAGGAAAACAGCGGCGTTTTGTATGACAAAGAGGTTGTTGATGCTTGTCTTACCCTTTTCCGTAACAAGGGCTACATGCTCCCAGTTGTGAGTATTAATAAATATGGACGTCTTTAAGCTCAACAAGCTTGAACTTCATAAAAGACCGAATCAGTTTGGTCTGATTTCCTTGGTTTTATTTACCGTTACATCGCTGATAATGATCGCCGGAACATCGCTGGCACTTTGGACAAACTGGACAGAAAAGACCCGAACGACTCAGTTTAAACTCATGCAAGATGCCACTATGGTTTCAAGCATGCTTGATGCAAGTTTGTTAGACGCTCTGAAGCTGCTTGAAAGCACCAAGCGAGATCTCTACAAAATTGATCCTCTGCTTGCTGATGAAAAAGAAATCCAGAAAACACTTAAGGCATCAGTAGAAAAATTTAGCTTCTTTAAGCGCGATGATGTATTTGGTTTGTTGTTTTATGTGGATAAAAATGGTCAGATTGTTGCCCAAGATTCTGTTGGTGTTCTTCCGCAAACCAATGTTTCGGATCGACACTATTTCGAAGTTTTAAAGAGCGATCCTCATCGACGATTTTCGATTGGTCATCTAGTCACGGCACGCGTATCAGGTAACAAAGTATTTCATATCGCAGTACCCCTACTTGATCAGCAGGGGCGTTTTTCCGGTTTGATTTTGCAACAAATTAAGGCCGACGACTTTAGTAACTTAATCCTGATGACACAGGCACAGGTTGGTGAAAACTTAGTGTCCTATCTCCCAAAGGAACCGGTTACATTTGCCTATCCTGATACGGACACTGTCTTATCAATCGGTCAAGAAATAAGTCATAGTGATATATCAGCTGACTCTCGGGGTAGTCATCTATTTGGCAAAGGCCAATCCGAGGTGAATTTGGGATATATGACCTCAAGAAACTTTGGCCTTATAACCGCATCGTTGTTGCCAACTTCAGTTGTTTTTAGTGAGTTTTTACAAGAACAAAAAACATTACTGGTCTACGTCCTGTTGGCCAGCATGAGCGTTTTGGTCATGTTTGTTTTGCTATACAGAAATTACAACATGTTATGCATCGCACAAGATTTATCCATGCATGATCAACTGACAGGTCTATTTAATCGACGGGGAATCGATGAACAGCTGCCTGAACTTATGCGGCAGGCTGCGCGAGACAATCAAAGCATTAGTGTGCTTTTTGTGGACATTGATCATTTCAAGCGATTTAACGATACTCATGGGCACGAAGCAGGTGATCAGGTTCTTGTGAATTTGTCACGCTTGATATCTGGCACGTTAAAACGGCCAATGGATTTGGCATGTCGCTGGGGTGGAGAAGAGTTCGTTGTTGTACTGCCTTCTACTGATAAAAAGGGTGCAATCCATCTGGCAGATAAATTGATGAAATCAGCACGAGAAATGTCTGTGGGTGCCCCAGTATTAAGTGATAACAATCTCACGGTTAGCATTGGCCTAACCTGCCTGCTCGTTACGCCCAAAAACCTCGATGAAGACCTTGTCGATCAAGCGGACAAAGCGATGTATATGGCAAAAAATCTAGGGCGAGATCGCCTAGTTGTCTTCGGTGACAATCCTCAAAATGAAAAGAATAGCTCTTCCATCAGGTAACGGTATGAGTAGTCTGGCCCCAGAAAGCCTGCTGATTTGCCATAGCCTAAACGGGTTCGAAGGAACAAGTTTCCGGAAATCGGGCTAGTTGCGCCAGCCTCAAGAAGCTGCGTAGTTGTCGTAGATTGGTTGTTGATACCCTGTTGCCCCAGGCCTGCTGTGCCATTTACGACCCAGCCCTGAATACGTTTACGAATGCCAAGTGCAAACATACCCTCGTAGTAGTTCTCAGGGTTGAAATAGTTGTTAGTTACGTTCACATTGCTGTCGTGATATTGACGATATCGCAGTTGTGCGGTCACTCCGTAGTCTGGAATTAGGTCATAAATTGCCTTCAACCTCATAAACGCACGTGTGTTGGTGTCAGAAAAGAACATGTCACCACCCATACCCACTAGCGTAAGTCTTTTTAAAGGCGTGTATTCCAAACTAGCGCCAGCCATCGTGTAGAACACGTTATTATTAATCGAATTCTGTGTCTCAACCCTGTCACGGTTTACCATCAGCTCACCACGAGCGCTATCTGTCAGGCTGACGCTGTACTGGCTATCTGTTGTCAGCAATCCAAAATTGTTTTCTCGGTTGTAACCAATGTTGAGGTTATAACCCAGAGCTGTTCTAGGATTAATTGCTTTCGTTATGAGACGAGTTTCATTGGCAAATGACTGCCAACCATTTTGCGAGAACTGGTTTCGTTGATACTCAACACCTGTATACCGATCGCCATGCTCATAGAGAGGATATATGCCGGTACGGTAACGATATGTATTAAAGCCTTCGCTATCTGCCATCCCAAAAAAGCTAGGGATCATAATAGCCTGTCGCCAAGGGGTCTCATCTGTATTTTCTTCGGCTATGGCATGCAACGTCAGCGTAATGAGGCAGATAAAAAGTATTCTCCTCCTTATCATTTTGTGCCCCATCGTTTTCTTAAGTTCAATATCTCCGAAATGTAGCCATATACACATGCAGGTTGCAGAAGCAACCCGTATAGAAACATATAAAAAATGAAACCAAACAGGTTGGCGCGAATGCGTAATCCCTCCTGATCAAACATCTTTCCACTGGCATGGAGCATGACGCGGTTCAGTAAGACTGCTGCCGGAAGTAGTGCCAGGGTCATCGGGCCCACAATCCAAAAGATGCCAAAACAAGCTAATATAATTCCTGGAATGAAACCTATTGTGTAGGCCAAATCCATAAGCGGAAAGGTTAGATTCCACCATACATAAATTGTACTCAAGCGTCTCCGAAACAAAATATGTGGATTTGCTTTAAAAGTCTCAATAAGCCCGCGAGACCACCTCTGTCGTTGCCGTATAAATTTGATCAGTGTATCGGGGCATTGTGTAAAAACGCAGGCATCCTCAGCATGACCAATGCGATAACCTGCATCTAGTAAGCGCCAGGTTAAAACAATGTCTTCACCAATTGTGTTCGGCCAGCCACCAATAGACTTAATAATTTCGCGTTGATAGAGTGAGAATGCACCTTGTGCGACAAGCGTTCCCTGAAATAATGACTGGATTCGTTTTACAGCGGCGATACCCAGAAAGTAATCCCACTCTTGTGCTTTTGTAATCCAGTTTTCGCGAGAGTTTCTAATTAATACCTCGCCGGCTACAGCTGCAGTATTGGGTGGGTCGCTCAGGTAGCGCTCAACCAAGTTGCGAATGCCATTTTTCTTCACATAGCAATCCCCGTCTACAGTAATGACCAAATCGTTTGAGGCGTGCTGCAAACCAACATTTAGCGCATATGACTTACCGTGATTAGTTTCAAAGCTTAGAACTTTTAGTCGATCTAGCTGCACTCCAAGGGCTGCCAGCTCATTACCTGTGTTATCACTAGACCCATCGTTTAAAACTAAGATTTCCAACTGCCCTGGGTAATCCTGACCCTGTAAGCTGAGCAGAGTATCTTTGATACCATTTTCTTCGTTATAAACAGCAATCAATACCGTTACAGGAGGATAGTTGAAAGATCCTTTGTGCATTGGACGTCTGTCTAACATCAACGCAACAAGAACAAAGGCGTTCATGAACCCCGGGACAATCGCAATGAAGCCGATCAAATAGGCGGCAAGTAGCATGCCTATTTGTGCAGATAAATCCCTAAACCACGGTAGCGCAAGAAATAATGATGCGAACATCCACAAACTTGCCATACTAAGCGTCAACAAAAACTTCGTTCGGACATTTACGTACATTAATTAATTAGGTCCATGTTCAAACTCACAGTTGCTCCGCACAGTGAAATCATCTTACAAGATAATTAACTACAAAAGACAAAACCACCCGAAGGTGGTTTTGATGTTCCGGCATCTCTTGGGAAATTCAGCCGAAATTAGATTTAAAAGCACTCAGTGATGTTAGATCTTCACAATGTGCCAAGCACCGTTTAAGAATCCGTCACCAAATTTGTCACCAGGTTTAGCATCTTTAGCCCAGTAATATAAAGGCTTACCCTTATAAGCAAGTTGTTTCTTGCCATCTTCGCGAGTGATGACTGAGTAGTCGCCAGTAACAGGCTGGGAGCCATCCACTATTAGCGGAGGCCAATTAGCTGCACATTGGTCATTGCAAGAAGACTTGCCTGAGCCTGAAACATCCTTGTCGAACGTATACAACGTCATATTGTTGCTGCCAACTAAGATGCCATCATTAACCTTGGTATACAGAGAAACCGCACCCCCCGTTGTGGCGCAAGCAACCAAAACAGCGCTCAACACCAGTGCGGCCAATTGAATTTTTAGCTGTTTCATACGTACCTCATGGTCAAGTTGATCTTCAACTGTACTCTTTAATTCAAAACCTTGATGAAAAGCAGGGTAACAAAAAACCCGCAGTCGTTGCCGAGAGCGGGTTTATTAAGGCTTGAGGTGGTGGGTCGTGACGGGCTCGAACCGCCGACATTCTGCGTGTAAGGCAGACGCTCTACCAACTG
>ERZ1034363.765-NODE-765-length-20349-cov-18.539217_pt1 | contig 20349 bp, 20 predicted proteins | sample MGYA00520616_ERZ1034363 | MGnify/ENA primary metagenome ERZ1034363 (study PRJEB33736, sample SAMEA104284506) | Azolla filiculoides | biome: Urban; feature: Water surface; material: Ditch water | place: Netherlands | collected 2015-10-28 | depth 0-0.1 m ... | reverse complement strand
TGACCGGATACTGCGACAAATTGGCTGTGTTTGTAACCTAGTGTGGTTAAATTCAATGTGCCAACATAAGCGTCAATGGCTCGCACCGTGTTGGTTAGGCTAACATAGTCCTCGACACGCAACGGGAGTATCATGTCTTGGTGTCGGTTGAGAGTGGGTTGGTAGCGGCGTGAATTCATGTGTGAGTGGTGCTTTCTACTTATGTTGTTATTATAACTTGTTCAAGAAGGATACTTTCACAGTCTCAGTAGCCTTTACAGAATGAATCTCGAAAAAACACAACAAAACCAAAACGTTTCGAGCATTCCCACTCAACCTCTTCTTACAGGCTATTCCTTGACTTGTGCATAGCTGATTTCTAAACAAGTCGCAACGCAACTACCCACATTTACTATCACCACAATTCAAGCAAGTCATACAGCCATCCATTAATACCAACGCTTTCGTATTGCATTTCCCACACAACATCGCTTGCGCAGGAAACACACCTTCCTCATCAATACTGGCAGTATCACTATGGCGAGCTTCAAACTCTTTGCGCTTCGCCGCTAAGAATTTTTTTTGATTATCATCCATTTCATCCACTTTCAACATGCCGCAAACACGCATGTGGATTTCAATCGCGCAGCCAATTTCAGCCACTAACGACGGCATAAACACCCCGCCTTTTTTAAAATAACCACCTTTCGGATCAAAAATACCTTTCAACTCTTCCACTAAAAAAGTAATGTCGCCGCTTTTGCGAAATATCGCACTAATAACGCGCGTTAATGCCGTTACCCATTGATAATGCTCCATATTTTTAGAGTTAATAAAAATCTCGTAAGGGCGACGCTCTTCGTATGCAGTGCCGGCATTCAAAACCATGTCATTGATAGTAATATACAAAGCGTGATCGGATTGCGGCGTTTTAATTTTATACGTTGACCCAAGCAACATCTCAGGACGTTCCATTTTTTCGTGCATACTTTCCACGTCATATTCTGGAGTAGAATCGTTTGCCTGTTCTGATTGTTTGTCCTCAGTAACAACTTTATAACTAATAATTTTTTTATCTATTTTTGTGGTCATGTTTTTTGACTGGATATTTTAAAAAACTGCCGGATGGCTAAAAGGTTATAAATGATTTATCCACCTTGGCTGCGATAAGTCATTTTTGCAAGCATCGTACTTGCTTTTACGGATAGGTCAAGAAAGAACTCGGTATTTTTGGAATTATCATGACTCTTTAATGCAGTCGAAAATTTGAAATAATCATGCAAAATCAATCCTTAATCAGTCTTGCCCCTGTTGCGGCAAGCGATGCAAAAATACTCATTTTAGGCTCAATGCCGGGTGAAAAATCTTTAGTGCAACAGCAATACTATGCACATCCACGCAATGCGTTTTGGAAAATCATCGCTACTTTATTCGATTTTAATCCCAATCTTGGTTATGCAAACAAACTACTGGCGTTAGAACAAAATCGTCTAGCATTATGGGATGTGATTGAAAGCTGTGAGCGCAAAGGCAGTCTCGATAGCCAAATTAATAACGCCTCAATTATCAGCAACAACTTTGCGTATTTCTTCAGCCAACATCCACAGATAAAACACATTTTTTGCAATGGCCGTTGCGCTTATCAAGAATATCAAAAGCGAGTTATTCCACATCTTGTTAAATCTTTACAATCGCTGCCATGTACGCGCCTGCCTTCTACAAGTCCAGCAATGGCAAGTTTATCGTTTGAACAAAAGCTGCTGGCTTGGACTGCTATCAAAGATGCGCTGAAGGATTAAGTCAACGGCAATTGAATAATAAAACCCGCTCCTTGCGTATAAAAACTATCAATCCAAATCAATCCGCCGTGCTCTTCAATGATTTTTTTCACAATCGCTAAGCCTAAACCCGTGCCGCGTGGTTTTGTGGTCATGTAAGGGTCAAAAATCTTTTCAATCTGTTCTGCATTAATCCCAGAGCCATGATCGTAAATTCCCAATTCAACATAATCAGCGTTATTTTTTTGCACGCGCGACAATTTAACTTCAATTAAACCGCCGTTTTCCATCGCTTCTTGCGCATTTTTCAATAAATTATGCAGCACTTGCCGCATACTCACCGGGTCTGCATAAACCATCACCGCACTGCCATTAAAATCACTGATAAAACTAATTTGAGTAGTCGTGTTGTTATAAAGCAGCAATAAATCTTGCACTAAATCCTGTAAATTCAAATGCTCTACTTGTTTTTTTGAAGGACGCGCATATTCGGCAAAATCATCCACCATCCGTTTCATTGCTTCCACTTGTTGCACAATCGTGCGTGTCGAGCGTTGCAAAATATCTGCTGATGCAGGGTCTAATTCTTTGGCTAATTTGTGCTGCAATCTTTCTGCTGCCAATTGAATCGGCGTAAGCGGATTTTTAATTTCATGCGCCAATCGCCGCGCTACTTCACCCCATGCAGAATTTTTTTGTGCTTGAATTAAATCTGTTAAATCATCAAACACCACCACCGCACCGACGCGCCCGCCTTCTTGCGAAAACAACGGCGTACCGCGACAAAGCAATTCTTGTCGCCCATTTGCACCTAAAAAAGCCACGCGCTGTTGCCAAATATCGTCGGCTTGTTCAATTAAACCCTGCATGGAATTAAATAAATCGCCCAATGAGGGGAACTCAAGTGCGAGCAATGTTAATGTTTTTCCAACAAAACAACTTTCCTGACAATGCAAAATTCGGTACGCCGCTTGATTGGTGGTGCGAATGGTAAAATCGGCTTCAAAACTCATTACGCCAGCGGTAACGTTGCCTAAAATAGATTCCAAATAAGAACGCTGCTCTTCTACTTCTAAACTTGCATGTTTTGCTTCATCGCGCGATTGGGCAATCCGCAACGTCATTTGGTTGAATGATTCAACTAAAAAACCCAAATCATCTTGCGACATCACCGGCAATTGCTGTGCATAATCCCCAGCCGCGACCGCTTTTGTACCTTTTACCAATTCTTTGACGGGGGCAACAATATTGCGAATGCTGATGAAAGCAACCCAAATTGCCGCCAATAAACTGAGCAGCAACACTAGCGATAAAGCCAATGAGAAACTAATTTTTAACGAGTCGCGTAAAAAGTGCATTTCATTGTATCGCTTTGAGGCAAATTCAATCGAATCGGCTAAATCCGCAATCCGAATCGGCACTTTATACAGCACTTGCAGATATTTAGGCGTGACATCAGGAATAATCATCACCACCCAAATCACCATCGTGTCATCTGGCAAAGTATCGAGAGCTATATAATTTTGTTCTTGTTTGAGTTGCGACCAAACATGATCATCCGGCTGTTTTGGAATAATGTCGGTGGGATTAACGCTGCTGAAAGCAATAATGCGTTTTTGACTGGAAAACAGTGTCATTTCTAATGCACCAGAGCTTTGCCGCATAAAGTCTAATTCAACCGTCGCTTGGCTGTCTGGCAAATTCTGCAAGGAATGGCTTAGTTGCTCAGTTTGAGTTAAATGCCAGTGCATTCGTTGTTCTAAGGAGGCTTGACTGAGCTCCAAAGCATCTTCCATTGCTCTGTCAATTTCCACGTTAAACCAACTATCAATATTTTTATGCAGAAATTGCACAGAAAAATAAAACACCAAGGTGGCAGGAGCTAACGCAATCACTACAAACAACGACACCATGCGCATCGTTAAGCTAGAGCCGGCTTCTTTTTTGCGGGTATGGCGAATCAAGGAATAAACATTCATTCCAACCAAACACAGCAAAACCACTGTGCCGACTGTGTTTATCAGCAATAACAGCGAGTAAATCTCACTTAAATGCGAGGATTCTTGCGTTGCTGAACTCATTAGCTGCAATGACAACAGAATCAGCCCAAATAAGGCTAAGATGAATAAATTCAGCGGATGTTTTATTGTTCTAATTGCCATAAATACCAGTCACTTGATAAATCCCAGTCCGCGCTAAGATAAGCAACAGGACGCAGCGGTGCGGGCAATTGCTCTTTGTTAAGTTTTAATTTGATTGCCACTTTATACCGCTTGTCTTTTTTCAGTGCCGAGACTTTCAGCACTTTTAATTCCCGAATCCGCGATAATGCGTCTAAGGCTTCTGACAATGAGGCGTATTTTTTGACCATGTTAGTGGAAATATTGCTAACGCTGTAAGTGTTCAACAGCGCGTGATAGCGAATCCGGTAGCGATAATTGATGTTTACTAGCGTTTTATCGTGAAAATAACGTTCTTGCTTCACTTGAATTTTTAAACACCAATTCAAAGGAATACTACTTTGAATGGCATCTTTTGCTACGGGACTTAAAATATGGTCAATATCAGCATCTAATAAATACCAGCCATCTTGTGAATATACACTGGCATCTTTAATTTGTGCTGAAAAGTCAGAAGCATACGTTTCAGTAGAAAAGAAGCCGCTTAATATCAACAAACAAAGGGGGAAAAAATAGGACTGCCAGTCCTTTAAAGGACTGGCAGTCCTTAGAACTTTTTTATTACTGTTTGCCCAAGCGTGCATAATAAAATCCATCCATATCGAATTCACCGGTTAGAATTTGTCTTCCCACAGGACGTTGTTCTCCCCAGTCGGCTTCAATAGGAATTTCAAAGCTATCAGGATGTGCGGCTAAAAAATCAGTGATTTGCAGTTCGTTTTCGGCTTTTAAAATGGAACAGGTGGCGTATAACAAAACGCCTCCTGATTTAAGCATTTGCCATGCAGCTTCTAAGATTTGCTTTTGTGTCTGCTGTAAAACGGCTATGTCGTCAGCACGGCGCAGGATTTTAATATCGGGATGACGGCGGATAACGCCTAATGCAGAACACGGTGCGTCGAGTAAAATTCGGTCGAATAACTGTCCATCCCACCATTGTTGTGGATTGCTTGCATCACCTGCAATTAGACCTTCCAGGTTTTTAAAACCTGGAAGGTCTAGGCGGTTTAAGTTTTCTCTGACACGTTGCAAGCGACTTTCATCAATATCAACAGCAATCAGTTCAGCAAGTTGCGGTTGCAATTCCAAAATCGCACAGGTTTTGCCTCCCGGAGCTGCACACATATCCAATACACGTTGTCCGGCTTGTAATTGCAGCAAAGATGCAGCGAATTGTGCTGCGGTATCTTGCACAGACACCCAGCCTTGCGCAAAGTGCGGTAAAGCATCAACCGAAACAGCTTGCTGCAATTGAATCGCTGTTGCGCTGATGGTCACAGGATGCGCCGCTATGCCACTTTCTATTAATAACTGGCAATATTCGGCTTGTGTGGTGCGGGTTAAATTAACCCGTAAGGTCATCGGTGCAGGTTGATTATTTTGCGCAATAACTTGCTTTGCTTGCTCATTCCAATCTTGGTGAATAGCATCCAACAACCAACGCGGATGGGATGTGCTGGCAAGAATATCGCTATCAACACGCAGGTCAATCGCTTGACTGTCACGCAAATATTGCCGCAAAACCGCGTTAATCACCGCCTTCGCCCACGTTTTTTTGCCCACAGCAGACACTGTTTCCGAAACAGCAGCATGAGACTTCACCCGCATATTCCGCAGTTGATATAAGCCAATTAAAATTAATGCTTTAATATCAATATCTTTGTTGCGAATAGGCTTGTCTAGCAATAAACCTAAAGCACATTCTAAACTTTGATAATCACGAATCACGCCGTAACACAACGCTTGGACAAAAGCGCGGTCTTTGGCTTCGCTGATGGTGGTTAAGTGGGAATCTAAAGCGGCAGTTAAAGATTGTCCGTCTTTTAAAACGCGGCATAAAATTTGTGCAGCGATAATTCTTAAGTTCATTGTAATAATTGAATTGGAGATGTTTTAAGCAAACATTCTGCTTTCAAATGTGCAAACTCATCACAGTTGAAAATAATATCCAGAATTTGTTTTGCATTTTCCATAAAGCGATTTGCTTGTTCTGCTGCTGTCAGGGTGCCAACAAAAAGCTCTAATATTGGCTTTCTTATGTGAATAGGATGCCACCGATTAATTTCTTTAGCCGATTTATCTTCAAGATGGTTAAGAAAATTCCAACCTTGATTTAACACGGATATTTCTTTAGATATTTTAGAAACAAATGATTGATAAGCGGCACTTGTGGGATAAATATTATGAAGGAGCTTATTAAAGCTAATAATGATAGAGAAATCAGGACTTTTTCTACCCAAAATATTTTTTACACAGTGGTCTGTACCATTCATCATAAAACCAATAAATACACCTGGTATCCACTCTTTAACTTCTCCGCCAAAAGTTTTTCTACCTAATAAATCAAAACCGATTCTCCCGTCGCTTCCTCGTACTGTTAAATCAGGTAAATCTGGAGCAGAGATAATATTTTTCCAATAAGCATCTCTTTTTACAGTGTTAAGTAAGCTATTAATTTGTGGGGTTAATTCAATACCTGAGTAATAAGATTGGATGGATTCATGGGAAATAGGTGCAGGTGGAGCCATGCCTTCATCTCGTAGGAGTTCTAAAAAGTCTTTGAAAATACAATGACCTTCAGTATTGTGTTGTTTCAACCAGTCAGTAATGAAACGATAAATATCCGACCAACATAAAGCTAAATCTGGATTTTGAACGTGTTGATTGGATGTGGCTGTGATTAAGATAATATGACTTTCGGTGTAGTTATTTTCAGCATACTGACGATAATTATCTAATTGGCTATTGTGTAATTTTGCCCACGCTTTATTTTCAAAAACTAAAGCCCTGCCATTTCCCATTTCACACAACATGTCTGGATAAAATCCGTTAAAGTTTTCTTGCGTTGACCAACTAAGCTGCTCAACATCTTTTGTTGCATGAGGTATTTTTTCTAAAAGATAAGACACAAAAACGGTGGAAAAATCAGGATAGCTTTTTAAAATCCACGCAAATGCTTCAGTAATAAAGTTTTCAAGAGGATCATGCCCTTCTCTTGGGCGATATTTTCTCAACGATGTGAGTAAATTGTGTTCCATGTTTTTCTCCTGAAAAAACTAACTGCCTAAATGAATTCCATCTACAGAATGCGCATTTAAAAACGCGCTAATATCCATCCGTTTGCCGCCCGGCAATTGCACTTCTAACAACCGCAATGTGCCAGAACCTGTACCAACATCTACATGTTTGCCATCGCTGTGAACTTCACCAGCGGCTAAATTCAGCGTGTTTTCCAGCAACATTGCCCGCCAAATTCGCATGACTTCGCCACGATACAAGGTTTGCGCCACCGGCCAAGCATTCAAACCGCGAATTTGTCTGTCTAACTCAACAGCCGATTTTGTCCAATCAATTTCTGCTTCCGCTTTTTCCAATTTATGCGCATAAGTAACTAACGCCTCATCTTGCACTTCCGCAACAACGGTATTATCGCAAATTTGCTGAATAACCTTTGCCAAACCTAACGCGCCTAAGTCTGACAATCTATCATGCAAATCGCTGGAAGTATCTTGCGCACCAATCGCCACATATTCTTTATGTAACATATCACCCGCATCGAGTTTTTTTATCACTCGCATGATGGTAACACCTGTTTCTGTATCCCCCGCCATCACCGCGCGATGAATCGGTGCTGCACCACGCCAACGCGGTAACAGTGAGCCATGAATATTGATACACCCCAAGCGCGGCGCGTCTATCACCGCTTGCGGCAAAATTAAACCATAAGCCACTACTACCATTAAATCCGCATCTAACGCTTGTAGTTGCTGTAAATCTACGGCATTTTTAAAGTTTTCCGGTTGATACACCGATAATCCAGCTGTCAATGCTAACGCTTTCACAGGACTCGGAGTCAATTTGCGCCCGCGCCCTGCCGGACGGTCTGGTTGGGTATAAACAGCGCAAACCTCATGTTCTGAATCTATCAGAATTTGCAAAGCAGGTACGGCAAACTCAGGCGTTCCGGCAAAAATAATTTTCATAAGTATTAATATTAAAAAACTAAGGGGATAACAAACGACTGCCAGTCCTTTAAAAGACTGGCAGTCGTGAACAGGTATTCTATTTCCCTTCCAAACGATGAATTTTTTCCAATTTAGATTTAATCCGCTGCCGTTTCAGTGAAGAAAGATAATCGACAAACAGTTTGCCATCTAAATGATCCATTTCATGCTGAATACAAACCGCCAACAACCCTGTGGCCTCAAGTTCAAATTCTTGCCCTTCCCTATCCCACGCTTTCACTTTAATTTGTTCAGCACGAGTGACATTTTCAAAAAAACCCGGCACCGACAAACAGCCTTCCTCGGACTCTTTTACGCCGTCTTTTTCAACAATCACAGGATTTATAAAACACAACGGCGCATTTTTTTCGTCACTCACATCAATCACAACCACGCGCAATTGCACATTCACTTGTGTTGCTGCAAGCCCGATTCCTTTTGCAGCGTACATAGTTTCTAGCATATCATCTACTAACTGACTGATTTTTTTATCGACACCTTTGACTTTTTCCGCTTTTTTGCGCAAACGTTCATCAGGAAATTCGAGAATAGTTAACATCCCCACCAAATTCTCCACTATCATTATAAATACTGGAATTCTATCTGAATTCATCTAAACTTTACATTCACACCGACATAAAAAGACTCTGAGGGTTAAAAAAATGGCTTTTCGTAATATTACAGGACTTGTCTTTTCGCTTTTGTTTAGCGTGGGTATTTATGCAGACGAACTGGAAATTAATCCGCAACATCCTGAGCAATATACTGTAGTCGCAGGAGATACCTTATGGGATATTTCTGCAAAGTTTTTAAAAAGCCCTTGGAACTGGCATAAGTTATGGCATGGTAATCCACAAATTGTGAATCCAGATTTGATTTATCCAGGTGATACTTTGTATTTTTCAATGAAAAATGGCAGACCCAGCTTGCGCTTGTCGCGCTCTAACGAGGTAAAACTGCATCCTAATCTGCGAAAATCATCCTTAACCGATGAAATTAAAACTATTCCAACGGATGCAATTTCACAGTTTTTAACATCACCAAAAGTACTAGACTCTGACGAGCTTGAGCAAGACCCTTACATTGTTGACTTTAAAGGCGAACATATTGTTGCTGGCTCTGGTGAAAAAATTTATGTGCGTACCATTACTCAAGCTGAAACTTTAGACTATACGGTTTATCACAAAGGTCAACCTTATATCAGCCCAGAAACAGGTGAAATTTTAGGCTATGAAGCTCTTTATATTGCTAATGCAAGCCTTGAGCGAGAAGGCGACCCTGCCACATTAACAATCACAAAAGTGCAACAAGAAATTCGGCTTGGTGATCGCTTAATGCCTAATTCTGAAAAAACCTCCCCTCTGAATTATATGCCTAAAGCACCTGATACTTTTATCAGAGGCAATATTATTAATGTCTTAAACGGCGTATCACAAATTGGCAAATATAATGTGGTAGTGCTAGATAAAGGTTTAAAGGATGGCATTAAGATTGGCAATGTATTGGCTATTTATCATAAAGGGGCTCTTGTCGCAGATCCTTATAAAATGAAAGATTCTACAGTTTTGGTTAAATTACCTAACGAAGTCGCAGGTTCTTTAATGGTTTTTCGTACCTTTGCCAAAGTAAGCTATGCCTTGGTCATGGAAGCAAATCAAGCTATCCATGTGTTAGATAAAGTTCAATCCCCTGAAGACTATTAATACATTCAATCCCCCGTCCTTAAAACACTGGCTCGCGCTATTGCGTGTGCCAGGTTTGGGTTGTCGCACTTTTTTAAAAATCCTTGATAAGTCCAGTCCTGAACAAGTTTTCAGCGACTCAACTGCCGCTTTAACTGCACTAGGTTTAAAATCCAATATCATCGCCGCCATTCAAAGTTTTGACTGGAATTTAGTCGAAACCGATTTGTCGTGGTTAGCGCAACCGAATAATGATGTCATCACGTTATTAGACCCGCTTTATCCACCGCAACTGAAAGAAACCTACGATCCGCCCCCGTTATTATTTCTGCGCGGCAATAAACACTTACTTTCTCGCCCACAAATTGCCATTGTTGGCAGCCGCAATCCTTCCAGAGAAGGGCGGCAAATTGCTTATGAATTTGCCTACAGCTTAGCGCAAGACGGCTTTACCATTACCAGCGGTTTAGCTTTAGGGATTGATGCCGCAAGTCACGAAGGCGCGTTAAAAGCCACAGGTCATACGGTTGCGGTCGCTGGCACAGGCTTAGACAGAGTTTATCCTGCCAGTCATAAAGCTTTAGCCACTGAAATTGTCACGCATGGCGTAATGGTTTCTGAGTTTCCACCCGGCACAGTCGCAAAAGCTAGCAATTTTCCACGCCGCAATCGAATTATCAGTGGTTTATGCTTAGGTTTATTAGTGGTGGAAGCCGCAAGAGAAAGCGGCTCACTGATTACCGCACGACTCGCTTTAGAACAAAACCGCGAAGTTTTTGCCATTCCCGGCTCTATTAATAACCCACTAGCACGAGGCTGCAACGCCTTAATCCGAGAAGGGGCTACGTTAGTCGAAACCACTGAAGATATTTTTAAGGAATTAAGTCAATATAATCAATTATATAGCTTAAAACCCGCAACAAATAATCAAACAGAGCTTGACCTAGCGCAGCAAAAACTATTGAATCTTGTCATGTTCAGTCCGACATCGGTGGATATTTTAGTCGACGAATCGGGTTATTCGGCTGAAGTTGTCTCATCTATGTTATTGATTCTTGAGCTATATGGTTATATTAGCGCGGCTCCCGGTGGCGGCTATTTGCGGACAAAATAAATACTACTTATGAAAGAAAATTTTTTTGATGTTCTCATTTACTTATTTGAGAATTACATGGAAGAAGAAATGGATCATCTCCCTGATACTGATGCCATCAGGACAGAATTAATGGAAGCAGGTTTTGAACAAATGGAAGTTCATAAAGCTTTCTCTTGGTTAGAATCCTTAAGCACTCAAGAAACCATAGTCAGTGCTGCCACCAGTTTTCGGGTTTTTTGTGAGCAAGAACAACGTAAATTAAACATTGAATGCCGCAATTTATTACTTTTTTTGGAATACAGCGGCATCTTAAGCCCTGCAAATCGTGAGCGCGTCATTGACAGAGCGATGGATCTTGAAAATCAAGAAATTGCCTTAGATGAACTGAAATGGATAGTCCTGATGGTGCTGCTAAACCAAGCGGATGACGCGGTTGCTTTATCGCGCATGGAAGACTTTGTTTACGATCTCACTCCCGCTTATTTACATTAAACCTTACCCTATACCACACAATGAGTAAAAATCTGGTTATTGTAGAATCCCCTGCAAAAGCAAAAACCATCGAAAAGTATTTAGGCAAAGATTTCAAAGTCTTAGCATCGTATGGTCACGTCCGCGATTTAATTCCGAAAGAAGGCGCGGTTGATCCTGAACATGATTTTGCGATGAAATATCAAGTGATAGACCGCAATCAACGCCATGTGCTAGAAATTACTAAAGCCTTAAAAGAAGCCGATACCTTATATCTTGCGACCGACCCTGATAGAGAAGGTGAGGCAATTTCTTGGCATTTATTGGAATTATTAAAAGAGAAAAAACTTTTAAAAAATAAACCGGTACATCGCGTAGTGTTCCATGAAATCACCAAAAAAGCCGTGACTGAAGCCATTGCGAATCCGGGTGAGTTGTCATTAACCATGATTAACGCCCAGCAAGCGCGTCGCGCTTTAGATTATTTGGTCGGTTTCAATTTATCACCGTTATTGTGGAAAAAAATTCGGCGTGGACTTTCCGCAGGACGAGTACAAAGCCCCGCATTGCGCATGATAGTGGAACGCGCTTTAGAAATTGAAGCTTTCAAAACCCGCGAATATTGGACAATTCAAGCCAATTTAATTGCAGAAGAACAAGCCTTTGTTGGCAAACTCACCCATTTTGACGGCGCGAAACTCTCACAATTTAGCTTTACTAATCAGGAAGTTGCCGAAAAAGCACAACACGCTTTAATTTACGCCGCTGATGGCAAATTAATTGTTGCGAATATTGATAAGAAACAGCGCAAACGCAATCCTTCCCCGCCATTTATTACTTCAACGTTGCAACAAGAAGCCGCGCGTAAACTGGGTTTTACCACCAAACGCACCATGATGGTGGCGCAGCAATTGTATGAAGGGATTGAAATGGGCGGCGAAACCGCTGGTTTGATTACTTATATGCGTACTGATTCGGTGAATTTAGCGGTTGAAGCCATCACGGAAATCAGAGAATTGATTGCAGAAAAATACGGCGCGGAAAATGTGCCAAAAAAACCGCATCAATATAAAACCAAATCAAAAAATGCGCAGGAAGCCCACGAGGGGATTCGCCCCACAACCGCGCAGCGTTTGCCTGCTGAGGTCAAAAATTATCTGACCGATGAGCAGTTCAAACTTTATGATTTGATTTGGAAACGTACCATTTCTAGCCAAATGATTCACGCGACCATCGACATGATGGCGATAGATTTGAATTGCGGCAGCGACCAAAATGTTTTCCGCGCCACAGGTTCTGTGATTGTAGATCAAGGCTTTATGGCTGTGTATCTGGAAGGTTTGGATGACAACAAAGACGGCGATGATAAAGAAAGCTTTTTGCCGCAGTTAAAAATCGGAGCTGTTGTGCCAGTGACTGAAATTGTTGCCGACCAACATTTTACTGAGCCGCCACCTCGTTACAGCGAAGCCAGTTTAGTGAAAGCTTTGGAAGAACACGGCATTGGTCGCCCTTCAACTTATTCCACGATTATTTCAACCCTGCAAAATCGCGAATATGTCACCATCGACACCAAACGCTTTTATCCTACTGATGTAGGGCGCATTGTGAATAAGTTTTTAACTGAACATTTTACTAAATATGTGGATTACAACTTCACAGCTGATTTAGAAGATGATTTAGACGCGGTGGCTCGCGGTGAAAAAGACTGGATTCCGTTAATGAGTGATTTTTGGAAGCCGTTCACCAGCTTGATTCAAGAAAAAGAAACCAGTGTGCAACGCAAAGACGTGACACAAGAAGCAATTGACGAAAAATGTCCTGAGTGTGGCAGTCCGCTTTCGATTCGCTTAGGCAAAAACGGACGTTTTATTGGCTGCACGCATTATCCTGAATGCTCTTACACCCGCAATTTGAATGAAGATTCCGCCGCCAGCAATGAGCCGGAAGTGGTGGAAGGACGTTCTTGCCCGCTTTGCCAATCCGCATTGGTGATTAAAACCGGCAAATATGGCAAATTTATTGGCTGTAGCGGTTATCCGGCTTGCAAACATATTGAGCCATTGGAAAAACCCGCAGACACTGGCGTGGAATGTCCGCAATGTAAAAAAGGCAATATTCTGAAACGCAAATCGCGCTTTGGAAAAGTTTTTTATTCCTGCGCTGAATATCCGAAATGCAATTATGCGTTGTGGGACGCGCCATTGAAAGAAAGTTGCCCGCAATGTCATTGGCCTGTTTTAACGGTAAAAACCACAAAGCGGCGCGGCACAGAAAAAGTTTGCCCGCAGAAAGAATGCAAATATGCAACGCCTTATGAAGGTGGGCTTGAAGGCGATGGCGAATTTCAAACCAGTAAGCCTGAATAACTGAATCATCACGATTGGAAGTTCTTAAAGATCTTCCAATCGTTTGCGTTACATTTTTGCGTTTTTACCGATGGTTGAATGCTGTGAAATTTTCAAGACGACCAGTCGTCTTGAAAAATTTTGCGCTAACTTGTATTTGAATTTAACTAATCAGAACTGATGTAAGGGCGAATTAATTCGCCCCTACAGAAACCTTATTCTAAAGCAAATCAGTTCTAACTTCCGCTGAAGTATAAATCGCGCCACGTTGTTTAAAACAACGCCGACTAAATAACACCTGATATTCAAAACCTGCCAGCGCGTTGCTATCAATTAATTGCTGCAATTGCGCCAACACGGTTTCCCGACTCTTTCCATGAATCATGCAATATAAGTTATACGCCCAATTTTCGCGGCGTGGACGTTGATAACACAAATTCACAAAACTGGCTTGGCTGATTTTTCTACCCAACTTATCAACCACAGCATCAGGAATATTCCACACCACCATCGCGTTAGCTTGATAACCCAATTTACGATGATGCACAATCACCCCAAAACGTTTAATTAAACCTTCTTGTTGCAACCGCGCTAACCGCTGAATCACCTCATTTTCAGAAACTCCCAGTTGCTGCGCAATCGCAAGATACGGGCGCGAGGTAATCGGCAAACCGTTTTGCACAGCGGCAATCAGTTGTAAATCCTGTGCATTAGTCATTGAGTTCGAGATCAAAACCTAAATTAATAAAATAATCTGCAATCAACGGCAGCTGCATGGTCAAAAATCCTGTTTTTTGCTCAATATCCGCTAACACCTTTTGCAAATGCTGTTCATGGCTGGCAATCAACACAAACCACAGATTAAACGTATGTTCGCGTTCATAATTGTGATTTACTTCTTTGTAACTGCTGACAATTTCCGCAACGGATTGTAATTGTGCGGCGGGAATCGCCATTGCCACCAAACAACTCACGCCTAATTGATTCGGTGGAATAATCAAACCAATTCGGCTGATAAATTGCGCGTTTGCCAATTCGTTGAAAGCCGATAAAACCTCAATTTCTGTCACACCCAGCGCATTTGCTATATCGAGATACGGAGTTGGCGACAGTGGAAAATCCTGCTGATAGTTATTCAGCAAGACTTTATGCAGCGAAGTTAATTGCATGATTACAAACCGATTTTATTCGCGCGATTGCTGAAAAAAATGCCGCTCGGTTTTTCAGCGGGTAAACGCGCAACTTCTGCAAAACTTTCTGTATCATAAACAACCACTTGGTCATCATCACGCACAGCAATCCAAACTTGTTCGCCGCGTGGGGTGAATTCCATGTGCAGCACTGCTTTACCGGGTTTTAACTCTTTTTTCACCGCCAAGTCTTTCACGTCAATAATTTGCACTTGTTGATTATCAGGAAAAGCGAAATTCACCCAAATTTGTCGCCCGTCCGGTTGCGACATTACAAACACGGGTTGTCCAGCAACCGGAATCCGTTTCAGCAATTGCCAATTATGTTTATCCATCACTAAGACTTCATGCTGCCCGACCGCTGGTATAAACACAAAATCGCTGGTGACAGTCCAGCCTTCCAAATGCGGCATTTTATACACGGGCAGTTTTTCATCATTTTTGCCATAATCCGCCAAAATATGTTTTACGCCCTTCTCAGGTTGCCACAAATCCAGCAATGCCAAGCCTTTTTCACCAAATAATCCCGCCATATAATAACGCCCGTCGGGAGTCAGTAATGCGTCATACGGTTGTTTGCCGATATTTTTGAACTTGGTGATAACCGGTTTGGCTGGATTTTTAACATTAATCAGCCAAATTTCTCCCACATCAAACAAACTCACCACAAAATGATGATTCGGCGCATCGACTAAACCCACTGTTTTTGAGAGTTTGCCGCTTTCATATTCGGCTGGAATATCGGCGATTAATTCTAAATTGTCACTGGAAAAAATTTTTACTCCACCCGGTGTGTAATTGGAAACCGCAATTAATTTTCCATCTTGAGAAATCGCGCCGCCAATACTATTGCCAGCTTGTATAATCCGCTTCACAATTTCATCATTTAATAAGTCGATTTTGCTTAAACCGCCGTCGCGTCCAAAAATATAGGCGTAACGTTGGTCTCTGGAAAAAACCACTGAAGCATGAGATAAATCGCCTAATTCGGTGATTTTCGCTAATGAAGTGTGCAGACTGTGTTCAATAATTTGCACTGAACCTTGGGCGCGTTCAATAATCAGCCCTAAATCGCCAGTGCCGCGCGGTTCTGCCAAGACAGTGCAGGAAAGGATTAAACCTAAAAGTAAAAATCGTTTTTTCATGTTTTTATCTATTATTTTATTAAACGTTAATCAATAGGCACTTTTCAAATCAGCTTAGGAGTGCAAGCTTTGCTTGCTTATTTCCTGAGATATTGATTGGCAAGCAAAGCTTGCACTCCAGATTTCATAGCAATCCCTATAAATGCGGCGGTTCTTATGTTTACAAACTGGTTACTATTATATCGAATCGCAACTATTCTTAAAGCACTTCTATCCCAAATGTGGCAAGGTCATGGAAACATCAGAAAGTTTTAACCCCACTCCATCCGCAAACGCACGACATACCGATGATTTTATCAATAAAGCCGCTGCACCAACATCAAGCACATTCGCAAGCCAAAATATGCAATCGCTTCAGGAAGTCAAAGAAGCCGTTTATCGACTGCTGAAATACGCAATTTCTGATGCTAAACGCAATGTAGAACCTGCATTGATTGATCTTGCAATTCCGATTTTGCATAAAGAAATGAGCGAGTTCACGCTGGAAGATGAAAAATCTTTGTGGAATATTTATAACCAATTGTCGCACTTAGTCACGCCTGCCACCAATGAAAGCTTATGGTTGAAGGAACAAATCGAGCGTGATGACCGTGCATTAGCCAGCGGCAACAATAATGCGGAATCTTCGTTTTCCAGCAACGCGTATAAAAAAATTTACGAATCTATTCAAATGATTGGCACGGCGTGCTGCATTATCTTTTTTTTATTGCAAGCTTACACGATGGCTCTGTGTGATTCTTTGGAACAAACTGACCACTACTATGCAGAACTGCTGAAAATTGACGCGCAAATTTTGGCAACCAAACAAGCGAAGCCGGATATTGTGCTTTGCGCTTCGCCACTGAAAGAATTAGTTGCGCAACAAGAAGAGCTGTTGTTTAAAGTCGATAGTGATTATCAAGTGATTCGCAAATTGAGCTTGGTATTTTGGGGTTATCTTTTCACCACAGACACCCTCAATTATTACCGCGAGAAACCACAGCAATGTCATGCAAACAGCACGAGAGCAGCAACGTTTTCAGACGAAAAAGAACATCAAGCCAGAGCAGAACGCGCCACGTTTTTTGAGGCAGCCCAATCCACATTGCGCATTTGCAATTATTTGATGTTGCCGTTTATTTTAGGCACATTAGGATCGGTTGCGTATGTGATTCGCAGTATTTTAGACAGCTTTGCGAAAGCCAGTTTAACGCTGGGTTCAAATCGCAGCGATACGATTCGGGTTTATTTAGGCGGGGTATTAGGGTTGATTAGCGGCGTGATTATTGCGCCGGATGTGAAAGAAATTCAGCACATTAACTATTCACCGCTGGTGTGGGCGTTTTTAATGGGTTATAGCGTGGAATTTGCGTTTAGTTTTTTTGATGCACTGATTGCACGGGGGCGTAATGCTTTGCAAGCTCTCAAAGCCCCTACGCCAGAAAAAGAAACAGCAGAAAAAAACGTGGCAAAAAAATAGAGCAAAATGTAGGGGCGATTTTAATCGCCCAGTGCGAATGAATTTGCCCTCACATCAACATTCAGCCAAATTTTTATCGCTCAAACCAAACCTTTCAGGTCTTAAAGACCTGAAAGGTTTTTTTATTTCAGATTAAGCATCTGATCTGTTGCTTCACAACCAAAATGCGTTTGATAATCGGCCATTGCACGGGTAATCACTTCCATTGCTTCTTCACGCCCATAAACATGCGTGATTTCACAAGCCACTTCTTCACCCGGCAGATTTTTATAGGTTAAAAAATAATGTCGTAAACGATCAATGTAAGATTGTGGACAATCAGACACATCGCGCCATTGCCGATAAAATTCATCACCTTTCATCACTGCAATAATTTTATCGTCAGCTTCGCCCTTATCAATCATCCGAAAACCACCGACCGGTACAGCTGGCAAAATAATATCGCCGTGCATAATCGCTCGTTCACTCAGCACACAAATATCAAGCGGATCGCCATCACCTTTTAAACCGGTTTTTCCTGATTTTAATGCCGAATATTCTGCCACTTGTTCAGCGCAATAGGTTTGTGGAATAAATCCGTACAATGTAGGCACTGTGTTAGAGAACTTCTGTGGGCGATCAATCTTCAAATACCCGCTCACTTTGTCAATTTCATATTTAACGGTATCGGTTGGAACCATTTCAATAAACGCATGGACAATCTCAGGGGCTTTGCTACCCGTTCTCACACCATGCCAAGGATGGGCTTTATAAATTGTATTCATAGTCAGAGTTTATTTAGGTTAAAAAGTTGCAAGTTTTCCGTTGTAACTTGCGCTAATCAGCGTCAACTACTGCATGATTTTTCAATATCACACAGTAATTGCTTTTTCATTTTTTCGGGCATTTGGAAAGTTTCCATATCCCATTCTTCTAATAGCAAAACACGTTCCAAACACTCTTCTAATTGCGCATGAGTTTTTTCAACCGTGCTAGCAATCAAGTGATGAACGGCTTTATCGGTACCGGTTAAATTAAGGCATTTTTGCTGATAATTATAAAGAGCTCTCTGTTCATTAATTGCCTTGCAAACCTGAGCCGGGCAAGCGCATGTGTAAATAATAGATTGCTCTAAAATATGGATAATTATCTCCTCTGAAAAACGAAGCTGCATTTTTTCCTCACTTGTTAAAAATTTAACACTAGACCTTTTTTAACCTTACTAATCAATCAGTTATAAAAAATCAATTTGAAAAGTATTCTTTTAAACTGTTGATTTTATTATCTGCTGGAGTACAAAACATGTTTTGCACTCCAGTTTTTTAACTATAACACTTTGATATATAAGAGTACTTTGTTAAAACAAGTCTACTTTTTTTATTATTATCTTTTAGCGCAAACACGCTCCCGTTCTAACGTCATAAATAGCGGTGGTGTTTTTGTTGCCACCTGTTGCACCATGAATAATATTAACCTCTCTAGCAAAATATTTTTGCACTTGCCGCGCATTTCGCGCTGGCTTTTGAGTATTCGGGTTGGCACTGGTGGACACTAATGCCGTATCGCTATATTGGCACAAGGCTTTTGCGATGGGGTGTGCGGTGACGCGCACAGCTAAGGATTGATGATCTCCCGTCAACCAACGTGGCACCCAAGACTGCGCTGGAATAATCCACGTCACAGCCCCCGGCCAAGTCGGTAATACGCGATCGAGTATTTTTTCGTCATAATCCAAAAAAGGTGCTAACTGGGAAAAATCAGCCGCAATCAAGATTAAACCTTTTTCAACCGGACGTTGTTTTAAAGCCAACAGACGCAGCACGGCATCTTCATTCAAAGGATCGCAGCCTAAGCCGTAAACCGCCTCAGTGGGATAAGCAATCACTGCTCCATCCCACACTTGTCTGGCAGTATAACGTAGTTTGAAATGTGAAATTGTAGTCATCATTAACTCGAAAAAACGCCGGTGGATAAATAACGATCTCCCCTGTCACAGATAATCATGACAATCAGAGCATTTTCAACTTCAGCACTTAAACGCAACGCAGCAGCCACCGCTCCACCGGAGGAAATTCCAGCGAAAATCCCTTCTTGGACGGCTAACGCCCTAGCTGTGTTTTCAGCGGTGTTTTGATCCATATCCATAATGCGATCAACGCGACTAGCATCATAAATTTTCGGCAGATATTCTTTTGGCCAACGCCGAATACCGGGGATTTTCGAGTCGCCTTCAGGTTGCACGCCGATAATTTGAATTGCTGGGTTTTGTTCTTTTAAAAACCGCGATGTCCCCATAATAGTGCCTGTTGTGCCCATTGCACTAACAAAATGCGTCACTTTGCCATCGGTATCACGCCAAATTTCAGGGCCAGTGGTTTCATAATGAGCGCGTGGATTATCAGGATTAGCAAATTGATCGAGAATTCTGCCCTGCCCTGCCGCTTCCATTTGTCGTGCTAAATCAATTGCGCCTTCCATGCCTTTTGCCGCTGGAGTCAAAATCAGCTCTGCACCATAGGCTTTCATGGATGCGCGGCGTTCTTCACTGAGATTATCGGGCATTAACAAGGTGATTTTGTAGCCGCGAATTGCCGCCGCCATTGCTAAAGCGATTCCGGTGTTGCCGCTGGTTGCTTCAATTAAACGGTCGCCGAGTTTAATTTCCCCTCGCTCTTCAGCGTGTTTAATCATGCTGATGGCAGGGCGATCTTTGCAAGAGCCAGCAGGATTATTGCCTTCGAGTTTGGCTAATAACGTGTTGCTGGGATTGTTGTTCAAACGTTGCAGTTTAACTAAAGGAGTACTGCCGACAAAAGATTCTAAAGTGGATAGTGTCATCATCGTAAATTGTGGCTGAAATGAAAGCTATTATCCCATAAATGTCTTAGTTCAAAGCTTGGTTTTTAAATCATGGCTTGATTTTTTAGTTTTTTTCTCAGAAAAACTCAGTTCAATACTTTCTGAGACTGTGAAAGTATCCTTCTTCAACAAGTTATAATAACAACATAAGTAGAAAGCACCACTCACACATGAACTCA